>JAEEGL014831571.1_pt1 | contig 180363 bp, 151 predicted proteins | sample 9134231 | NCBI WGS metagenome assembly JAEEGL01 (sample SAMN16246548, study PRJNA631951) | gut metagenome | biome: gut microbiome; feature: rumen; material: fiber-attached | host: Bos | place: Iran: Karaj | collected 2018-10 | reverse complement strand
GACCTCCACCTTGGCAAGGTGGCGCTCTACCAACTGAGCTACTACCGCATAAAGTGCCGCGGGGCGGAATCGAACCACCGACACGGAGATTTTCAGTCTCCTGCTCTACCGACTGAGCTACCGAGGCACATACGATCCGGAAGGGGCTCGAACCCTCGACCTCCAGCGTGACAGGCTGGCATTCTAACCAACTGAACTACCGGACCACATCGTCTGGGAACAACAGGGCTCGAACCTGTGACCCCTTGCTTGTAAGGCAAGTGCTCTCCCAACTGAGCTATGCTCCCGAGCGATCACCTTACGGCGACTTTAGTATAATACTACTCGGCACCTCTTTTGTCAATACCCAAATCACATTAATTTTCTGTACAAAACGCAATCCGTCATATTGCGCTTGCCCGGATGATGCGAATATGGTATAATATGAAAGACTTGGAACCGGCTAAGACGTATAGAAGGTTTAATACTGCTTTTTGAGGAAAACATGGAATCCAGCAAAAGACGGGCGCTTATCGGCTCTACCATGTCGGTGACGCTGATCATTTTCATATCGAAGGCCATCGGATTCATCCGGGAGATGATCATGGCGAATTATTTCGGCGCGGACAGCATAACCGACGCCTATAATTCGGCATACAGCCTTTTTTATCTTCCTGTGCTTCTGTTTTCTTCCTGCATCACAAGCACCCTGGTGCCTCTGTATCTGAGAAGCGAAAGAGAGCTTGGAAACGAAGGCGCCCGCAGGTTTTCTGCCAACACGATCACTCTTTTCTCTTTGGCAGCACTCGCGGTAAGCCTGGTGATGTTCGTGCTTTCCCGTCCATTGGTCAAACTGGTATATCCCGGCTTCTCCGGCGAAAAGCTGGAGCTTGCCGTAACGCTTACGCGCATCATGATGCCGGCGCTCATATTCTTCGTGGCAGGCCTCGTGCTTTCAAGCCTTTTAAACGCAAAGGAAAAATACGTGGCTGCCCAGCTCACCGGCCTTCCCCTGTCGTTTGCAGAGATCGCGGCGGCGATATTCCTTTCAAAGCGGTACGGGATCTATCCGCAGGCCTGGGGCGTACTGGCGGCAGGCATACTGCAGATCGTTGTGCTGGTTCCGTTCTTTAAAGGCAGCCTTCGGTACAAGCCCACGTTCGATCCGAAGGACGTGTTCTTCCGCCGCATGCTGGTGCTGGCAGTACCTGCACTGCTCTCCATGGCAGTCAACGAACTCAACCATATGGTGGACAGGATGCTGGCTTCGGGCCTGAACGACGGCGACATATCCGCCATGTCCTATGCTTTCAAGCTGATCATGTTCATCATGGGCGTGCTGGTCGTTCCGCTCACCACGGTCTCCTTTTCAAAGATGGCCCGGCAGTCCATCGCAAACGACCCGTCCCTGGCGATACCGCAGGTTCGGGAAAGCATCAAACTGCTTTTGACAGCAGCGCTCCCCATCGTTTTGATCGCCGCGGTGGAGTCGCGCCATATCATTCGCTTTGCATACGGACGCGGCGCTTTTTCGGAAGACAGCGTCATCGTGACCGGCAGGGTTTTTCTGTGCTATGTTGTGGGCGTGCCGTTCTTTGGTCTCAGGGACCTCACGAACCGCGTATACCACGCCTTTGAAGATACCGCTACGCCCATGTACATCGCGGCAATTTCCGTGGCGGTCAATATAGCACTTAATCTGCTTCTCCGGCCGCTGATGGGCGTATACGGCCTGGCTCTTGCAACAGGCATCGCCGCCTTCGTGGGCGTGATCCTGCTGTTTGTCAAGCTGAAAAAGAAGGTAAGCGGGCTGTTTGGCAAAGACTTCGTGCTGGAACTCATGCGCATAGCAGCTATGAGCCTGCCTGTACTTGCCGCCGCCCTGCTTTTAAGCCGTATTCTTCCGGAGGCATACGGCACCGGAAGGGTCTTCCTGCGTCTTGCGCTGATTTCTCTGATCTCCCTTGGCGTATATGCTGCCCTATTGCTATTGGCTGACAAAAAGCGTCTTCAAAGCGTCATATCACGATTATTGAAAAAGAGGTAAACATGGAACAGGACAGATTGGTAACCACCGGTTTCCGCTCGCAGGACGACGATCAGGAATACTCGCTCCGTCCAAAAACGCTGGTGGAATATATCGGCCAGAAGAAAATCAAGGACAGCCTTTCGGTCTATATGCAGGCTGCTATGCAGCGCCAGGAGCCGCTGGATCATATATTGCTGTACGGTCCTCCCGGCCTTGGCAAAACCACGCTGGCAAATATCGTCGCGTCCGAAATGGGCCACAATATCCGCATCACCAGCGGCCCTGCCATCGAGCGTCCCGGCGACCTGGCTTCGATACTGACCAACCTCAACCAGGGCGACGTGCTGTTCATCGACGAGATACACCGTCTCTCCCATTCCGTGGAAGAAGTTTTGTATCCCGCCATGGAAGACTACGCGCTGGACATCATGCTGGGCAAAGGACCAAGCGCCAGAAGTGTGCGGCTGGACTTGCCGAAGTTTACGCTGATCGGAGCCACCACGCGCGCAGGCATGCTCACCAATCCCCTCAGGGACAGATTCGGCATCGCCTACAGGCTCGAGCTGTATACGCCTGAAGAGCTGTCACTCATCGTAGAACGCAGTGCACAGATCCTGAAGATCAAGTGTGAAAAGAGCGGCGCCCTGGAAATCGCCAGGCGATCCAGGGGGACGCCTCGTATCGCCAACCGCCTGATCAAGCGCGTGCGCGATTACGCGGAAGTCCAAGCCGGCAGCGTGATAGACGAGCGCGTCGCCCGCGAAGGGCTGAAGCTGCTGGAAGTGGACGATCTCGGCCTCGACAGGACGGACCGCAGCATGCTTTCCATTATGATCGAAAAATTCTCCGGCGGTCCGGTGGGTCTTGAAACGCTGGCCGCCACCACCGGTGAGGACGCGGGCACCATCGAGGACGTGTACGAACCGTACCTGATGCAGCTGGGCTTTATCATGCGCACCCCCAGAGGGCGCGTATGCACACACCTGGCTTACAAGCACCTTGGCTACTCCGTGCCTGAATCCGCCCCGACCGCCGAACAGATGCGGCTCGATGTATAAAATAGAATGAAAACAAGCGACTTCATGTATGACCTGCCGGAAGAGCTGATCGCGCAGACACCCATCGAACCGCGCGACCATTCCAGGCTTTTGGTGTATTCCAGAACTAATAAAACGATTGAGCACAGGCACTTTTACGACATCACGGATTACCTGCGCCACGGCGATGCCCTGGTAATCAACGACACAAAAGTGATACCGGCGCGCCTGTACGGCGTGCGCAGCGGGGGCGGCGCGTGCGAGCTGCTTTTGCTCAAGCAGCTTGGTCCAAAGCGTTGGATTTCCCTCGTACGGCCGGGTGCGAAGCTCAAGCCCGGCAAAACCGTTTCCATCGGCGACGGTCAAATGACAGCGCGCATCATGGAAGAAGCAGAAGGCGGCGCCCGCGTGGTAGAATTTGAATGTGCCGGCACCTTTGAGGAAACGCTCGATCGTCTGGGTGAGATGCCCTTGCCGCCCTACATTCACGAAAGGCTCGCCGACCGGGATCGCTACCAGACCGTATATGCCAGAGAAGACGGCTCGGCTGCGGCGCCTACGGCGGGGCTTCATTTTACGCCTGAACTCCTGGACAGAATTCGGCAGATGGGCGTGGATATCATTCCTGTGCTCCTTCATGTAGGTCTTGGAACATTCCGCCCTGTGAAGGCTGAAAATGTGGAAGACCACGAAATGCACAGCGAGTATTATGAAGTTACCGAAGACTCCGCAAGGCGCATTGCTCTCACCCGTTCAAGGGGCGGGCGCATCATCGCGATCGGTACAACTTCTGTAAGGACACTGGAAGCTTCGTCCCAAAAAAGCGGCTGCGTGGAGGCCGGCTCGGACAACACCAATATATTTATCAAGCCCGGTTACCGCTTTCACAGTGTGGATGCACTCGTTACCAACTTTCACCTGCCAGGTTCTACGCTGATCATGCTGGTGAGCGCTTTCATGGGCCGCGAGGAAGCGTTGCGCGTGTATAGCGAGGCTGTGAAAGAGAAATACCGCTTCTTCTCCTTTGGTGATGCGATGCTGATCCTCTGAAGCGGGACTAATAACGTCCCACAGGGACAATTTTACGCGATATTATCAAAAACGCAAATTTGGTAATCGTTATACGCCGTCGGATATTACAATAGAATGAGATAATGCCAACGTACTCAGCCACGATGATCTTTCTGTAAGGAGTGAGCATATGAAATTCGAACTCATGCATCCCGCAGACCAGCTGGTGATGATCATGAACCGCATCTATCAGTACGGCATGACCACCACTTCCGGCGGCAACCTGTCCATTCTCGACGAAAACGGCGACATCTGGATCACCCCTTCCGGCATCGACAAGGGCAGCCTTACCAGCGCGGACATCAACTGCGTAAAGCCTGACGGCACGATCCTGGGGCCTCACAAGCCTTCTGTAGAGCTGCCGTTCCATAAGCAAATCTATAAACTGCGCCCCGACCTTCACGGTATCGTGCACGCCCATCCCCCGACGCTGGTAGCCTTCTCTCTGGCCCGCAAGATACCTGATACCCACCTTGTGCCTAACGCCACGCTCGTGTGCGGCAAAGTTGCCATGGCCAAATACGAAGTGCCGGGCAGCGAGGCGCTCGGATGCAACATCGCCGAAAAGTTTGCAGAAGGCCACAATACCGTAATTCTCGAAAACCACGGCGTGGTGTGCGGCGCGGCGGATCTTTTCCATGCCTTCATGGCTTTTGAGACCCTTGATTTCTGCGGACGCCTGGAGATCGACGCCAAAAAGCTCGGTTCTCCCCGCTCCCTTACCGACAGCCAGATCGCGCTGGAGAGTGAAAAGGCGCATCCTCCGCTGGACGCCTTCGTTGCGCACGTGGTTTCCAGCGAAGAAAAAGCCGGACGGCGCGACATGTGTACGCTGGTCCACAGGGCATACGACCAGAGGCTGTTCAACAGCACGCAGGGAACCTTCTCCATGCGCCTGTCTGACGGCTCCTTCCTGGTGACGCCCTACATGCTGGACCGCAAGTACATACAGCCGGAGGATATCGTACGCATCAAGAACGGCATGTGTGAATCCGGAAAGACCCCCAGTCGAGCTTCGCTGCTCATCAAGGAGATCTTCGATACGCATCCGGAGATCAATTCCGTGATCATCGCCCATCCGCCGGCCATCATGGCGTTTGCCGTGACCGACGCAAAATTCGATTCCCGCACGATACCGGAAAGCTACATCGTGCTCAGGAACGTGCGCCGTGCGCCCTACGCCTCCAGTACGCTCGACGTGGAAGGCACAGCCGCTGCCTTTACGCCCGCATCTCCTGTGACGGTAGTGGACAATAAATGCGTGATCGTTGCGGGCAACAGCCTCTTAAACGCCTTCGATAAGCTGGAGGTGCTGGAATACAGCGCTAAAGCGGTGATCGCCGCAAAGGATATCGGCGAGATCATCCACATCACCCCGGAAGAAGTAGATGCCATCGAAACAGCGTTCAATCTGAAATAGTCGTACGAATCCTATCGCGGGCTGCCATAAGTCAGGCAGTCCGCGAACTTTTATTTCCTTTTTGCGTCAAAACATTTATGGCTTAGTCAACGAAAAACAAATGTAAATTATTCAGCCAACTATCCGAAAGCGTCAGCTTTGTGGTATACTAATATAGGTAAATTATCTGAACGGAGATTTTCATGAGCAAACAGCGGCCCTTATTCGTGCCTCGCGGCGAATACAAAAGCTTTCTGCTGACCACGATCATGACCACGGTAAAGATGCTGGTCGTGATCGCGCTCATCGTCATGTTTGCCGGCGGCGGCCTGGTGATGGGCGTAGCGAAAGCATGGGTCGATACTGCGCCGGACATCAATCTGGACATATTCGATTCGCAGGCGCAGACATCCTTTATATACGACAAAAACGGCGATCTGATCACCACCTTCCGCGGAACGGAAAACAGGGTGTACTGCACGTATGATGAGCTTCCGCGCAACCTGATCAACGCCGTCATCGCCGTGGAAGACGCCCGTTTCTGGCAGCATTCCGGCGTAGACCTGAAGCGGTATATCGGTTCCTTCGTGGGAAACGTGATCTCCGGCAACAATCAGGGCGGCAGCACCATCACCTGCCAGCTCATCAAGCAGACCATGCTCTCCACAGAGCAGACATACCGTCGCAAAGTGCAGGAAGCGTACCTTGCTCTGGAGCTTGAGGATACCCTTACCCGGCTCTTTGACGGTGATTATCTGGCAGCCAAAGAGCGCATCCTCGTGGAATATATGAACGTGGTGTATATGGGCGGTTCCATATACGGCGTAAAGACAGCCGCGCAGGATTATTTCGGCAAGGAGCTTTTTGAGCTCTCCGTACGGGAGTGCGCGATCCTGGCCCGAATGATCAAAAGCCCGAACCGGTACAACCCGCGCTCCAACTATTATATCCGCAATACCCCTGAAGTGAGCGAAGACGGCGCAGATTACGTTCTGAAGCTCATGCATGAGCAGGGTTATCTCACAGACCGGGAGTACAGCAAGGCGCTGGGAGAAAGGCTGACAGTGCAGCGCTCCGGCTCTTCCGCACAGGCAATGTACGAGAACGCCTATTATGTTGAATACGCGATTTACGACGTGGTCACCAAAATGCTGCGGGTAGAGCAGCTGGAGGATACCCTCACAAACCGTTCACAGATGGAAGCCAAGCTGCGCACCGGCGGGTATCATATCTATACCTGCCTCGACCCTGAAGTGCAGCAGACGGTGCAGGACATCATCGAAAACTGGAACCAGTATCCCCCCATGCGGTACAGCTCCGATACATATAAGCGCACGCTGGACAATGGAGAATACATCAACGTCATCCAGCCGCAGGCAGCCTGCGCCGTGATGGACTGGCATACGGGCGAATTGCTGGCTGTTGTGGGCGGACGAAGCGAACCCACCGCCAGAAAGCAGCTGAACCGCGCCTATCAGACCAGCATGCCCGTCGGCTCTTCCATTAAACCGCTTTCCATATACGGTCCAGCGTTCGACCTGGGCTTCTCCCCCGCCACTCCGCTGCTCAATCTGCCCATCCGGATAGAGGGCTGGGACAGCGAACAGGGCTACCCCACCAATTACGGAGGAAAGAGCTATACCGGCGTAGAGAGCATGCGCATGGCCATCAACAAATCCCACAACTACTCCTCTGCTCAGGCACTGTTTGAATATGTAGGCATCGCCAATTCCGTAAACTATCTGCTGCGCCTGGGTGTTGCCGGAAGGCATATCCAGGCCACAGGCTCCGGTCTTGCGCTCGGTTCCAGCGGCATCAGCGTGATCGAAATGGCGGACGCTTTCGGCGCCATCGCCAACAAAGGCGAATACCTGGAAAGCTATACCTTCACCCAGGTGCTGTACAACGACAACATCACGCCGTACATCAACGTTCGGGACGTTCAGCTTACGCGTCAGGCCTTCAAGCCTTCCACTGCCTATATGCTGGTGGATGTTCTGATCGGCTGCGTGTCCGGACGCGACGGAACCGGCAGCAAAGCCAAGTTCGGCAACTTTACCGTGGCCGGCAAGACCGGCACCAACTCCGACGCCTGCGGCGTGTTCTTTGCCGGCATGACGGCGTACTATTCCTGCGCCGTATGGATCGGCCACGACAATTACAAACCCCTCGTGTCCAACGCAACGGGCGGTACGTATGCCGCTCCCCTGTGGGCAAGTATCATGTCCAAAGTGCACAGCATGAAGGATATCACTCAGGACGCACCCATCATAAACGGCAGCTACTATGATTATGGCCTTGTGGTGGCGGAAGCCTGCGCCATCAGTGGCATGCGTCCCACCAATGCCTGCCGAGCGGACGTGAACAATTACGGCGTGAATCAGGATTATTATTTGAGCGGAACGCAGCCTACGGTAGACTGCAACATGCACCGTCTGGTAACGCTGTGCACCCGCTCTCTCAGGCGGCCCAGCTCCAGATGCTCATCCACCAGAACGTACGGCGTGATCTATATTCCCGAGGGGCATCCCCTCCGCCAGGCGGAAAGCATCGACGATCTGCTTCATTATTTCAAAGGCGCATCTGCCGGAAGAGACGTAAGCTCTATCAAGCAGTGCACATCCTGCAGGTGATGAAATGAAAACCATGGAAATCGCAAAACATGCAGCGCCCTCAAGGCTGGTGAACATACTTTTCCTGATCGCGGCTATATGCTGCGTTGCGTACTACCTCGCGCTGGGAATAGGCGTACGCTTCGGCCAGTCGCTGGACTTTATGTGGCTCGTGCTTGCTTTTGCCTTTCTGGCGCGCTTCATCCTGGTAGGAAGGATGATACGAAGCGGTGAAGCTGCTTTGCTACCTGCATTTCTTATCAAACTCATCCACATCGGATTTGCTTTGTTCTTTGCATCCCTCATCGTGATCGAAGGCATCATTTTTTCGGCGTTCAGCCAGACTCCGCCAGCGAACCTTGACTACATCGTAGTGCTTGGCGCAAAAGTAAACGGAACCCAGCCGGGAGGCGCGCTCAGAAACCGCATTCAGGTGGCATACGAGTACTGGCAGGATAACCTGGACACCTTGATCGTGGCGTCCGGCGGCCAGGGATATGACGAAGGCATAAGCGAAGCGCAGTGCATCTTCAACGGCCTTACTGCGAAGGGCGTACCGAAAGAAAGCATCATTCTGGAAGAAGAGTCTACATCGACATATGAAAACCTGCGCAACTCCATGGATTTGGTTTCAGACGGTACCAATAAACGGGTCGGCATCGTGACCAATAACTTTCACATATACAGAGCCCTAAAGATCGCAAACGGCATGCGCGAATCCGCATACGTTTCATTCTGCGGCATACCGGTATATACGAGTCTGATATCGTTCCCCCACTATATGTTCCGGGAGTATTTCGGCTTGATCGTCGGCTGGATCACCGGAAAATGGTAGAGAAACCGCCCTTCGAACCGGAAGAGATATCCGGAATCCGCAGGGCGGTTTTATGTCATTAAAAGCTACAGTATATGGTATTATCGGAAGTTCATGCTGAAAATGTCCGTGCAGCTTACCTTAAGTGGAATATCGAATCCGTCCCGCTTCAAGCCGTCTGAAACGACGGCTTTCATTTTTTCCATGGCCAGCTTTTCTGTGGCGTCGTGTCCGCAGTGCAGGGTGGCGAATCCCTTCTGTGCGAGATCCATGCTGTCGTGATAGCGCATTTCGCCAGTCACGTACGCGTCCGCGCCGGCTTTCATGGCGTCAAAAGCGAATTCTCCTCCCGCGCCGCCGCACACCGCAACGGTACGGATCATTTTTTCGGGACCTCCGTATACACGCACGGCATCACCGAGGGTTTTACGAACGTGACAAGCAAAATCCTTAAGCGGCACCGGATCGATGAGCCCAAGGCGAACATATCCCTCTGCATCATTTTCGATCACACCGACGTCATATAAACCGAGCCTCTCGGTCAGCATGTCGTTAACGCCGCCTGCAGCTTTGTCAAAATTCGTATGGGCGCTGATCAGGCTGATGTGGCTTCGTATAAGCTCGCAAATCGCCAGGCCTTCCTCGTCGTCTTCACGAAGATTCTTTTTGCCTGAAAAAAGGATCGGATGATGCGTGACGATGAGATCGGTGTTTTGCGACAGCGCCTCATTAAGCACTCGATGACTAAAGTCAAGCGCGAAAAGGATGCCGTGCACCTCTTTTTGCATGCTTCCTGCCAGCAGGCCTGAATTGTCCCAGCTTTCGCAGGTGCAAAAGGGCGCAAAGCTGTCGATATAATCATATATTCTCGATACGATCAGATGAGTGTTTCCCATACGTCCAGCTCCTTTTTGAGTTCTTCCACATTCGCTGTTAATGATGTTTTCGCCTGCTCCAAAGCGGTCAGCGCCACTCTGTGCCGAAAGCGGAAATAACCTGTTGTTTCACTGTCCTTCTTTTCGATCAGCTTTGGACCTGCTGTAAGTTCCAGGTATGTATAGTGTTCTATACCTTTGATAACGCGCATCAGAACGTAATACCTGCCCGCCGCGCGCACAGCCCGCTCTTCGTCGATACGCAGGCCGTTATCCATTATAAAAGTGCGCAGAAGCGTTTGCTCGGTGTTCGCTGCGAGTACGAGCACGCCGGACGAAAGCACCTTCAGTCCGTTTTCCAGTATACCGCATATGGTCTTTCCACCCATGCCTGCGATCACAGCGGCGTCCGGTCTTCCGGGCAAAGCACGCGCTCCGTCGCCCACGAAGAATTTTGACCTGCTGCCAAGGCCGAGCATTTCGGCCAATGCTTTCGCTTTCTGTAAGCTCACGGCTGAGATATCGCTGAACCAAACCTCAAGGCATTTATCTTCCTCAAGCAAAGCGCAGCCGAGTTTGCCGTGATCTGTACCGATATCTGCGATCACGCCGCACCGAGGCAGCAGATCGATGATTGCCCGCAGACGTTTATCCTTCAGTTTCATTGCGATAAAAATGCCGGATCGCTCCGGCATGAGTTTTAGTCAAGGGCATCCTTCAGCTTCTTGGAACGACTGGGATGCTTGAGCTTTCTGAGCGCCTTCGCTTCGATCTGGCGGATGCGTTCACGGGTAACGTTGAACTCCTTGCCCACCTCTTCCAGCGTGCGCTGGCGTCCGTCCTCGAGGCCGAAGCGGAGCTTGAGCACCTTCTCTTCTCTGGGCGTAAGGGTGGAAAGCACGTTCATCAGCTGTTCCTTGAGCAGCGTAAAGGCCGCTGCCTCCGCAGGTGCTGGAGCGTCTTCATCTGGCAGGAAGTCGCCAAGATGGCTGTCTTCTTCTTCGCCGATGGGTGTTTCCAGAGAGACCGGCTCCTGTGCGATCTTCATGATCTCGCGCACTTTCTCAACGGATATATCCATGGCGTCGGCGATTTCTTCCGGCTGCGGCTCGCGGCCCAGCTCCTGCAGAAGCTGGCGCGACACACGGATCAGCTTGTTGATGGTCTCCACCATATGTACCGGAATGCGGATGGTACGGGCCTGGTCGGCTATGGCGCGGGTAATTGCCTGCCTGATCCACCAGGTGGCATAGGTAGAAAACTTATAGCCCTTGCGGTAATCGAACTTGTCTACCGCCTTGATAAGGCCAAGGTTGCCCTCCTGAATAAGGTCCAGAAAGAGCATGCCGCGCCCCACATAGCGCTTGGCAATGGACACAACAAGCCTGAGGTTTGCTTCGCACAGTTTGGATTTGGCTTCTTTGTCGCCGTTTTCCATGCGTTTGGCCAGTTCGATCTCTTCGTCGGCGGTAAGAAGCGGCACTTTTCCGATCTCCTTGAGGTACATGCGCACCGGGTCGTCGATCGTAACGCCTTCCGGCAGCGTGAGATCGATCTTTTGCTCCGCCTGCTGTATCTGGGGCTCCACATCGGTGATATCGCTGTCTTTGATGACATCGATATTAAGTTCGTTGAGCGTGTCGAGGATCTTGTCAAACTGCTCGGGTTCGATCTCGCAGTCTACAAACTGCTCAGTGATCTCCTTCAGGGTGAGCGTACCTTTGCTTTTTCCCGACTCAATCAGTTCACGGATGCGGTTTTGTATCAGTTCGTTGTTCTCATTCTTCAAGCGGATTTCTCCTTTCGGGCACATGTCAAAGCTTGATGAGCAACTCGTTCAGTTCCTGGGTGAGTCTTTCCTTTTCGGTTCCTTCAGCGGTCTTCAGTTTTTCTGTCAGGAGTGAAATGCGGCTGTTGATCCGGTTGCTGCGGATGGTATCCAGCAATTCGCCTGCCAGTTTCAGTCCCTTTTCATTGTCGTCCGGGAGCGGCGAAAAGTTCAATGCCTCCAGAGCTTTTTGCATCTGTTCCTCCGGAAGGGAATCGATAAATTCCCGGGGCTTTACGCCTTCCGAAAGATTTTCGTAGATCTCGGCATACAGTTCGTTGTCGAAGTCCTCTTTTTCAAGGAGGTTTGCCGGTATCATACCCGCAGCCAACAGGGCGATCAGCTGCATCTGAGCACTTTCATTCTGGGTAATGGCGGCTTCCGGCAGGGTACTTCGTCTTGTTCTTGTTTCCTGCTGCGCAGGTTTTGGACTTTGTCCGATCTGCCTTAAGAGCACGTCGCGCGGGTATCCGGTCTTTACCACAAGCTCCCGCAGGTAATTCTCGAATTCAACGGCGTTCGTTACTGTTTTGAGTATGGAGCAGCAGCGCATCGTGTATTCGGTAAGGTCATCCTGATTTTTGAGGTCCAGTCCGTCCAAAGCACGGATCATGCGGTATTTTGCGCCTTTATACCGCGGCAGTTCGTCCCAGGATTCACGACCGTTGGCTTTGATGAACTCGTCCGGGTCCATGCCGCCGGGATAGTCGATCACTTTCACTTCCATGCCGGAGGGTTCGAACATGTCGAGGGCGCGCAGGGCCGCTTTCTGACCAGCGGAATCGCCGTCGTAGCTGATCCAGACTTCAGACACGTAGCGTTTCATCAGCCGTATCTGTTCTTCGGTCAGCGCCGTGCCCAGCGTAGCCACAACGCCGAGTATGCCCTGCTTGAGCAGCATGACCGTATCCATGTATCCTTCCACCAGCACCAGTCGTTCCAGCCTGGAAACGCCCTTGGTGAAGTTCAAACCGTATACGCCGTTTCTTTTGGAAAACACCGGTGTATCCGAGGTGTTCAGATACTTTGGCTCTCCCTTGCCCATTACGCGTCCGCCGAAACCGAGCACTTTGTCGCGGTTGTTGATGATGGGAAACATCACCCTGCCGCGGAACATATCGTACTTTCGGCCTTCGCTTTCCCCGCAGAGCCAGGCAGCTTTGATCACGCTTTCGCTGAAGCCCGCCTCGATCAGGGCGTCGTGCAGCTGCGCTCCGTGATCCGGCGAACAGCCAAGCCCGAAACGCTTGATATCGGCGTCGGTAAGGCCTCTGGCGTACAGGTATTTGAGTGCCTGCGCTCCCTCAGGCTTCCAGATCAGATTGTGAAAATACCGGGCGGCAAACAGGTTGGCTTCGTATATTTGGGTCTGCAGTTCCTTTTCGCGGGCAGCGCGCTCGGGGTCGGCATGATTCTCAGGCACTTCCATGCGCGCCATCTCGGCGAGCATTTTGATCGCCTCGAATTTGTCGATGCGTTCATATTCGCTTAAGAACGTGATGGCATTTCCGCCTTTATGGCAGCCGAAGCAGTAGTACAGGCCTTTTTCTTCGTCAACGCTGAAGGATGGTGTTTTTTCGCTGTGAAACGGGCAGCACGCCCAAAGCTTTCGGCCCTTTTTCGTCAGCGTAACATAGCGGCCGACCACTTCCTGAATGCTTACGCGCGAAAGCAGTTCGTCAAACCACGCATCGCTCAGTCTATCCGCCATACTGCCTCCGACCTGTGTGAAACGTTTTGCACATACAAAATTCAACAGAAATATTTTGATTCCTGCCTGTCAACAAAATATTAAAGAATGCTGAATACCGGCTTAAGACTTAACGCTTCCGGCAAGCAGTCCGGTGACGAAGTGCTTTTGTGCAAAGAAGAATACCGCGTAAATAGGCAAGCTCACCACAAGGGTAGCCGCAAGGAGAAGGTTCCAGTATATCTCGCCCTCGTCCCTGAATGACGTAAGTGCCAGCTGCACGGTTTTCAGCCTTTCCCCGCTGGTGGAAACGAGCGGCCAGGTGTATTCATTCCAGGTGCCTGTAAACTTCAGCACTCCCAGGGACGCCAGCACCGGTCCGGATAAGGGAAGATATATGCTAATATACGTTCTGAAGCGCCCGCAGCCGTCGATCATGGCAGCGTCGTCCAGTTCGAACGGAAAGGAAATATAGAACTGCCTGCACAGAAAAACGCCGAACGAACCCGCGATATACGGAAGAATAAGGCCGGCATATGTGTTGATCAAACCAGAGGAACCGCCGCCCAGAAACCGCATGTTTCTGAGAAGCGAAAACACCGGGATCAGTGTGACCTGCGCCGGCACCATCATGCCAAGAAGGATCAGCATGAACAGGGGCTGCCTTCCCTTAAACGGTATTCTTGCGAATACATAGCCTGCCATGGAGTTGATGACGAGCGATATGGCTACCGTTACCAGGGTAACGAAGACGCTGTTCATAAAATACCGGGGCCAGTTCCCGTTCGAAAGCGCGTCACGGTAATTGGAGAACATGAGCTTGCCCGGAAGGATCACCGCGTCCGCGGAATAGATCTCGTCCATCGTCTGCAATGATACAGACACCGTCATGATCAGCGGAAACAGCAGTCCCGCCGAAAGCATGCAAATGAATATGACCGATACGATGCTGAAAACCCTGTCGCCTGCGCTTTTCTTCATTTTCCGTACACCCCCGTTTCAGAGGCGTGGTTTATACGGAAATTGATGACCGTCAGCGTAAGCACGATCAGCAGAAGCACCACCGCCATGGCGGATGCATACCCCATGCGGAAATCGTTGAACCCGTACATGTATATCTGATGCACGATGGTGGTGGTTTCGTTGAGCGGGTCGCCGCGGGTCATGATCTGCACCTGTTCAAAGGTCTTGAAGCCTTCTACCATGGTGGTGATAAACACAAAGAAAGCGACGGGACGGATCATCGGCATGGTAATGCTGATCAGCCGCCTGAACTCCCCAGCTCCGTCCACGGTGGCGGCTTCATACATTTCGTCGGGTATGGAGTTGATGCCCGCCATGTAGATGAGCATGCAGTAGCCCAGGTTTTTCCACACGTTCACGAAGATCAGGCAGCCAAGCGCAAGCCGCGTGTCGAACAGCCACTGCTCCGCGGGCAGGCTGAACGCCCTGAGCGCCTTATTGATGAAACCGTGGTTTGGATCGAACATCATCAGCCATATCATGGATATGGCCGTCATGGACGTGGCGTACGGGAACAAAAACAGCATCCTGAGCCATTTTATCCCGTGACCGGTGCGGTTGAGCAGCACCGCAACGATCAGCCCCATAAAGGTCAGCGCGATCACGCTGGTCATAGCGTATATGACCGTATTCAAGCAGGCCTTGCCGAACACGGGGTCCTGCGTCAGGCGGAAGAAATTGCGAAGGCCGATCCAATCCGCACGGTCCAGGTTGTAGTTGGTAAAGCTGTATATCAGGTTTACAGCACTGGGATAGAGCACGAACAGAGCGAAAAAAACAAGAAAAGGCAGCAGCATCGCAAAAGCGGCTGCCGTGTCTTTTCCTGTTCTTGTTCGGATCATATAGCGTACATTATCCCGTGCCGTTTTCGCGGCACGGGAAACAGATCAGTTCGCCATGCGGAACTCGATGTCGCTCTGCGCTTTTTCAAGCGCTTCAAGCGCTTCGGCGCCGCCGAAGATCACGCTCTGGCTCAGTTCGTTGCGCACAGCCTGGAAAGAAGTGGACCAGGTCACGCGGGGCATGCCCGTTCCGTAGAATACGCACAGGCTGCGCGCCTCGTTCCAATCGTCCATCCCGGCGTATTCTTCCACCAGGGAGGAACGCGTTACCGGGATGCGCACCATTTCAGCGCGCTTTAAGCAGCTCTCCTTGGAAAGCGCATATTCGATAAATGCAAAGGCCTCGTCGGGATGCGCGCAGGTGGTGCCCATAAACAGCATGTTGCAGCCGCAGAAGGACGCGCTCGTTCCGTTGTTGGGCGGGAGTGCGATGCCTACCCTGCCTGCGTATTCGGGGTTATTGAGCATGGTAGTGAGCGCCGCGTTGTTGATGAGCGTCATGGCAGCGCTGCCGGCCACGAAGGGATTTACTTCATTGGAGGAATAGGTAAGGTTCACTTCCGGCAAAAGAGCCGTTAAAAACTCCAGCGCTTCCTTCACTTCTTCGTTGCCTGCAAATACGGGTGTGCCGTCTTCGATATATCTTCCGCCGTTTCCGTATACGAACACGTCAAGCTCCACCAGGTTGCCGCCGGTCTGCGGATAGCAGAAGCCCGCGAATTCCACTTCGCCGTTGTCGTTATACCGGGTAAGCTCCTTCGCGGCGTCCGCCAGTTCGTCCCAGGTGGCTGGCACTTCGATGCCCGCTTCCTCCAGAAGGTCGATGCGATACGCAAACACATAAGGCGTTACGCTGTAGCCAAGGCCGTACACGTGACCGTTGTACGTGCCGTTTGCCAGCACCGCCGGCATGATGTCGTCTTTCCCTTCCCAGGTCTCAAAGTATTCGTCGATGGCGCGGTACTGGCCCGCTTCTACCCTCTGCGCCACGGAAAGGATACCGTGGCCCATGATGTCCACGCCGTCTCCGGAGGCGAACTTGGTGTTCAGCGCGCTGTCCATGGCGTCGCCGATGGCTTTTTCGTCGTATTCGATATGGATGTTCGGATACTCTTTTTCAAAACCTTCGATGACCCATTGCCAATAGGCGCGTTCGGCTTCATCGTTGCCGATGCGCACAAATGTGAGCGAAACCTTTTCGGTTTCTGCCATAGCCGGAATACACATGAAAACGGCCAGCGCGATCAAAAATGCTGTAAGCTTCTTCATATGTTCCTCCTATCTTGTGAGTTTTTTATCCTCAAGCAACTGGCGTTTCATCCATTCGTTGCCTGCGAATCTGTCGCCTGTCGACGTAAGCAGTTCGTACAGACGCCTGCGAAGCGTATGGACGAGCGGCTGGCATTCTTCGCTCTTTATCAGGTTCACCTTTTCGCCCGGGTCGGAAGAAAGATCGTACAGCTCGTCCGTATCTGTAAGGTTCCACACGTATTTGTAACGATCTGTGCGTATGGCGCGGGTGGTGTACAGGCCGAACTGCTGACCGTTCGACGTGACGAGCACGTCTTTTGGGCAATTTGCCGATTCGGCTTCGTTTTCGGGCAGCGGGCTTCCGTGGGTGAGCTCTTCGGGAGCAAGCCCGGTTTCCCGGCGTATGGTCGCGGGTATATCCAGACAGTTCATCACGAAACCGTCCAGGCGGCAGGACTTCACCCCCGGCTTTTTCATGATGAGCGGCACGCGGATGATGTCGTCGTACAGCACATAGTGCTTGTCCAGCATGGAATGGCTGCCGCACATATCACCGTGGTCCGAAGTGAACAGGATGAGCGTGTCGTCATACTTTCCGGCTTTTTTGAGCGTTGAAATGATGCGGCCTACCGCGTCATCCACCTGGGATATGCAGCCGTAATACCTGGCCACCATCGGGCGGAAGTCTTCCCACGTGAGACTTTCGGTGTTCCAGGAAAGCGTTTGCTGTTTATGGATGTAGGGCTTACCTTCAAAGTCGTCACCCCAGCCGTCCCAGGGTTCGATGTCCTTTTCGTCGTACATGCTCGCGAAGGGCTCTGACGGCCTGCACGGCAGATGCGGCTCCTCAAAGTCCACCCACATGAACCAGGGCTTGTCCTGAGAAAGATAGTTTTCAAGCAGTTCGCATGCCCACTGGGCTTCCTTATGGGTGCGGCTGTCTTCCAGAGGGATCGGGCTGGGGCAGCCGAGCCAGCCGCCCGTCATCGGGATATCGGCATATTTTGGGGCCACTTCGCGGTTGTACCGCTTCATAACCACGAAGTCGGTAAAGCCGAAATCCTGCGGTTTTCTGGATGCGGATACGTGAAAACGTCCCACATATCCCAGGTTCCATCCCTTTTCTTTCAGCAGGCCGGGCCAGCATATGGCAGGGTCCAACTCCGGCGTTGGCATGAAATCGTAATTCCACTGTGCGCCGAAGCTGTCCGGACGCCTGCCGCACAGTATTGCCTGACGTGCTGGAGAGCATACCGGCAGCGGCGTGAAAGCATTTTCATACCATACGCTTTCAGAAGCCAGCGCATCCAGATTGGGCGTACGGACCGGACGCATCTTTCGGTAGCCTACGCAGTCGTGACGCAGCTGATCTGCGTTTATGAGCAAAATATTCATCAGATCCTCGTGATGTCTCCGTGGAATGCCGGCAGAAGCTCGGGCACCACAAGAGCACCGCCGTTTTCATAGCTCTTCATGGCGGCAAAGGTGTATTCCAGCGTGGCCAGCGCGTCGCGTCCGGAAGCGCGCAGGTACTCCCTGGGTACCTTGTTGGCGACGTCTTCAAGATACGCGTGGATGCGGATCGGGAACGTGCTGCCGAATTCCTTTACGCCGAAATCCGTGGTCCTGGGCGTCGGAGAAGCCATGGAGGGATTCTCCACCTCGTCGATGTTCCAGTAGTGCAGCTTCTCCACGCAATTCTCGATGCAGAAGGTGCCTTTGGTGCCGGCGTGCTCATAGCTCCACCAGCCGCCCAGGCCGAACATGGCGTCTCCCCTCTGACTGATCAGATAGCCCACGCCTCCGTTTGCAAAGCGCACGTGGATGGAGTTGATGGACAGCATTGGATCACAAGCTGTAGCCCGAACACCTGGCTTGGACAGAAAGGCCTGAACGCCCGTGATATCGCCGCAGAAGTGGCGCATCACGCTGAAGGGATGGGCGCAGAAAGCCTTGATGTGGCTGTAGGGCGTCTGCCATCTCGGCGCGCCGGGGCCGCCGTATTTGGTCTCGGAACCGTTAAAACCCACCTTATGGATGCAGTACACGAGCTCGCCAACTTTTTTATCCTTGATCAGCTGGTCCGCTGCAAAAGCCGGACCGGAAAAGTAATGGTTGAGATCGCAGCCGAGGTACACCTTCTGCTTCGATGCGTACTTCACGAGCTCCCTTGCGTCGTTGATGTCGGCGCAGATGGGTTTTTCCACCAGTACGTTCTTGCCGTAGCTCAGCGCCAGCATGGCGGGCTCAAAGTGCATGGAGCCGTTATCGTAACCGGAGGTGGTCACGGACACGATGTCTATCTCCGGCATGGCTTTGAGCATTTCTTCCTCGTCGTAAAACGCTTTGACGCCGAATTTTTCGGCTGCCGCGTCTGCCTTTTCCTTTACCAGGTCGCACACGGCGACGAGTTCGGAAAGCGGATCTTCATGGTAGCAACGGGCATGGGTATTGCCGATCCCGCCCATACCGACAACTGCGCACTTCAACATAGTCTTCTCCTCCGTCCTTACGCGTTTTGTTTTGTGTACTGCGTCGGTGAGACGCCGAGTTCCCTTTTGAATTCCCTCGAAAAATGACATAGGTTCGTAAATCCGACTGCCTGGCAGGTATCGCCTACCGATATGCCCCCAAGCAGCAGCTCCGTCGCCTTGCTCAGTCGGAAGCGCCGGATATACTCCTGAACGCCTACGCCGGTAAGGTACCTGAACTGCCGAGAGAGGTAGTCCGGCGTGACGCCTGCAAGTTGTGCGACGCCGGCTACCGAAAGCGTTTTGTCCTGATACCGTGCGGATATGATTCCCAGCGCGCCCGCCACATAATTGGGGTATACGCTGCCCGGGCTTCTTGGCTGCACGTACTTTTCGTATGTCCGCACATAGTCCACAAGCAGGCAGCCCAACAGGCTCTTAAGCCTGATCTCCCAGAAAGTCTGTTGCATTTGGAGTTCGCTGAGCATCTCCTTGAGCAGTCTGAGCTCACGCTTCTGCCCGGCTATATCCAGGTGGAGCTTAAAGAAAATGTTCTTTTCCCTCAGCGGCGCCGTATACTCGTTTTCCGGAAAAAGGCTCAGCAGCACTTTTTCGGAAAACATGCAGTTGTACAGCTCAACAGCGTGCGGTCCTACATAACGATGCCACTGACCCGGCTTCATCACGAAGAAGTCACCTTCCAGCAGAAGCTCGGTCACATTGCCCGTTTCGTGCAGGCAGAAGCCGCTTTTGATGTATACCAACTCGTAAAACGAATGGGTGTGCGGCTTGATGGCGCTGTGCCTGGTTTCGATCAGATGTATCCCCAGGTCTTCGGGCGTGCCGAAATCGCTGAGCTGCAGGTTTTCGCTTGACATCAGACGTAATCAGGGAACATTTCGTCCAGGTACACGATCCGTCCGGTATCCAGGGATTCAATGGCGGCGTGTATGATCATCTGGGCCTTCAGTCCCTGCAGGCCGCTGCCGTCGATATCCTCCGGTTTCGTTCCCGCCGCGATCTGCCTCACGAACGAGCGTATACGGTCACGGAAGGTATCGTCGAAGTTGGAATATCCGCCGAACACCGGATTTGTGTATACTCGTTTTTCGGGGTTGCCTGCCGGATACAGCGTAGCTTCCCGCCACATGTCTTCAAATACAAGGCGTCCCTTCAGCCCTGCCACCTCGCAGCGCTCCATCGGATGACCGCGGGCGATGTCGTAAGAGGATGTAAGATGCCCCACAGCGCCGCACTTGAACTTCATGTTGATGGATGCAGTCGACCATATGGTGCGCCCAGGAGACTTCATGGCGAAGCACTGTACGGCTTCCACATCACCCATGAAATAGCGGATGATCTCACAGGAATGGGGATTCAAAGCCTTTAAATGATAGTAGGGGCTTTCGAAGTCCTGTGGCTTACCGATCCAAAGCGCCATATTGCAAAACAGCAGATCGCCGATCAGGCCTTCGTCCTGCCACTTTTTGGCCGCCCTGGCGGCGGGTGTAAAGCGGTGGTTGAAGTCGATGGCAAAGCAGCGGTTGAGCCGCTTTGCCGTATCCACCATGATCTTGCCGTTCTCGATCAGGTTGCTGATGGGCTTCTCCGTAAGCACGTGGCATCCCGCCTCCAGCGCCTGGATCGTGGGCAGGTAATGATCGGAAGAATACTCGTATCCGCCGGTAGCAACGCTCACGAGATCGGGTTTTACCTCCCTTAGCATCGTGGGGGCGTCATACCAGGCTTTTACGCCCAGCCTTTCGGCGGCGTCGTCTGCCCGCTGGCGGTTGATATCGCATACGCCGACAAGCTCCACCATCTCGTCTTCCTTGTAAATACGGGCGTGGAGATTGCCGATGTGACCCATTCCGATAACACAAACTCTCAGCATACAGCACCCGTCATTTCTTTTGCAGCTTCACGGCATCCGCGATGCCACCGATATATTTGCTGTCGTATGCTTCCTGAGAGGAGGTAAAGGGGCGGTTGTTCATCAGGAAGTTCACGTCGATAGGATTGGGACGGCCCGTGTCCTCGGTGCGCTTTGCGATCCAGTCGTTCATGCGCTTGGTGAGCACTTCGACGACTTCGGGATACTCGTCCGCCACGTTGTTGTTTTCCTCGGGGTCCTTGATGAGGTTGTACAGTTCCACCATGGGCTTAAAGTGGAAGTCCGGCTCCAGGGCGCGGATCAGTTTCCACTCCGGCGTGCGCCAGCCGTGCTTTCTCATCCAGGTGCATTCGGTGATGTAGAACTCCGGCTCGGGCTCGCGCTTTTCACCTCTTACCAGCGGCATCATACTGCGGCCGTCAAATTTGAGGCCCGGATCGATGCCCATGATCTCCAGCAGCGTAGGTGTCACGTCCTTTAGCTGCATATAGTCCTTGATCCTCACGCCCTGGGGCAGATGGTTCTTCCATACCACCGCAAAGGGAACCACCAGCGTGGGTTCATACATACCGTGATGATCGAAATAGCAGTCGTGGTCATACAGCGTTTCGCCGTGGTCGGATACGAACACCACGATGGTATCCTCCTCCAGGCCCAGCGCAGCAAGCTTTTCCAGCACCGCCTGAATGCAGGCGTCCATGTAAGCGACGCTTCCGTCGTACTGAGCGATCACGTAGTCCGGATTCGTGCAGCCCTTGGGCACCCAGGAGCCGATATAATCTCCGAAAGGCTTGAAATCGTATACTTTCTGCATACGTTTGTCGTTGGGATCGAACGCGTCGCCCTGGAAGAACATGTGCATGAAGGGTTCGGGGGACAGGTACGGGGAATGCGGGTCCATGTGACGCATGAAAAGGAAGAACGGCTTGTCCCCCGCTGCCAGACGTTCAAGCTCAGGGATAGCCACATCGTTCAGGTTCTGCGCTTTGTGGGCACGGCCGTCATCATGGTCTGGTCCCCAGCCCTTGAAGCCGATATAGTTGTCGTATCCGCGTCCGCCGGCATTGCCTTCAAAGCCTATGCAGGTGGTCTCGTAGCCTTCTTTCCTGAGCATCTCGGCCAGGACCGGAACGCCTTCTACGATTTCGCGCTGACCCAGAGCCACAACGCCCGTGCCGAAAACGTCGCGTCCGGTGAGCATGCTGGAGTAACCGGGCGTGGTAGGGATATGTGCAGAGAAGCAGTTATCGAAGGTGATGCCCCTCGCTGCGTAAGCAGAGATATGAGGCGTGGTCAGACGTTTATAGCCATACAGGCTCATGTGGTCCCTGCGGAGAGAGTCGATGCCGAAAAACAGCAGATTGGGTTTTCTGGACATGTTCTTATCCTCCTTATATATCATATATCCTAGGATCGAATACGCTTACACGCTGGCCAGTACGCGCGGACAGATAGCAGGCCAGCACGAGACGAAGGCTGTCACGCCCTTCTTTTGCATCGCATACAGGCACTCCGCCGTGCAGAAACTCGCTGAACGGTCCGGCCTGCGCGGCAAGGCGTACGCCCTGTGATGATGGGGATGGTATGTTGGACGGAGTCCAGTCCGCATCGCCCCATTTGTATGAAACCAAGCCTTCGTCTTTCGGCTTCAGCTTCGTTCCGGGGGCATCGCCGTAACGCTGGATCACAGTGCCGTCCGTAAAGTAGATCTCTGTCGTCGGGTCCGCCGCGCAGGTGGTAAAGCACAGGGTGATCTCCGCGATCATGCCGTTGGGATACCGGAACAGGGCGACGCCGTTGTCGTTGGGAACTTTCGGGTTGACCATCGTGGACATCTCGCACATCACGCTTTCCGGCATGCCGAAATACCACTGCATCAGGTTGATCGGATGGGCGGAATCGTCTGCGAAGATATCCCGGTTCATCTTTGGATCGTTATGCCATGTGTTTTCAAAGCCGTCCCATTTATGCACGCTGAGTCCGTGCCTGCGCCTGAATAAGCAGACCTTGCCCAGTTCTCCCCCGTCGATCATCTCTTTCATGCGTATGTTCTGAGGGTCGGTGCGCATCTGCCAGCCCATGGTGAACCTGACGCCGTTTCTTTCCACAGCGTCCACGATCCGGTCCGCTTCTTGAAGCGTCAGGGCCATTGGTTTATACAGGATGATATCTTTTCCCGCTTCAGCCGCTTTTATGGCTGCTTCTGCGTGCAGCGCCGTTTCGCAGGTGATGAGCACCGCCGAAATGTCGCTTGCCAGAAGTGCTTCAACAGAAGGCATGCGATCCATTTTAGGATACTTCGACAGGGCAGTTTCGGCCCTTTCGTCGTTTTCGTCCCAGAAGCATACAGGCTGGACGCGGTATTTATCGGGATCCCGGAACCATTCGCCGAGGATCGCATTCGCGTGCCCGTGGGCAAAACCGATAACGCCAAGACGGATCATATCATCACACCTTATCTTGTGCCGAGCATTTTCAGGATCGCGTTCATGTATCCGTAGCTTTCCGCCGCGATGGACTGTGCTTTCTGCATGGTCAGTTCCGGCCCGATCACTTCCAGGCACACGGGGCCGTCATATTTGGCGTCCACAAGGGCTTTGAAGTAGCCGTACAGGTTGATCTCTCCCCTGCCGCAGGCCTGATCAGCGGGCGCTCCGGGCGCTGGGCCGGGGCCTTTGCAGTCGCGGATATGAACATGTCCCATGCGGCTGACGACGCTTGCCAGCGCTTCCTCAGGCTTTTCGCCTGCTCTGTGGATGTGGCTGGGGTCCATATCCACGCCGAAGGACGCATCAGGAATAAGCTCCATCATTTTGAGGGTGGTAGGCGTTGAATATACAGAGGATCCCACATGGGCCTTGCAGCACAGCTTTACGCCGAATTTCGCCGCAAGCGCGCTGCGGGCCTTCAGCGTTTCGATAGAGGTTTTAAAGCTTTCCTCGTCGTCGCTCTTTCCTCCGGGGCCGACGTTCACCACCGGGATCCCCAGATACTGCGCAGCCTGAAAGGCCTTGGTGAGCCTGTCTTCGTCAAGAGAAGCCACTTCCATGCTGAGCAGCTCCACGCCGGCTTCTTTCGCAGCCGCCTTCACCAGGGGAGCCTGCGTTTCCCAGGCATCGAGCACAAGATGCTCGCACATGCCCTGGATCGCAGAGATCTCTGCACCGTCATAACCCGCAAGCTTCACGGCTTTCAGCGCGGTCTTTACGTCATACGCCTTATACAGCACCGTATTGATACCAAGCTTCAACATGCATACCACCCCTTATGTTATAGTTCGATTTATTATACAATATAAAGGTGCGATAATTCAATACGCTAAAGAGGATTTCTGTTCGGATTCAGCAAAATGTTATGACAAACAAAGTCCGGCTGCTAGCCGGGCTTTGTTTGGATACCGTAAATCAAAGTAAGATGGGCATGTCCAGAAGCTTCTTCATGAGAGGGATGGTCTTCTCTTCATCTCCGGAAGTGAAAAATCGTACTGACCCATTCGTTCCGTTCCTGTCAAGCTGACGCTGGACAAGCACGCGTTTCAGCTGCCGTGCCGTGCCTTCGTTCCCGTCATAGAGGCGCACCGGTCTTACGAGAGCCTTTTTTATAGCTTTGGTCAGGAAGCTGTAATGCGTACAGCCCAATACGACTCCGTCCAACTGAATGTTAGTAAGCGGGCTCAGGATCTTTTTAAGAAAAGCGTCCAGCTCATCGCCTTCGGTGATCCCCCGTTCCACAAACTCCATAAGCCCAGGGCACGGCAGCGGAAAAGCACGCTCGCCGTACAAAAGCATCAGGTCCTGAAACTTTTTCTGCCGCAAAGTAGCGCTGGTGGCGAGCACGGCGATCATGCCGTCTTTCCTGTCCAGCTGCGCAGGTTTTAGCGCAGGTTCAATGCCGATGATCGGCAAAGTCATTTCGCTTCTGAGCGTTTTGGCTGCCGCGGACGTTGCTGTGTTGCAGGCAATCACGATGGCTTTCACTTGATAGCGAAGCAAAAACTCCACGTCTTTTCGGGAAAGAGACAGTATCTCTTCTTCCGGGCGCGTGCCGTACGGAGCGTTCTTTTCGTCTCCGAAATAGATAAAGTCTTCTCCCGGCAGCAGAGCGCGCATATTGCGCAGCAGGCTTACGCCGCCTATTCCGGAATCAAATACGCCGATGGGATCTTCTCTCATTTGTTTTCACCATAAAGAAAGCTCCGCTTTCGCAGAGCCTTCTTTTGTGCAGTGTCAAGCGTTATTCCTCTTCTTCCTCTTCGGGAAGTTCGGCATCGTGATACACGTTCTGCGTGTCGTCGTAATCGTCCAGCCAGTCAAGCAGCTTCTGGATCTTGCCGGCCAGTTCGGGATCGGTGATCTCGGTGGTCATCGTGGGCACCATCTGGCGCTCCACAGACAGGAAGGTACAGCCCGCGTTTTCAAGGTTGTCACGCACCTGGCTGAGCTCGTTGGGGTCGGTATAGATGACGGCGGAGCCTTCGCCGGCTTCCACATCGTCCGCGCCGGCATCCAGCGCCAGCATCATAAGTTCGTCTTCGTCGAGGCCCTTTTCGTTGTCGATCTCGATAACGCCTTTGCGTTCGAATTTGTACGATACGCAGCCGGTGCTTCCAAGGGAGCCGCCGCACTTGTCGAAGATGTGCCTGATCTCACTGGCAGTACGGTTCAGGTTGTCGGTAACGACTTCCACGATGATGGCGATGCCGCCGGGAGCGTATCCCTCATAAGTGACTTCCTTGTAGTTCGCGCCTTCGCCTTCACCAGCGGCCTTTTTGATGGAACGCATGATGTTTTCGTTGGGCATGTTGTTTGCCTTGGCTTTGGCAACGACGTCCTTCAGTTTGTTGTTTACGGCAGGATCGGCGCTGCCGCCTTCGCGGACGGCGATAGCGATCTCGCGGCCGATCTTGGTAAAGATCTTTCCGCGCGCGGCGTCGGTTTTTTCTTTCTTATGCTTTATGGTCGACCATTTATTGTGTCCGGACATGGATAAGCCCCCTTGCAATTCGTATATGATATATTAACACATATGCGGTCATTTCGTCAAGAATTGTTTGTCCCATTCCGTGAATTTTGTGGAGATCAAGTGATTTCTCTTGCAACGTTTACCTGTATGCTGTATAGTTTAAGTGCCATATGATTCCCAGCCGTCATTCATTTCACAGGGAAGATTGAGGTGCAGTATGATACGTATTCTGTTTGTATGCCACGGCAACATCTGCCGTTCTCCGATGGCGGAGTTCGTTATGAAGGATATGGCCCGCAATGCAGGCCTGCAGGACCGCTTTTTGATCGCTTCCGCCGCCACCAGCGATGAAGAGATCGGCAATCCTGTTTATCCGCCCGCCCGTGCGGAGCTTAAAAAGCACGGCCTTTCCTGCGAAGGAAAAACTGCCCGCCAGGTGACGAAAGACGAGTATGCAAAGTGGGATTTCATCATCGTGATGGAAGAGATGAACCTGCGCAACCTGAAGCGCGTATGCGGCGAAGACGAAAGCGGAAAAGTGCGGCTGCTTCTGTCATTTGCTCAAAGCCCGGAAGGCATCGAAGATCCATGGTACACCGGACGCTACGAAAGAGTCTACGCCCAGATCGAAGAAGGCTGCCGGGCGCTGCTTGGTTTTATCCGGTATGAATACCATATTTAACCCGTTTTTTCCACAGGCATATGCGAAACAGTATATAATCACATTTATAATGCTTTACGGCAAATACGTTTATTCTGAATCAGCGATTGAGGTATGAACGAAATGGAGGTTCTTTTATGCGTTATCATTATCCTACTGAAATTGTATGTTCTTCGATGATCAGCTTTGACCTGGACGGCAACGTGGTGAGCAGCATTCAGTTCACCGGCGGCTGCAACGGCAACCTGAAGGCCATATCCAAACTCGTAAACGGCTGGACGGTAGAAAAGATCGAAGAATACCTGAAAGGCAACCTGTGCGGCAAGCGCGGCACTTCCTGCGCCGACCAGCTGGCCAAAGCCGTACGCAAGGCCCTGGACGGAGAGTTGGAAGCAGAAATCGCGCAGTGAAATCGTGTATACGAACAGGAGCCGTTTTATGCGGCTCCTGTTTTCTTTGTTCATTGCTCTGCGTTTACTCCATGCAGTCTCCGGCGCCGGTATAACCCGCGGAGCCGATCGTTGCGGGACCTTCAGGAATATAGTATACGATATACCTGACATCTCGTGGCGGCTGATTGCCAGCAATGCGTACGATTGTGCAACGGTATCCGGGGATATCGGGCGAAGGAATGTCGTATGGGTCTCCGATATGATGCGTCTCATATACGGTAGGCGCGGCGATATCTCCGTTCAGATAGCGGTATTCGATAGTCAGCGTATACAGGCGTTCATTGATAAAGATGACCTGGTCCTGTTTCTGACCAGAAGCTTCTCTGCGCAGCGCAACCGCAATCATAAGACGGCCGGTTTCTTCTTCCTGGTAGATCGTGACTTTCAGGATATATACGGTTTCATCGTAGAGTACATTGGGATAGGCATTTTCCTCAGAAAGCACCTGCTGGCGGATCGTATAGGTATAGATTCCGACTTTTTCGTATACGATCTGAGGCAGGAGTACGGATTGCCCCGCTTCTACGCGCCGGCGGTATTCGCCGTTCTCAGTTCCTTCCGGCATGGGATAGCTTTCATCGTCTGCACTGATCACGATATAATATGTATCTGCCGCCTGAGGCGGATCGCCTGTCCAGAGTACAGACGCCTTGATCTCCGAAACGCTCTTGAGTTCCGGCTGAACGTCCTGTTCAGCGGCGCAGCAAACCACAGCGCTTAGTATAAGCGCTGCCGCCAGCAGTACAGGCATTAGCTTTTTCAGCCAGGGCATCAAGAAGCCTCCTAATAGAAACTTTATGCTGTTATATCTTTTCTTCTGTGCTTTACCCCTTATGGGTCGATCAGCATCAGAAGGATCGTTCGTGCTTCGTCGGATTCCGAAGAACAGGTGCTCAGTGCTAAGAGATGAGGCTGTTCTCCGTTTTCGAGTTTGTTTTTCAGCGCTTCCAGTCCGGTTTCGCTGATATACATGGCATCCTGCTGAACGTACTGCATGATTTGCTCATTCGTGGAGTTCAACCAGTTGTCCGGATTGAACAGCGTGCTGTTTCCTTCAGTAGTAAGGAAGAAACTGATTGCCTTCAGGAGACAGGCACGATCCGGTAAAAGCAGTATTCCGATTTGATTCTGTTTGAAGAAATCTTCATCTTTATACAGGTTTATGTCGCTCAGCATTCGGTGCCTTGACATATTGTGGCCGTATACGAGATTGTATGTATTACTGTAATCCCGATCATTGCGGGTGTCCAAATAGACGCTTCCCGCTAAATCAAATTCACCGTAAACGTTTTTATTGATATATGTCAGATTATTGCTCCCTTGTACAAGAGGATGATCAATTTCTGTTCCGAATACTGTTACCCAGCCGGTAACGTCGGGGTTGATGGCCTGCAGCTCCTGAAACTGAGAAGACAGATCTTCTGCCTGTAAGTCGTCCAGTTTATAGCTTTGGCGGATCTGGTTCATCTCTTCGTAGACGCTTTCGGCAGCGACGTATAACTGTTGGTTATCCCAAAGCGCATATCCGGCGTATAGAAAACAGATCAGCAACGCGATACTTACGCAAAAGCTGATAAAGCCGTTCAATACGCATAAAGCTCTTTTCATGTGTTTTTTCTTTTGCTGCCCGGGAGCCGGAAAGCCAGTTCCCGGGCAGCAAAATTAATCATCGATCAGTCTTTAGGGCAACCCTGATCAGTACTGTTCCTTGCGGCGGCGAACCACCAGAAGAGCAGCGCCGAACAGTGCGATCGCCATGATCATCATGTAAGGCAGGGTCTCAAGCTCGATACCGGTATCGACCGTCACGTTCTTGGTGTTCGTTACTGTCGTAGCAATCGAAGCATTATCGATAGAGCCCTCTTTCTTTGTGTCATACGTAATTGTATAACCAGTAGCGCTGTTGGAGCCGTTCGGGTCAGCGGCAGCATGAGCATCGGATTCCACGACTGTATAGGAAACACCTTTCGGAATATTGTTTATGGTTACTGTTTCACCGCTTTTGATTTTAATGTTGACGGTCTTCGATCCTGTCCATCCTTTTGCAACTGTTTGCGTATTGCCGGTATCAGTTCCACCTGATACACTAATGTCAGAATTGACATACTTTTCTGTTTCTGAATTAAGAGTAACAGTGATATCGAAGAGCTGATTAGTATTGCCCATATTTCCCTCAACGGTCTTTGATACAGTTAGAGCGCCGAGGACATAGGTATTAGTGAATTCATCTTCCTTTTCCTTGGAAGCGTTCTTCGTGATGCCGGGCGTTGCGATCAGTTTTTTATTGGTGTAATCATATGTAACTACAACAGTCAGCCCAACTGTGCTGGTCGAATAGGTTTCACCTTGGGTATTCCCGGCGGTTTCGGCAATCGTATACTTATAAACGCCGACTTTGGAATATATAGGAACTTTGACTTCGAGATATCCTTCCGCCTGAGATACGGCGAAACCTGTAATGGTCAGATTTGTTGTATCCGGATTGCCTGTATCAGGTGTAGAGGTAAATTGGAGAGTCTCAGTTGGAACAATATTGTTTGAAACGCCCGATGTCGTAACAGTTTTTTTGAAACCGCCAGTCTGGAAGGTGATTTCATCCGACTGCCATGTTGTGGGATCGTTTGGGTCAGTTGCCGCCAATGCCATCACTGTAGATGCCATGGCCAGAATGAGAACAATGAGCATCGTGAGTATTCTTTTCATGGTCTTTCCTCCTGGTTTCTTGTTCTTACTGATTGGGTTTTGTCTTGAATCTGCGATTCGCTTCATGCAGAATATGGGCAATTTGTTTATTGAGCGTGTACGCTCACAGTCCGCGGCGTCTGAGTATCGTGATCAGCTTGCCCTCGACGCTGCTTAAGGGGATGGGTCCAAAGGTGCGGCTGTCGTGCGTTTGGGTGCGGTAATCTCCCAGCACGTATACCGTGTTATCCGGTACCCTGAAGGGATCTGTATCGCCGTTTTCGGGGAATGTGGGAAACAGGATCTCTCCGGCCTGGGCGGAACCGTTCACGGTAAAACCGCCGTTTCCATTGTAGATCACCAGATCGCCCGAAACCGCGATCACGCGCCCGAAATACCGCTTGCCATCCACCCGATATGAGATCACGTCCTGTTTGGAGAGCCGTTCGCCGGTCAGTTTCATGATTCCCAGCCTGTAGACGATGCACAGGTCTCCGTCTTTCACAGCGGGAAACATATCCTGTCCATGCGCCTGGGTAATCAGAAAGCCGTAACTCAGGACCAGGTACGCGATCAGGGCGATCAGACTGATCCTTGCTGCCAAAGCCTTGAGGCCGGCCACGTCACCGGCACAAGATCGTCTGCGCGCGATCGTTTGGGAAATGGATGGTTTCGTTTCTTCTACAATCTTGGTTGCCCCCTTTCCCTGTAACCGTGGAAGGCTCTACGCTTCATCTGTCGCTTCACCTCCCCCGCTTTCGGTCTTCGCCCTAAGGAGCGCGTCGTAACGCGCGCGTTCGGCGATGAGGGCTTGCCTGTACATATCGTTCAGCTCGCCGATCCTCTTCCAGACGTCTGTTTCCCTGACGCCTCCGAAGACCTGCTTGCGGAACTTCAGATTGGCGAGAAAATCCGATATGTGCTTTTCCTGTTCTTCCTGAAATCGGATGTCCATATCAGTTTTCCTCCTTTGCATGTTTTTTCCTCCGATACTCCATGACCGCGAGCATCGCGCTCAGACCGAGCAGGAGGATATACGGCATAAAGTCAGTTTGTATGCCTGTGGGTATGGTCACGTCGTAATTGTTGTAATACCCGATCTGCGTATCTTCCTGCGGCATGGCAAAAAGACATGTGCGTGCTTCGTCTGTAAAGCCGAATTCCGTCTGCGTGCCGTCCAGCAGATCGTGCTTGGTCGCGTATCCGTCGACGGCGGTCTCCGTGATCGTGATCTGAACGCCCATCGGGATCTCATCGAGAACCACCGATCCACCGTGCTTCAGGCTGAAGGACAGCGTTTTGCGGTCAGCGCTCAGGGTAACGCCGTTTGCCGGCGAATAGTTTGCGGGCAGCGCTTCACCGAGGGTAACAGTAAACGCAAATGGCAGGTTCCGGTCACCCATGTTGCCGCCCACCGTCTTGGATACGGTCAGGCTCGCTCTGTTGCGTTCGTACGCGTTTGACAGAGACATGATATTCGCCTGATCAGCCTTGACTCTCAGGGAAGCTGTGATTACGGAGCCATCGCTCTTAAAGTTGTAGCCTTCAGCCTCATATCCTGTTTCCGCAAGCGAGATCAGCGTGCCGATCGGTACGTTTTCGAGCGTCCAAGTATAGTTCAGGCCGTTTGAGCCAGGCATGCCGTTTTCGAGCGTAAGGCTTTGACTGCCGTAACCCGTTATAGCAAAATCCTCCGGGAGGTCGTCCACATCGATATCTGTGAATACTTTCGTCACGGTGACGTTCACGACGCCGCACCAGTATACATACCCGTCTCCGCAGGACACGCCGTGCAGATAGAGCGGATCGGTCTTCAGAGGGTTGTCTGTCTCCTCGTCCGTGCGGACGTTTCGGAAAACGTCAAGACCGCTGTACGTTCCGCCTGTCATGACCGCGAACTGCCGGCCCTGTGTATAGTGGGGCGTTTGCTCCGCCCAGACCCATACAGAGCCCGGCGCACCGGTAAGATTGCCTGTGACCTCAACGGAAACCGCATTTGTGCCCTGATAGCCTGCGATGTAGATATCCTGCTCTGCCGTGCCGGCGGTGTATATGGACTCCCCGCCGTTCTTTGCGGAAGTATGGCTTACACTTACCGTGTTTCCGCTGAAAGAAGGATCGCCTGAGATCTTCAGCTTGCTGCCTTCTGTCAGATATATGCCCGCACCGTCCGCCGTCGTAACGGAATTGCGCACCGTGCTGCCCGAACCGACGGTGAGTGTTCCGCCGGACGCCACGTTCAGCGCTCCGCCGTTTGTATTTGCAGTATACCCGTTTTCTTTTCCGCCGTCCAGAGTAATATTGCCAAGCGTCAGGTCTCCCTGTACGTTCAGCATGCTCACGCCGTTATACCCGCGGCTGATGACTGCCGTACCGTCGCCCGCATACGGGAAACCGTCGATCGCCGCCGGGTCAGCAGTCGTCAGCGTCGCTTTAGTGCCGCTGTGGAAGGTAGCGGATCCATCAAGCGTATAATCGCTTACCAGCATTTCCACTTTGGTGTTGGACGTGTTTACCGTAGGGCACTGGTAGAAGGTCGTTTCGTTTTCTCTGTAGTACAGCGTCTGCGTCTTCAGGTGGTTGAACGCCGTAAGGAGTTTGGAGTAAACCGCAGGACGATAGCTGTCGCCGTCTTTGTAATACAGAAGGCCGTAGGTCGTGTCCGTGATCTTGCATACCGCGTGCAGGTTGGTGAAAGATACCGTGTATACATACTGCGAGGAATTATCCATATGCCCGGTCTGTGTGACGGAGGGCATCGTGACGTAATACGCCTGATCCGCCTGGCTCAATATCTCGGTTACCGTATAGTCGAAGCCAAGCGGCAGCTTTACCGCAGCCATCGTCTCTCCGCCCTTCAGTGTGAAGACCGTTTCGCCGGCGATAAAGTTCATGCTGCCGAAGGTGCCGTTTAAGTCTGCAGCGGATGTCTGTTCTCCGTTCTGGGTGGCAGTGCCAGACAGGGTAACACGGAACGTGAAACTCTTGTTTGCGTCGGCCGGGTCGTCGCTCAGAACAGTTTTGGAAACCTCGAGAGAATAGATGTCTCTCCAGTATACTTTGTTGTTTTGCGGGTGCTGGCCTTCCATCAGGCCGCCCTTCAATCCATTTCGGTCGTTTATGAAGTAATACAGGTTACCGGTATCAGCCGTAAAGTCAAACGTAGCAAAGGGTTTTCCCTGCACGCCGTGGCTGGCATACAGGTTGGAATCGTCCGGTACGTACACGCCAATGGCCGCACCGCGGGTAAGCCCCTGGTTGATGACGCGAATCTCAGTATACAACTCGCTTGACGGCGCCTGGGTCCATTCGTCAGCAGTACTTGGATACGTGAAGGCCTGATCCATCTGCACATTGCAGGCTTTGCCCGAGAGCGTATTGCCGTACACATAAGGCGCTCCGGCAAAATAGATACGTGACAATTTTCCCTGCGACGCTATTCCGCCGCCCTTTACGGTCGCGGAGTTGGCTGTTATGCTGCCGCCGGTCATCGTGAAATGGTAGTACTTGTTGTCGGGAATATATACACCGCCGCCGCTTGCTGCCTCGCACCTCGTGATGCTGCCGCCGCTCATAACAAACTTGCCTTTGTACAGGCACACGCCGCCGCCGCTATTCGTGGCGGTGCATTTCGTGATGCTGCCGCCGGTCATGCTGAGCGTGCCGGTTTCGCCGTCCTTGTACACGCCGCCGCCCTTTGCCGCCGTGCAGTTGCGTATGGTGCCGCCTTCGATTGAAAGGGAGGCACTGCCGTTTATCAGAACACCGCCGCCGTTGCCGGTAGTGGAAGCGTTCTGCAAAGCAGCATTCCTGCCCAGAGTGATTCGGATCGCTTCATTGGTGTTTGTGGTGATCAGCCGGGTGTTGCTGTTTGCAGTTACACCGCTTTCACTGCCGCCATCCAGTACGATGTTGGTCAGTGTAAGATTGGATCTCGCAGTAACGAGGGCGTTGTTGCCCACATTTGCAGCAACGGTAGAACGTGTTCCCGTGCGGCCTTTGTACGGATACAGGCTGTCGCTGCCGCCCGCCGTTGTGAAGATGATCGTTCTGTTTGCGTTAGCGGGCGTCGTGATCTTTTTGGTGGCCGTGTAGTTTTCCACCAGCATTTTGACCTGATAGGTGGAGCCGGTATAAGGCGTACCGTCTGCGTTGTAGAGTTCAGGTGATTCGCTTCTGAGCAGGCCGAACGGGCTTGTTTTGGAAGCGTTCGTTGAACCGTCGTCCAGTACGTCGAATACGGCTGGATACGTATGCGACGTATCCAGGAACAGCAGCCTTCCTTTTTCGTCCGTGATCTTGCAGATGGGGTCGCCTGCCCAGATGATCTTCTTTTTCGTTTCATCCTGCCGGTTGATGATGCCGTACAGCGAATCGTCGTCCGCCATAAAGACGTGGAACATATCGCTGACGCCGTAAGGATACTCGATGGAAGATTCTCCGTACTGGGTGCCTTTTCTGGCGGCGTTCACGACGCGGATCTCGCCGTCCAATCCGCACAGCACCCTCACGGAATTGCTGTTCACGCTGCTGCTCATCGGCAGCCGCAGGCTGGATGGCGTATGGTTTTCCGTGTAATTCTCACGGATCACGGAAGAATCGTTACCTTCGCTGCCCGATGTACCGATCGTAAGCGTCCTGCCATTGGGCATATATACGCCGGCCGCATCCGACGCGATGGTGCTGTTGAGCCAGTTTCCGGTGACGGTTACGTCAGCGATCGCAAGAGAAGCAAGCGTATAAACGCCGCCGCCCTTTCCGCCGGAAGAGTTGCCGCTTATATTGGTCTCGACAATTTTCAGAAGAGCCGTAGCGTCATTCTTATTATGGCATATACCGCCGCCGTTTCCGGCTGCGGTGTTGCTTTCCAATACAGCCTGAGACACAGTGACGTTCTGGCAGTTGGTATACACACCGCCGCCCATCGCGCCGGATGTATTGTGGCTGATTGAACCGCCGGTCACAGTCAGTTCGCCGGAAGCTCCATCGTAATAAAGGCCGCCGCCGCTGCTTACAGCCGTAGCGCCTTCGATGTTTACGTTTTTGAAGGCAAGCGTACCTGCCCTGTCCTGCTGCACGAATACGCCGCCGCCCTGCTTGGGTGTGGAGCATAAATCAAGGCTGCTGTCAGAGATGACGACGGTCTTTGCCAGCGTATGTACGCCGCCGCCTTCTTCCTGTATGGACACGCAGTTTTCCATGCTGCAGTTTGCCATGGAGAAACTGGCATCCTGGGAAGCCTTTCTCCCGTGGTATATGCCGCCGCCTTCTTTTTGCGCCGTGCAGTTTACGATGGTGTTGTGTTCGCCGTCCATGACGAAGGTTTTTACCATGCAGTAGATGCCGCCGCCCTGGTTGGCCGCAACGCCTCCGTCTATAGAGCACGAGGTGACCGTACCCAATACGGCGTTTGTGCTGGACATGGAGATAGCGCCGCCGTTATTTCCAGTGCAGTTTTTGAATGTGCAGTTTTCCACGGTTGTATGCGTGGCCGTGCTTCTGAAGCCGCCGCCGTTCTGCGTAAGCGCAAAACAGTTTTCAAAGCTGGAATCTTTTACAGTTACATGGCATTCATTTGCGGGATTCGCGTTGTTCAGGGCAAATACATTGAACGCGCCGCCGTTTCTTTGCCTGGCCGTGCTGTCTTTGAAGCTGCAGCCGCTGACTGTGACGTCCTTAGCGTCCGTTTCCATTGACCCTGCGGCGTTTGCGCTGCAGCCCGTAAAACTGCAATTTGTCACGCTGGTGGAAGAATCGTAGTTGTTGTCAATACGGTGGAACACAGCGCCGCCCTGATCCTGCGCCGTGCAGGATACGAAGGTGCAGTTTTCCAGTTCCATGGTCTTGCCGTTCATCCAGATGGCGCCGCCGCCCTGCCGGCTCGCGGTGGATTTGGAAACGCAGTTGGTGAAACTGGAATCGGTCACTTTCAAAATTCCGTTTTTTACATTGCTGCTTTCGATGTATATGCCGCCGCCGTTATTGGCTACGCAGTTGTTAAAGTCCACGTTGCTGATCTCAACATCGCAGTTCTTTGTCTTGATGACGCCGCCGTCTATACTGCCGGAAAAATTCTTTCCGTCGAAGATGAGGTGTTCCGCCTTCAAGGACGTGGTGTTCGTGCCGTCGGGCACGGTTATGAAGGACAGGTTGTTCCCCTGACCGCGGCTGATGGTGGCGCGTGCGGAAGATTCGCCGGAGTATACAAATTCGCCTTCCGTCGCAGTCGACAGCGTGATATCGTATCCTGCCGGCAGAGACAGCACGTCCGATGCCGGGATGATATAGTCCACCAGCATTTCGATCTTGGCGGTTTTGAGAGAATGGTTAACGATAAACGCTTTAGCCTGGTTAAGGGTCGAGAATGTGTACTCGATCTTTCCGTCCGCGTTCGGGGTTATGGTTCTGCCTGCCGTCTCGCCCTCCGAAAGCTCCCCTACATCTTCCGTAACAATGCGGCAGATCGCGCTGGAACCGCCGAATACGATCTCATACAGTCCTCCTCCGGAAAGCGTCGTGCTCGTAAACGTAAAGCTCTGGGCTTCTTCAGGCGACAGCAATGCTTCGTTTTCGCCTGTGCGCCGGTAGCTGATGCTTTCCGAAGCGCCTGATAAGGATCCGGAAAGCGTATATGCCGCATTCCTGCCGCCCGGCAGCATGATACGGACGGATTTGCCTGCGGGGAGCACAAGATCAGCCGCATTCACAGGCAGAAGCGTATCCTGTACGGAACCGTTTTTCGCAAATACATATCCGTACCCTGTCTGCATTTGACTGTTGATCACGCTGTAGTCCGTCTGGTTCAGTCTGATCTTCAGATCGGATATCTCCAGGGTATGCGCGGTGTTGTTTTCGATGGAAATGTAGGCTGGCTCCGTATAATACAGGATCAGCCTGGTTCCTGCCGTTTCGGAACCGTCGCGTTTTACGAAGCTCCAGCGGTTCAGTTCGCTGTTCCAGTTGATATCCGTAATATAATCGTCAAACGAGGCGGAACCGGATACGAAGGCATGCCCGAAGACCGCCGTGCTGCTTCCGGCCTGGTCGTACAGATCCTCTGCCAGCGCCGAGGCGGGATTGTTGCTGGAAGGAGCGTAATAATTCAGATTGGTATACTTGACAGTTCCGGTGGCCGTGGGCGGAACGCCGTTTGAGTAAGTTGCAAGATAGCGCACTTCCACCTCGAAGGCTTTGCCCCAGTACAGCCGCTTGGAGTTAGTCTCCTTCTGTACGGTAAGGCCCGGCAGACGGTCGTTCGTGAATCTGTTTACGTTGGTGTCGCTGGTATACGTCGCAAAGAAAGCGCTGGGCATGCCGCGTCGTTCAAACAGATCCGTCGTCGCACCGTCTGCCGATACGTCCGGTACATATACGCCAATAGCCGCACCGGAGCCGAGACCCTTTGCGTTGATCACTGTATCGATGTCCTGGTCGAGATAGACGTTGCTGGCAACGTTTTCTCCGTCTTTTTCCATGGTATTTCCGGTCACTTTGACGTTCCCGGCAAAATAAAGTTTTGCCGCAGCGCTGCCAACGCCGACAGCGCCTCCGTTTGCAGCAGTATTGTTCTGAACATTGCTGCCGTTAAAAGTGACCGAGCCGGTATCTTCAAATATTGCGGCTCCGTTGATGGCACTGTTGCCAGTGACGCTTGCGTTCGTGATCACAGCTGCGCCGGAGCCTGACCAAAGACCTCCGCCGTTTCCGTTATTTGCACCGTTTCCAGAGAGGTAAACATTGTTCACGGTGACCGAGCCGGTACCTGCGTATATACCGCCGCCGTTTCCGCTTTCGGAAATGTTGTTTGAAATGTTCGTGCTGCTAGTACTGCCGGAAGCAGTACCGGTCAGTGCTACCGCGCCTGTCTGGGCGTATATGCCGCCGCCGCTCAAGCCAGCGCGGTTATTGCTTATGCTGCCGCCAGATACGGTTACTGCACCGGATTCGGCATATACGGCGCCGCCGGAGCCATTCTGTGATATGTTGTCTGAAATGCTGCCTCCGCTTACCGTAACAGAAGCTGTATTGGCGCTGATCGCGCCTCCGTTGCCGTCAAGAGCGGTATTGTGTGATATAACAGCCGTGCCCGAAACGGTCACTGAGCCGCTTTCCAGATATATTGCGCCGCCGCTCTTAGCTGTATTCCCATTGCCTTCTCCGCCTATCGTGCCGCCGCTTACGTCCACAGCCGCGCCGGAAACATATATAGCGCCGCCGTTTTCATTGGCTGAACTGCTGCCGATAGAGCCGTCCGTCATTGTGAGCGAGCCGGATTCCATATACACCGCACCGCCATTTTGGGCACTGTTGTCTTCCAGGCTGCCGCCAGATATGCTCACGCTTTCTGAGCCGGAATAGTAAACTGCGCCGCCGTTTACAGCTATGTTATCCGATACGGTTCCGCCCTGTATGTTCACACTGCCGCCGGTAGCGAATATGGCGCCGCCTTGTGAAGCGCTGTTTTGTGTGACTGTTGCACCTGTGAGGATATTCACTTCACCGGCCCAGCTGTTTATAGCGCCGCCGTTTGCTGAATTGTTGGCGTTGCGCATAATTACCGTGTTTCCGGCTGTAAGGGTTCCCTGATTGTCGATAAGGGCACTTGAAGCTGAGACGCCTGCGCCGTCCAGCACAACGTTCTGCAGGGTAAGCGTTCCGCAGTTCGTGATCATCGCCCCGGATGTAAACGTATCCCTTCTTTCGATCACGGCAGTCCCGGCAAAGGAAGATGTGGTGGTCAGGGTGACGTTCATGTAATCCGGGATCTCCGGGGCATCACTCGAAGGCATGATGTAATCCACGAGCATTTCGATGGTGCCGGAGAAATCAGAGGAATAGTCCCTGATATACTCTACAGCGCCAGAAAGCGTATAGAATTTGTTTGAACCTACCTGGCAGATGTAAACGGGCGTATTTACCATATCCACCTGCGTCGGAGCGCTCAGGCTGAACGTAAAGCTGCTGTTCTCAATGATTTCGGCAGCCTGGGCTTCTCCGTCAGACGGTCTTATCTGGGCACTCAGCTCAAAATTGTCGTGTCCGTTTTCCGTTATTGTGTATTCGCCGGCTCCCATACCGATCAGCGTAATGTCACTGCCGTCCGTAACGGTAAAGCTTATCGTACCGGGTGTCTGCCCATTGTTGGGTACTGCGGCGACTGTGCTGCTGGGCAAGCCTTCCGCGGAATAGGACGATCTGCCGATGGCATTGGAACTGACGGTGATACTGAACGGTTCACGGAAGCCGGTGTCAATGGGAACCGTTTTGGTGATGCGCAGGTTGTAGCCGCGTTCACGGTAGATGGCGTATATGGTCGGCGTACCGCTGAAGGAGGACCACTCGGAAGCGTCGAAACTGTATTCAAGGCTGTTTTGTTGGATGCGAAGATAAAGCGTCAGTGCTTCGCTGGCGGTTATGCTTTCAATATTGGTTATATTCGCGTCGCCTACGCCAATCTTGCTGTACACGAGATACAGCGGATTCGTGCCCGCGTCAAGCAAGGGGGGCATGCGGAACGAACCGGTCTCCTGTGATACAGTGAGCCCTTCGTGCGGAACTTTGAATCTTTGCCCCTGTTCGACGGTCACGCCGTTCAAAGTGAGGGCAGACTGACTGTATGTAAGGTCATCTGTTTCGCTGGCGCCGTCAAGAGAACCTTTGATGTCCGTAAGCATTCCGCCCGCAGTCTCTTCCACATAGCGGATCACAGGCATCGGATAATACAGATAGAAGATGTTGTAACCGTTTAAGTTACATACCTTTTCGCCCGCATCGTCTTTAAGCGTGACGAGGCAGACACCAGGTTCGTCTGTCGGTTCGTAGGCGATATAAGCGATTCCGTCTCCTTCGGGTGTGATGACTGAGTCGTTTGTTATATCGCTGGTGCTGATTAGTACAGTACCGAAAGCGTAATCGGTATCGTCACCGGTGAAAAGAACCTCCGGTGGAAGCTTTTCTGCGATGTTCGCCTGTTCGTCAAGGTTCAGATCAAAGCTGTAATCGGAAAGAACTTCGGAGCGAATATCGTCACGGCTCATTATGGTGCCGCCGTTTTCGCTGACCAGTGCAACATGCACTTCTATGGATACGGTATCGCGGGTGTTTACAAACGTTACAGTCTGCGGCTGGGACTGCGCGTCGGCTGTGTACGTATATACATTCGACTGGGTCCCCTCGATCCGGGTGACCATCCCTGCTGCAGGGGTCTGCGTAACCGTGATCCTTTGGCTGAGTCCGTTGCCCGTGAACAGGATTGCAGAGTATTCTTCGCCATTACTGAGGGTGATGGCGTTTTGTTCGTCATCCTGTGTGCTGTATACCTTATCCCAGTTTTGGCCATTATCGCGGCTTTCTTCGATTGCGTAATGGTACTCGAACGAAAGCTCCATGTCGTCCGGAAGGCCGACTGTCTTCTCTGAGAACGTGATCACGCTGGCCTGCATCTGATAATAGACCACGTAGATCTCCGCGTTGTAACCGCAGCTGTTCCATGTCGAGCCGCTGTCCGTGGAATATGTAAGACCTCTCCAGGTGTTCTCAATAGACAGCGCCGGACGGGAAGAGTCAGAATCGGAAGAGTCGGTTATCAGCGTAAGACCGGAAACGTTGTTCGCGGCACTTGCGCCGATTGCATAGGCATAATATGGATAATCTTCCCGATCCAGCCAGGCAAGCGGTGAGGTAATGCTTTCAGACAGATCGTACAGGCCAATTCCGCTTCCCGTATCGGCAGGCGCGTTTGTATTTACTTCAGCCGTTGTAAGGGTGCCGTCTGCGGACATCAGGCGGTAGTAAATCGGCAGTGTCTTCTTCTCGTAGAAGACAAAGTACAGTTCATCCGTTTCCCCAAGAGCGAAAGTTTCCTCTCCCCTACGCGCCATCACAGAGGCCGCGGCACTGTCATAGAACAGGGCGTCTGCGGCGTCTGATTCGGTGACAGATTGTATATCGGAGCCGGCTTCACGGATAAACGCAAACGCGAAGCTGACGTCGGTGTCCGGTGTCACATATTGTCTGGCGATGGCTTCATCGAGGGAGTTTGGGGCTGAAAGGACGGAAATATGGGCTTCCGTCACCCAATCGGCTTTTTCCGTGAGCTCCGGTGCAGAAGCGTCTATCGCATGCACTTTGATCTTCGCCGGCTCGTCCCAGTACGCATAGAGTGTCAAGGCGCCTTCGACTGGCTCGCCGAAATCAAACTGCGTATACGTATCCTGGTCTTTTTTAGCCCAATAGCGGAATACTTCGGTACCGTCACCTGATTCCGGCGTATACGCAGGAGCCTCTACATATCCGCCTAAATAAATGTCCTGCGTATAGAAAGTCTCTCCGTTTTCAGTCGTCTGCGTGTAAGTGTCCGCATCCCATTCGCCGCCCCAGTTCGCGCCTTCTTTGTTCAGGTGATACTCGGCTCTGGTCTGCCATACGGCGTAGAGGTCAGTGGGTTCTGCGGTGTCGACGAAGTAGTATTCGCCGTTGGTAAGCAAGAGCGGCGCGTTTTCGTCGGCAGGATCAAATACTTCGTTTGCACACCAGCCGGCAAAGGACGCGTCTTCCCGGGTCAGCCACATGCTTCCGTCAGACAGATACACGATTCCGTTATTTTGCAGATTGGAAACAGTCACCGTTCCGGCGCCTTCGTCATAAGCGGTGGTCGGCACCGGCACGCCGGTTCCCACGGAACCGTAATCGATATTCGCGGTATCCATGGTTCCGCCGTTAGCATGATACACGATGGTGGCTGTGGGTACACGTGTATACACAGCGTCTAGGTATACCGTTTTTTTGCCTTGCACGGTAACGGCATAGCTTGTAAGCAACGTAAACGCCTGGCCGGGAGAATACACGGTCTGGCTCTGGTCCTGACGGATGGTCCAGCCGGTGAATTCGTAGCCTTCCGGAGCGTTGGCAATGCGCGTAATGACGACCTGGGCATTGTCCATATAGCTTCCGTTGTCCAGATCCACGTATACGGTCTCCAGGTCTTCTCCGGAGGTCAGGGAGCCGTCTCCAGCGTCATATTCCAGATAATAAGCACCCACCTTCGTCCAGTGCAGGCGAATGGTGGTATCGCGTTCAACGATACGCGTGAAGTCATACCGGGTTTCTTCTCCCGTATCCGGGTCCACTTCATACCAGCCGGCATAGCGGTATATGCCCGGCTCGTATTCGAATGTGGTGTATTCGGTCGCTTCCGCAGGATCCTGCGTATAGTAGGTATAGCGGTCGGCATAGCCGGCGCTGCGATCGTGCTTCACGTAATACCAGGTGCCGGCATCCGATTCCACATAATCGCGGGTAACCGTGGTGTATTCCTCGATACGGCTGCCGTATGCGGCCCAGAACCAGGTCGCGCCGGTACCGTTCCACGCGCCGTTTTCAAATTTGCCCAATGCGCCGTAATTGGGATCGATCGTAACGATGTACCATTCTTCTTCCCAGCCGGCATAGACAGTTACATCGCGGTCCGGCATGGTATCGTATACGGCGTAGGGTTTGTTTTGGGAATAGACGCCAGTTGATTCGTCCAGGACGATAAATCCGCCGTCTGCCAGTTCCTGCCGGGAAGGAGCAGCAAAGAATACAGCTATCGTACACGCCGGATCAGCATACCAGTTCGTAAATGAATAACCATTCCTGCCGGAAGCGGGAACACCAATGGAATCTGCGTATACAGACAGAGATGTTCCGTAGGCTATATCCGGATACGTTTTGGGAAGATCCGCGCTTGTTGATTCATCGCCATCGATCGAATCTTCGAAGGTGAGTGCGTAGCTGCCGGAAGGCGGCTGGGAGCCTTCGTTTCTGTCGTAATATACGCTGAACGCAGTCGAGCCATCCGCCTGCAGCGTCTTGGGTGTTTCGTCAGAGCATACACTGTTATATGTGAAGCCGCTGTACGGGTTGTCGTCGTTTGCCGTTATCTGCACAGTATGCACGGCGTTGTAGCCGTCAAGCGTATTGAGTTCTTTGTAGTTTTCTCCAACTGATACAGTCGAACCGATCTCGGCGCTGAGCGTAAAGCTTTCAGCGTAATCCCAAGTCTTTTGATCGTCCGGGATTCCAGACGCGTCAGCAGCTTTTTGCTTCCATACGGTGATCGTGTAGGTCGCGACATCATCTGTGTTCCATGCAGCGTACAGCGTGACGTTTGACGTAAGGACGATATGCCCGTCCGTTACGGTGATTCCTTCAGCCGCCGCGCCTTCGATCAGTGTTCCGTTTTCATCCGTTATCTTCGTTGCGCTTTCGACGACAGCCTCACCATTTTCATCCAGCGTCGCGCCCACATACCACCCAACGAACATATAGGAGCCGTTTTGCTGCGCGTCCCTGCTGGGTATGTATGCGGCGAGGCTGTCCGGCCCGATGCCGTCAAAATAGGACACGTCCGGATAATAGGTAGCACCGGAACCGGCGTAACCGGAATAGAAACTGAGCCAATATATGTTTTTGAATATGGGGTACAGATGGGTCGTTTCGGTGACTTCGATGGTATTCGTTTCGATCCTGCTGACGGGGTTATAGTAATCATCGTGTTCGCTTCCGGGCGTAGTGATCGGCGTGTATGACCAGCCATAGAAGGTCATGTCATTGCTTCCGCTGTAAACGACGCTCACGCCGCCTATCTCGGCAGTTCCCTTCGCGGGATCGCCCGTCAGTTCAACGCGCAGCGTCCCGGCTACCGGGAACGATCCGGTCGCCTGGTCATACTGGTCGTGGAAGATCACGAGCGCATAGCTCTTGAACCTGGCGTACAGTCGAACGACCTCGCCGTTATTCGAGGAAGTGATCTCCGGAATGTGCGCAAAATCATATGCGGCCGAATCCAGGATCAGGTCGCCGCTTTCGTTGTAAGAACCTTCATACCAGCCGGCAAAGGTCGCTTCCGGTTCCATCGGATTTGTTGGATTGCCGGGGACGATCGGCGTTTCGCCGTTTTTGACCGTCTGGGAGAACACCGTTTCACCGGTGTCGGTATAGAAAGGATACTGCGTATAATCGCCGTATTCGTCGAAGGAGTAGAATTCGTACGTTCGGCGGTATACGTTTCCGGTCACGGCGTAAATGGAAAAACCGGCCGCCGTGAACTTGACCTTTTCATTTTCGAGAAACACAGAATTGATCTCTTCAGCCGTTCCGTCTTCACGGATATGCCATACGCGGATATTGTCAGCCTTTTCGGGTATGTCTATGGTCACGTCCACAGGATGCGCTTTGTCCGGCTGATAGCTGCTGCCGTATTCGTCTATACGGATATCGTACGCCGCCAAAACGTCCCCTTCCAGTTCGATCTGCGCCTTGCTTGCGGTCGCACTGGCTCCTTTGGGGATCAGGCCGTTCAGTTCCACGCCGCCCAGGTCGAAGCTCTTCCTCCTGTAGCCCGTGTCCTTCACGATGACGAAGCCTTCGGCATCGCCGAGATTTGCCCGCACATCTTCTCCGTATGCGATGAGCTCGCCGATCTCACCGTTTACCAGGCTGTAAACGGTGATGCTTTCGCGGTCATCAAGTTTTAAATCGGTTTCAACGCTGACGAACGGCGCATTCGTCTGGCCGCCGCGCGTTTTTTGAAAGGCATACGCGCTGATAAGCTCCAGGCCCTCTTCGAGCTTTACATCTATCTCCGCGCAGGCGGGACGCCTGGAATCCGCAAAGCCTTCGAGCGAAATCTCGGCTTTTCCGTCGTTCCAGGAAAGCAGCGTATAAAGAGCAGAAGAAAACCCAAACAAACAAAGGGTATCCGTTTTGAATGTTACTATACCATGCTCGTTGGATTCGCTCCAAACCTTCCTTGCACTGTCATCCAAAAAACACACAACGTCTATTGCGTCTGTGGCTTTTGGGAGGTCTGTCAGTTCAGCCTCGACCAGGACAGGAGCTTTGGGCTGGATCTCCTTTTCGTCATACACCAAAGAAACAGAAAGGTACTTTATATAGTAGAGTTCGTTCTTTTCTCCAAACTCCAGTGCCTTTTTTGTGTCTTTGAGATAGTCCCTCCCGTCTTCTTCCTTTACCCGCAGGTACGTTCCTTCCGGTATGAGAGACTCCGAACCGTAGGTTACCGTTATTTTGTACGTACTGCCGTAAGCGCTGAGAGTCTGAACGCCTGCGTTCTCGGTTTCGTTCGTTTTGGTATCTTCTTTGAAATCATCGGGTATTTCAATATTTCGATACAGCGCAACGATTTTCTGATCGCCATAGACGGCCGTTTCGGGAGAGAAAAGTTCTTCACCGGTATACCAGCCTTCGAACGTTTTCCCGTCCGCTTCGGGCGCGTCCGGAAGAAAACCGAGCGAAGCGCCGTCCGCAACAAAAACCGTAGTGACTTCCTGTTCTTCTGCTATGAAAGTGAGCGTATGGTACGCAGGCGCTTCGGGAAGTTCGGAAACGATTACGTTTTCAGACACGGCAATGCCCATGCTGGGCATCATCTCTACCAGCATGAACAGAGCGATCAAAAACGCAGTAAGCCTTCTCATGTTTCCGTTACCCGCTTCAGTTGTTTATATATGCCTGTAATTGCGCTTCATGGCGTGAAGAATACTCTCGCGCGGAAGTTCCAGCGAAGGCTCTCGACACTTGCCTGGTATTCAAAGGTCTGCCCTTCTCCGGATCGGATCCATCCGTTTCCCCTGTTCACTTCCCAGATCACGAACACCTCAGAACAGTCCGCAAAGTCGCCGAGGTCAACCGACAAGCGGATCGTTTCGCCTTTTTCCACTGCTTTTCCAAGCGAGGTGGATACAGGAGCTCTTCGGATCTTTTCTTTTTCATCATTCGGCCTGATTTCGTCTGTTTCCTCGCTTTGGTAATGTGCAGGCGCAATCAGATTTTCCTTCCTCACAAATCCTGTTTTATTCTGGATTATGACAGCGATCCAGTCCTCTTCCGTCGGCACGGCAAACAGACGCGCGCCGTTTTCGTATACCGCAAAGATCCTGCTGTTTTCGTCTGCTTCCTCGTGCACTTCAACGAGGCCGTAAAACGTAAGGTACTCGCCTTCCTGCACGTCTGCGTTCAACTCGGTGTCAGACGGCATATCGTCATTTATATCCGTAACTGCGGGGTCTGCAACCTCAGATTCCTTTTGAGCGTCTTCATTTCCCCCATCTTCCGGATAAAAGGGTTCTTCTGCAGTGTTTTCCGTTCCAGTAACAGTTTTATCTGTTTCGTCAGAAAAGGCGCCTTCGACACCGGATTGTGCTTTATCGGCTTCGTCTGCGTCATCTGTTTCACTGCTCGTTATCAGTTCAGGGGTCTCGGCGGCTTTGGGGGACGGCACTGCTTCTTCAGTAAACGCGAATACGCTCATCATCAGCATGAGCGCAAGTGCGAGTATAAGAAGGAGTTTATTGTTCACTTTCATGCAGCCTGCCCCGTTGTATCCTTTCTCATCCATTTCTTTAAATGGTTTGAATCTAAAATCTACCCCAATTTACTTTATGATGATATATTATTATATATCAAATGGATTTCAGATTCAATATTTTTTTGGGATTCGATCGAAAAAAATCGTTTTCTGCGCGGTATACAAACAGAGTGCGCAAAAATTGCACACTCTGTTTCAGAAGCGGTAGACGCTTTTTTGAGAATTGTCTGAGTTTAAAAGGTCAGCACCGGTCTGCGCCGACGGCTTTCAGGAACTGCTTGGCGATATACATGCAGCCCGTCTGGTTGGGATGAACGCGGTCCCAGGCGATATTCGTGGAGTGCATATGTTGGAACAACTCGTCCCATCCCGCCTGCAGATCCACCGTCGTTAAGCCGTATTTTCCGGCAAGCTTTTTGACGATGGCGCCGTACTCGTCCATTCTGGCCCGCATGGCGTCACCGCGGTTGGGCTCCATGTAGTAAGGGGTCATCAGGATCATGCCTTTGACTAACGGCAGCGTGCGCTTGATCAGCCACTCATAGGTCTCTTCAAACTGCTCGGGAGAGACATGGGTCTCAGGGATATACGGACTGTCAAACTGGCGCCACACGTCGTTTATGCCGATCAGAACGCTCACCCAGTCCGGCTTTCGGTCGATGACATCCGTATGCCAGCGGGCTTCCAGATCACGTACCTGGTTTCCGCTGATGCCCATGTTGACTATGCGAAGCCCGAGCTCCGGATACATGCAGCCTAAAAGTGCGCCGGCGCAGGCTACATAGCTGCGTCCCCAAGCGTTGAAAAGCCCTTCGCCCACGGGTCTGGCGCGCTCGTAATCCGATATGGAATCTCCGATGAACAGAACGGTGTCGTGTGCTTGAAACAGCATGGTATTCCCTCCTCACGTTTTTTGCTCTTGATGCTGTTTTCTGATCAGTATATTTTGCGTATTTCCCCTGTGATGCCGTAGGTCCTGCGGAATTTTTTCAGATCCTCCGGACCGCGCAGGAGCATGATTTCTTCCATGCGCCCGGTCACGCCGTCCAGAAATCCCGCAACCTGTTCCCCGTTGCAGATGCTGCAGCGTATCACCGGCGTATATCTCTGAGGGTCGTATTTGGGGATTATTTCTGTTTTATTTCGGTTGAACATAGTCTTTTTCATCTTCCCTACACGATAGCGTTTATAATGATGGTATACAGCGGGATCACCGCGAAAGACAAAAGCGTCGTTAAGGCCGTTGCGCCCGCCGTGTATTCGCTGTCGCCGCCACAGCTGCTTTCCACGATGGTGGTCTGCGTCATGTTGGGCATGGCGGATTCCATGATGAGCGTGCACTTGAGCTGGTCGACCAGCACATTGTTCATAGCCGGCATCAGGGAGAACAGCTGGATCAGCGCTATCACGATGCCGGGCAGGAGCACGAACTTTCCGGCGATCACCCAGGAATAGCCCTTCTGCCATCTGAGCTGCCCGGAACGGATCATTCTCATCAGGCAGCATCCTATATATATCAGCGAAAGCGGCGTTACGGTATTGCCAAGGTACTTCGTGGTGTTCATGATAAAGCCGGGCAGACTGACATGCAGAAGGATCAATATCACGCTGAGGATCATGGCAAGCAAGGGCAGCGGAACGGTCTTGCTCAGAAAAAACAGCGCGTTTTTGGCCGGCACAAAGCGTTCGTCATTTTTGTCTTTTGCCAGGAGGTAAGCCGGAATGGAAAAGAAGGAGCGTTCTTCTTTCTCAACTCCCCCGTCCCTTCGCATCAGGGCATAGCCCGCAGACCAGAACATCACGGTATTTGCGATATAGTAGATCAGGGTATAGGTAGCCGAATCTTCCCCGAAAAGCGCGTTGCATACAGGCAGGCCGATAAAAACGCTGTTGGAAAACGTGAAGGTGCATACGAACGCGCCGAAACGGTTTTGCGGCATGTGCAGGCGTTTTGCGATCAGAATACCCAGGCACATCACGATCGCGATGGCGGCAAAAGGCAACACCAGGCCTGCCGCCATGCTCTTGAGGGACTCGGCGGTGAACTTGCTGAACATATTTTGGATGACCGTGGCGGTCAGCGCTACCTTCACCACGAATTTTGACAAAAAAGAAGACGCGCCGTCTCCGATCCAGCCGATGTGCGTAAGCAGCATACCCACGCCCATCAGGATAAAGATCGTCAATACCACCCCAACCGCTCCGGACATAGCACCCTCCCAAACACACATGTAACGGTAGATAGCACCATGTATACTCTATTACAAAAAGCCGGCGTTGTCAACCGTAACAAGTGACGGGTTTATGGCAAAGTAATCCGCTTCCTTATGCCGGTTGGAAGTACACAGCTTAACGTACTTCATGGTGGCATGCTTTCGGTTTTCTATTTGATAATTATATCTGCGCCGCCTGAATGGCATGATGGGAAAGGTTATTTCCAAGAAACTATAGATTATTCTTTTTATGATGAATCGTACTTTTACAAATAATTACGCGCGGGAACTTGATTCCAAGGCTGCGGTCTCCTATAATTTTGCACGACTCGCCGGAGGTGTTTATGCTTTTTACGAAAGACAGAGGCTTCTATACAAGCTATTTCTCCCTTTTGTTCTTTATCGCTTTTCAGAACCTGCTTTCCTTCAGTGTGGCGCTGTTGGACAACGCCATGCTCAGCCGGTATTCCGCCCTGGCGCTGAACGGCGCGACGCTGGCCAATCAGATCCAGTTCCTGCTGCAGATGGTGGTAGTAGCCGCGGGAGAAGGCGTGGTGGTGCTGGGCGCGCAGTACTGGGGTACCCGCCGCGTATCGCCCCTGTACAGCATAAGCAGCATCGGGCTGATCACGGGCCTATTCTTCGGCATGCTGTTTCTGATCCTTACGAGCGTTATGCCAGAACAGATACTTTCCCTTTTGAGTAACGACAGGGAGATCGTGGCATCCGGCTGCGAATACCTGAAGGTGATCCGTTTTACCTATCCTGTATGGTGCATAAGCACCGTGATCCTGGCAGCGCAGCGCTCGGTGGAAAACGCTAAGATCGGCTTTGCCGTGATGCTGTCTTCCCTGTTCGTCAACCTGTTTTTCAACTACTGCCTGATCTACGGGCACTTCGGTTTTCCGGAAATGGGCATTCGCGGCGCAGCCATCGCCACTTTGATCGCCAGGTGCTTTGAACTCGCCGTGATACTGGTATACACATTTTTGACAGACCGGAAGCTGCGTCTGACGCCGCGCCGCATGTTCACGTTCAATTCTGTACTGTGGCGAGACTATTTCAAATATGCCACGCCCATCATGCTGGGCGGCGCGTCCTGGGGCATCGCCATGTTCATACAGACTTCCATTATCGGCCACATGAACGCGGACGTGATCAGCGCCAATTCCCTTGCGCTTTCCACATTCAACGTGATCAGCGTGTTTGCCTACGGCGGTGGCAACGCTGCAGGCGTGCTGACCGGCAAGCTTGTGGGCTCCAAAAACAGCCGGCTCAAGGAATACGTGCGCACGATGCAGTGCCTTTTCCTGTTGACCGGCATCGTTACAGGGCTTACGATTTTTGCGCTGCGCATGCCGGTGATACGGTTTTACAGGCTGGAAACAGAAGAAGCCGAAGCGTACGCGCGTCAGTTCATTTTGGTGCTTTCGATCACGTCCGTCGGAACATCTTACCAGGCGCCGTGTCTTACCGGCATCGTGCGGGGCGGCGGACTTACGAAATTCGTTTTCTACAACGACCTGATTTTTCAATGGAGCATCGTATTGCTGTTCTCCTTCCTGGCGGCATATGTATTGAAGCTTGAGCCTGTATGGGTGTTTCTGATCCTGAAAAGCGACCAGCTGCTCAAATGCGCCGTGGCTGCTTTTGAGGTGAACCGCTTCACCTGGATACGTGATCTTACGAAAGGAAGCAAAGAAGATGGGACGGTTTAGCGGAACGCTTTTATGCACTGATTTTGACGGCACGCTGGCTTCCCCCGACGGCAGCGTTTCTTCAAGGAACTTCGAAGCCATCCGCTGGTTTCAGGAAGAGGGCGGGCTGTTTACCGTGGCCTCCGGCAGGAGCCCGGAATTTCTGAAAAACCTCGTACACATCCTGCGCCCGAACGCTCCCGTTATGGCGCTCAACGGAGGCCTGATCGTGCACCATGAAAGCTTCAGCGTGCTGGACTTTTGCTGCCTTCCGGATGATATCCTGACTGCCGTCAAAGCGCTGTGCGCCCCCGGAACCTGCCAGATCGATCTGTGGTACGGCGAAGGCGAGCTGCTTCGCTGGAAGCGGGATGAAAACCGGAGCCTTGCAGATGCTTTCGCCGAAGCGCGGCCCCCGTTCTATAAAGCCGTGCTGATCGAAAATACGCCGGAACAGGCTGTTTCACTAAGGCTTGAAGCTATCGAAAGGTATAAAGGCAGATTTTTGTTCGAGCGCTCCTGGCCGGTAGGACTTGAAGTGCTGCCCTCTCACGGCGGAAAAGGCGCGGCTCTAAAGCGCATAAAGCGGTTATGCCCCGGCGTTGCCCGCGTGGCAGGCATGGGCGATTATGAAAACGACGTGTCGCTCGTGCGGGAGGCGGATATTGGTATAGCGGTCGAAAACGCGCTGCCGTGCGTAAAGGAAGTGTGCGATGCCGTGAGCGCCGCAAACGATTCTGACGCTGTATGGTATGCGATCCACAATCTGTTATGACATAGAGCTGTAATATATTTGACATAATTATGCACAAGGGGTATAATGTCCTATGAAAGCAAAGAATCTGCGCCGGTGACAAAATGCCAAAGCATCCTTTTCCTCCGGTATACGCCGCGGACAGCCGCGTGCTCATACTGGGGACTTTCCCGTCCGTCCGTTCGCGGGAAACGGGCTTCTATTACGGCCATAAGCAAAACCGCTTCTGGCGCGTGATGGCCTGCCTGTTTGAGGAAAGAGTTCCTGTCACCGTCGAAGAGAGGAAGGCTCTTTTGCTCCGGCACGGGATCGCATTGTGGGACGTGCTCAGGGAATGCGATATCACCGGCTCCAGCGACGCTTCCATACGCCGCGCGGTTCCAAACGATATTCGCGCACTGATCGAACAAACCCGCATCCAAAGCGTCTATACCAACGGGAAAAAGGCGCACGAGCTGTACCTGCGATATGTTTTTGGTTCGTCGGGGATCGAGGATATATGCCTGCCGTCCACGAGCCCGGCGAACGCCAGAACCGATTTAAACGGGCTGATCTCAGCCTGGCAGGTCATCAAACCAGAGCTTTCTTCGGAGGAGAAGGATTGAAACGCTTCCTGTTCTGCCTGGCACTCATCGTGCTGGTTTTGGGGCTTTCCGCTTTGGCGCACGCATCCCAGGATGCGAGCGTTTCTTCGCGTATCAGCTTTTACTACCAGTACGAGGGCGGCGCCCGCAGCACGGAAGGGTTCTGGGACCGCATGCTGAAGGACAGGCTGCTTGCCCTGTACGGCCACGATACGATATATCCCTACTCCGATAAGTTCCTTACCGGCAGAGGCTGCTGCCTGTTTTCGTTCTCCCACGCCTATCAGTATCTGTGCGGTTATGCGGGCACTGCCCAGGCAAAAGCAGATATTCTATATAATTACCTGTCCGTAAAGCCCGTATGGTCCAATACAGGCTCCAGCATGTCGCCGCCAAACGCCGCCAGCTACTACGCGTCCTATCTCAAAAACACGCCCGGCGTATCGTTGTATACCGGCTCTCTGGATACATACGCGAAGCTGCAGAGCTTTCTGAACACGGGAAAAAGCGTGGTGATCGTGAACGTTCCGGGGCACTACGTGATCGCCGTGGGCTGCACGAAGTACAACGGCGTGGAATACGTGCACATCGTGGATTCCCTTCTTAGCGCCACCATAAAGACCGGACGGCTGAGCCGCGGAATGTCCATGGATTTTTCGGTCACGTTCACGCCCGCAAATTCCGCTTCCTACCAGGCTGCCGTGCACGAATACTGGGTGCCCTATTCCCAGATCGCGTCCAGCTGCAAACTGAAATACGCTTTCCGCACCGGCGGAACTCCGGCGCCCTTCGTGCTGTCGACACAGAAAAACGAGCTTCTTCTGAAAGCCGGTCAGCAGGCGGACATCGTGTTTACCAACACCGATGAACTTATGGCATATACCAGCCTCGACGAAGACGTATGCACGGTGGACGAAAGCGGGCGCGTTACAGCCGTTTCGCCGGGACTGACCGATGTGGTATGCGTGTCCCTTGCGGACAGCCGGCATTCCCTGGTCATACCGGTCTACTGTGTGGACGCGGAGGAAGAGCAGCTGTGCCTTCTCTATCCCGGAGAGAGCGCGCCCGATCCCGCCGTGGAGGGCCCTCTCCCTGACGGAGCCGCGATCGTTTCTCCTGACGAAGAGCAGATATCTTCGGCGGTCAGGGTCGAAATAAAGCAGCTCCTCGACGCTTTCGGCGATACGGTCTGCGAGATACGCGTGACCGTAATTGCGCTGGACAGGGAACATGTGATCGTGCTGGGCAGCGGGATCGCCGAAATCGGAGAAGAGGCGTTTGCAGACGGCGCGTACCAGGCGGTCGCTGTTCCTGCTTCGGTGCAGAATATAGGGCCTCTCGCTTTTGCCGCGCCGGATCTGCAGGTGGTGTTTGTCCAAAGCGAAAGCACTGCGTTTTCATCGGATGCGTTTGGCGAAAGCGCGCCGCTGATCATAAGAGATTACGGAGCATTCCTTTCCTGGTACCAGAGACACGAATAAACTACTGATTCCGGAGGTCATTATGAAAATCCTGTCCATCGGCAACAGCTTTTCGGTAGACTGCCAGCGTTACGTAAGGGATATTGCCCTGGCTGAAGGCGAAGACGTCCGCCTGGGAGACCTGTATATCGGCGGCTGTTCCCTCGAAAGGCACTGCGAAAACCTGCAAAGCGGCCAGCCCTGCTATGAATACTACGAAAACAACGTGTCCCTGGGCCGCGCGTCCCTTTTAACGGGCGTAAACGACGATGACTGGGACGTGATCACCCTGCAGCAGGCCAGCCATTTCAGCGGCGTGGAGGAGACATATTTTCCCTACGTCGAAACCCTGGCGGCCTTCGTGCGCGAGCGTCATCCCCGCGCAAAGCTGTTTATCAACGAGACCTGGGCATACGAGTATGATTCCACCCATCCGCAGTTCGTCACCTATCACAGCGACCGCTTTGAGATGCACGAAAGGCTTTCTGCCGCGTACCGCAAAGCGGCGAAGGCCGTTTCCGCCGACATCATACCGGTGGGCGACGCGGTGGCCAAAGCGCGCGAGACAGCCGCTTTCGACCCCGAAAAGGGCGGCATCGCCCTTACAAGGGACGGCTTCCATCTTTCCTATGATTGCGGCAGGTATCTGGCAGCCGCGGTATGGTTTGAAACGCTGTTTGGCCGCGTGCCCGGCGAAAACAGCTTTGCGCCCGCTGAACGGGAGTATACAGGCAAAAACGATTCGGGCAAACCCCAATACCGGAACATCCCCGGAACGGAGGCAGACCCGAATCTGATACGTATTCTGCGCAGCGTGGCGCATGAGGCTGTGAGCAGCCTTGGCTAAGACTTCGTCTCGCAGACGATCCCGCAGCGCATACGGTCAGCAGCCGCCTGCGCTGCTTCTTTTGTGTGAAATACGCCGTATACGGCGGAGCCGCTTCCGCTCATACGCGTAAATATGCTGCCAAGGCGTCTTAGTTCTTTTTTTGTTTCTTCGATTTCGGGCATCAGCGCCGATGCCGGCTTTTCCAGGTCGTTCAATTCCATTTCGTTAAGGAGCTTTAAGTCCCCCGCAGAAAACGCGCGCATGCACGTTTCCATATCCAGTATACTGGGCGGAAGGTGCATTTCATTGTATTTCCCGTACACGTCTTTTGTGCCGAGGCCCTCCCCCACACGCACGATCGCCAGATACTTTCTATCCAATGGCGCGAGGGGTTCGATCTTTTCACCGATGCCGCGCACGCGGCACAGGCCGCCCGTGAGAAAGAACGGAACGTCCGCCCCAAGACGGAGCGCAATGTCCTTCATATCGGTCCGGCTAATATTGATATCGTACAGCTCTTTGACCGCCAGCAGCACATTTGCCGCGTCGGAGCTGCCGCCGCCAAGCCCCGCTCTGGCGGGTATCCTCTTGGTCAGGTCGATTTTTGCACCGATCGGTCTGCCCGCAAAGGCAGAAAGCGCGCGCACGGCTTTTACCGCAAGATCGCTTTCCGGGTCTTTTGAGGGTTCACCGTTCACGATCAGTTGGACAGAGTCGCTTTTTTTGATCACAAGCGTATCGCTCAGATCGACCGTCTGCATCAGCATATCGAGCTCGTGATAGCCGTCGCTTCGCGTGCCGCGGATGAAAAGCGCCCAGTTGATCTTGGCATACGCCTCCGTGCGTATACAGGAAAGCCCGGCATGCTGCCGGGCCCCGCTCTTATTCGTCATCGTCGTCCGCGCCGTCGAACGCTCCGCTGTTGAGCAGTTCAACAAGCCGGGCCGCCAGGCTGTCGTCCACGGGGACGAATTCCTCTTCGTCGTCGCCCACCGGAACGATCTTCATGATGGTGACGTCCACCTGCTCGTCTCCCGCTTCGCAGGTATCGCAGGACTGCGTTTCGCACGCGGCGCATTTGCTGTTTGGATCGTATTCCACCAGGGTCGCGTATTCTTCGCCTTCGTAGAAGAAGTAATCCAGCACTTCCATGGTGATCTCTTTGTCGTTTTCGTCTTTGAATACAACGAGATCGCGTTCCTGATTCTCCATGTATGTACACTCCTTTTTGACAGATGTGCATATTATACCTGAAAGTGCATTAAGATTCAACGAACGGCGCTTGATTCCGCGTACAGTTATGCTATAATGGGTCTACAGATAATTATGCGCCTGGCGCAGCTTTCGGAGGCAGTATGTACAGAGGAAAATACCTGACCAGCAGAGACGAAGCGTCGTTGATCGCCGTCGATCTCAGAAAGGACATTCCCGAATTCCCCGATGGTCGGGACGAATGGGACCAGATGGCGTTTTACGCTGTCTGCTTTGATGAGAACGACGTGCCCGCTGGGACCGGACGCTTATATATCGACGCCGACAGCCATTTTCGCATGGATCTTCTGGGCGTCGTTCCTGAAAAACGCGGAATGTATATCGGCGATCTGCTGGCACGGATGCTTTTGTATAAAGCGCAGGAGCTGAACGCGGCAGGCATCTGCATCACCTGCCCTTCGGACACCGTGCGCTTCTTTGCGCGCTACGGGTTTACGCTGGTCGGAAGCGAAAACGGCCTTGCCGATATGTCAGTCACGGCAGACGCGATCCGGCTCGAAGGCAGCTGTTCCAGGAATAAAGGCGCCGCCTGCCCCGGAAACTGTGATTCCTGCCAGGCGTAAACAGCCATTAAAAAACAGCCGTCCGGTTTTTCGGACGGCTGTTTTTTACGCGGGTTGTCTGTAGAGTTTTTTCCGCTGCGCCATGTTGGCGTGCCGGATCGCGATATACGCGGTGAGCGCGATCACCGGCAGCAGCAGCAGCGCGACCTTCACGAAGTCGAGCGCAAATCCTGCAAGACCGCCCGTTTCGCTCGGCCTGAAGAATGCCGCAAACGATCCAAGCGCCGCCCTTTGGCGGATGGTGTAAAAGACGGTGGAATACTGAGTATCCGCGAGATATGCGTTCTGCTCGCCTCTGAACAGGTCGATATCGTCATACATCCGGTTAATCTGGTCGTACAGAGCGGCGATTTCGGCTTCCGGTACGGTTTCAAGGCGCCTGGTCAGTTCCTCGATCGCCCGGTAGGCCGTTTCCAGCCTTTCGCTTCCGTCGCGGTACAGGGTGCTGATATCTTCTTCAAATACGTTCAGCTCAATCCCTTTGAACCGGTTCTTCAGTGCGTCCGCCATTTCCTCGAACTGGTCTGCCCGCACGCGAATGCGTCCGCTTATGCTGCTGTCGTCGTCTTGGGCATATTCTTCCGATTCGATATACGCGTCATAGTTTTTCACCAGCGCATGCATCTGTGAGTGGGTCTCGCCCGGATCTTTCACGCTCAGGTCGGCGTACGCGTATTTGATGATCTCCGGAGAAAGGCCGTATGCGCCGGTATCCGCTTTTGCGGCCAGCAGCATTTCGACGTCGGCGCTTTCTTCTTTGGGGAGCACGTTTTCGTCAGCTGTCGAGCGGGTGAGCGTTTCTTCTATATCAATGTCATCAGTGCCGTTCGTTTCTGCAAGGCTGCTGTCGGAAGCAAGCAGCGTCATGGCGGTGCCCTCTTCCTGGAGGATGTAGATACACTTTTCGCTTTGCGCCGGGCCGGCCTGGTCGCCGTGCGCCTGGGGCTTCAGCGCTCCGCGCCACAAAAAGGTCAGGCCCACCATCAGCACGATGGCCGCGGCCATCTCGCCCCAGCGCCTGAGCCTGGGCAAAAAGCGGATAGAGGCGGCTTCCTTGCGAACAGCCCTTCTCCAGGCAGCAGAAACGTCCAGCGGGACCTGGATATCGTCATCCAGACCTTTCAGCAGTTCGCTGATCTTTTCGTCGCTCAGATCGTTCAAACGTATATTGTTCATTTCATCAGCCTCCATAGCTTTGACGCACGATATTCAATCCAGTTCGCCTGTTTCGATCAAAAAGTTTCTGAGCCTTTCCCTGCCGCGGTTTATGCGGCTTTTTACCGTGCCGATGTTGATGTCCAGGGTCTCGGCAATCTCTTCGTAGCTGAAGCCGTGGATATCGCGCATCACCACAGCGGAACGTATGTTGTCCGGCAGCAGGGATATCCCGCGGGACAAGGCGCTTTTCAGGGATTGCCTCTCCAGTTCTTCCTGAGGCCCCGGCGAGGGATCGGGCGCGGTCCATCCGGCTTCGTCGAGTTCCTCAAGGGATTCTGCCCTTCTCACCTTTTTGCGCCTGTGGCTGTCCAGGCAGGTATTGTTTACGATGCGGTAGATCCAGGTGGATATGGAACTGTCGCCCCGGAAAGTCGGAAGGGAGCGGAATATGCGTATCATGGCGTCCTGCATGCAGTCCTTGGCGTCTTCCGGGTTTTGGCACATGCGCAGGGCCAGGGCGTACATCATCTTTTCATGCGGCATAACCAGGCGTTCAAACGCCTGGCTGTCGCCTTTCGCGGCCAGTTCGATAAGCTCAAGCTGCTGGGTATCCAAACGTTTTCACCGTCGATCTTTTACATGATTTTATTGGCGTCAAGGCTTGATTTTCGCTTCTCAAGCAGATATAATCTATTTGTTTGCCGGTGTGTTGGAATTGGCAGACGAGGCGGACTCAAAATCCGTTGGGCTCATCACCCGTGCGGGTTCGACCCCCGCCACCGGCACTGGACCTTTCCGCAGCAGCGGAAAGGTCTTTTCAGTCCACGATCACGAAATAGTTCGGCACATATTCCACGTGCCATTTTACATTCTTTGCGTACGCGCACCCGTCCATGGCAAAGGACCACAGATCGAATTCCAGCGCCGTGAACTCGAACTTTTCACTCAGGGTGAACACCGCGGTGTCGATAAAGCCGTCTGTGGGTTCCTCCAAAGGAACCGCGAGGTAGATCTTTCCGTCCTGCCTCCAGCATACGGAGTACTCGCTCTGCACGTTCAGGTTATAGATCCTGCGGCAGTTTTCGTCCACGATGCGCTTCAGCGCGTCCTTGCTCAGCCTGCCCTTGAGGCCAAGCGTCTCCACAGCGGCGGAAAACTTTTTTTCACTCATCTGCACGACAGCCGCTTTCGCCGCTTCGAACACTTCATCCGGCGGAAGCTCTCCGCTCTCCGATAAGGCAGATGCCGCCGAAAGCATGAGCATACATATCATCAGGATAGCGATCAAACGCTTCATAATACATCCCTCCGGATGATTTGTCGCAGAAAAGGCGGTTTTGTTCCGCATACAATTTATTTTTCAGAGCTTTTTTTGAGAACGATCATCATTTCGTGCAGGCCCATCAGGTCGCTGCGGATCTCGCCGGATTTTATGCGGAAATCAGTCTGCGTGCTCTTGCGGTATGCGCTTATCAGTTTATTGAGATCCGCCCTTGCTGCCTGGGAGGCTATCCTTTTTGCGCTCCAGTCCTTGATGCCGAGCCTGGAGGCGACAGTTTCGATTTTCAGCCCCTTTTGAGTCAGTGCCTTCACGTGCGCCATAAGGCGGAGCTGGCGCGTGATCATACTGAGGATAACTGCCGGATACTCATTTCTTGAAAGCAGCTCGTTCAGGATCTGATACGATTTTGCCGTCTGTCCCATCAGCATAAGGTCGATCATCCTGAAAACGGAATCCTCGACGCTGACGGACGCAAACTGAAGCACATCCTCCACCCCGATCTGTCCCTGAGCTTTATAAGCGGTGAGCTTTTCGATCTCCGCAAGCAGGTCCAGCATGGAATGGCCCACTGACGTGACCAGCGCATCTGCGGCGTCCGCGGTCATATCGCATTTGCGTTCCTTGCATTTCTGTTTTATGAATTTTATAAGGTCGCCGTCCTGCAGATAATCAAACAGAACCACCCTGTCCTGCTTTTTCAGGAGATTATAGATCTTCCCCTTTTTGGCAGTCCCGCGCATGTACAGGATCACCACGGAGGAGCCGGGATTGTTCTGTACGAGGTCAACGATCCGGTCCCCCGTATCTGCGGGTTTGTCGTCCGCAGAAGCCTCAGCGGGCTGTTCTACCTCGGATTCGTCTTCGGTTTTTGCCCGTTTCAGGAAAATGGGGTCTTTTGCGATCACCAGCCGTTTGTCGCACATGAATGGCACCGCCAGCGCGCATTCGTATACCGTATCGGCGTCGGAATCCTCCAGGATGGTTTCATTGAGCGCTTCAAAGCCCGGGGTGAGCAGGTTTTGGCTCAGAAAAGCGAGGGTCTCTTCCTTCAGGTATTCCTCCTGCCCCTCAAAAAGATATACGCCGGAAAGCTCGTGTCTTTCCGCCCGGTCCTTAAAAACCCGATGATCCATTTACGCCTCCGTATCCAGGTAGGTATCGATATAGTATTCTCCGTTTGCGTATATGTCCGCGAATACCGCTCCGTATTTGTCCGTACGGTAAACAGTCGCTCCTATGCCGTTCAGGCGGTTCAGCACTTCTTCGGTTGGATGCCCGTGGGCATTGCTGCCTACGGATATGATCGCCGTCTCGGGGCGGACGATGTCCAGAAACGCCTGACTTGTCGCGTATTTTGAGCCGTGGTGGGCGACCCTCAGTATGTCCGCCCGTGCAGCACAAAGCGCGTCGAAGGAATCCGTGATGTCACCCGCCATTAACACGCTTCTGCCCGCGTAGCGGATCAAAAGCACCAAAGAGCCGTCGTTGTCGCTTTTCGGCGCAAAACCCTCCGGCGGCCAGAGAATATCAGCCGTTGCATCTTTCGAAAGTTCCACCGTATCACCCGCGCAGAGGTAGGTGACGGTTTTCCCCGCAAGGGCTTCGGTCAGCTCGTCAGGCACTGCCATGTCGTCCCAGCACACGGGCAGATATATGCGCGACCTCGGGTACCGTTTCAATACGTCATATACGCCGCCGTAGTGGTCGATATCCGGGTGCGTGAGGAAAACGCCTGCCAGCGCGCTTCTCTGGTTTATGAGGTAGTCCGCTTCCACGCCGTTGTCTCCCCCACAGTCCACCGCGTAGGAATGCCCCTGGGCGTTGATCACCGCACCATCCGCGCTGCCCACGTCCAGAAACGTGATGCGCAGGTGGTCTATGGGCTGTGCAGGCAGAAGCGTGACAAATATGATCAGCGCTGCAAACGTGGTTCCCGCGATATGCCGGTTTTTGCTTTGACTCAAGTATACCGACCCGAAGGCGGCTGCCAGCGCAAAAAGTACGATCAGCATCCACGGCCAGGGTCCCGTGGAGAGCGCGGAAAACCTGAGGTCTCCCACAAAGCCGCTGACGGATATGATGACCTTCCATATCGCCCTGACCGGTGCGCTGAGGATCATCGCCAAAGGCGCGTATACGCAGCCTATGCATAATATCACAAAACCCGCAAAAAGCGCAAGCATGGCCAGCGGAACGCACAGCATGTTTACCGGCACGCTCAGAAGCGGCACGGAGCCGAATATGCCCATGAGCAAAGGATATGTGAGGATCTGCACGGAAAAGGATGCTTTCCCGCTTTCGGCTGCCGCGCTTAAAAGCCGCCCGATTCCCTTCCTGCGTTTGCTGATGCCCAATCCGAAGCTGAGGATGGCAGCGACGGAAGCATAGGAAAGCACAAATCCGATGTCGCTTATCAAAAGCGGATTATATGCCAGCTGTATGAGAAAAGCCTGCGACAGCCTCGTGAGCGTATCTGACGGATAGCCGGCCAGGGTCGTTATGCAAAGAAGCGCGTACATGATCACCGCCCGCAGGGTGCCGTGTCCGCTGCCGGTCATAACGGCGTAGAGCGCGAGCAGCAAAACCGTAACTGCATAGCGTACCGTTCTGGGCATGCGCAGCTTTTTGAAAAGCCATTCCAGCATCAAAGCGATGGCGCTCACGTGCAGGCCGCTCAGCGCGATCAGATGGGAGATGCCCGTCCGGCTGAAGCTTTCGTACAGCCCGTCATCGATTCCGCTTCTGTCTCCCAGCAGGATCGCCTTCATGATGTCGGAAGCGTCGCCGAAGGCCCGGTCCGCCGCTTGGCTCAGCTTTTCCCGAAGCCGGAAGAGTGCGCGTTTCAGCGTGGCATGATCGGCGGTCACGGTGATATCGTCCGCGTCTGCCGAAGCGCACAGGTAAATACCGTCTTTTTTGAGATACGCAGCAAAGTCAAAACCGCCTGGATTGTTGTAGCCCCGCGGATACGTGAGCTTTGCGCTCCCGATGCGTATCTCGTCACCGATCTCAAGGCCGGTGCCCAGGGTATACACGTACAGGCGCAGCTTTCCGTTTACGGGCTTCCCGTCAGCCGCTGCGTCCTTCAGGGTGATCACGCTGCGGTGCTTATCCGGCTGTTCGGTGACCTGATCTGCCACGCGGGCGGTAAGCAGGTATTTGCCCTCTTCTATATCAGGCACAGCGGCGTCTTTTATGGTATACCAGCCTGTGAACGCGCATAAGATCAGAAGAGCACAGGCCAGCTTCCTTCTTTTGCAGATAAAGCACAGGGCAGCAAGCGCCAGAACAAAAACAGCAGCCGGGAGCGCGAACTGCCCGGCATACGCCGCTGTAAGACTGCCGCACAGGGCGCAGACGGCGGCAGAAGCGCTTCTTCGCCTGTCGAAAAACCGGGCGAGCCTGTTATACTCTGATGCGCATATCCGGCGCAGCCAGATACGTATTTGTAAAAACAGCCCGCGCTTCATCCAGCAGCTCCCCGCTGTCGTATCTTGGTGAAAGGTGTGTAAGGATCAGCTGATCCGCTTTGGAATTCTTGGCAAGCTTCGCGCACAGCGCAGGATGCATGTGGGGCTTACCGCTTGTCCAGTCCTGCCGGGAAAGCCCGGCATCCGCCAGTATGGTATCGGCGCCGAAAGCAAACAGGTCGATCTCTGCGCACTCGTTCGTATCGCCCGTATATACGAATATGCTATCATCGCAGATGACCTTTACCGCATAGGTCTCTACGGGGTGTTTGACCCGCATGAGCTGGATATCGAATTCACCCAATGTAAAATCTTTCGGCGGATAGACGTCGAACTTTCCTTTTATCAGTTTTCTGACGTCCGCGGGTGTGTCAGGGCAGACGAGCTTCATGGTTTCCCTTGGCGAAAAGTCCAGCAGATATCCAAGCACCGTGACGTCGCTCATGTGGTCAAAATGCAGATGGCTCAGGATCACAGCGTCAATCTCAGATGCCGGATCGCACAGCGCGCACAGGCGGCTGAGCGTTCCGCTTCCCAGGTCCAGAACGATTTTGGTCTTGCCGCTGTCCGATTCGAGCAGGTAACCGGAGCACGCGCCGCCGGGAGCGGGATACGGCCCGTTGCATCCCAGAACATGAAGGAACATATCTTCACCTCTAAAGACAAGCTGCCTCCTGCGAGGCAGCTTGCCGAATGGAATCAGAATTATTTGTACAGGGGGCCGTAGGCAGCGCAGGCACGGTAGTCGGCGCCTTCCTTGTCCATGCCGAAGGCGTTCCAGCTGGCGGGGCGGAAGATCTTTTCTTCCGGCACGTTGTGCATGGCTACGGGGATGCGCAGCATGGAGCAGAACGTGATCAGGTCGGCGCCGATGTGGCCGTAGCTGATCGCGCCGTGGTTGGCGCCCCAGTTGTTCATCACGTGATAGGCATCCTTGAAGGGGCCGTCCTTGCCGTCGGTGCGCGGGGCGAACCAGGTGCAGGGCCAGGTGTAGTCCGTGCGCTTCCAGAGGATGTCGTTCACCTTTTCGGGCAATTTGACCGTCCAGCCTTCAGCGATTTGCACCACCGGGCCCAGGCCCTTTACGAGGTTCAGGCGGATCATGGTAACAGGCATCTCGCAGTCGGTAACAAAGCGGCTGGAGAATCCGCCGCCGCGGAAGTAGCCCAGATCGGCGTAATTCCAGGTGGTATTGGCCATGATCTCCTTCTGGTCTTCCTCGGTCACTTCCCACCACTGCTTCATCACGCGCTTGCCGTTTTCGTCCACAGCGCGGCCGGTGGCGTCCAGGCAGCAGGCGCCGGAATTGATCAGGTGGATGAAGCCGCCAGCTTCCTTCGCAACGCCCTTGATGTCGTAGCCGGTTGCCTTTTTGACCGCTTCGGGGCTCCAGTAGGTGCGCACGTCCGCGAACATCTGGGCGCGGTTGGTGAGCAGCTTCATGAACAGCATGCTGATGCCGTTGAGCGTATCGTTTTCGGTGGCCAGGATGTAGGGCTCGCGGGCGCCGTTCCAGTCAAAGCTGGTATTGAGCAGGGCTTCCGGATAGTCGCAGTTGGGATAGAAATCTGTCCACTGCCGCTGGCCCTGGAAGCCGGCTGCGATGGCGTTGTGCCCAATCATTTCTTCTTCGCGTCCCTTGGGGAGCTTGGGATTGCCGTTCATCAGGTCCTTGATGATGCACATCATCTTTACCGTGAACTCCCAGTCCTTGTCCTTTTCCTTGCGGGTCTTCTGGAGCTCCTCGGGGTTTTTGTCAAAGCCTTCCACGGCGTGGGCCTTGGTCCACTCCAGCGCCTTTTTGTATTCGCGCTTGTCGTAGATGCCTTCGGTCATGCGGCGGATGATCTCCACTTCGTCAACGGATTCGACGCGCATGCCGAGATACTCTTCCACGAATTCCGGATTGATGATGGAGCCGGCGATGCCCATGCAGATGGAGCCGATCTGCAGATAGCTCTTGCCGCGCATGGTAGCCACAGCCACGGCGGCGCGTCCGAAGCGGAGCAGCTTTTCTTTTACGTCTTCGGGGATCTCGGTGCAGTCGGCATCCTGTACGTCCCTGCCGTAAATGCCGAAGGCGGGCAGGCCTTTCTGGGCGTGGGAAGCCAGAACGCTGGCCAGGTACACAGCGCCGGGGCGCTCGGTGCCGTTAAAGCCCCATACCGCCTTGATGGTGTCCTTCTCCATGTCCATGGTCTCGCTGCCGTAGCACCAGCAGGGCGTGACGGTAAGGGTGATGGCCACGCCTTCCTTTTTGAACTTCGCGGCGCACGCGGCGGTCTCGCCCACGCGTCCGATGGTGGTATCGGCGATAACGACCTTGACCTTTTCGCCGTTGGAATATCTCAGGTTGTCTTCAAACAGCTTCGCGGCGGATTTCGCCATGTTCATAGTCTGGTCTTCCAGGGACTCGCGCACCTTCAGCGCGCCTCTGCGTCCGTCGATCACGGGGCGAATGCCGATCGCCGGGTATTCGCCGATAAGTCTGCTTTTTGCCATGCTGAATCCTCCAATCTCAAATTGAGCCTGAATACATTATACTCCGTTTTCCGCTTTTTTCAAGCGCGGGTTTGGGCCAGAGCGTGATTTTCATAAAAGCGAATACCGCTTGAGGGCTTCGATATCCCTTTTGGCGGTCTCTGGATGCGCTTCTTCCCGCAGAACGCATATGCCGGGTTTTGCACGATTCAGCTTTTTGTAGAAGTATTCGTGGTCAAAGATGCCGTCTCCGATCACGCAGCGCTTGAACGCGCCGTTTTCCATGACCACATCCTTGGCGTGGACCGCCACGATACGGTCTGAGAAAAGATCGAAGCATTCGTCGATGATGTATCTCTGTCTTTCGATGTTTTCGGGGGACAGCAGGTTTATGGGATCGAGCACGATCTGAAGCGCGGGACTTGCTATATCGCTTAGAAGCTTTGCGGCCAGGGCGGGCGTGTTCAGGGTGTGCGCCAGCACCGGCTCGATGCCTGCGAACACGCCGAAGATCTCAGCCTGACGCGCCATGCGCTGTACGCTGTCTTTCAGAAGCTCATACCTTTTTTCCCTTTCGTCCTCCGTGCAGCGGCTGGTCTCCGTAGCGACGATGGACGAGCCCAGCTGGCGGCAGTAGGCGATCTGCTCCAGAAAACGCTTTACGTCGTACAGGCGTTTTTCTTCGTTCAGGTCGGATGGTTCGATATAGCAGCCCAGCACAGCCACTTCCAGCTTCCTGCTTTCAAAGGCCGTGCGCACGTCATGGCAGAAGCCGGGATTCAGATGCCCGTATTCGGGGGCAAAGCCCTCGATCGCCTTGTGCAGAGCCAGCTGAAAGCAGCTGAAGCCCGCGTCTGATATACGGCGCGCCATTTCCTGGGGAGAAGCGCAGCCGTAGTCGTGTCCCCGTACGCCGATCTTCATGTTTCGTCCTCCAATCTTTGCAACGCCCGCAGGGCGGCATTCCGTTCGTTCTCGTCGTCGCTTTGCGACATAAGCATGAGTTCAGGTTTCAAGTCCCTTCTGCCGAGGTTTGCCGCCACCACCGCGGCTTTTTTACGAAGCCTCCGCTTGCGAGCATAGTTTGTGCCGATGATTGCCTTAAGGTCTTCGATTTCTCCGTTCAGCAGTGCCTTGAGCGGCACCGTAAGGTTCTGTCCTTTCGGAGTCAAAGCGTTGCGCGGGCATACGCTCTGGCAAACGTCGCAGCCGAGTATGCGGTTTTCAAGCGCTTTTTCGAACTCTTTGGGAATGATCTCCTGTTCGCTCACGCTTCTTAAGCAGCAGGTGACATCGATCATTCCGTTCTTGCCGATGGCTCCGGTCGGGCAGGCCTTTACGCAAAGGCCGCAGGATGCGCAGATATCGGAAAATCGGTCCCGGTCATCATACGATTCGGTGCTGTACGGAAAGCACGCGTTTGTCAGGATGGCCTGCACGTGGAACGCGCTGCCCACGCCGTCCAAGGCGATCAGTGAATTTCTGCCGAACGATCCCAGGCCGTACCCGCACAGGTACTTTTTGAGCGGGATCTGCACGTTCGATATCGCCTGGCAGCCTTCGCCTCTAAGCTCGTCCGCAAGCGCTCGCGCTTCCTTAAACGCGCGGTTCGAGGCCGGATAGTACGACGAGATGATGCCTTCCTTGTGCCTGCACGGCTGCCCTGCCGCATACGCCATGAGCAGAAGGATCACTGTTTTTGCGTCTTCCATCACAGAGTACGGGTCGTTGACCAGTGAAGGGATGGAAGACGGAACGCGAACGGGCGGCAGAAAAAAGGCCCTGCAAAAGCCGCGCTCCAAAGCGGCCTTTTCAAAGCTCAGCCTGTCCATCACAGCGCGATCAGGCCCGTTCTGGCCGCGTGGAACATGAACTGCTGCATGATGCCGCAGTTGCTCCCGAAAATGCGCCTGCCTTCCCGGCTGACGCTTTGGGGCGTTCCGGTGACGTGAAACCATTTTTCCATAAACCTGGCTACCCATACGTCCACGGGAAACGCGTCGCCTTTGCCGCAGCCGAAAAGCAGAACGCACTGGGCCACTTTGGGCCCCACGCCTTTGAGCTTTTTGAGTTCGTTTTCGGCTTCTTCCACAGTCAGATGCTTCAGCGCCTCCAGGTCAAAGCCCCGCTTTACCATCTGAGCCGTTTCAATAAGATACTCCGCCCTGTAACCGCAGGTCACGCGCTTTCTGAGCTCGGCGGGGTCCAGGTCGGCAAGCGTTTCGGGCTGCGGAAAGCCGTAATGCTTTTTGCCCTGATATGTAAAGGCGTCGGAATATGTCTCGTTCAGCGCATTTGTGAGGCTGCGGATGCGGCTTATGTTGTTGTTTGTTGACAGGATGAAAGCGATCAGCGCCTCCCATACAGGCTGGTTCAGCACCCTCAGACCCGGCAGCAGGCGCATCGCTTCCGCAGCCTGCGGAAAGAAGGCGGCCTCTTTCTCGACGGCGGAATAATCGCGGGAGGCGTCAAAATACTCAAGCGCCTCTTTATCACCATCCCTGTCCGTCATGATGCGTCCGTTCACGACAGCAGCATATCTCCCGTCACGGGTTTTCTGCCAGTGGAACACCTGGCCGCTTTCCGTGAGCGTAAGGTCAAAATCGATTTCGTGCATATGTATTCATAAAACGATACCCGCGCGGTTTTCCGCACGGGTATCAGTTTTCGTGGATTATTCCGCGGCGGCCTCAGCCTTGGGATAGATGCAAACCTGCTTCTTATCTCTGCCCAGTCGCTCGAAACGCACCACGCCGTCGATCTTGGCGTACAGTGTATCGTCATCACCGATGCCTACGTTGAGGCCGGGATGAATTTTCGTGCCGCGCTGACGAACAAGGATGTTGCCCGCCAGAACGAACTGTCCGTCCGCACGCTTCGTGCCCAGCCTCTGAGCGTGGCTGTCACGACCGTTGCGGGAGGAGCCCATTCCTTTCTTGTGCGCGAACAGCTGAAGATCCATCTTAAACATGTTTCTACCTCCGTTCCCTGGTCATAATCCGGACGGTGCCGGAATACTGCTTGTCGTTGGAAATGCCGGTCAGCGCCATTTCAAGCGTCTTCAGAAGGATCTGCGCCTTTTCCATGATATCATCGGGCTGGTCAGCCGTGAGCATTGCCCGCAGAAGGCCCTTTTCAGGTTCGATCCTGCTCTCTACCTTTGCGCCCACGACCTGCTCGAGGCCCTGCCAGACGCTTTGGGTGAGAGAAGAGACCGCAGCGCATACGATATCCTGTCCGTAATCAGCCCAACCCGCGTGGCCTTCTGCCTGAAAGCCCGTGATCAGGCCGTCCTTCCTTTTGAAAAACGTGACCGTCGTCATCGTTTATCAGCCGTTGATAGCGGTGATTTCAACCTTGGTGTAAGGCTGACGATGACCCTGCTTTTTGCGTTCGTTCTTCTTGGCCTTGTACTTGTACACGACGATCTTCGTGCTCTTCACCTGGGAAACGACCTTGCCCTCGACCTTGGAGCCCTCAACGACGGGCGTGCCGATACGGGTCTCGTTGTCATTTCCGATGAGCAGGGCGTCAAAGGATACCGTTTCGTCCGCCTGCGCATTGAGCTTTTCCACAAAGATCACGTCGCCCTGCTGGACGCGGTACTGCTTGCCACCGGTCTTAATGACTGCGTACACGCGTTGCACCTCCTATTACCATTACTCGCCCGGACGGAGGCAGCATATGCATGCGTTTATAGCCTCTCCGGAGCGGCTTACCGATGAATTATACCACAGGGCACAGCCGTTGTCACGTTATATTTACGAAAAAAAGTTTGCTCTTCAATTTTACTTGTACTGGCAGTTCTTTTCATGTATAATATAATTAGGTTTATATTGGAGATTTATATATGAACGAAACGATCCGCTTCGTGCTGGCCTCCGGTTCGCCGCGCCGGCGCGAGATACTCACCAGGCTCGGCTGCAGTTTTACCGTGCACACCTCCAACGTTCCCGAGGACGACGTACAGGGAAGAGTGGAAGATGTGGTCAGGACCCTGGCGCACCGCAAGGCGGCGGAAGTCGCCCAAAGCGAGAAGGACGCGGTGATCATCGCCGCGGATACCCTTGTTTGGGCAGACGGACAGGCGCTTGGGAAACCCGAGGACGCCAAAGACGCCTGCCGCATGCTCAAAGAGCTTTCCGGCAGGGCGCACGAGGTAGTGAGCGGCTTATGCCTTGTAAACACCCGCACAGGCCGCGAGTTTACCGGTTTTGACAGGACGTACGTGCACTTCAGGGAACTCTCCGGTCAGGAGATCGCCTCATATGTGGAAACAGGCGAGCCCATGGACAAGGCAGGCGCGTATGCGATACAGGGCGGGGCCGGCGCGTTCGTGGAAAAGATCGAAGGTTCTTACGACAACATCGTAGGCTTCCCCACTGAGCTTTTTCTGAAAGTGCTTCCCGGAATACTTGAACAATAAGAGGAAACGATATGCCTTCGATTTCATTTCTGAGTCAGATAGCGCTGGATCTGGGCAGCGAGAACACATATGTGCTGCTGGACGACAAGTCGCCCGTATACAGGTGCGCCAGCTGCGTGCTGCTGGACGCCCACAAGGAGGGCACCGTATACGCCGCCGGCGACGAAGCCCGCCATATGGACGGACGCACCGGAGAAGATACGCTTTTGTTTTCCCCCATCCAGTACGGCGGAGTGGCAGACAGCGAGCTTGTAGCCATGCTGCTCCTGTCCGCCATCGAAAAGGCCAGCGGGCGCAGAAGGGGCCTGGACAAAAGCCGCCTCGTGTTTGCGATACCGGACGGCGCCACACGTGTGGAGCGGGCGGCGCTTGCGCAGGCTGCTCAGCTTGCCGGCGCGAAACGCACGCTTCTGGTAAAGGCGCCCCTTGCCGCGGCGATAGAACTGAAAAAGCACGTGGAGCGGGCCGAAGCGCAGCTGATGGTCTCCATTGGCGCGCAGGTAACGGAAGTATGCGTGATGAGCGGCTGCGGCATTGCCCTGTCCCGCCATATGAAGACCGGCAGCGCCGCTTTTGACGCCGCCATCGTGGAATATATCCGCAAAAAACACGAGCTTGTGATCTCCTCCCTTCTGGCCGATGAGATCAAGCGCGATCTGGGCACGGCGGTCGCTCCCGCCACCGAGATCACCCAGACTTTAAGCGGGCGCAGCGTGCGCACCGGAAAGCCCGTCACCGTGCAGCTTTCCAGCCAGGAGATATACGAAGCCCTTTCTGCTCCCGTGGAAGCCCTGATCGGGGCGATCTGCGACGCGCTGTATCACGTGCCGGCGGATTGTTCCGGCGACATCCTTAAAAACGGCATTTGCCTGACCGGCGGCGGCAGCGAACTGTTCGGCCTTGCCGAGAGACTGGGCGAGGACACCCAGCTGGAGATCCACCACAGCATCCACCCGAGCTTCGACGCGGTGAAGGGCGCTTATCAGATCGCGCAGGACGACAAGATGGTCCGCGCGCTCACCAACGCCTATTCCGCCTACGAAATTTAGGAGTAAGATATGGCTACGACCAAGCAAACAAAAAAGTCCAGGCAGAAACGCAAGCGCAGGATCGCCTATACCCTGCTGGTGGTATTTGTGGTATTTGGGCTTCTGTATTATCTGGTCACCCGTCCCTCCGGCGACATCTCCATCGTGGAGAAGGGCGTAGGCACCGCCGTTACCCCGATACAGAACGCCTTCAGCAGCATCACGGAGTTTTTCAAAAGCTGGTTCGGCACCTCCAAGGACACGAACGCGCAGGATGAACTGGAACAGCTCAGGATCGACCTGGAGCTGATGCAGATACAGCTGAACGGATACAACGAGCTGGAAGTTGAGAACGAACGCCTGAAGACGGCCCTGGACGCCAGGGAAGAATACGAAGCTCTTGATCCTCTGTTTGCAAAGGTCATCGCGAAGGATACCGGGCTGTGGTTCGAGACCTTTACCCTAAACAAAGGGCAGAACGACGGCGTGATGCCCAACATGGCCGTTGTTAACGCGCAGGGCCTGATCGGGCGCATCAACACCGTAGGCTACAACTATTCCACGGTGATCAGCATCATCGACAGCCGCTCTTCCGTTGCTTCGCTGATCGGCCGCACCCGCGACAACGGCATGCTGCAGGGCGCCCTGCAGTCCGAAGGCAGCGAAACAGAATGCCGCATGTACTACCTGACGAACCTTGCAAACGTGAAGGTAGGCGATCAGGTGTTCACCAGCGGGCTGGACTCCCGCTTCCCCAAGGGTCTTCTGATCGGTACGGTGACCGCCGTGAGCCGGTCCGCCCAGTCCTCGGACAAATACGTGTCGGTGCTCCCGTCCGTCAATTTCTCTTCGATCGAAGAGGTATTCATCCTGCGCGAGCAGGTGGAATCCATCGACGACCTGCAGCCTGTTCCCACGCCCACGCCCAACCCCATCGTTACGGTGCAGCCCACGGCCACCACGAACATCTACGCCTACAGCACCCAGTCCGCCGTGGACGACAACGCGATCTACCACTTCCCCACGCCCACGCCCGACCCCAACGTGACGCCTACTCCCTCCCCCACGCCGAAGCCCACCAAGCCCGTGCCTGAGGCGGCATGGCTCAATTACCGCTGACGGAGGCAGAAGATGCGCAGAAAAAGGATGTTCTTTCTGATCGTCTTTACGCTGTTTGCCGTCATGCTGGACGCGTCGGTACTGCCGCATACGGGCCTCAACATGCGCTATGTTCCGCGCATCTGCCTGGTGGCCGTGGCGCTGATCGGAACGGTGCTGGGCAGCACCCAGGGCATCATTTACGGCGCGATGGCGGGCATACTGCTGGACATCACTGTATATCAGCCCGCGGGGCTGGTGGCCGTGGTATACACGCTGTGCGGGCTGATCGCCGGATTCATATCTTACCGAACGCGCGCGTACCTTGTAACGCTGATACCCCCAGCAGCAGTCATGCTTTTCTACACAGCCGTGATGTCCCTGTACGTATATTTCAGCACAGGGGTATACCCCGCGGACAAGCTGGGCTACGCGCTGATCCAAATGGTAATATCCATGTTCCTGGTGCAGCTTTTGTATCTGCCGCTCGTAAAAATATTAAAACCCGCGCGCATTGGCCGCAGAAGGCGCGCATAGTTTTCATCAAGAGGATAAACGATGAAGAAGAAAAACAAAGATCGGTACCTGGTGCTGTGCGCCGTGATCGGCGTGTTCGCGCTTGCCATGATCATACGCCTGTATTCCCTGCAGATCGTGCACGGGGACGATTACGTGCAGCAGGTGCAGGACAAGTCCACCAAGACTATCAAGCTGTACGGCATGCGGGGTACGATCTACGACAAAAACATGATCCCGCTGGCCTACGACCAGTTGTCCTACAATATCCAGTTCTACCGCGACCCCTCCAAGTCTTCCTCTTCCGACCGCGCCGCTTACACCCAGTCCATATACCAGACGATTCTCCTGATCGAATCAAACGGAAAATCCACGCTCGATCCCGACACCGAGTTCTGGCTGAGGAAGAACGACTACGGCCAGTGGGAATGGAACTTCAGGACCGATTCCGAGATCGTAGCCGAGACCCGCGAAAACCAGTGGCGCGGCAACTTCTATCTTTCCAACAGGACCCGTTATCCCGTAGAAGTGCTTTTCGAGACGCTCTGCACAAACTACGCGATCCCCCAGGAACTTGACGAAACGTACAAGCTGAAGATCCTGGCCATCTGGCAGGCTTCCCGCATGAACAACTACAACTCCACGCCCGTGACCATCGCCTACGATGTTGGCTTTGAGACCGTGGCCGAGCTGGAAGTGCGGTCATTGGAACTGGAAGGCATGAGCGTGCAAGAGAGCTCCACCCGCGTATATCCCTTCAACAGCACCGCCTGCCACGCCATCGGCTATGTGAGCAGGATCACGACTTCCTCGGCGCTTGACACTTACCGCAGCATGGGCTACCCCACCGACGCCCAGGTAGGCGCGACCGGACTTGAGTTTTCGATGGAAGACCAGCTCTCTCCCTACATGCAGTACCGGCAGGGCGAACGGGTGGTGGAGATCAACACCCGCGGCGCCGTGATACGTGAGCTCAGCTACGAGGCCCCCACGGACGGAAACTCCGTGGTCACCACCATCGACACATCCCTGCAGGCCGTGATGGAAAAGGCGCTGGCGGACGTGATCGATGATATTTACGACAAGCAGTACGCCATTCTGTACTCCCAGAACGATGAAGGCCTGCGCTGGAACCAGACCCATTCCGCAACGCTGGCGTATTACGCCGAAAACGGATTTGAGGTCTCGCTTGCGCAGACCGGCGCTATGGTTGCCATGGACCCCAACACGGGCCGCGTGCTCGGCATCGCGTCTCACCCAACCTTCGACCTGAGCATATTCGAGGGTGCCAGCGTCGATCCCGGCGGATGGTCGCTGATCGCCACCGATCCGCGCAATCCCATGTTCAACCGCGCCATATCCGCAAAGGATACGCCCGGTTCCATATTCAAGCTCGTGACGTCCCTGGGCGGTCTCAGCGAAGGCGCCATCACGCTGAACGAACGCATATCCGACGGCGGCGAATACATGAACGAAGGTACGGATACCTCCTATCATCCCCGCTGCTGGATCGGCGAAAGAAAGCGCTATCTGCACGCCAACCAGACCATCGTGGACGCTATCAAGAACAGCTGCAATTACTTCTTCTACGAAGTCGGCTACCGCCTCGGCTCCGCGAACCTCACCAAATGGGCCGCGGCGCTGGGGCTCACCACCAAGACCAACATCGAGCTGCCCAGCGAGAGCACCAGTTTCGTGGGCAACCAGTCCATGCTGTACGACCCGGACCGCTCGGTAAAGGACCAGTATACCTACAAACCGGAGATCGCAGCGGCGATGATCAAGCGCCTGCTCCAGCAGGTTGCTGCGGACCGGGGCACGGAATACAGCGACGATTTTCTGGACGAGATCGCCACTTCCATGCTGAACATCGTGACCACCTACGACAGCAAGATCGAGTGGCTGCCGGCTATACGCGAGGTACTTCTGTACGACGTGAAGCTGCCGGCAAATTACATTTCCTCCCACTACATGGTCAACACCATCAATACATACCTAAACGACCTCAAGTGGACGCCTACCGAGACCATCATGGTGGGCATCGGCCAGTCCATCACGCAGGTGACGCCCATCGCCGTAGCCCGTTATGTTTCCGCCATCGCCAACAACGGCACGGTTTACGACGCTCAGATCATCGACAAAGTGATTGACGCCCAGGGCAACGTGGTGCTGGAAAAACAGCCGGTCATCGCCAATCAGATCATCACGAGTCAGGCGTACTTTGATGCCATCCACGAAGGGATGAGAGAGGTTACCGCGGTAGAGAACGACGGTACCGCCGCCGACCAGTTCAAAAACGCCAGATATAAGATAGCCGCCAAAACGGGAACATCCCAACGTACCGATCTGGACCTGGAAAACAACGCGTGGCTGGTGACCTACGCCCCGGCGGACGACCCCAAGATCGTCGTGGTGGTGTACATCCAGAACGGATACGCGGGAGCGTACGCCTCGCAGGCAGCCATCACCACCATAGAATACTATCTGGATTCTCTCAACTATACGGAGCCTGTGACCGTCCAGACGGACGACTCGCTGGCGGACTGAGGAGATCAAGAGCAGGATGGGAAAGCTGATCGTTGTCACCTCCGGCAAAGGCGGCGTGGGCAAATCCACGGTGGCCGTGAACCTCGCCTATGGGCTTGCGTTCGACGAGCGCCGCGTTTTGCTGATCGACATGGACGCGGGGCTTCGCAGCCTCGACCTGATGCTGGGAACGGAAAACGAGCTGGTATTTGACCTTACGGACGTTCTGGACGGCATATGCACGCCCGAGCAGGCCATTTTCGAGATCAAGCGCCGGCCCGGTCTGTTCCTGCTTCCGGCTTCCCAGAACAGCGGGTCCGCCGCCGTGACGCCCGCAAACGTGCGTTCCCTGCTGGCGTCACTCAACAACGCTTACGATTACATCATTCTGGACTGTCCCGCCGGCATCGAGCGCGGCTTCCGCAACGCGGTTACCAGCGCCGAAGAAGCGATACTGGTGATCACGCCGGACTACATCTCACTGCGCAGCGCGGAGAGGACCTTTCAGCTCCTGACCAGCGAAGGACTTGAAAACATCCGCCTGGTGATCAACCGCATTGGAAAGCGCCCGCCGGTGAGCACCGACGAATGCATACACCGGCTGGAGCTTCCGGTTCTCGGCTTCGTGCCGGACGATCCTCACGTGATGCGCGCCCAGTCGCAGGGAAAACCCGTGATCGCCACGGAATCCCCCGCAGGCGACGCCTTCGAGCGCATCGTGCGCAGGATACTGGGCGAGTTCGTCCGCTACCGCGTGCCGCATAAGAGTCTCGTATATAAAATCAAAACCGGCTTCGGGAAGGAAAGCGCATGCAAAGATTCATAAAATGGTTGTTCCGGCTGTTCCGCAAAGACAGCTTTCAGCGGTTACGCCAGGACTGGACCGCCAACAAATACAGGCAGGGCCTGTTCATGTCTTTCGACTGGCCGCTGTACGCACTGGTGATGGCCATATCCGTCTTCGGCGTCATAGCCATATTTTCAGCTACCTCCGCCGCCACCGACGAAGAAGTGACGGGGCTTGTGAACCTGCTCAACACCCATCCCATCACCTACGCCAGGCTGCAGTTTATCTGGATCATTTTAGGCAACCTCGTGCTTTTTCTCGTGGCCTCGCTCGACTATCATTTTTACGGAAAATACGCAAGGGTCATCTATTTTGCCAACATCATCGTTCTTTTGTCAGTGCTCACCGTGCAGGCAGGACGCGGCGGCATGAGGGCGTTCTTCTCGGTCGGCGGCTCCAACACAACGCTGGGCCAGCGAACGTTCCAGCCCTCCGAGTTCGGCAAGGTGGCGATGATCATCTCCCTGGCCCATGGCTTCTCCCAGCGCAAATCCCCCATCCGCAACCTGAGGGAGCTTTGGCCCACGATGCTGTTCGTAGGCCTGCCCATGGTGCTGGTGTTCCTGCAGCCCGATTTCGGCACGGCGCTGGTGTACATGGTGATGTACGTGGTGGTGCTGTATATATCCGGAACCAAGCGAAAACTGATCTATGGCCTCATCGCCGTGATGATCGCTGTGGCGATACCGCTGTGGTTCTATCTGAATACGGCTTCCGACTCTTTCCGTCTGACGCGCATACTGATGTGGCTCAATCCCTCCCAGTATCCCGACGACGCCCGGCAGGTGATCAACGGCCAGATCGCCATCGGCAGCGGCGGGCTTACCGGCAAAGGCGTCACGTCCGTAGGCTCCTTCGCGTCTCTGGGCTACATTCCCGACGACCACACGGATTTCTGCTTCGCCATCGTTTGCGAGGCTTTCGGTTTTATCGGCGGCGTCGCGCTGATCATCGCCTTCATGCTGTTCCTGGCGCGGCTCATACAGCACGCGCTCCATACGGACGATAAATTCGGCGAGTATGTCATCGTATGCACCACAGCCATGTTCATGTTCCATATACTCGAAAACATATGCATGATCCTTGGCATACTGCCCGTTACGGGTATCCCACTGCCCTTTATCAGCTACGGCGGCTCCAACTATCTGACCAACATGGCTGCCCTCGGTCTGGTGATGAACGTAGTGATGCGTTCCAGGCAGAAACAGCTGGGCGGTACGCAGCACGTTACCAAAAAGCTTTAACCCTTTGCCGTACAGAGCAATGAGTATGTTTTCCAGATGGTTCGGAGACCGGGCTTTCATCAAACACCTGAACAGCATCGCCATCCCGGTCACGCTGCAGTCTTTCATGCTTGCCGCAGTGGCAGCGGCGGATTCGCTGATGCTCGGCAGTCTCGACGCAAGCTATATGTCCGCCGTATCCCAGGCCACGCAGATCCAGTTTATCCAGAACATGCTCATATCCTCCATCGTGAGCGGCGCCACCATCCTGGGCGCGCAGTACTGGGGAAAAGGCGCAAAGCAAACGGTCAGGGACATCTTCTGCATGAGCCTGAGGCTGTGCTCGCTGATATCCCTTGCGTTTTTTCTGTGCTGCGAGCTGTGCCCCGGCGCGCTGATGACGGTATTCACAAACGTCCCTGAGCTCAAGGTGATCGGTATCGATTACCTGCGCATCGCGGGCTGGAGCTATCTGATCACAGGCATCTCCCAGTGCTACCTGGGCGTGATGAAGATCAGCGAGCACGCGGACGTTTCCGCGCGGATATCCATAACAGCCGTGGTGGTAAACATCGTGCTGAACGCCTTCTTCATCTACGGCATCGCTTTCTTTCCTCGCCTGAACGCAAAGGGCGCAGCGCTTGCCACAGTGATCGCCCGCGTGATCGAGCTTCTGCTGTGCTTCTCATATTCCTTCAAAAAAGATTATATCCGTCCTTCCCTGAAGGGCCTTGTACGCGTCTACCGGTATATAATCAAGGATTTTGCAAAATGCACGCTGCCCGTAATGTCATCGTACCTGCTTTGGGGCGCGGGCTTTACCTCCTATACTGCGTTTATGGGCCATATGGGCAAAGCTGCGGCAGCTGCGAACGCCATAGCGGCAGTGGTGCGCGATCTGGTGTGCTGCGCCTGCAACGGCATTGCGTCCGCAGCCGGCATCATCGTTGGCAACGAACTGGGCGCCGGGCACATTCAAAAAGGAAAGCTGTACGGAGACCGCATCACGCGGCTTTCCTTCGCGTGCGGATTCGCTTCCACGCTGGTTATGTGCGCCGTGACTCCCCCGCTGCTTCTGTTCGTGCGCCTGGACCCCGAGGCCAGCCGGTATCTGATACAGATGATGCTCATCATGGCGTTTTACATGATCGGACGGTGCGTGAACACCATCGTAATCAACGGCATCTTTTACTGCGGGGGCGACAGTATTTTCGATATGTATTCCCTCATCGTCTGCATGTGGTGCGTCGCCGTGCCCCTGGCTCTGATCGGCACGATCCATCACTGGCCGGTGGCGGTGGTATACGCGTGCACCTGCGTGGACGAGGTGGGAAAGATCCCCTGGGTGATGGCGCGCTACAGGAAATACAAATGGGCAAAGGACCTGACACGCAGCGACGTACCGGTCGAATAGCAAGTCGGATCATTTTGAAGTCGAATATATCAGCAAGTTGGTTAACAGAGGTTATCTCCCACAGTTTGCATTCGTCACGGCAATCCAAGCCTTCTTTCTCCATAGTCGAAGAACGTTCGACGTTTCGAATAACCATAAAAGTAAGCGGAGCCGGTTCACGGCTCCGCTCATTATTTGGAACAGCTACTATAACCGATACTTTGCCGGGCCTTCCCGGTATATATCGTTCCCGAAGGCGTCTATGGCAACGAATACGGGAAAGTCCTGAAGCTCCAGGCGGTATACAGCTTCGGCTCCGAGGTCGGGGTAGGCGCATGTTTCGCATGACTTTACCCGGTCTGCCAGAAGCGCTGCCGCTCCGCCGACTGCGGCGAAATATATGCCGCGGTATTCTTTGATCGCCCCTATGACTTCCTCGCTACGGTCGCCTTTGCCGATCATGACGCGGGCACCTTCCCGCAATAGCATTGGAGCGTATGCGTCCATGCGGTAGGAGGTGGTTGGGCCAATAGGGCCGACGGCGCGACCTGCCGATGCCGGAGCGGGACCTGCGTAGTATATCGCAGAATCCTTCAGTTCAAAGGGTGGCTTTAAACCCGCGTCCAGAGTTTCGCATATGCGCCTGTGGGCAGCGTCCCGCGCTGTATATGCGGTGCCGTTCAGCAGGCAGGCGTCACCCGCCCGCAGGGAAAGGATAACTTCTTCTGAAAGCGGCAAAGTCAGCCGTTTGGGTTCCTGTGGCATATTATATCTCCGTTTCCGCGTGACGCGATGCATGACAGCATACATTCACCGCCACAGGCAGGGAAGCAATGTGGGTTGGACGGGCGCATATGCGTATGCTGAGCGCCGTGATGCTGCCGCCGAAACCGGCGGGCCCGATTCCGAGACGGTTGATTTCCGCAAGACATGCTTTTTCAAATTCGCGGTAACTTTCGTCAGGGTTTTCGTAATCAAGCCCAACTGCGGTCATTCGCTTGGCTTCCATGGCGGCCTGTTCGAACGTCCCGCCTACGCATACGCCGAGGATCATTGGCGGGCAGGCGTTGGCCCCTGCCAGGCGCGCGGTCTCCACGATAAAATCTTTTACGCCTTTGACGCCCGCAGAAGGCGGCAGCAGCTTTATCCTTGACATGTTCTCGCTGCCGAAGCCCTTGCATATCACCAGCAGCTTAATGCCGGCTCCTGGCACGATGCGGCTGTGGATCACAGCGGGCGTGTTGTCGCAGGTGTTGGTGCGGTCAAAGAGCGGATCGCGCACTACACTTTTGCGTAATCCCGCATATGCCCGCCTCACGGCTTCCTGAATGGCGTCCTCCACATATGTTCCGCTGATGTGCACATCCTGTCCCAAATCCATAAAGACGACGCATATGCCGGTATCCTGGCAAATGGCCAGGCGCTCCCTGGCAGCGATCCTACGGTTTTCCAGTATCTGGGAAATCACCTGTTTGCCTAAGGGTGAACACTCTTTTTCCAGGGCGTTGCGCAGGGACATATCAAGATCGGCGGGCGTATCGTACTGCGCCCGCCCGATCAGGTTTTCTACAGCTTCAGCGATGATTCCGGAATCGATGATCCTCATAACTCAGAAACGGAAATACTTCTCCGCGTTTTCGTAGCAGATGCCCTGCACGATCTTTTTGAGCGCTTCCATATCGCAGGGATATTCGCCGTTTTCCACCCACTGGCCGATCATGTCGCACAGGATGCGGCGGAAGTACTCGTGGCGTGGATAGCTCACGAAGGAACGGGAATCGGTGAGCATCCCTACGAAGGCGCTCAGCGCGCCGAGGGCAGCCAGCGTGCGCATATGCTCGTACATGCCGTCCTTCTGGTCGCAGAACCACCAGGCGCTGCCGAACTGCATCTTGCCCGCGATGCCGCCCTGGGTCTGGAAGTTGCCGATGGCGGTGCCCAGTATATAGTTGGCGGCGGGATTCAACGTATACAGGATCGTACGCGGCAGACAGCCGTTTTCTTCCTGGGCGTTCAAAAGCTTGTTGAGCTTTGCGCTGATCATTTCGTCGCTGATGGAATCGAAGCCCACGTCGGCACCGTACTTGCGGAAGATGTGGCCGTTGTTGTTGCGCTGCGCGTTCATATGATACTGCTGTGCCCAGTCAAGATCGTGATAGATCTTTCCAAGGCCGATCATCAGACAGGTGCGGTAAGCGTCCACCTCGCAGGCGTCCGGTTTTTCGCCATTCAATGCCTTGATGAGAGCAGCCTGTGCTTTTTCAAAGCTGTTCTCAGTGTAAGGTACGGTGTCCAGCGCGTGGTCAGAAATGCGGCATCCGTGGGCAGCGAAGAATTCTGCGCGGTTCCTGAGCGCCTTTACGACGTCGTCTACGGTTTCGATTTTTACACTGCTGACGTCAGATAGCTTTTGGATATACTCCTTGAAGCCGTCCAGATCGATCTTTACCGCCTTGTCCGGACGGAAGGTTGGCAGCACCTTTACCTTAAAGCTTTCGTCCTTTGCCAGCATCTCGTGGTATTCCAGCGTGTCCACGGGGTCGTCGGTCGTGCAGACGACGCGTACGTCGAACCTTTCGATCAGCCTGCGGGGAAGGAAGTCAGGCGTGGCCAGGAGGGCGTTGCACTTTTCCCAGATCATGGGAGCGGTCTTTTCGGTCAGGGGTTCGCTTATGCCGAATACGCGCTTGAGCTCCAGGTGCGTCCAGTGATACAGCGGATTGCCGATGGCCATCGAAATGCAGCGGGCGTAGCACAGGAATTTTTCGTATTCGTCGCCGTCTCCGCGGATGAACTTGTCGTCCACGCCCATGGAAGCCATGAAGCGCCATTTATAATGGTCGCCGCCCAGAAACAGGTGAGTGATGTTGCGGAAGGGCTTGTTTTCGGCGATCTCTTTGGGCACCAGATGGCAGTGGTAGTCGATGATGGGCATCTTCTCGGCGAACTCATGATACAGCGTGCGGGCTGTAGGAGTGGAAAGCAAAAAGTCCTCGTCCATGAACTGCTTCATATATGACCTCCGGGCCGCTGCGGCAGACGGCAGACTAAAAGCGAAACCGCCGGTTTCTTCGCTCGTTTACATGCATTAAAATAGCACCGTTTTTGCGCCCTGTCAAGATAAATAGCGGGAAGCGCTTGCAAAATTAAAGACATTACGATACAATAACCAAAAACAGAATTCGGAGAATGTTTATGGCAAGACCTTTGGTTGCGATCGTGGGCAGGCCGAACGTCGGCAAGTCTACGTTTTTCAATAAAATGTCCGGCAAGCGTATCGCCATCGTAGAAGATACGCCCGGTGTAACGCGGGACCGCGTTTATGCGGACTGCGAATGGCTGGACCATAAATTCACCCTGATCGATACCGGCGGCATCGATCCCCACAGCGAAGATCCGCTGCTCAGGCAGATGAGGCGCCAGGCGGAGATCGCCATAGAGACCTGCGACGTGATCCTTTTCTTCGTGGACGGCAGGCAGGGCCTGACCGCGGACGACGAAACGGTGGCGGATATGCTGCGCCGCGCCGGCAAGCCCGTGATCCTGGTGGTGAACAAGATCGACAACGTGAAGCTGATGGACGAAGTATACGATTTCTATCAGCTCGGCATCGGCGATCCAATCGGCATCTCCAGCCTGAATCTGCTGAATTTGGGCGACCTGCTGGATCTGATCGTCAGCTATTTTCCCGAGGACGCGGACGCATCCGACGATGATCCCGCCGTTTCCATTGCCGTTGTAGGCAAGCCCAACGTAGGCAAATCCTCTCTGGTCAACCGCATACTCGGCGAAGAGCGCGTGATGGTGAGCGATATCGCGGGTACCACCAGAGACGCCATCGACACGCGCTTCAAAGACGGCGAAAACGAATACGTCATCATCGACACGGCGGGCATTCGACGCAGGCGCGCCATAGAATATCAGTCGCTGGAGCGGTTTTCCGTGGTCAGGTCATTTGCGGCCATCGACCGCTGCGACGTGGCGTTGCTTCTGATAGACGCAAAAGAAGGCATCAGCGAGCAGGATACGAAGATCGCCGGCTATATAGACGAAAAAGGCAAGCCTGCCGTGATCGTGATCAACAAATGGGATGCCCTCGAAAAAGAGACCGGCACCCTTGAAAAGTTCACAAAAGACGTTCGGGAAAAGCTGAAGTTCATGGAATATGCGCCCATCGTTTCCATATCCGCGCTTACAGGTCAAAGGGTGAACCGGGTGCTGTCCATGGTAAAGAGCGTGTACGAGCAGGCGAGCCGCCGCATCACCACCGGGCTGCTCAACGATATCCTGACGGACGCCCAGACGGCTCTGCAGCCGCCGGCCACATCCGGAAGACGGCTGCGTATCTATTACGCTACCCAGCAGGCAACGAACCCGCCTACCTTCGTTCTTTTTATAAACGACGAAACGCTCATGCATTTCTCCTATCAGCGGTATCTCGAAAACCGTTTCCGCCAGGCGTTTGGATTTGAAGGCACGCCCCTCAAATTCATACTTCGACAGAAAGGGAGCAGCGAGGAATGAAAACAGCTCTTTTATACCTTGCTTCTTCGCTTGTCGGCTATCTGCTCGGCTCGTTTTCAACGGGCGTGGTGGTCGCACGGCTGTATGGAGATGTGGATATACGCAATTATGGCAGCGGCAACGTGGGCATGACGAATGTTATGCGCACCCTGGGCTGGGTGCCCAGCTTTTTGACGCTTGCGGGCGACGCGCTGAAGGGCCTTCTGGCCGCCTGGCTCGGCAGACTGATCGCCGGAGAGATCGGAATGCATCTTGGCGGGCTTTTCGCCGTGGGGGGACACAACTGGCCTGTGTTTTTCCGCTTTAAGGGCGGCAAAGGCATGTCCACCTCCCTTGGATATCTGATCATTTCAGACTGGCGGATCGCCCTTATCGAATTTATCGTTCAGGTGACCATCGTGCTGGCTACCGGCCTTATGTCCCTTGCTTCCATAGCGACGGCGATCCTGCTGCCCCTCATCACGATCATCTTCTGGCCCGGCAGCGCCGCCTATATCGTTACCGCCGTCATTCTTTGCGCGCTCGCGCTATACTCGCACAGGGAGAACATCAAGCGCCTGCTGTCAGGCAGGGAGAATAAACTCAACGCCAATAAGATCACAGAAATATCAAAAAAAATGGTGCAAAAGCTCAAAGACAGGAGGAACAAAACCAAATGAGCAGATATCTGATCGGACTCGACGTAGGCACCTCCGGCGCAAAATGCATTCTTTGCGACGACCAGGGCAAGGTGCTGGCATCCTCGACGCAGGAATACCCGCTGTATACACCCAAGCCCGGCTGGGCGGAGCAGGACCCGGAAGACTGGTGGCAGGGCGTTAAAAGAGGCCTGAAAGCCATACTGGCAAAGCATCCGGTACAAAAGGGCGAGCTGGCCGGTATATCCTTTTCCGGTCAGATGCACGGCCTTGTGGCGCTTGATGAAAACATGCAGGTCATCAGACCTTCCATCCTCTGGTGCGACCAGCGCACGCAGAAGCAGTGCGACGAGATCACCGAAATGGCGGGCGGCCTTGACGCGCTCCTTGGCTATACCAACAACCGTATGCTTACCGGCTATACCGGCGGCAAGATCCTGTGGCTCAAGGAAGAAGAGCCCGAAGCCTTCGCGCGCATGAAGGTGTTCGTCTGTCCCAAGGATTATATCCGGTATAAGCTTACCGGAAAGATCGCCATCGATATGTCGGACGCATCCGGCACCGGGTTTTTCGATACGAAGAACCGCAAATGGAGCGACGAGCTGATCGCCCGCTGCGGGCTTGACAAGGCCATTTTCCCGGACTGCCTGGAATCTGTTGACCTGGCAGGCACCGTTACAAAGGAAGCAGCGGAAGAAACAGGGCTCGAGGAAGGCGCGAACGTATACGCCGGAGGCGGAGACGCCGTGATCCAGACCACAGGCACCGGCCTTGTGGAACCGGGCGTGCTGGGCGTCGTGATCGGCACCAGCGGGAACGTCTCCATGGGCATGAACGCGTTTGGCCCCAATCCGGAAGGCAAACTGCAGATGTTCTGCAACAATGATAAAACGCTCTGGCACTGTTTCGGCTGCACCCTGACTGCCGGCGGCGCGCTGAGTTGGTTTACCAAAACGCTCTGCGGAGAAGACAAAGCGGACGCCCAGAAGCTTGGCAAAAACGTGTATGCCCTGATCGACGAAAGGGCCGCAGAGGTGCCTGCCGGATCAAACGGCGTGCTGTTCGCGCCGTATCTCACGGGCGAGCGCTGCCCCTATCCGGACCCCAACGCCAGGGGCATCTTCTACGGCCTGAGCCTCGGCACCACCCGCGCCGACATGGCAAGAGCGGTGATGGAGGGCGTGACCTTCAGCTTAAAGCAGGTAGTGGAGCTGATGGCGGCGCAGGTGCGTCCCGAAAAGGTATACCTTTCCGGCGGCGGCGCCTCCAGCGAACTGTGGAAGCAGATGGCGGCTGACATATTTGAGCTGCCTGTATATACCATGTCCGCCGCGAAGGAGGGCGGCGCTTACGGCGCTGTGCTGGCTGCAGGCGTAGGCGCAGGTATCTGGAAAGATCTGCACGAGGCCATAAAGGTACTGCGTGAAGACGAAAAGAGCTACCAGCCGAATCCCGAAGTGATCCCGGCATACAGAAAGGCCTACGAAAAGTACAAAGCCATCTACGCGGCCAACAAACCGCTGTTCGACATGGAATAAAAAAGGGCGGCGGGTTCTCCCGCCGCCCGATTCCGACATGGAGAAAGATATGTACACATCCGAGCAGATTATGCAAATGGCCCACGAGCAGTATGATTGGGCTGTGAATACCAGAAGGGCGCTGCACCGCATACCGGAAAAAGGGTTTGAAGAACATAAGACCAAGGCGCTGATCGCCCAAAGGCTTGAGGAGATCGGGCTTGAATATGATATGCCCTCCGGCGGCTGGATCACGGCGTATGTGTCCGGGAACCAGCCAGGCAAGATAACGGCCATCCGCGCAGACTTCGACGCGCTTCCCATCACGGAGCCTGAAGGCTGTCCCTTCGGCAGCGTTCATCCGGGTTATATGCACGCCTGCGGGCACGATATGCACACCGCCATCCTGTTGTCTCTTGGCTGCCTGTTAAAAAACGCACCGGACGGGTTTCCCGGAGGCTGCCTGTTGATGTTCGAACCAGCGGAGGAGACCGAGGGCGGCGCAAAACCCATGGCGGAATCCGGCATGATGGAAAAGTACGGTGTTGACCGCGTATACGGCCTTCACGTGATGCCGCGGCTCATTGTCGGCCAGGTGGAAACGCGCCCGCTGACTTTGAATGCCGGCACAGACAGCGTGTTAATCCGGGTACGCGGCACGCGCTCCCACGGCGCATATCCCGAAAACGGCACGGACGCAATCGTGTGCGCCTCGGCTCTGGTCACAGCGCTTCAGACACTTGTGTCCCGCAACGTATCGCCCCTGGAAAACGCCGTGCTCACCATCGGCACGATAAAGGGCGGCGAAGCTTCCAACATCATCTGCGACGAAGTGGAGATGACCGGCACCCTGCGCACGGCGGACAGAACGCTGCACGACAAAATGGTCAGGCGCATCCTGGAGACTTGTGAAGGCACGGGAAAAGCCTTCGGCTGCCGCATAGAGGCGGAGGTAAAAGAGGGCTACTGCGCCCTTGTAAATACGCCGGAACATGCCGCGCGTGTTCTGGAAACAGCCAAGGAGCTTTTCGGCAGCGAAAACGCCCTCATCAAAGAAGCCCCCAGCATGGGAGCTGAGGACTTCTCTTATTTTCTGGATCACGCGCCGGGCGCGTTCTTCCACGTGGGATGTTCGCCGGACGCAGATCACATCGGCGCGCCCCTGCACAGCGAAAAGTTCTGCCCGGACGAAAGGGCGATGGAAATCGGCATCGCGATGGAAGCCGCGCTGGTCATGCGTCCCTGAGCGTTCAGATGCCAGCCCTTGCGCATTCCGCGCACATGATCAGGAATGCACCCACGCCGTGCAGATCGTTTACGGAAGTGGGACGGTTCAGGTAATGTTCAAGGTTTCCTACCCCGGTGCCGATGCAGACGTCGCCGATCAGAAGGTCTTTTCCGTCCTGCTTAAATGAACGGATCACGCCTTCATAGGCCTTTCGGGCCTTTTCAAGACAGGAACCATCCATGAGACCCAGCCGTACAGACTTGCAAATTGCGGCGGCGTACAGGCAAGTGCATGAGTTTTCCGGCCAGTTGCGTTGATCGTCCGGGCGGTTCGTCACCTGATACCATCTTCCGTCCGCGCCCTGGTATGGCAGAAGGGCATAGAGCAGATCGGTCGTCTCTTTTTCAAGCTCGCGCCGCTTCGGATGGTCCGCGGGGAAGAAATCCAGATCATTGAGTATCGCGACGCCTACCCAGCCCATGGAGCGCCCCCAGAACTCCGGGGAGCGTCCGGTAACAGGATCGGCCCATTCCTGCACGCGGTCGTGATCCCATGCGTGGTACATAAGGCCGGTGGATTCGTCCCGGGTCTTATTGCCCATCATCAGGGCCTGAGCGGCTACGAAGTCGAAGTATTCGGGCCTGTCAAAGGTCTTTGCGTATTCCGCTACGATCGGGCCGGCCATGTACAGCCCGTCCAGCCACATCTGCTGCGGATAGCGTTCCTTGTGCCAGAGCCCGCCTTCCTGATTCTTCGGAAAGCGCATCACCGTGTCGGTCAGCGTATCGAGGGCGGTCTTATAGCGGCTGTCCCCGGTCCGCTTCAAAAGCGGATACAGCAGGATGCCGGGCTGCACGTCGTCCAGCTGGCTTGAATCAAAACCTGATATGGAGCCGTCCGGGCTGATGTGGCTGTCGCACCAGGCGCGCATGTACTCGAACCAGTCTTCGTTGCCGGTAAGAAGGTAGTTTTCATATACGCCGGAAAGGAAAACGCCCTGATGGTAATGGAACCTGTCCTTGGGCGGAAGATCGACGGCTTGGAATTTGCGCATCATCGTCTCTATGGACATGCGGGCTGCTTCGAGCGGTTTGAGATACATAGCCTGGCCCCCCTGAAATGATAGTGGCTAAAGTATAACAGGAAACGGTGCGCTTTGCAAGCGCGTTGAACAAATGACCAGAAGCGAAAAAGACGAACGCATCCTCTGCTGGTTGTCGGAGTATCTGAACGTTTGCCCGGACGCCATCTCTTCGGACATGATGCGCGGCATGGAGAACACAGGTTACGATATGCCGGAAAGATATGCTCTTCTGGTGGGCGCTGTGCTGGGCCTCGAAGGCGCAGACATGCGGCTGCTCCTGCATGAGGCCGGACGTGTATTCATTCCATGCCGCGCTGAAGCATTCAGCAGCGATCCCTATCTTAAAACCTGTGTCTTTGGCGATGAAATGATGGGCTCTTGTGAGCTTAAGCGCTGTGCGTATGCTCCGTTTGAAGCCTTTCCCTGCGGTGAGATGACATCCTGGTCCGACGGCGCGGTCCTGCCCAGGATCGGCTGGTTCGAAGAAAGCTTTTCCTATCCGGCACTGTATTCCGGCGGCAGGATGTACATGAGCGTTACGCCAAACGAGATCCTTACAATCTCGCCAGCCGCGAAAGAAGCCTCCGGCCATGTGCTCGCGCTGGGAATGGGCATGGCGTATTTCGTTTTTATGGCCCAGCAGAATCCTTTGGTAGACGATATTACGGTCGTAGAATACAGCAAAGACGTGATACGGCTTTATGAAAAATGCATAAAACAATGGTTGCCAAAGCCCGGAAAGGTGAATATAATATACGGCGATGCTTTTAAGAAGGCACCGGAATTGTACCGTTCAGGCCGGTATGATTTCGTTTTCGCCGACCTGTGGCACGACGCTGCGGACGGCCCGGAAATGTACCTGAAGCTCAAGAACATGGAACATCTTGCGCCCAAAGCGGTATTTAGATACTGGATCGAAGATACTTTGAAATACTATACATAGAGGTCAAACATGAACAAAAACGACGTAAACAAGCTCAAACGCCGTCTCTCGCCCGACGGGCGCAATCCCATCGTGCTCAGAGGCTGGTATGTGAACAGCAAAAAAGTCATCGTGAGCGAATTCAGCCGCAGCTTTATGTCGTTAAGCCAGCTGGAAAGCGAAAAGTACACGCAGATATTCAAGCGCGTGCTGTCCGGTGATATCGGCAGGAACCTCACCGTAGCGAAATTCCCCCTTGGCGAGGTGATGGAAGGCAAGATACACGCGCGCCTGATGCAGCTGGTTTCTTCGGACCTTACGGATGAGGAAGCGCTGGGCGGCTTTATACAGGATCTCATCGAAAACACGAAGCTGGAAGGCAACAATCTGATCCTGCTTTTGCACGATACGTACGATACGGATTACAAGGCGTCCCAGCATGACGAAGGCGCGATAGACGAGAGCCTTCCTTCCAACGTATTCCGCTACGTGCTGTGCGCGGTCTGCCCGGTAAAGCAAGGCAAAAGCCAGTTAAGCTACGATGAGGCTGAAAACGAATTCGTGGCCCGCGATACCGGCTGGACTGTGACAGCGCCGGTGATGGGCTTCCTGTTCCCCTGCTTTGAGGACATGTGCGCAAATATCTCCCAGGCACTGTTTTACGCCCGGGACGCGGGCGAAGACCACAGCGATTTTCTTAGCTCCGTTCTGGCGGTCGAATCCGTGCAGGCGCCACTTGAGAGCAAAGAGGCGTTCAAAGCCGTCCTCATGGATGCGCTGGAAGAGGAATGCAGCCTGGACGTGGTGCAGAGCGTAAACGGCCATCTGATCGAAAGACTGGAGGAAGAAAAGAAGGACAAAACCAGTGAGCCGGGCCGCATCGGCGGCGAAGAACTGGCGATGCTCCTGTCCGCTTCGGGCGTTTCGGACGACAAAGCCGACGTGTTCAGGGAAAAGTTTGAGCAGGAGTTCGGCCAGGGCGCCGATCTTCCGCTTGCAGGCATCACGGACGAAAAGACCTTTGAACTCAAAACGCCGGACGTAGTGGTAAAGGTCAGCCCCAAGCAGGCCTCTCAGATCGAGACCCGCGTGATCGACGGCGTAAAATACATCCTGATCCCCGCGGACGACGGCGTGACCGTAAACGGGATCAGCATAGACATTTAGCGGAGGAAAACGAGATGAAGTATCTGTTTATCGCATACGCAGCCGTCATGGTGCTGATGAGCCTGATCGCCTTTGCCGCCTACGGACGGGACAAGGGACTTGCGAAGAAAGGCGCTTACAGAACGAGCGAAAAAACCCTTCTGCTTCTGGCCGCTTTCCTGGGCGGCACAGGTGCATTCGCGGGAATGCGCACCTTCAGGCATAAAACGAAGCACCTGCGCTTTCAGCTGTTCGTCCCGCTTTGCATGATCGTTCAGCTTGCGGGCCTCGCCGCGCTGGCTTACTTCGCTTTCGCCGCCTGACAGTCCACCAAAACATAACGTCCCGGTGCTTCGGCCCCGGGACGTTTGCGTGGGTTTCAATCACCATGCGGGCACGAAGGAGCCGGGATAGAGGGTGTAGAAGATGTTGGCCACTTCGTCGCACTGGTACGCTTCGGCGATGCGAAGGTACACGGGGTTTTCGGCATCCTCAGCCTTGACGGCGATGATGTTGATGATGCCCTTCTGGCCGGGGTTGTCTGGATCGAAGGCTTCCACGGCGATGGCGTCTTCGTGGGCGTAGCCGGCCTGGGTGGCGTACTGGCCGTTCATGAAGCCGCAGGCTACGGAGGAGTCGCCCATCTGGGAACCGATCATGGCGGCGTCGAGCTCGATGATGTTGAGCTCCAGGGGATTTTCAACGATGTCCAGCACCGTGGCGTAGCTGGTGAGGTTCTCGTCCAGCTTCACAAGACCCAGCTGTGCAAGCATCTGCAGTGCGCGGGCTTCGTTCACCACGTCGTTCATCACCAGGATGGTGTCGCCCTTTTTGATCTCGTCCACGCTCTTGTATACGTTGGAGTACAGAGAAAGTGGCGCGATCAGGGTTTCGCCGATGGCGGCAAGGCCCTTGCCGCTGCCGTAGGAAGCGGCGTTCTCGGCGTTCCAGTTGTTCATAAAGTTATAGTGCTGGAAGGCGTTCATGTCAACGTCGCCTTCGGCCAGGGCGATATTGGGCATCACGTAATCCGAGAAGTATACGATCTCGATCTCGATGCCTTCATTCGCCAGCATGGGTACGAGCACATCGGTCCACTGTTCGTTGGTGGCGCCCACCACGCCGACCTTTACAGTCTCGGCAGAAGCGAAAGCCACGGTGAAAAGCAGCGAAAGGGCGATCAGCGTGCAAATCAGCTTTTTCATAATCCTACCTCCATTTATCATCAAACCGCACAGGCGGCTTGTGTCAGTGTGAAAGCTTCCTTTCCAGGAAAGTACCGAGGGTCTGGATGATCGTAACGAGTATCAGTATGATGATCACGGTTGCCACCGTAACGTCGGTCATCACGCGCTGGTATCCGTAGCGTATCGCGTAGTCGCCCAGTCCGCCGCCGCCCACGGTGCCGGCCATGGCGGTCAGGGCCACGATATTTACGATGGTGATGGTGGCTCCGCGTATCATGCCGGGCAGACCCTCCCACAGGTAAACGCGGAATATGATGGCGGCGGGCGAAAGGCCCATAGCCCGGGCGGCTTCGATCATGCCGGGATCGATCTCGCTGAGGGCAGCGTGGATCTGGCGTGAGAAGAACGGCACCGTGGCTACGACCAGCGGAAAGATCGCGCCTTTCACGCCGATGGACGTGCCCATGAGCTTGCGCGTGGCGGGGATCAGCAGCGCTACCAGTATGATGAACGGGATGCTCCTCAAAAGGTTGATGATCTTGTCCAGCACCTGGTATACGGGTTCGCATTCCAGGATGTGGCCTTTCTGTGTAGTCACCAGCACGACGCCGAAAAAGATGCCGAAAAGGAACGATATGGCCGAAGTATAGCCCACCATCTGAAGGGTCTGGATCAGGCATTTTTTAAGCTCCAGCCGCGTCTTGACCACGTTGCGGATATCGATCTCCCAGGCGGCGCCAAGGTGAAGCACAGTCTCGTTCTGCGGGTTAAAGTATACGAACTTTACCAGTGCGTACAGAACTGCAATGCCCATGCACGCGCCCATGATGCCCATGAGCGTTTTGTAAAAGCGCTTTGAGCTGTCAGACATCCGCAATCACCTCCGCTTTTACGCCAAGCCCGTCCAATGCGCCAAGCGCCCCGTCTACGGCGTGTTTTTCGCCGCTTAGAACGGTGATCATCCTTCCCAGCGGTTTGGTGCCGAGCGTCTCGATATTGCCGTACAGGATCGATATGTCGATGCCGAACTGCCTTGACAGCATGGATACGATGGCCTGCCCGCTGGACTGTCCGCTGTACGAAAGGCGCACCAGCTGGCCGTGCTTGGAACAGTACTCAGACGGCGAGGAGAGGATCTCTTCGAGCGCCTTGTCCATGCCGTCCACGGTGCTGATAAAACGCCGGGTGATGGGCATGCGCGGATTGGAGAACACGTCGTAGATATCGCCCCTTTCCACGATCTGCCCGTCCTCCATGACCGCAAGGGAGGAACAGATCTGCTTGACGACAGCCATTTCGTGGGTGATGACGATGATGGTGATGCCAAGCTCCTTGTTGAGGCTGCGAAGCAGCTCCAGTATCTCCTGCGTGGTCTGGGGGTCAAGGGCGCTGGTGGATTCGTCGCACAAGAGCACCTTCGGATCGCTGGCCAAGGCGCGGGCGATAGCCACGCGCTGCTTCTGTCCGCCTGAAAGCATGGACGGATAGGCGTCACGGCGGTTCTCAAGGCCCACGATGCGCAGCAGGTTCATCACCTTTTCCTCGCGCTGCTTTTTGGGTATCCCGCGGAAGCGCAGCGGGAACTCCACGTTTTTATATACGGTGCGCCCCTTCATCAGGTTGAACAGCTGAAAGATCATGCCGATCTGGCGGCGCTGTTTGCGTAGCGACATTTCACCCAGGTGCGTAAGTTCCACGCCGTTTACCCACACCTTGCCTTCGGAAGGTCTTTCCAGAAGGTTTATACACCTTACCAGTGTGCTTTTTCCCGCGCCCGAAAAGCCGATGATGCCGTATATCTCCCCGGGCATGACCTCGAGGTCTATGCCCCTGAGCGCATGCACGTCCTCTCCGCCGCCGGTGAAGGTCTTTTTAATGCCTTCCAGCTTAATCATTGGCTGCAAACGAATCACCTCATAAAAACAAAACAGACAGCCCGCAAGCTGCCCGGTATATGGATAAACGCAGGCACAGCGTTCAGGCGATCACAACGTTACCGCGCATGCCAGCCATACGGCGCATGCGCTTGGGCATCATCATGATCAGAACAGCCTTTGACATGTGTGCACTCCTTTTTCGTTTATGGAAATTATAAAGGGACATCCCTGCTTTGTCAATATTTTTTTGGCGTTAATCATGCTTTTCGTCAGGAATCCGTTACAAATAACAATCCCGAGAAGCACCCGGCGGCAGGACTTCGCTGCAAAATGTCGAATTTTTGGACCGAGAGGTGAAGCAAATGGACGCCATGCAGCTGGCTTTGAACGAGTTTGATTCGCTTTCATGCGATTACAGGCATTTGCACATGCATCCCGAAATTTCCCGCCACGAGGTAAACACCCACGCGTATATACGAAGCTGCCTTGATAAAAACGGGATCGAGTATCTGGCGCCGAAAGACAATATCACGATCGCCGTTATCCAAGGCGCGCTGCCCGGCAAAACCTGCGCCATCCGCTCGGACACGGATGCACTGCAGGTAACGGAGGACACGGGTCTTGAATACGCCTCGCGCAACCCCGGCGTGATGCACGCCTGCGGGCACGACGGCCACACCGCCATCGGCATCACCTGCGCAAAGATCCTGAACGATCAGAGGCAGTCCCTTCACGGGACCGTGAAGGTGATCTTCCAGCCGGCTGAGGAAGGAGAGCTCGGCGCGCAGGCGGTGATAGATACCGGACTTGTGAACGACGTGAACGCGTTTTTCGGCGTGCATCTTTGGAGCACGTTTGAATCCGGCGAGCTGCGCGTGCGTACGGGCGGCGCGTCCGCCAGTACGGACATGTTCACCGTGCGGATCACGGGCCGTTCGGGCCACGGCGCCATGCCGGAGATCTGCGTGGACCCGATCGTATGCGCCTCGGCGCTGGTAGGAGAACTGCAGCACATCGTATCCCGGTTCTCGTCCCCGTTCGAACCTGTGGTGGTCACAATAGGCTCCTTCCACGCAGGAACGCGCTGCAACATCATCGCGGGCGAGGCGGTGCTGGAGGGCACGATACGCACCTGCGATCCGTTTGTATACCGGTCCGTGCACGAGAAGTTTGACCTGATGGTCAAAAACACCTGCGAATCCTTCGGCTGCAAATGGGAGATTGATATGCGCCCTGCCTGCGGCGTGACTTTCAACGATGAAAAACTCTGCGCCCTGGCAAGGCACGCGGCAAAGGAAATCGGCAGAGAACCGCTGGAAGACATACCCACCATGATCGGCGACGATTTTGGCGATTTCCGCGCAATCGCGCCGGTGTGCTATATGCGCGTGGGCGTGCGCAATGAAGAGCTCCAAGCGGTGTACGCCCACCATCATCCCAGATTCCGCATAGACGAAAGCGCGCTGCCGCTGGCGGCCGCATGGCTCGTGAAGAGCTGCGAGATGTATCTGGAAGGCCGCTGAAAAGCTTTGGTCGCAAGATTATAACAGGGGCTTTCTTGAACTAAAACCTGTCATATGATAATATTACATCAGAAACTTTTTCGGAGGGGATCATCGGCATGAAGAAGTACGATCTTATCACCGCCACCAGCATGGGCGTAAGGATCACGCCCGAAGACCGTCAGCCCGTAGGTATCGGCAACCGCTACATCATGCAGGCCACCAGCGCCGAGAGCAACGTGCTCAACGTCTCCGCGTCCCTGGGCCTCAAGACCAAGGTCCTTACCGCTTTCGTGGAAGGCAGCCCCATCGCCGCCTACATCAAAGGCGAACTCAGGCGCCGCAACATCGATTTTGAAGGTCCCGAAGTATCGCAGGGCGGCCCCTGGGGATACCGCCACCAGTTCAACATCGCGGACACCGGCTTCGGCATGAGGGGCCCCCGCGTGCACAACGACCGTGCCGGCGAGGTAGGACGCACTCTGAAGGCGGAAGACTTCGACCTTGACCGCGTCTTCGCTCAGGACGGCGCGCGTCTCATGCACATTTCCGGCCTGTTCGCCGCGCTGTCTCCCGAGACCGGCAAGCTCTGCCTCCGTCTCAGCGAGCTGGCCAAGGCCAACGGCACCAGGATCAGCTTTGACCTCAATTACCGCGCATCCTTCTGGAAGGGCCGTGAAGAGGAACTCAGGAGTATCTTCTCCGCCATCGCCGCCCGCAGCGACATCCTGATCGGCAACGAAGAAGACTTCCAGCTCGCCCTGGGCATCGAAGGCCCCGAGGCAGGCGGAAAAGACCTGGCTTCCAAGATCGAATCCTTCAAGGAAATGATCACCCGCGTGCAGGCGGCGTATCCCAACGCCAGCTGCTTTGCCACCACGCTGCGCGAAGTCATCAACGTGAACGCGCATATGTGGGGCGCCATCATGTATGCCAACGGCCAGTGGTACGTGGAGCAGCCCCGTGAGATCCCGGTACTGGACCGCATCGGCGGCGGCGACGGTTTCGTTGGCGGCATGCTGTACGCATACCTCACCGGCAAGCCGGAAAGCGACTGGGTGAAGTTCGGCTGGGCCACCGGCGCCATGGCTGTCACCATGCTGGAAGACTACGCTACCCCCGCTGACGAAGACCAGGTTTGGAGCGTCTGGAAGGGCAACGCCAGAGTAAAGAGATAAAGGAGAATCATCATGAAAGCTTTAGCGGATATCGGCCTGATCGGCCTTGCGGTCATGGGTGAAAACCTGGTAATGAACATGGAGTCCAAGGGCTTCACCGTGGCGGTTTACAACCGCACCACCTCCAAAGTGACCAACTTTGTGGAAGGCAGAGCGAAGGGCAAAAACATCATCGGCTGCTACTCCATCGAAGAGCTCAAGGAAAAACTCAGCAAGCCCCGCAAGGTGATGATGATGGTCAAGGCAGGCGACGCCGTGGATTCCATGATTGAGCAGCTTCTGGCAGTCCTGGAGCCCGGTGACATCATCATCGACGGCGGAAACTCCCACTTCCCGGATACGGCGAGGCGCACCGCGTACGTGGAGAGCAAGGGCCTTCTGTACATCGGCACCGGCGTGAGCGGCGGAGAAGAAGGCGCCCTCAAGGGCCCCAGCCTCATGCCCGGCGGCTCTCCCAAGGCCTGGGAAAGCGTAAAGCCCATTTTCCAGAGCATCTGCGCCCACGTGAACGGCGATCCCTGCTGTGACTGGGTTGGCGAGAACGGCGCCGGCCACTTCGTGAAGATGGTGCACAACGGCATCGAATACGGCGATATGCAGCTGATCTGCGAAGCTTACCAGCTGATGCGCGACTACCTCGGCATGACGCCCGACGAGATGCACGAGGTCTTCAAGACCTGGAACGAAGGCGTGCTGGACAGCTACCTGATCGAGATCACCACCGACATCCTCGCCAAGAAAGACGAAGACGGCCAGCCGCTGGTAGACAAGATCCTGGACACTGCGGGCCAGAAGGGCACCGGCAAATGGACGGCCATCGCCGCCTTGGACGAAGGCATGCCGCTGACCCTGATCGGCGAAGCTGTGTTTGCCCGTTGCCTTTCCGCCATCAAGGAAGCCCGCGTGGAAGCCTCCAAGGTGTTAACCGGCCCCGAAAAGAAGTTTGAGGGTGACAAAGCCGCCTTTATCGAAGACATCCGCAAGGCCCTGTACGCCGCAAAGATCATCTCCTACGCCCAGGGCTACGCCCTCATGCGCGCCGCCGCGAAGACCTACGGCTGGAACCTCAACTACGGCGGCATTGCCCTGATGTGGAGGGGCGGCTGCATCATCCGCAGCGTGTTCCTCGGCAAGATCAAGGAAGCCTTCGACAAGAACCCCGCACTGGAAAACCTGCTGCTGGACGAGTACTTCACCAAAGAGATCTCTTCCTGCACCGACGGCTGGCGCCGCGTGTGCGCTTCCGCCTGCCTGGCCGGCGTGCCTGTGCCCGCCATGACCAGCGCGCTGAGCTACTTTGACGGCATCCGCACCGCGCGCATGAGCGCCAACCTCCTGCAGGCGCAGCGCGACTATTTCGGCGCCCATACTTACGAACGCGTGGACAGGCCCCGCGGTGAATTCTTCCATACGGACTGGACCGGTCACGGCGGGAACACCACGGCCAACACCTACAACGCGTAGGAGGCCACTATGATCGGCAAAAGCGTTTATGCCGCCGCACCCGAAGGCCTTTCTGACGGGCAGATCCGCAAAGAGCTTGAACACTCGCTTTCGGACGTTCGGGCGAAGCTTAAAAAGGTATTGATCCTGCCCCCGGACTACACGCGCTTCCATTCCAACGCCGGGCGCATCACGCAGATTCTGTACGAGATGCTGAAGGACGACTGCCAGGTGGACATCATGCCGGCTCTGGGGACCCACGTTCCCGTGAGCGAGAGCGAGTGGAACCACATGTTCGCCGGCATTCCGTACGAAAAGATGATCGTGCACTCCTGGCGCAACGACGTGACCAAGGTGGGCGTCGTTCCCGCCGAGTTTGTAAGCGAAGTGTCCGAAGGACTCGTGAATGATCCCATCGATGTGGAGGTCAACAAGAGGCTTCTCGATCCTTCCTACGATCTGATCCTGTCCGTCGGCCAGGTGGTGCCCCATGAAGTGGTAGGCATGGCAAACCGCAACAAGAACATCTTCGTGGGCTGCGGCGGCTCTTCCATGATCAACTCTTCGCACATGTTGGGCGCGTTCTACGGGCTCGAGCGCGTGATGGGCAAGGACCATACCCCGGTTCGGAGGGTGTTCGACTACGCGGAAGAGCATTTCCTGATGCACATACCGCTGTGCTACATCCTGACCGTAACGGACGCACCGGGCGGCGTGATCCGCACCCACGGCCTGTTCATCGGCAGGGAAAGGGAGTATTTCGAGCAGGCGGTTGCCCTTGCGCAGAAAAAGAACCTGAATCTTGTGGACAAGACCTTCAAAAAAGTCGTGGTGCTGCTGGACGAAAACGAATTCAAATCCACCTGGCTGGGCAATAAGAGCGTGTACCGCACGCGCATGGCCATCAGCGACGGGGGCGAGCTGATCGTTCTGGCGCCCGGTGTAAACAAGTTCGGCGAGGACGCGTCCATCGACAAGCTGATCCGCAAATATGGCTACTGCGGGCGCGAAAACGTGCTCAGGCTCGTAAAGGAGTGCGACGACCTGAAGGGCAACCTTTCCGCCGCTGCGCACCTGATCCACGGCTCCGGCGACGGACGCTTCTCCATCACCTACTGCACCAGGCACCTCACGAAAGAAGAAGTTGAAGGCGTATGCTACGGCTACATGCCTTACGACGAAGCTGTAAAGCTCTACGACCCCAAGACCCTTAAAGACGGCTGGAACACCCTTGCAAACGGCGAGGAGATCTATTACATCTCCAATCCGGCCCTGGGCCTCTGGGCAGACAGAAAGAAGTTCTGACAGGGATACAGACAGATCTGTTGCACAACTCTACACCGGAAATGAAAAAGATTTCATTTCCGGTATTATTGTATTGGATAAAAGCGGAATTGTCAATCCGGCTTGAATCCTGCGTTTATGTATGCGGCAAGCATATCGCTGATACGGGCATTTTTGCCGCCGCGGGCCACGATGATGTCGGCGTAGATCACGTAGGCGCGGATGTATTTTTCGTACATGGGCTTTACGGTGTTTAAGTACTGCTGCTCGATGCCCTCGATGTCCCTTCCCCGCTCCACGATGTCGCGCTTGATACGCCTGAGCAGGCAGATGTCCGGGTCGACGGAGATATACAGCTTGAAGTCCATCAGGTCACGAAGGCGTTCGTCGTGAAAAACGTGTATGCCCTCGATGATCACCGTATCCGGCGGATCGATCTTCTCGTCCGGGATGTCGGCTCGGCAGTGATGCGCGTAATCGTAGGCTTTCCGGGTGATGGGTTTTCCGCTCTTCAGGCATTGGATATCGTAAAGCAGCTCATCGTGTTCGAATACGTCCGGCTCGTCGTAATTGATCTTCACGCGCTCTTCAAACGGGAGATACGCGTGGTCGCGGTAATACGCGTCCTGATTGAGCATCAGGGTATTGCCCTTGAGTTTCTGCTGCAGTTCCTTGGCGAGCGTGGATTTCCCGCTGCCGCTGGCGCCGCATATGCCGATGATCAGCATTCCTTTTTCCCCCTCAGTTCCGTTTTGCGCGCCCGGGCGCCTGAAAGCATGCTCCTGGCGTGCTCGGTGCCGCTCAAATCTTTTTCAGCTCCGCCCACAAGACGGGCGATCTCGCTTAAGCGCCCTTCCTCGTCAAGCTTTTTCATTGTGGATACGGTGCGCTCCCCTTCCACGCGCTTTTCCACCGCGAACTGCGTGTCCGCAAGTGCGGCGATCTGCGCCAGGTGCGTGACACATATCACCTGCTTTTCCGCGCCCAGCAGCGCCATTTTTTCGCCCACAGTCTGCGCCATACGGCCAGAAATGCCGGTGTCGATCTCATCGAATATCATGGTTTCGATGCCGTCGTTTTCGGCCAGGATCACCTTGAGTGCCAGCATGAAGCGGGAAATCTCGCCGCCGGAGGCGATCTCCGTAAGCGGGCGCAGAGGCTCGCCGGGATTGGGCGAGATCATGAACTCCACGTCCTCCGCGCCGTCTTCACGCCCTTCCTTAAGCGGTGTGAACCGGACCTCGAAGCGCGTGCGCTCCATGCCCAGATCCTTCAGCTGCTCCGTGACCGCCCGGCAAAGCCCTTCGGCTGCTTTTCGCCGAAGGGCGGAAAGCTCATTACTTACTGAGAGCAATTCTTTTTTGCATTCACCGCATATCTTTTCAGCTTCTTCGCGCCTTTCGTCGATTCGGTTCAGGCTGTCCAGTTCCGCTTTTGCTTTATTGCCGTACTCGATCACATCTTTCAGTTCCGGCCCGTATTTCCGCTCAAGCTTTTTGATCAGATCCAGTCGGTCTTGCACGCGCTCGGCCTCCTGCGGGTCGAAGGAAAGCTCTTCGTAAATGCTCTGAACCTCATAGCCCACGTCCTTCACTGTGTACAAAAGTTCCTCGAGCCTGCCCTGAAGGTCCGCGTATGCCTGATCGAGATTGGCTATCCCTGCAACAGCATCCGCGGCGCGCTTGATGCTCTCCTGCGCGCTCAGGCTCTTGCCGCCCAGATACAGCCGTTCATAGGCGACGCGCATGGACTGCGAGAGCTTTTCGGAGTTTTCGAACAGAGTGCTTTTGCGCTTTAGTTCTTCTTCTTCGCCTTCCTTCAGCTTTGCGGCGCCGATCTCCTTTACCTGCATGCTGAGCAGGTCAGACTTTTGATTGAGGAGCCTTTCGTCCTGGCTTAACTGTTCCAGTTCCCGGCACGCATTTTTGTATAAAGCGTATGCTTCACCGACTTCAGCGCGCTTCTTCTCGATCGTCTCTCCGCCGAAACCATCCAAGTACGCCCTGTGGAAAGCCGCGTCCATGAGCTTTTGATGCTCCTGCTGGCCGTGCAGATCCACGAGCAGCGAGGAAAAGGCCTTCAGCGTGCCAAGCGGCGTCACGCAGCCGTTTATGCGGCAAATGCCCCGCCCGCTTACGCTGATCTCCCGGCTGATCTCCGCGTATCCATCGTCGTAGTCGATCTGCATTTCGTCCAGAAACGCTTTGGCCTGCGGGCAGTCTCCGATATCAAACAGGGCCCGCACATGTCCTTTTTCTTCTCCGGTTCGGACCATCTCGCGGCCGCCCCGCTGGCCGAGAGCCAGATTCATGCAGTCCACCACGATGGACTTGCCTGTGCCCGTCTCGCCGGTTAACGCATTCAGCCCCCGCGTAAACTCTATGCGGAGGCTGTCGATCAGGGCGATGCTTTGTATATTCAATTCTTTGAGCATTTTATGCTTTCTTTCCGATCATCGCTTCGAATCGCGCAATGACCTCGTCTACGTCCTCTATGTTCTGTATGATCGCAAGCACGGTGTTGTCTCCCGCTATGGTTCCCACGATCTCGGGCCACTTGAGGTTATCGATGAATTCCGCCGCCGTCTGCGCGGCAGCCGTATTGGTTTTGCATACGATGAGGTTGCCCGCGCCGGCGATGGAGCGAACGGACTGGGCGAAAAAGCGCAGCATATGGTCTGCCCCGGCCATGCCGTCGTCTGAGCCGTCCGCAGATTCTGCCTTATCGGCCTGTGCGTATTTATACGCGCCGTTTTCCGTGAGCACTTTAACAAGGCGAAGCTCCTTGATGTCTCTGGAGACCGTGGCCTGGGTGACCTTTACGCCGCTTTGTTCCAGTGCCTGGGCGAGGCTTTCCTGGGTCTCAATATCCTGCGAAGCGATGATCTCAAGGATGAGTGCGTGCCGTTTGCTCTTCATGTGCGCCTCCATGCATTCTTATGGTATAAGTATACAGCATTTATGCATGAATATACAAGTCATTTGCTAAAATTAACATGGGCGCGCATGACGGTCTGCTCTATGGTATCGTCGTCTAAATGATCACAGGAAGGATCGTTTTTCGTGTGCAGCAGGAATTCGATGTTGCCCTCCGGCCCGCGGATCGGCGAATAGTAGAGGGCTACCGTACCAATACCGCTTTCGCGGCAGAAGGTGACGATGTCGCGTACCACGCGCAGGTGCACGCCTTCGTCCCGCACCACGCCCTTTGGCCCTACGTCCTCCTTCGGAGCTTCGAACTGGGGTTTGATGAGCGCGATGAAGTCTGCATCTGGCGCGAGCACAGAAAACACAGCGGGCAGTATGGCTTTGAGGGAGATAAAGGAAACGTCCGTCGCACCGAATTCGATGGTTTCCGCAAACATATCCGGGCGCAGGAAACGTGCGTTCGTCTTTTCCATGCATACGACGCGCGGGTCGGAGCGTATCTTCCAGTCCAGCAGATTGTAGCCTACATCTACACTGTATACTTTTCGGGCGCCTCGCCGGAGCATGACATCCGTAAACCCGCCCGTGGAAGCGCCTACGTCCATGCAGACCTTGTCTGCCGCGCTGACAGAGAATACCTCAAAGGCCCGGTTCAGCTTGTGCGCGCCGCGGCTCACAAAACCGTCCATGTCGCCCTTTAAGCGCAGCTGACCCGCGTCTTCGATCTTTTCTGAGGGTTTCAGGATCTTTCGCGTACCGCAAAGCACGCGTCCCTCCATGATGACCGCCCTCGCCAGGGAAAGATCGCCGGCAAGTCCCGCCGTTACCAGCGCTTCGTCAGCTCTCGGCATCGCTTTTTCCTTTCCCTGTGTCCAGGAGGATCTCTTTTACGATCGTATCCCGGTCCAGGCCGCAGAAATCAAGCTGCTGGGAGATCGTGCCGGAAGGAATGAATCTGTCCGGGGCACATTTTACGACCACCTTTGTTTTGCCTTCACTCCTTGTTGCGATCTCTTCTCCCAGGCTGCCGGCAAGCACCGTATCTTCAAGGGTGTATATGAGCGGATAACTGTTCAGTATGCGCGAAAGCATGGTTTCGTCTATGGGCTTCAAGAAGCGCGCGTTTGCCACGCCGGCGGAAACACCGTTTTCTTTAAGCGCATTCGCCGTTTCCAAAGCGATGCTCACCATGCGCCCGTATGCGATCAGGCATACATCCGTTCCTGCGCGCATTTCCTCCCATTCCCCGATTGAGAAAACGGTTATTTCTCCCGCCGGGAGCTTTTTGGGGTATTTGATCGCCATGGGCCGGTCATTTTTGAGGCTCAACTCCAGTATCTGCTTCAGTTCGAGGATCGAAGCAGGCGCGCAGACTGTCATACCCGGAAGTCCGCGGAGAAGACCCGTATCGAACACGCCCTGATGGGTTTCGCCGTCAGGTCCGTTCAAGCCGCTTCTGTCGACCAGCAGCCTTACGGGTGCGCGGTTGAGCGCGATATCGGTATTCATTTGATCGTATGCCCGCTGCAGAAAGGTGGAATACAGCGCAAGATAGGGCTTTTTGCCTCCAAGAGCAAGCCCGGCAGCCATGGCAGCCGCGTGCTCCTCGGCGATGCCTACATCAAAGCATCTTTCGGGGTTTTCTTTGCTGAAAGCGTCAAGGCCGGTTCCGGAGAGCATGGCTGCCGATACGCAAACGATATCGGGATCTGCTTTTGCTTTTTCAAGCAGCCACTCCCCCACCTTCGCCGCGGCGGTCTCGCCGTTTTCCTCCAAAGATGCGTCCTTCGGAGGAACGGAATGGAAGCGGTCCGGGATCTCTTCGGCAGGGGCATAGCCCTTTCCTTTCTTCGTGATCACATGGACGACCACGGGTTTATCGTATGTGAGGGCGCTTTTCATCACGCGTTCCATTTCCCGGATGTCGTGCCCATCGATGGGACCTAAGTATTCGATGTCCAAGGAATCAAAGAACAGGTCGCTGACGAACAGGGTCTTCAGGCTGTCCTTAATGCGCGTGAGAAGCTTCTCGGTAAACCGGCTGCCCCGGGGCATACGGTTTATGAGTTTGCGAAGATATTGCTTGAAAGAGCGGTATAAACTGCTCTGGCGCATATGGGTCAGGTGCTTTGAAAGCGAACCCACGTTGCGGGAGATGCTCATCTCGTTGTCGTTTAAAACGATCAGCATACGAGCCTTGCTCTGGCCCGCGTCGTTGAGGGCTTCGTAGCACATGCCGCCGGTGAGGGCACCGTCACCGACGACGGCGGCTACCGCGTAGTCTTCGCCGCATAAATCCCGCGCCCGGGCCATGCCCAGGGCCAGGGAAATGGCATCAGAGGCGTGGCCGGATGCTGCGTGATCGTATTCGCTTTCGCCGGGACGGGTGAATCCGCTGACCCCGCCCATTTTGCGGAGCGTGTCAAAGCGCGCATACCGCCCAGTGAGGAGCTTGTGCGCGTAGCACTGGTGGCCAACGTCAAAGAAGATTTTGTCTTTTGGCGCGGAAAGCACGCTGTGAAGCGCGATGGTCAGTTCCACAGCGCCCAGGTTCGAGGCCAGATGACCGCCGTTTAACAGCACGGTATCCGTGATGGTTTTGCGTATCTCCCCTGCCAGCGCCTGCTTCTGGGCAAGGCTCATGGTTTTGAGCTGTGCCGGGGACGAAATCGTTTCTAACATATCAGTGCGTTCTTTCAAACATATCCGTTGTGAGATTTCTGAAATAATCGGCTTCTGCGCCGAAAGCGGCAAGGGCAGAAAGGGCCTGCTCTTTAAGCGCAGTGCTTCTTTTTTTCGCACCGTCCAGCGTGTATACGGACACGGCGGTCAATTTGCCTTCTTCCGCGTCCTTGCCCTTGGTTTTACCGAATTTGTCCGCTTCCGCTGTGACGTCCAGAATATCATCAGTCACCTGGAAAAGAATGCCGAAAGCTTCGGAGAACCTGGCAAGGGCGTTTATGCTGTTTTCTTCCGCATCCGCCAGGAGCGCGCCAGCCGTAACAGCGCCCTTGAACATGGCCATGGTCTTTCCTTCATGGATATACGAAAGCAGTTCTTCGTCCTGTGTACCGATGTTTTCCGCGTACAGGTCTGCCACCTGGCCGGCGATCATGCCAGTCACACCCGCGCCGGAAGCGATCGCGCACATGGCTTTCGCTTTTCTGAAGGCTGTTTTCTGATCTGAGACCGTGCGGGCGAGCATCACTTCGAACGCGTAGTTCAAAAGCCCGTCGCCAGCCAGGATCGCCTGTCCTTCGCCGTAAACTACATGGTTCGTAGGACGTCCTCGCCGGAGCGTGTCGTTGTCCATGCCTGGCAGGTCGTCGTGGATCAGGGAGTATGTATGGACCATCTCGATGGCGCACGCGAAATCCAGCGCTTCGCATACGTCTCCGCCCAGCATTTCGCAGGCTGCCAGGAGCATACATGGACGCAGCCGCTTTCCGCCGGCCATGAGGCTGTAGCGCATGGAGGCTGAGAGGAGCCGCGGCATACGACCCGATTCGAATTCATCTTCCGCTTCCGGCAAAAGCTCACTCAGGCGCTTTTCCACAAGCGCCTTATACTCTTCATGCGTACGCATCTTAGCCTTCCTCCGCGTTTTCCTTTGTGAGTTCTTCGATCCTGGCGTCGCCTTCGTCCAGGATCGCCTTCAGGCGGCGGTAAAGCTTTACGCCTTTCTGGTATGCCTTGAAGGATTCGTCCAGCGTGATCTCACCGTTTTCCAGGGATTCAACGATCTGTTCAAGCTGGCTGAGGCCCTCTTCGTAACTCATTTTGTCGCTCATGATTTTTTCCTCCGAACCGCTTTGACGCCGGCGTCGAATTCTCCGCCCAGCATCTCCACGCTCACCAGGTCGTTTGTGTTGATATCCTTGACGGAACTGACAATCCTTCCGTCAAGCCGTACGCAGGCATAGCCGCGCTTTTTGATGTTGTCGGGATCGAGGGAGCGCAGCACGCGTATGATACCTTCTGTTTTGATCCGCTCATCGCTCAAGCGTTTTTTAATGGCACCGTCCAGCCGCGCTTTCTGGTTGACAAGGTTTTGGTCTCTTTGAAGGATGAACGTCTCTCTGGGTGCCGAGAAGGCCCGGCAGCGCATCAGCGCCTGCAGGCGAAGTCTGCGCTTTTCCTGCGCGCTTTTCACAGTCTGATCGAGCCTTGCGCGCAGGCTCTTCAGCTGCGCCTCCAGCTCATGTGCATCCGCAACGGCTAGCTCGGCTGCGTTTGAAGGCGTGGCAGCCCGCAGATCCGCCGCAAAATCAGCGATGGTGAAATCCGTCTCGTGGCCGACACAGGATATTACGGGCGTACGGCAGCGGTAAATCGCGCGGGCGACGGCTTCCTCGTTAAAGGCCCAAAGGTCCTCCATGCTTCCGCCGCCGCGCCCCACCAGGATCACTTCGGCGCGGCCGTCCCTGTCAAGAGCCTCAATGGAGCGGGCGATCTCGAATTCCGCTCCCCTGCCCTGTACGGCGCAGGGAGCCAGGATGATGTTCACGCGGGGATTGCGCGCATGCGCGACTTTGATGATATCCCTTACCGCCGCGCCGCTCAATGAAGTGGCAACGCCGATGGTGGAGACCTTCAGCGGTATCGGCTTTTTGGCGCTCTGATCGAAAAGGCCTTCCAGCTGCAGGCGCATTTTCAGTTCCTCAAAGCGCCTGAAAAGGTCTCCCTGGCCGTCCTGCGTCATGGTGTCTACCATCAGCTGGTATTTGCCCCCGGCCACGTACAGGCTCACCTGGCCTTTCGCGGTGACCTTTGTGCCCGTTTTCGGCAGGAACCTGAGCTGCGAAACGTTGGCGCGCCACATGGTGCAGCTGATCACAGCGCCTTCGTCCTTGAGCGTGAAATAAGCGTGGCCGGAGCCTGCCTGCACCCTGTACTCGCCGATCTCGCCGCGCACCTGTATGCGCTTGAGCATGGGGTCCATGTTCAGCTTGCCGCGCACGTATTCGTTGAGCTCGGTTACGCTTACGGTGAGTTCAGACATTTTGCGTTTCCGCCGCGATGAGGGTGTTTTCCAGAAGCATCGTTATGGTCATGGGGCCTACGCCGCCCGGGACAGGAGTGATGAAAGAAGCTACTTCGCAAGCGCTTTCAAAGTCCACGTCTCCCGTGATGGTGCCGTCTTCCAGGCGGTTGATGCCCACGTCCAGTACGGTGCAGCCGTTTTTAAGCATATCGCCGGTGATCAGGTGCGGTTTGCCCACCGCCGCGATCACGATGTCTGCCTGGGAAAGCACGGCCTTTAAGTCCTTCGTGCGGGAATGGCACAGCGTAACGGTAGCGTTTTCCCTCTGCAGCATCACGGCTACGGGTTTGCCCACCAGCACGCTTCTGCCGACAACCGCGGCGTTTTGGCCCGTTACCGGAATATGGTAGTATTTCAGAAGCTCCATACAGCCCTTCGGCGTGCAGGGCTCAAGAGGCGCACGGTTTTTGAGCATCCGTCCGGCGTTAACAGAGTGAAGGCCGTCCACGTCTTTGCCAGGATCGATGTGCTCGATGATCGATTCTTCGTTCAGATGCTTTGGAAGCGGCATCTGGACAAGGATACCGTTTACGTCGGGATTTTTGTTCAGGCTGTCGATCAGCTCAAGAAGTTCACCTTCAGTGGTATCTTCTTTAAGCAGGATCGTTTCGCCGATGATGCCGACCTTCTCGCATGCCTTTTGCTTATTGCGCACATAGATGCAGCTTGCGGGATCATCGCCCACCAGGATCACGGCCAGATGCGCTTTTTTGCCGTGACTTTCTTCAAAGGCGGCTGCGCGGTTTTTAATGCTTTTTCTGATCTCACCCGATACGAGCTTTCCGTCAATGATCTGAGCCATATGCTTTCCTTTCATTCATCTCTGCGCCGATCAAGGCTACGCCGCAGGCGTTATCGCCCGAAAGTTCGGGCTTCCCCCAATACAAGCGTATTTCGCTGTTCAGTTTGGATACGCGAATCTTCAGCAGATTTCTCAGAAGATTTGAGGACGCAACTCCGCCCGCAATAAGGGCCCTGTTTACACCGGCAGTTTTGCAGGCACTGCATATAAGCCGCGCCACGGAGCGGGCAAGGAACGAATATACCTCGGCGGCGACGTCCTCTTTGCGCATACCGCTTAACAGCATTTGCCCGACCCGGTTTTCGGCGCCGGAGAAAGAACAGGTCAGGTCTTTTTCGCTCACCGGTATCAGGTGTCTGGCTTCGCCTTTTACGGCAAGCTCCTCCAAATACCTTCCGGACGGAAATGGCAGCCCCATGCTGACGCCAGCACGGTCTACAAGCTGGCCGGCGTTCAAATCGCTGCTGCCGCCGATATCTTTGATTGAAAGCGTTTTATCGGTCAGGAGCGTTTGTGTCGTGCCGCCGGACAGATGCAGCGCGACGAACGGACCGCAGGGTATGCCGGAATCCTGCATGGCTGCCCGTATGTGGCCCTGCTGGTGGGAAGTAAAATATGCCGGCACGTTCAGTACCGCGGCGATGGCCCGGGCAAAGGATGCGCCTGCCGTAAACACGGGCATATAACTGTCCAGGGCGTCTCTTGGTCTATCCGAAGCGCAAACGCTGCCGATACGTACATTTGAGCACTCCGACAGCATTTCCTCCAAAAGGGCCGGCAGGGCGCGCACGTGCTGGAACACGCCGTCAGACTGCCGCAAGCCTTTTTCTCCTTCCGGCACAGAAAGCAGTTTTCGCTTGGAGTGAACAACGCGTCCGGCGCTTGCCAAAGCGACGGACGTGGTGTAGCAGCTTGTATCGATGCCGAGGGTCAGTTCATTCATTTTTGAGGCTCCGCGCCAGGCTGCCAAGCACGCCGTTGATGAACGCGCCGGCTTTGTCTGTGGAATACTGGTGTGCCAGCTCGACGGCTTCGTTTATAACGATGCTGTCGGCAAGATCTGTTTTGGTCAGCTCGTATGCCGCGATCAAAAGGATCGCCCGATCCACGCGTGAAAGGCGCTCGAGCTTCCATCCCTCCTGCAGGAAAGAAGCGATCTTTTCGTCCAGCTCTTCATGATCGCGTATCACACCTTCAACGAGCTGGTTCATGAAATCCGCTTCCGGCTCGTCAGGCAAAATATCCAGAAGGCCCGTAAGCGTTTCGTTTCCGCCGTCCCCGCCCAGCTCCCACTCATAAACGAGCTTCATCGCGCAGGCTCTTGCGTTTCTTCTGTCCATGTTTTATTCCTCGGCGGGCTGATCGCTCGTCTGTTTATCTTCGGTCTGCGCAGGTTCTTCTTCCTTCTGCCCGAGCAGGTAGCTTCTGTACTCGATCTCAGCAGCCTCGCGGTTTTCCTTGGCGAAGCTTAAGCCGGTCACGTGAACGTCAACGTTTTTGACAGTCATGGCCGTCATCTGTTCGATGTTTTTGATGATGCCTTCCTGGATCTCGCGGCAGACCTGCGGAACAGGATAGCCGTACTCCACCACCACGGACACCGCTACGCTCACAGTGTTGTCTTTTACGTCCACCTTGATGCCGCGGGAAGCGCTTTTGACCGTTACGGGCTTTTTGGATTTCTTCTCGTATCTTTCGATCCCTTCCACTTCCGTAAGGGCGATACCGGCGATGGTGGCAAGCACGTCCGGAGCGAACGAGACAGAACCGTTATTGACAGTATCGAGTTTCAGATCAACGGTGTTTTCCGGCATTTTCATCCCTCCAAGCGATTGACATTTACATATATTATATCAGATATGCTCTGGAAACGCAACTGCTGACAAATACTTTAAAAAACCTTTCGATATACTGCACATACAAGCAAAACGCCGCCGGTCACCCGGCGGCGTGTGTTGGTCAGAAAGGCTTAGCTTACTTTCCTTCGCGGGCAGCGAGCTTTTCCTTGATGCCGAAGTACAGATGTACGCCGGCGACCACAAGCAGTACCGCAAAGCCGATGGTGTGCAGCGTGTGCTTGTCGCCCAGCTTGAGGAAGTCGCTGGCGAGGTAGGCGATCACGCCCAGCAGACCGGCGAGGGTCGGGCAGATGGCGGAGCCGAAGCTGTCCCTCTTGATGATGGCGAACACCAGACCCAGAACGAGCAGCACCAGCAGCACGATGGGCATGAGGATCGCAGAGTTGCGGGAGTAGCCGTACACCTGATAGGCGACTTCTTTTTCGAAGGTGTCTTTCAGGTCCTCGGGGAAGCCGACGAAGCCCAGGATGGAAACTTCTTTGGTTCCGTCGTATTCTACGCTGGTTCCGAAGGAAGTGGTCTTGGTATCGCCGTTGGCGAAGGTAATGTCGACCTTGCCCACGGTGTCGGTGTTCCTCTTGGAATACTTCACGGTGCAGGGGGTCTTCATCAGGGTGTCTTCTGTCTGCTTGGCTTCCAGTTCGTCAGCCTCGAACTCGTCGAGAGAATAGCGCTTGACCGCAGCGGGCTTGAAGGTATCCTCGGCGGGCTCCTCTTCGGCCTCGGGGACGGTGATGCCGTACTTCTCGTAAAGGGCGGTGATGTTCTTGAGCTGCTTTTCGATGTTGGCGGGGATCTTGGCAGCCTTGTCGGTGGTCTGCTTCTTTTCGCCGGCCTTCAGGGCAGCGGCGGTTTCGGAATCAGCCTTCTTGGCAGCAGCGGCGGCTGCGTTGCTCTTCGCCTTCATGGCTTTGAGCTTGCCGTACACCTGCTCGTCGCGCTCTTCGTCGCTGATGCGGGAAGCGATCTCGTCCAGGGTCTTTTCTACGGCGCCCTTCACGTCGTCAGCGCTGAGCTCGCCGGCGGCAGCCATGAATTCCTTGTACAGGTCCATCTTCTCAGCAGCGCTGAGTTTGGGCATGATCTGGTCGTAGAGCTTGTTCTCGGGCTTTCTGTCGGTGATGGCAGCAAACTCGTCGGGATACTTGGTGGCCAGGAACTTTTTGAAGTCGCCGTCCTTGGATACGGCATAGCCCACGATGAAATCGTCGGGATAAGCTTCGCGGATGGCATCGTTGTAGGCATCAGTGGTCTCGGTGACCCAGGCAAAGCTGGCGTCGATGTCCTCGGCGTATGCACCCTTCACGGCTTCGTAGGCCTGATTGAGGGCAGCTTCGGCACGGGCAAGGTTGGCTTCGGCAGTGGCCTTGAAGCCTTCAGCCTTGACCAGTTCCTTCTCGGCCTTGGCGATAGCGTCGGTGAGTACCTTGTAATCCACGTCGGCCTCGTTCGCTTCCGTGGCAGGAGCTTCGGCAGCAGGCGCTTCAGCAGCTTCTTCAGAAGCGGCTTCTTCAGATGCGGCACCGGCGGCTTCCGCTTCGGCGGCGGCTTCGATGGCTTCCGCGGAGAACGGGGTCTTGCCAAGCTTCACAGCCACCAGGTTGGCGGCGGAGATCAGCTCTTCGAGCTTTTTGTCGCACTCGTGGATGTAGGTCTCGCAGTCTTCAACGTTCTGGGCGATGGCATTGTAGTTGTCAAGGCAGGTGTTGAAGGTGGCGATAGTGTTCTTCTGGTTGACGCGCAGGATGTTGGTGGTGTACAGAGTGGAAGAATTGTTCTTTCCGTCGGTACCGACTTCGATCCTCTGGTAGCCGTCCTGATCCTCGGCGGCGCCGCTCAGAACCCAGGTGCGTCCGTACAGGATGTTCTGGTCGCCCATGGTCTTGCCGTCAGCGGAATTCTCCGGCACGAGGGTGGTGGCATTCTTGCCGTAGGTGAAGTAGGGGCTCAGCATCATGATGATCAGCACAAGGCAGAGTATGGCGATCACACAGCTGAACCAACGGGAACGGTTCATTTTGATCTCGTAAGTCTTCAAGTCTTTCTCCTCGCTTCCTTATATAATTGGCTGTATAGATTTTACTCTAGCTTAATGGCGTTGTCAATAGATTTCGTGCAGTATTTTCGGCACTTTGAGAAAAATGTGCAGTTTTTCGGGGCTGTCAGGCGTTTTCCCAGACCTCCGGGTCCATCTTCCGGAAGGTAAGCTCGCAGCTTTTGTTGCTTACGCGGGTGCGCGGAGGCACAGATCCGGTGACAAAGGCGTTGGAACCGATCAGGCAGTCGTCGCCGATCTCGGTCTCGCCGCCCAGGATGGACGCCCCTGCATACACGGTCACCCGGTTTCCCAGTGTGGGATGGCGTTTTACACCCTCCAGCATGTGCCCCTTGCGGGTGGAAAGCGCACCCAGCGTTACGCCCTGGTACAGTTTTACGTAGTCTCCGATCACGGTGGTCTCGCCGATCACGACGCCGGTTCCGTGATCGATGAAGAAGTAACTGCCGATGCGCGCACCGGCGTTGATATCGATGCCCGTCTTTTCGTGGGCGTATTCCGTCATCATTCTGGGGATGATGGGAAGGCCGAGGGTATACAGAACATGGGACAGGCGGTACACGGTGATCGCCAGCAGGCCGGGATACGAGAATATCACGTCCACCCGGGACATGGCCGCGGGATCGCCCGAATACAGCGCCTCCACATCCGTAGCCAGTATCTTCTGCACTTCCGGCAGGCGCGAAACGAACTCCGCCACGATGGACTCCGCCCGGCTTTCAGCTTCTTCTAACGGGCATACGGTGCGCAGCGCCGCCTTTGCCTGAGTAAACAGTTCAGCGCTCACGGAGCTTAACGTGCTGCCCAGCGCGTAGGCGTTGTCCTGCTGCGCGGGCGTTTCGAAAAAGCCGGGGAACATCACGCTTCTGAGTTTTTTGGTGATCTCCACGATCTTGTCCCTGTCGGGAAGCTTGTGCCCGGACACAGACATATTCTCGTATGTGCGGCTGAACGAAAGCATCTTCTCCGCTGCGGTGCTTACAGCGTTACGTATCGCGTTTGACATAGGTCTTTTTCCTTCCTGTATTTCGTACTTCTTCGGGGAAGCGGATGTTTTTGGCTGAGCGCAGGGCATAATCCGTAAGGAATCGGCTGTAGGTGCGTATGCTCTGCATGAACTTGCTTTCCTTTTCCTGAATGACCGCCTGTTCGTTTATGCGGGAAAGCTTTGCCAGCGCCCTTTCCCATTTTCCGGTGGTCAGCGCGCTGGACATTTCATCCGGCACGACTTCTATGAGCTTCTGGCCTTTCTCCGTGGAAACGAGGGTCTTCTTTTCCCGTTTGATATAGCCCACCTGGATCAGCCTCTGGATGATTGCGGCGCGGGTAGCGGGCGTCCCCAGGCCGGCGTCCTTCATTTTTTCACGCAGCTCTTCGTCGTCAATGGTCTTTCCGGCGTCCTCCATGGATTTGAGCAGCGTGTCTTCGGTGTATCTGGCGGGCGGCTTGGTTTTCAACTGTTTGGCCGCGGCGCTTTTGAGCTTTGTCTGATCGCCGTTTTTTACTTCCGGCAAGTGCAGCGTAAGTTCCGCCTTGTCGTCCTTATCGTCCTTCTCCCCCGCGTATACGGCTTTCCATCCTTCCCTGACCACGTTGTTGAGCGACGTTTTGAAATGCTCGTTTTCGCATTCCGTTACGATGGAGAGCGCGTCGTACTCGTAGGCGGGATAATGGTTGGCGATCAGGCGCCGGCAGACCATGTCGTAGATGTTCTTTTCTTCCTGCGTCAGGGTATCCAGTACTGGCTGCTTTTCGGTGGGTACGATGGCGTGATGGTCGCTGATCTTTGTGTTATCGTATATCCTTTCCGCTGTGATAAGAGGTTTTACCTGATCGACCAGCGATTTGTACGGTTCCGGCAGGCGGCACAGCGTGGAGGCGATCTTCGGTTTCATGTCGTCCGGCAGGTACCTTGAATCCGTGCGCGGGTAGGTGAGCAGTTTATGCCTTTCATACAGCGCCTGGGCAAGAGAAAGCGTCTTTTCGGCGCTGTACCCGTATTTGCGATTGGCTTCCCGCTGAAGTGTGGTCAGGTCGTAGAGCCTGTCCGCGTTCACGCGCTTGCGCTCCGTGCGGCATTCCGTGACCGTTCCGGTTTTTCCTTTGGTCTTGCGGATCACTTCTTCCGCCGCTTCTTTGGTTTTGATGCGGGTCTCTTTGGTATTTGGATCGAACCAGGTGCCCTTCCAGTTTTCAAACTGCGCGGTGACCTCCCAGTAATCCTCAGGCACGAAAGCACTGATCTCCCGGTCCCGCTTTACGATCAGCGCCAGCGTTGGCGTCTGAACGCGGCCTACAGACAGCAGCCTTCCGTACCTCAGAGTGAAGGCGCGGCTCGCGTTCATGCCCACCAGCCAGTCGGCTTCGGAGCGGCATCTGGCAGAGGCGTAGAGGCCTTCATAATCAGCAGAAGGGCGAAGGTTTTCAAAGCCGCTGAGGATGGCCGCGTCCGTCATGGAGGATATCCACAGGCGCTGAAAAGGCTTTTTGCAGCCCGCCATCTGATATATATAGCGGAATATCAGTTCGCCTTCGCGCCCGGAGTCTGTGGCGCAGATGATGGAAGAGACCTCTTTGTCGTTCATGAGCTTTTTCAGGATCCTGAACTGGGACGCGGTGTTTTTGATCACCTTGAGCGGTATGGTTTCCGGCATGATCGGTAGGTCTTCCCGCCGCCACTTGGCGTATCTTTCGTCCAGCTCGTCAGGTTCCTGCAGGGTCACAAGGTGGCCGATCGCCCAGCTGACGACGTAGTTTTCGCCGACCAGGCAGCCGTCGCCCTTTTCCCTCGCCTTCAGCACCCGCGCGATATCCCTGCCAACGGATGGCTTTTCCGCCACCACCAGCGTTTTCATCCGCTATCCTCCGTCAGTCCTCAGGATGGATGCCGTCGCCGGACGCAGTTTTAGGTGCTCCCACCCTGCGGTACAGCTTGCGATCCAGCGACCAGATGCGGTCGGTAAATCCGCCGGGCTTTACTTTTTCAAGCTCAGATCTCATTTCGAACATGCGGGCGTCCAGCAGGTCCAGGATGTGCAGCGCTTCTGCCTCCGGGAACATGGGCGGCTTGGGCGAGCCGTATTCCGGCAGATCGTGGTGTGAAAGCACCATATGCTCCAGGATCATGAGCAGTTCCCGGTCTGTGCCCAGTTCCCGTCCGCAGCGGTCCAGCCGGCTGACGCCCATCACGATGTGGCCCAGCAGATTTCCCTCTACAGAATAGTCGGTCACCAGTCCCAGCTCGTCGCAAATCATCTCATCGATCTTGCAAAGGTCATGGATGATCACGCCCGCCGCCAGCAGGTCTTTATCCAGGAAAGGATACAGATCGCATATCATGCCGGCGCCGCGAAGCATCGTGGTGGTGTGGTTCAGTAGCCCGCTCCTCTGGGCGTGGTGAAGGTTTTTGGCGCCGGGCATGATGCTCAGCTTATCCCCCGCCTCGTCCAGCATCTTGAGCGTCAGTTCCCGAAGCTGCCGGTTCTCTATGGCGTCCACGCGGTTGATGATCTCTTCCAGCATGTCCTCCGGCTGTCTCGGCGCGCAGGGGATCAGGGCATTCATGTCCACTTCGTCTTCTTTAGCCGCCGGGCGCATTTTGTCGATCCTGAGCTGAAGGCGGTTGTTGTATTCCTGCACCAGTCCCCGGACTTTGATCACTTCACCCGCGGCAGGCGGAAGTTCCGTGCCGTCCCAGCGCTTGGCATTGATGTCACCTGAGGTGTCGGTAAGGGTAAGGTCCAGATATTTGCTGCCGTTCATGCTGGTTTTCTGCTGTGCGTTTTTGACCAGCAAAAAACCCTCGAAATTAACGTTCTTGAAGAGATCGGCGATTCTCGTCTGCTCCTTCATGCTCTCACCTCAGACAGTACATATTTGGATATATTGTATACGATTTTGGGCTCTATTTCAACCGTTCCCGGAACCCTTCATATTTATTGACATTTTGAAATACTTATGATATACTTTATTAATAAATCCGAAATGGGGGTTTATGCGATGAAACGCATCTTATGCGCGCTTTCGGTTTTCGTTCTTTTGCTGCTGGCTTGCGGATTTCTTTTCTCCGCCCATGCAGAACTGGATAATTTCGCTTTCGTGAAGCGCACCAAAGCCACTCTGTATTCTTCTGCGTCCATGTCGTCACGCAGCCGTTACGTGTATAAATACGAGATCGTCACCGTGGAGTCCACGGACAGCGTGAAGGCGAAGGTCAAATACGGCGAAAAGTCCGGCTATATGTACCTGAAGGATCTGACTATGGTAAGTTCGCTGAACCGCGAAGCCGTGGTGAACCGCAACACCAAAGTGTATACAAAGCCCTCGACTTCTGCTTCAAAAAGCAGCGTTTCCAAAAACACGCCCGTCACGGTGCTGATGGTCAACGGTTCCTGGGCGATGATCGAACGAAGCGGCAAAGCCGCCTACATCAAAACGGCCTATCTTTCCGATCCCTCCACCGCGCAGCCTTCCGTGACCACGACTCCAAAGCCAGCCGACAAGGACAGCTACGTTTTGAGCGGCAGCGTGACCCAGTGCGATTTCGACGCGTACATAAACGCCTCTTCCCTTTCGGTATATGCCAAGGCTTCTGCAAGTTCCACAAAGCTTGGCACACTCAAGCGCGGAAGCGTGGTGCGCGTGTACGCGTATAACGGCACTTGGGCTTACATCGAGCTCAACAGCCGGTACGGGTACTGCAAAAAATCCTACCTCAGGAAAATCGACGAAACGACTCCCGCTCCTGCGCAGACCGCTTCGGCCGGTATTGCACCCTGTGAGCCTTTCGAAGCAAAAACCAACACGAAGATCTATGTATACGCTTCCAGCGACGATAAGAGCGAAAAGATCGGACAGCTGAAAGCCGGTGTCACCGTGGAGGTGCAGGCGTACAGCAGCGACTGGGCTTATATCCATCTGAACGGCAATTACGGCTACACCCAGACAAAAGGCCTTACCCGCCTGCAGCCTGCTGCTACCCCCACCCCTGTTCCTACGCCAACGCCCGCTCCCACCGCAACGCCTGCACCCACGCAGACGGCGTACGTATCTACCGATCCCATTTTCACCAACACTTCCACAAGCAATGAACAAAAGATCTACCAGTATCTGACCAGCGAAACCGAATACAACGAAGCTGTGGCCTGCGGCATCCTTGCCAATATCAAGCAGGAATCCAACTTTAATCCCACATCCGGCAAAGGAAAAAGCTATCAGGGCCTGTGCCAGTGGAGCACGACCCGCTTTGCCATCCTGGAGAAGTGGTGTGCACAGAACGGCTTTGATCCCTACTCCCTCGAAGGACAGATCAAGTTCCTGAAATACGATCTGTCCGCGCGCTACACGCTGTATCACAAAGCCCTGAAAGCCATCGAAAACACCTCAGAAGGCGCGTATGAAGCCGGGTACTATTTCTGCTACCATTATGAGCGTCCGGCCAGTCTGGAAAGCTCCTCCGTAGCCCGGGGCAACAAGGCCCGCGACGTATACTGGCCGAAATACGCCAACTGATCCAAAGGAACACAGCATGGAGCTTTTCGATACCCATTGCCATTTAAACGATCCGGCTTTTGACGAAGACAGGCCCGAAGCAGTAAAACGCATGCTGGAAGCCGGCGTAACCAGAGCCGTGTTAGTCGGTGATGCAACGAATGACGGCAGCGACGTGACCGGGCTTTTAAAGGATCATCCGTTCCTGTACGGCGCGTACGGACTGCATCCCCACGACGCGCAGAAATGGCAGGAGTCCTTCGCCGTGCGCATCGCAGAAGTGCTGAAAAAAGAAAGATTCGTGGCTCTCGGTGAGATCGGCCTGGATTACCACTATGATTTTTCTCCCCGCGAGGTACAGAAGCAGGTATTCATTCGCCAGCTGGAGCTTGCCCACGAACTGGATATACCCGCTGTGTTTCATATCCGCGAAGCGCACGGTGACGCATATGATATCCTTACAAGCTGCATCAGGCGCGGCATACGCGTGCAAGGCGTGATGCACTGTTTTGGCGGCAGCCTTGAAAGCGCGCTGGAGTACGTGCGGATGGGGCTGTACATTTCGTTTTCCGGTTCCCTTACCTTCAAAAACGCTCCCGTTCTTACGCGCTGCGCCGTGAATCTTCCGCGGGACCGTATATTGATCGAAACCGACAGCCCTTATATGGCCCCCGTCCCCCTTCGCGGAAGAAGAAACGAACCCGCCTTCGTGGCCCACGTTTGCGAAAAGCTTTCTTCCCTTCTGGATCTTTCCGTGGAAGAAACTGCACTTATAACTTACCAAAACGCATTGAACGCATTTCATATACGATCGGAGGAAGCGTCCCATGTATGATGTGGCCATCGTCGGCTGCGGCGTGATCGGCGCGGCGGCGGCTTATTATCTTTCGATGTACGATCTGAAGATACTCGTTCTGGAAAAGGAAAACGATATCGCCATGGGTGCGACCCGTGCCAACAGCGCCATCATACACGCAGGCTACGATCCCGAACCGGGCACCCTCATGGCGCGGCTCAATGTGCGCGGCTGCGAAATGGCAAAGGATCTGTGCAATAAACTGAGCGTGCCTTACCGGCAGTGCGGCTCCTTGGTGCTGGCCTTTTCCGCCGCCGAAGACGAGACCGTGAAGATGCTTTATGACCGCGGCGTACAAAACGGCGTTAAGGGCATGATGATCCTGACCGCTGAAGAAGTGCACGAGATGGAGCCGCAAGTCTCTGACCAGGTGACCAGCGCACTGTATGCGCCAAGCGCAGGCATTGTGAATCCCTGGGAATATGCCCTGGCTTTTGCCGAGGTCGCCGTTTTGAACGGCGTCGAGCTTTGCCGAAACAGCAATGTAACGGACATACGCAAAACCGAAAAAGGCTTTGAAATAAACGCGGGAAAAAATACATTTGTATCCCGCTTCGTGATCAACGCCGCCGGTGTGGACAGCGCTTTCGTTCACGAAATGGTCGCCGACAGGTCGTTTACGGTGAAGCCCAGCAAGGGCAGCTACTATCTGATGGATAAGTGTGAATGCGCCCGCGCGAATCACGTTTTGTTCCAATGCCCCAGCGAAAAGGGAAAGGGCGTGCTGGTGTCACCCACCGTTCACGGGAACCTGATCGTGGGCCCTGACGCAGAACCCAGTAAAGATATGCACCGTGTCAACACAACTGCGGCGAGCCTTTCGTATGTGAAGAGCGCCGCCGCTAAATCGGTCCCAGGCATCGATTACCGCAACGCCATACGCAACTTTGCGGGCATGCGCGCCAATACAGACCAAAGCGATTTTGTGATCGGATTTGCAGCGCCCGGTTTTTTGGACCTGGCCGGTATCAAATCTCCCGGTCTCACCAGCGCGCCGGCTATCGGCGAAGAGGCCGTGAAACTCCTAAAGGAGGCAGGGCTTGAACTCATTCCCAGAGTCAGCCCCGTACAGACCCGCAATAAGCTGCGTTTCAAAGAATTGTCCGAAGATGAGAAGCGTGCCGCCATCGCGAAAAATCCCCTGTACGGCCGCGTGATATGCCGATGTGAAACGATCACCGAAGGTGAGATCGTGGACGCCATCCATTCCCCTATCCCGCCCGTTTCCGTAGACGGCATCAAGCGCAGGGCCGGTACCGGCATGGGCCGCTGCCAGGGCGGCTTCTGCGGACCGAGGGTGCTGGAGATCCTTGCGCGCGAACTTGAGATCGATCCAAAGCAGGTGCTGAAAGATCAGGCGGGAAGCTACATACTGGCAGACGAAACAAAGACCGGAGGGATGCGCGTATGAAATACGAACTCATCGTGATCGGCGGCGGCCCTGCCGGACTCGCCGCGGCAGTCAGCGCGTATCAAAACGGACTTAGGCGAATCGCCATTATCGAACGCGACCTGCAGGCAGGCGGCATCCTCAACCAGTGCATACACAACGGCTTCGGCCTGCACCGTTTTCACGAAGAGCTCTCCGGCCCTGAATATGCTGGACGCTTTATCGATATGCTTCCAGGCACCTCCATCCAACTGTTTACGGATACGATGGTGCTTGAGATCACAAAGGACAAGCGCGTTCACTGCGTAAGCGCAAAGCAGGGTTACCAGGTGTACGAAGCCGAAAGCATCGTATTGGCCATGGGCTGCCGCGAGCGCACGCGCGGCGCCATCGGCATTCCGGGCGACCGGCCCTCCGGCGTATTCACGGCAGGCGCCGCCCAGCGCTATCTGAACATCGAGGGATATATGGTGGGCAGGCGCGTACTGATCCTGGGCTCCGGCGACATCGGCCTCATCATGGCGCGCCGCATGACCCTTGAAGGCGCAAAGGTGCTGGCTTGTGTGGAGGTTATGCCCTATTCGGGCGGCCTCAGCCGCAACATCGTACAATGCCTGAACGATTTTGATATCCCGCTGTATCTTTCCCACACGGTGACCGATATCCGCATGAAAAACGGCAGGCTCAGCGGCTGTACCGTTTCCAGGGTGGACGAAAAGCGTATGCCTGTCCCCGGCACTGAAATGGACTTCGACTGCGACACGCTTTTGCTCTCCGTCGGACTGATTCCGGAAAACGAACTGACCAGGAGCGTGGGCATAGAGATCGACCGAAGGACGAACGGACCCGTGGTGCACGAGAATATGGAAACGCAGATGGAAGGCGTTTTCGCCTGCGGAAACGTCGTGCACGTACACGACTTGGTGGATTACGTTTCCGCCGAGAGCGAACGCGCCGGACGCGCCGCCGCGCAGTATGTTTTAAATGGAGAAGCGTCGGGCGAATGCATCACGCTGCGGAACGGAGCGTGCGTGAGCTATACTGTGCCGCAGCTGATCAGGCCGGACAACGTGGAAAAGGCTGCCGAGGTATTTTTCCGCGTGAACCGCATATTCTCTGCGTCTCGCGTCAGCGTTTATTCAAACGATCAGCTGATCGCGCAGTATAAGCGCGAACACATGGCTCCCGGCGAGATGGAGCGCATTCAGCTGCCCAAGGCGCTTTTGCATAAGGCGGACGGCGAGATCACCGTCGCCTGTGAGGAGGCGTGAGTATGAAAGAACTGATTTGCATCGTGTGCCCCAAAGGCTGCCGTCTGAAGGTTGACGAGGAGAACGGTTTCAAGGTGACGGGAAACTCCTGCCCCCGCGGCGCAGAATACGGAAAAAACGAGATATCCGATCCCCGGCGCACCGTGACCAGCACCGTTCGCATCTCGGGTTCGCACTTAAAGCGCTGTCCCGTAAGGACCTCATCCCCCATACCCAAGAACATGATGTTCGAGCTTATTGACGCGCTGAACGGTGTCGAACTGCATTCGCCGGTAAAGCGCGGGGATGTGGTGATCGAAAACGTGCTGGGCACAGGCTCCGACGTGATCGTTACCAGGGATATGTAGCCAGGCAAAATCGTCAGGAGGTAAGAGTTATGACCATCAGCGGGATCGCGCATTGCGCGTACAATGTGACCGACATGCAGGCGTCACTGGATTTTTATGTAGGAAAGCTCGGCATGAAGCACGCGTTTTCTCTGACCCGCAGCGACGGCACGCCCTGGATCGAATATATCAAGGTCGCGCCCGGTCAGTTTATCGAGCTGTTTTACGCCGAAAGCCCCTTCGACGGCAAAAGCTGCGCCTACAACCACCTCTGCCTGCAGGTGCCCTCCTGCAAAGAAGCGGAAAAGCAGCTCAAAGAAGCGGGCGTTCAGATCGATGTGCCTCTTAAGCAGGGTTCGGACGGAAACTGGCAGCTGTGGATACATGATCCTGACGGCAACCGCGTGGAGATCATGGAGATCAGTCCCCTGTCGCCCCAGGCAAACGCGTAAATAAATATACGAAAAGGGACCGTGCGATAAGCGCGGTCCCTTTTCGTTATGTGCATCCATTCAAGTTTTTACTTCGTAGCCCGTGACATCGCGCAAAACTTCGCCGTCGATCTGCATGGCAGCGGGACGGCTGAATTCCACGGTGACGCTGTTGCCTTTCACAGTAGTCAGGTTTTTCTTAAGGCCCGTATGACGCCCGTTTTTTGCCATCAGGAAGAAAAAGATGGCCCGAAGGCGGCTTAAGTCATGGGCGATCACTACGCTTACGCGCCTGCTTTCGTCCCGTCTGTCCTGAGCCGGGGCGATCTTGAATCCGCCGCCGTAATAGCGGCCCTTCATCGAGGAGACCATCCAGACGCAGTTGTATTCGGTACGCACGCCGTCCACAGTCACGGCGGCTCTGGCCGGCATGTAGGAACGCAAAAGCCCTTTTACTGCAAACGCAATATAGCTTGGTTTCTTTTTCCCTTTCCTGCGCGCTTCGTCCACCGAGTCGCAGCAGTATCCGTCCAAGCCCAGGCCCACGCCGTTTATAAATCGTAATGCCCTGCCGTTTGCGTAGGCGCAGGGCGCGTTTTCGACCTGTTCGTTCAGACGTATCGTTTTGTCCGGAGTCGAAATACCCGTATCCGTCTGAAAGTCGTTGCCTGAACCTGTAGCTATGTAATCCACAGGATGAGTGAACTTTCTTCCGTTCACTTCGTTTGCCAGCCTGTTGAGCGTGCCGTCTCCGCCTGCGATAACCGCTCGCACGCCTTCCGGCAGGGATTCGATGTGATCGAAAGCGGATACCTTTGTGATATCTGTAAAGCGACAATCGGGAGCCTGCACATTCGCCTTTGCCCAGGCACGGGCATGCTCAAGGCCCCGACCTTCGCCGGCGATGGGATTGTATATCACTTCCGTCATTTTTTATTCCTCACTCAGTGCATTTTCGTCGTACAGCCAGTCCATGCAGTTCAGGCTTTCGGCGTCAAGGCCCGCGTCTCTGGGCAAAACCGTCTCACTTAACGGTATCACGCCCGCCACGATGAACGCGCCGGTGGCAAAGCGGATGGTGTGCTCACCGGCTTCGTATGTAAACGCGTGCACGTTTACAGACTTTACGCCCTTGATCTTGACCGCATGGGTCAGAAGGGTCGCGTAGCCGCCCCGGTCGTCCGCGTGTGTGTCTGTTTCCAGGCAGGGCGGAGAAAGCCACTCCACGCCCTTGTCGTCAAAATATCCAATCAGGATGCGCGCAGGTTCTTGAAGGCGCAGCCTCAGGGTGATGCCGCTTACGATCGCTTCACCCATGCCAAAGCGTATGCCCGTGAGTCCGCTTAATTCGCTCGCGCACAGCTCTAAGGGTGAATCCTTGTCCGTAAAGGCAGACTCACCGGGTGCAAAGCAGTATTTCTCGCCGCCTGAAAGCACCTCAAAAGGCGCCTCGTCGTATCTTACGGCGTCGCCGGGAGATGGGGGCTTCGGAAAAACGCCCTTTTCCATCAGGGCAACGTTTTTGCGGAAGGCCGCTGTTTCCTTCTCATACTCCGGAAGGCAGTCCCTCCAGTGGCCGTACAGGCTGCCGTCCGGGAACGGGATCTTCCTTTGCCGCGTCTGCATGCTGTTTGCATACAGATACGTTTCGTCCGTCAGGGCTGTAAGTTTACGGTAGGCGGAAAGCGAGCTTTCCATGTACATAAGCGCTTGCTTCAGCAGTTCCAGATCGCCCCTGCAGTTTTGGTCACAGGTGTATTTGTAAGAAAGCACCTTCAGCGCAGCTTTAACTTTCTCGCACATAGACTTTGTAAACAAAGCGATGGCTGAAAGATCACGGATGAGCCTTTTGCATTCTTCGTTTACGGGCACGATCGCGCCTGTTGTTTTTTCGATCCCTACAGCCATGCGTTCAAGCATATCCGTAAGCGCCGGCGGCGTTTCTCCCGTATGGCTTTCGCCCGCCGCTTCTTTTTGGGCGTACATTTCCAACGTTTCGCCTGCGCGCGCGACGGAAGCATAGAGTTCGCCGTTCGGACGGTAGCGGGCGGCGTTGGTGAGCTGGCTCATGGTCATGCCCAGGCTCACGGTCTGGCGGTTGCCTTCCGTGATGCCAAAACGCGCAAGGAACTTGGTCTGGCAAAGGCCCGAAAGTGCGCAGGCTTCCAGGAGACGGGACGCGTCTTTTTCGCTTATGCCGTAAACATCCCGCATGCGCTTGTTCCAGTACAGGCGCTCAGCGTCCTCACTTCGGTCCGCGTTCCAGGCGTAGCGCAGCCATGCTTCGAACCACAGCCTGTCCCGGTCCATCTGCAAAAGCCGGGGATCGGCTTTGTCCGGCGAATACGGCCAGTCCCAGTAAAACAGCGGATACAGATGCAGCCCTCCCCCGCCCAGCCTGTGGGTGGACGCCTGTACGCACTGGCGGATGTATTCGGGGCTGATAAAGCGAAAGGGTTCCAGGTCAGCCAGGATATGCACGTTGATGATATGCTTTTTGCCGAGCGCGTGCATGTTCAGATGGTTCTGCTGCCACTTTCCCCTGGGAAGCCGCGTGGTAAGGCCTTCGCCGTTATATTTCCACATGGTGTACAGGTTTTGATAGCCGCCCTCCACCATGCCCAGGGCCATTTCGGGATCGCAGTCGTGGCCGCGCAGGATGATGGGCGGTTCCCCGTTCAGTCCGGCTTCTTCTGCGCCCGCCTTCACAGCGGGCACGATGGTTTCGGCAAACCATCTTGCCTTGTTGTCGGCTCCCCGCAGGGCTTCGCCCAGGCACACCATGAGGCCCACATTGGGATACTCGGTCACGAAGCGTTTGATAGCCTCAAACGTATACTCCTTTACCAGCGGGTGGATCGTATCCTGTACAAGGCTCAGGCCGTGCACCTCGGCAAACGGCAGCGGGATATGGATATTGTAGAATTTTACCACCAGCCATATGCCGCGCCTGTCGCATTCGCGTGCAAGCCAGAGGAAGGTCTCGTGGTTTTTCTGATACTCCTCCTCGGTGACTTCCAAAGCTTCGGGAAAGCGCTCGAGCTTCTGCAGGGACGAAAAAGGATGGCCGCTCCACAGATACAAAACGTTCGCCCGGTTTTCAAGCAGCATGTCAAGAAACTTTTCCCACAGCGGCTTATCGTAAAACCAGCCAAATCGGTCCGGCGTGATCGGATATTCGTATGTGCGGCGGGGCGGTTCGACCGTGGTTTTCTGAAGGCCCACGCATGGACCGCGCAGTTCATAGGATGGCGCGTCATACGCAAGCAGTTCGTCAGGCACGCAGCCGGCTTCAGAGATGCGTTTGGCCAGGTACAGGCAGCCGTACAGCGCGCCGGTCTCGTTGCCGCCGGCTACCGCGATGCCGCCTCCGGCTACGGTCTCCGCCTGATACGCTTCTCCCTCCGGTACCCCCGCATGATACAGAAGCGTCTCCTGCTCTTCCATCCGTTTAATGGCTTCGCTGGCGCCTCGGACGCAGACCAGGATCTCGCCTGTACGCGGAATATCGTCCCGGACGCATACTGCCGGGACGATACCGATACTTTTTAGCGCGTTTATGATCTTTTCCGCGCCGAAGCGCAGGCGCGGATGTTCAGCAGATAAAAGAATGTTCACCGGAAGGTACCCTCTATGTCTTTCCAGTTTTTCTCCGCGTGGGACATGAGTTTGTCGGCATCCGCCATGGTCATTGGCGGGAAGTAGAAAAACAGGGCGTTGGAGCCGTAGCGGGCCACCAGGGTATCGATTCGCCTGATCCAGTCGTCGACGCCGCCGTTATACACCTGCACCCACAGGCCCTTGCCGGCGCGCTTGACCTGGTCGTATATCTCAAACCATTGTTCGTGAGTGCCGTCCGGGTTGTAGCTGCCGCTCGTCCACTGCAGGGCGTCGATGCCTTCGATCTCCATCAGCGCGGGCAGGTGCTTGATGGCGTCCGGACCGTCCAGGTGGTACAGCACGTTGTCTGCCCCTTTGGACTGCTCGTCCAGCGCCGGCTGGATGAACTGCCTGAACTGTTTGGGGCTCATCATGGCGGAAAAATCACATTGGAGCTTCACGGTGCGTCCGCGGCCCCAGATCTGGAACACGGTGTAGCAGCTGCTCTTTACCCCGTCCTCCTCGCGGCAGGCGAGATCGAAGAAGCTGTCGTAATACCGGTAATACAGGCTCTGCACCTGGCGGATGCGCTCTTCCACTTCCTCCGGTTCGTCCACCATATCATAGATGGTGTTCTGCGCTCCGCGAAGGGAAGCAAGCACGTCTATGTTTTCCATGATGTCGGGCACGGCGAGATAGTAGTCATCGCCCGCAAGCTTTTTGACGTCCCGGAAAAGCCGGATATGCTCGCTGAACCATTTGTTGTCGGGATCGAACGAAAGCGGCGGATATCCTTCCCATTCGTCCACGCATTCGGTAAACCATACCGTGCCGGGCTTGAAGATGATGTCGCTGCCCAGATACGCCGCCATGGAGCCGGGGCCGAAGTCCAAAGAAACGTTTGGAAAGCTTTCCGCCAGAAACTCGTGGCTGTCCGCCCAGAAGCGGTATCTTTCGGCGATGCGGGAGGCGTCGCGATACTTGTCGAACATGTCGCGGCTTTTGAGGGCTGCCGCTTTTTCCGGGTCTGCCTTTCCGGGTTTTTCCGCCACGATGCACATCAGCGGCGTGCCGGAAACGTTCTTCTTCCAGTAGCTGTCCCACCGGCGTTTGGTTTCATCCCAATTGCTTTTGGATATCATAGCCTCTCCGTCACTCTCCGAAGACTCTGAAGGGCACGTTCTCGCCTTTGCCGTTCAGAAGGCTTCTGTTTTTGTCGTTCCATACATAGGTTTCCACCGTGTATTCCCCGTTTTCGTAACCATAGCCGTCTCCGGCGTCCCGGTACCAGTCGAGTTTGCCGTCCGCTCCGGGGAAGACCCACATGACGGGTTCTTTGCTCATGGCTTCCCGCGCGCATACGCTCGTATCGACTGCGGGAATGACAGAGCCGGCTTTTACGAACAGAGGCAGTACGTCAAGAGGCGCTTCCGCTTCGTATACCATCGGGCCGCATATGCGCTTTCCGGTGGCCATTTCATACCACATGCCCTGAGGCAGGTACACCTTGCGTTTTCTGGCTTTGTATTCGGTGACCGGGCAAACGAGGATTGTGTTGCAGAACAGGTATTCGTCGCTGGTGCCGCGAGCTGCTTCATCGTCCGGGAACTCGAAGCCCAGAGGCTTCATGATGAGTCCGCCGTGCCTGGCAGTGAGGCCCGCCGCCGAATAGATGTAAGGCAAAAGCTGGTAGCGGGCGCGGTTGTATTTAAGCGCCGCTTCGTATTCTTCGCCTTTCAGGTTGGTCAGTTCTCGCCTGATGTCCGTGCCGTGGCCGCGGAATACGGGCAGGAAAGCGGCGTACTGGTACCAGCGCACGAAAAGCTCGCGGTATTCGGGGTCGTTCCAGCCATCTTCATAATCTCCGTCCCAGTACCAGGGAGCGCCTCTTTTGACGAAGAAGGCGCCGATGTCCTGGGTCCACCAGGGCATGCCGGAGGCGCTCATATCCAGGCCCACCGCGATCTGCTTTTTCAGCGTGGACCACTTGGCAGAAATATCCCCCGACCAAAGCACGGTGCCGTAGCGCTGCTGTCCCGCCCAGGCGGAGCGGGTGAGATTGACCACGCGCTTGGTGCCGCACTCGCTCCTCTGCCCTTCCCACATAGTCATGGCGTGGTAGAATGGATACGCGCAGCCGTTGTCGGTTCCGATGGCGTCAGATGCCATGGAGAGGGTCTCCTGATACATATCCTCGTCTTCCGGCTTCTCCTGATGCGACCATTCGCTGGTCCAGGGTTCAGAAGAATCGCACCACCAGGCGTCCAGCCCGTGATCGAACAGGCCCTCTTTGGTCTGCTTCCAGTACAGTTTGCGGGCTTCGGGATCAAGGGCGTCGTACAGTTCGCCGCCGGGCAGAAGCAGATTTCTCTGCTTGAACTCATCGTTCTGCGGGGCGCGGGGATTCATATTGGGCCAGATGGAGATCATCATCCTGACGTCCATATCGTGAAGCCGCTTCGTGAGCGCGTCCGGATTTGGGAAGCGCACGGGATCAAAGCCTTTCTGTCCCCACTGCCCGTCCGGCCAGGAGCACCAGTCCAGCACCGCGCAGTCAAGCCCGATGCCGGCCTTGCGGTAGCCTTCTGCAAGACGGATCATTTCGTCAGCGGTCTCGTATCTTTCCTGAGACTGCCAGTATCCATACGCCCACGCGGGCAGCAGCGCGGGCCGTCCGGTCAAATAATGATAGCCCTTGACCGCCTGCTCGCAGGTGCCGGGGATGATATAGTAGTCCAGTTTTTCAACGCCCGAAAAATACAGGTACGATCCTTCGGATGTATCGTTAAAAATGAAAGGACAGCCGCAGTCGATGAGCAGGCCGTAGCCGCCGGTGGAAACAAAGAACGGCAGCGCGATGGAACGGTTCGCCTGGCACAGATACAGTTTGCGTCCGCGCAGGTTGGCGGGCCCGCTTTCCGGCTGTCCCAGGCCGTACAGGGCTTCCTCGGGGCGGAATGAAAGCGGCAGTCGGCCACGGTACAGGCGCTTGTATTCGTCTCTGGGCGCGTCCCTTACCACAGTCTTCACGCCGTCCGCGGTCTCCACCGTCTCCGTCTGCGTCTCGGCTCCGCGGGCGACACGGCGTGCCGTATAGGCTTCCATGGTCTTTAAGCCGCCCTCGGAAAAGACCGGTTTACCGGACAGGTCTTCCGCGCTGAAAGTTCCGTCCAAGGTGGACAGCCGGGCGCGCAGGCTTCCGTTCGTAATCAGGATGCAGTCGTCTGCTTTTGACACGCTTTTGGCTTTGGCAGTGCTCCGGTCGATCACAAACGGGCTTTCTTCTGCCTGCGATTCCTCGCCGCGGAAAAAGGTCACGCGCAGGATGTCCCTTTCCAGGCACTGAACACGGGTAACGCCATATTCGCTTTTGATGACCGCGCCGCTTTCAAAGATCTCTTCGGAAAGCGCGCGTCTTTCGGGTCTGTGCGGGGCTTTCAGCATACGTGGCTCCTTTCGTCACTTCGCGATGAGCATGATGCCCATGTACTGCTTCCTGGGAAGATCGATGCGGAACTCGCCTTTGAACGTACCGGCGTAATCACACTTCATCTCCCACGTATCCAGCACATAGGCTTCGTATTTTGTTTCGTCATTCAGACGGAATTCGCGGAAATACGGGCGCATGAAGCTGTAATAGTACAGGTAGAACTTCCCTGCATACTGCCTTTCCAGGGGAACGGCGCTCACTTCGTCAGAACGGCGGGCTTCGTTTGGCTTTAAGCCGTTGCCGGGGCAGCGTTTCAGGATATCCAGAAGGAAAGCAAATCTTTTGTGGCTTTCGCCGTGCAGCTTTCCGCCGTGGGACCACCAAAGGATATCGTTGTATCCCGTCATGGTCTCGCCATGGCCCGGATATCCGCCGCGCAGCGCGGTCTCCCAAAAGCGCCTGAGCATCTCCTCTCCCGTGATGTTGCCCCAGCCGAACTGGATGTCGCCTTCATATGCGATCTCGTCCAGCACGACGGGCTTACGGTACATCTCTCGCCATTTATCGGTGTTTTCCACCGTGGAGTAGGTATCGGTGCGCTGGATGGAGCAGTGCGTACACCAGGGACGGGAGAAATCGTATATGTGGCGGCAGTTGTGGATGGAGCGCATGTGACGGTACGGGTCTTTTTCACAGATCGTGTGTGCGATGTTCAGCCAGTCGGCGTCTGACTTTTTCATCAGGTCGTATTCGTTGGCCAGTGACCACCACACATTATGGTAGGCGCTTAAGCGGGAAACGATGTAGCGCACATACAGAAGGTCTTCTTCGGGCGTCATCAGTGAAAAGCCCCAGCGGTCGTAGGGATGGAAGAGGATGATGTCCGCCTCGATCCCCATATTGCCAAGCCTTTCCACGCATTTTTCCAGATGCCTGAAGTGGGCGGGATTAAAGCGTTCAAGATCCCAGTCGTTCCCTTCCGCACGCCCGTTAAAGAGATTGAAGTTCTTCTTTGTGAGCACGGAGGAATCCATGGGCGTGCCCTCATAGGGATACGAGCGCGGCTCGTGGAGGTTGTACACGTAATGCTTCGGGAACACGCAGAATCGGATCTTGTTGAAAGCGCTTTGGGAAAGCGTTTCAAAGGTCTGCTCTATGAGCTCGTCCGACTGCAGGTGCCACACATAGCAGGTCGTGCCGATGCTTATGTAAGGTGTACCGTCGGAATATGCCAGCGCCCAGGTATTCTGTACGCGCACAGGCCCGCGGTTGCCGGGAAGTGCAGGCGAAACGGTAAAAGTGCCCGTTTTTTTGCCGGATAGAAAGCTTGCCGTGAACTCGTAAGAGTACTCGCCTTCAAAAGAAGGCATGAAGCGCGCGATATACCGTCCGTCTCCGTCGTAAAAGCCGTCGACCTCCGCGCTTTCGTTCCGGCTTTCCACCTTCAGGCGTACCCACTGTTCGGTAAACGGATTTCCGTCAGAAGGACCCTCTATCTCCGTTTGCCAGACGCCCCACTTCGTCACTTCCGTCATGTGCGCCTCCCGTCAGCTGTGGCGGTACACGTCCCAGCCCATGTAGTTGCCAAGGGCTTCTTCCAGCACGTCCGCGCACTTGGCCTGGCACAGCGCCACATGGTGCTCGTAGCCGTTCTTCGCCGCGTAGATCATCAGGCCGTTCAGGTCGGGCACTTCGCATACCGCCACGCCGCCGAAGGTGGGCAGCGGATCGTCGGTGAATTTTCCTTCGCCCAGATAGCAGCGAATGCGGCCGTTCACGTCGTCCGTGGATACCTTGAGGAACGTCATGTCGGAGGGACGCACGCGGCCCTTGAGCGCACCGAAGCTCACGTCGCGGCCCAGGGTGGTGGCAAGGATATCCAGTTCGCCGATCTCCGGCTTGTCCTTAAAGGCGCAGGCCGGATAATTGGAGCAGTGCACGTTGATGCACTTGTCCGGTTCGTTTTTGTAATTGTTGTTCCAGTCCTGATAGATGGGCGGAACGCCGCCGGCTTTCAAAAGCGCCAGCATGCTCACGGCGCCCATGATGTCCGTTTCGCAGGCGCTGGGACGGCCCTTCTGGCCCATCATGCTCATGACCAGACACATGGCGCAGCCGTAGTTTGCCTCCACACTGTCCCAGCACTGTATGGCGCTGGCGTCGCAGTGGTGCGCGTCCATCCAGTCTTCGATGGCGATGCAGAGCTTGGCCTGCTTTTCTACCTTATAATCATCGATGCCGCACAGCACGTTTCCGTAGGCGCGGATCTCGTTTATCTTCGCCTGTACGCGCTCCGCGGCCGTGATCTGCCCGATATCCGCCATGATCTCGCTGAAGTCTTCCGTCTCGATGGTGATGCCGGAGGCCTGCAGGAGCTTTTCGGAGTAACGCACGGTGCGGAAGGGCATAACACGCGCGCCGATCTGGGCAATGCGTGCGTTTCTCAGGGCCTTTACCACCGCGCATACCCGTGCAAAGCGCTCCACATCCGCTTTGAATTCTTCACCGTCCACGGGGCAGGTATGCCGGGCGGTCAGAGAGTATTTGATGCCCTGCTGGCGCAGGTTGTTGCACAGGCTCAGCTTTCCGCAGAAAGCGTCGCGGCGGTTTTCAAGCTGCAGCTTGTCGAAATCGTCGTCGCAGGCCTGGATCAGGATCGGGCAGGAAAGGCCGCTCTTTTTGATGGCGTCAGCCACGCCGGTCTCTTCGCCGAAATTGGGAAGGCACACGATGATGCCGTCGATCTCGTCGGAATGGGCCTTAAACAGTTTTGCGCATTTGACCGCTTCGTCGTAGGTCATGGTCTCGCCCATATAGGTGTCTTCCGTGGAAAGGGTAATGACCTCGTGTCCCCACTCCTTCATACAGGCAAGCAGCTTTTCGCGGGCGGTAACCACTAGATGGTCGGGGAAGAAACTGCGGTTGGATACGATCACTCCGAATGTAGCCATATCATGCACCTCTCGCTATTGATGTAGTATTCTTTGAACAGCGCTGCGCCATCCCTGCATGAGGGCCGCGCGCCTGTTTTCGTCCGACTGGGGAAGATAGCTTCGCGAGCATCCACTTTTTACCGTTTCCTGGGTGAACAGGCCCGTTTTGAAGCCTGCCATGTACCCCGCTCCCAGGGCGCTTAACTCGCTTTCGTCCGAGGCCTTCACTTCACAGCCAAGCAAATCCGCCTGCATGCGCATGAGAAGCTCGTTTTTGCAGCCGCCGCCGTCCGCGTGGAGGACCTGCACGTTCCGCCCGGCGAGTTCCGCCATGGCGAAAATGACGTCTGCGTTCTGATATGCCATGCTCTCCAGCGCGGCGCGCACCATGTGGGCGCGCGTGGTAGAGCGGTTCATGCCGATAAACGCGGCGCGGGCGCTTTCGTCAAAGTACGGCGCTCCCATTCCTGAAAAGGCTGGTACTAAGTAAACGCCGTCGGTGTCGGGAACGGAGGAGGCCAGTTTTTCCACCTCCGCGGGGTCCGAAGCCATTTCCGCTTTGTCGCACAGCCACACGAGGGTGTCTCCGGAATGGGTGATGTTCCCTTCCAGTACATAATCCGTTCTGCCTTGCCAGCCGTAGGCGATAGAGGTGGAAAGCCCCCTGCCGGATTCGCAGGGCGTCTCCCCGGTATTCAGCATCACGGAGCTGCCCGTGCCGTAGGATGTTTTCACCATGCCTTCCTTTACACAGCCGTGACCGAACAGGGAAGCGTGGCTGTCGCCGAGAACGCCCGTGATGGGTATGCCTGCCGGTATGCCGGAAGCTGCGGTAACGCCGAAATCGCCGTCAGACGGGATCGGCTCTGCGAGGCAAGCAAAGGGGATGCCGAACAGATCGCACAGCTCTTTATCGAAGCAAAGGCGGCGGATGTCGAAAAGCTGCGTGCGGGAGGCGTTGCTCACGTCTGTGCTAAAGCGCCTGCCGCCGGTTAAGCGGTATACGAGGAAGCTGTCGATCGTACCGATGCAGATCTCGCCGTTTGCAGCGCGCTTTATAAGCGCTTCGTCGCTCCTCAGGGCGTGGGCGGCTTTCGCGGCAGGATAGTACGGGCTCAGCGTGAGACCTGTACGTTCCTTTACGAGATCGCCATAGGCGCTCAATTCCCTGCACAGCCCGGCAGCGCGCACGTCCTGCCATACGATGGCCCGGCGCACGCTTTTGCCCGTGCTCCTGTCCCAGAAAGCAGTGGTTTCCCGCTGGTTGGAAATGGCGAGAGCCGCGATCTCGCCGGAGTCGATGCCTTCCGTAACGTTACGTATGCCTTCGCACACGTTCAGGAAGATCTCCTCGGTATCGTGCTCCGCCCAGCCCGGCTGATCGTAATACTGATGATGCCGTTTGCTGAAGCGCTTTACGATGATGCCCTCCGCGTTTACAAGCATCACTTTGCTGGCGGAAGTGCTCTGGTCTATGGAAATCAGATACTTCTTCATTTTTTCAGGCCCTCCCGGACGGCTTTTGCGATGCCTTCGCCGTCCAGGCCGTAATGGCGGAACACCTCTTCGCTTTTGCCGGTGTATACCTTTTCGTCCGGCAGGCCCAGGATGCGCATGCGGGTTGGCTTTTTCTGCGAAAGCACCTCCGCCACAGCGCCGCCGAGGCCGCCGTATACGGCATGCTCTTCCACCGTGAGCACAAAGCCCGTGCCCGCGGCTTCCAGGATGGCCTCTTCGTCCAGGGGCTTGATGGTAAACATATCGTAAACGCTGATATGGATGCCTTCCTCGTTAAGGATGCGTGCGGCCTCCGTCGCCCAGTATACCATCTCACCGCAGGCGATGACGGCGGCGTCCTTTCCGTCTAAAAGCTTTACGGCTTTGCCGGGCGTGAAAAAGTCTTTTTCAGTGTAGATCTCCGGAACCGGTCCGCGTCCCATGCGCACGTAAGCGGGTTCATTTGAAGAAGCGAGATATCGGGTGAGCGCGCGCATCTGTACGGCGTCCGAAGGCAGATATACTTCCATGCCGGGCAGCGCGCGCATCAGGGCAATATCCTGCGTGGAGTGGTGGGTGGAGCCCAGCGCGCCGTAGCTGACGCCGCCGGATACGCCGATGATCTTCACGTTCATATGGCTGTAGCTCACGTCCGCCTTGACCTGCTCCGCGCTGCGCATGGAGTAGAAGCAGGCCGGCCCGCACACAAAGGGCCTCAGGCCCGCGTTGGCAAGGCCTGCCGCGATGCCCACGGCGTCCTGCTCCGCGATGCCGCATTCCACAAACTGGGAAGGCAGCTCGTCCGCAAAGGCGGTGAGCGTCACGCTGCCGCGGCTGTCGGTAGCAAGGGCGTAAAGGGATCTGTCCTTCTTTGCAAGCGCGAGGAGTTCGGCTGTAAAGGCGCCGCGCACCGTGCTTTTAGTCATTGAAATCAACCTCCTCTACGCCAAGCGCCCTGCAGGCTTCCTGAAGCTGTTCAGCATTTGGCACTTTGTGGTGCCACTCGGGCTTTCCTTCCGCAAAGGGCAGTCCTTTTCCCTTGACCGTATGGGCGATCAGGCAGTGGGGCTTGCCCTGCTCGTGTTCAGCGTGGAAGTAATCGAGGAGCGCCTGCATATCGTTTCCGTCAGCCTCGCATACGTCCCAGCCGAAGGCCCGCCATTTGGCGGCAAGATCGTCAAGCGCCATCACGTTTTCAGTGGGGCCGCTGATCTGCAGTCCGTTTCGATCCACAACGGCGAAGAGGTTGTCCAGCTTATAGTTCGCGCCCGCCATGGCAGCTTCCCATACGCTGCCTTCTGCCTGCTCGCCGTCGCCCATCACCACATACGTCTTGTATTTCTGTCCCGTGCGCTTCGCGCCAAGTGCCGCGCCCACCGCCACCGGCAGGCCGTGGCCCAGCGCGCCCGTGCACACCTCAACACCAGGCACCTTGTTGTTGGGATGGCCGATGATGCGGCTGCCCGCTTGGGAGAAGGTGGCAAGCTCGCTTCTGGGAAAGAATCCCCTGTCCGCGAGGATCGCGTAATACGGCTCGCAGGAATGGCCCTTGCTCATAAAGAAGCGGTCCCGCTTTGGATCGTCGGGACGTTTGGGATCGACGTTCATCACGTCGTAATACAGCACCGTCAGGATATCGGTCGCGCTCATGGCGCCTCCGGTATGCCCGGTCGAAGCGTTGTGGATCATGGTCAGCGCTTCCGCCCGCGTGCGGGCCGCGATACGGGCAAGCTCATTTGCGTTCAAGCCAAAGACCTCCTTCATCCGTTGAATCTTAGGGAACCATTCAATATTCTAATGTAATTTCTTCTTCAAATACGAGTTTCAGCGTGCCGTTGTTCCCATAGCGTATCGGCAGCCAGACGTAGGTACAGCGTTCAAAGTTTTCTGTATTGTGCCTTTCCAGCATCATCACGCTTTCCCCTGCCCGGGTGTCAAAGATATATGTGCCCTGGGTGCGGAAGGTGGTTTTCTCATCGTCCCCTACGCAGGGATCCCCCATATCCTCCCACGGACCCATGATGCTTTTTGCCCTGCAATACCGCGCCTGATTGTACGCCCAGCCCGTAAGACCGGAGGTGACCATATAGTACCAGCCGCCGTTTTTCACAAGGCAGGGTGCTTCCCGCCCGTCCGCCGCGTCGATGCGGGCATATTCTTTTGTGCAGGACAGATAATCGTCGGACAGTTTTACGATATGCAGGCAGCGCTCGAAGGGTTCAAGCACCGGTTTGAATTCACGGCTGACCTGCCTGTCGTAAACGAAGAAGGCATTACCGTCGTCATCCTGAAACAGCGTGCAATCCCGCACAAAACCGCTTTCGTCTATCGGGCGGCAGGTGCCAAGGAAGCGGTATTGGCCGTTCACCCTATCGCATACGGCCACGCCCGCTTCCGCCGTGCCGGGGCCAAAGCCATGATCTCCGGGATACTTTACGTAATGGCACCACAATACATACTTCTTTGTAGCCTGGTTGTATATGATCTTGGGGCGTTCAAAGCGCATGGGCGCCCGGAGCGGATTGTTTTCTTCCTGCGAGCAGGCGAGGATCACGCCTTCATATTTCCATGAGACAAGATCACTTGACGCGTACATCACAACGCCCGTATCCGTCACCTGTCCGCCTTCGCCTTTCGGAGCAAAAGGCCGGGGCCTGAGGCGCAGGCCGTACCAGTGATACTGTCCGTCTGCAAATATCACGCCGCCGTCGCTGGCGTTTATGACGTTGCCGTCGGTATCCGTGCGCTGGTAAAAGTTTGTGATCTTCCCGTTTACGATCCTGGCTTTCATGCGTTTACAGGGTGCGGACGCTGTCACGCTCCACCAGGGAAACGCTCATGCGCACGCGCTGCGCCACCTGGACGTCGCCCTTCATCATGCTGTACAGCCGGTTCACGGCGATGGAGCCGAGCCTGCGCTTGTCCACGCGGATGGTGGACAAAGGCGGCTCTACCACCTGGCACATGGGCATATCGTCCATGCCTACAATAGAAAGATCGCGGGTCAGCTTGTATCCGGCCTGCTTCAGCGCCCACATGGCGCCTACGGCCATGATGTCGTTGCCGGCAAAAAACGCCGTTGGCAGCTGGGGCGAGGTGCTCAGCCAGTCCGCCATGTCGCGGCAGGCTCCCTCCACGGTGGGTTCCAGTTCCACGCGCACAAAGGTGGAAAGGCCCTTCTCGGCAAGGGCGTCTTCAAAACCGCGCAGGCGGTCGGCCATGTTGTTGAAGGGCAGGCTGGAATCGAGAAAACCGATGCGGGTGTGGCCGTTGCGCATCAGGCAGCTGGCCGCAAGATAGCCGGCTTCCCGGTTGTCGATGGATACCGAGGAAAAGCGTTCATAATGGAAATCGCTGTCCAGCAGAAGCACCGGATGTTCCACGTCGCGCCAGGGCTTTAAATCCTTTGAATCCATTTCGGTGGCCAGAAGCAGGATCGGCATATCGGTAAAGTGGGATATGTCGTCGCCGCTGTGCACGTGATTGATGAGCAGGTCACAGCCCAGCTTCTGGCATTCTTCCTGTACTCCCTCGATGAGCTGGGCAAAGAAAGCCGTGTCCATCACGACCTTGCCGTGCTTTTTATAGATCACCAAGCGGATGCATTTCTTTTCGTCGTCTTCCGAAGGCAGATAGCCCATCTGCATCGCCAGAAGACGGATCTGTTCCGCCTTTTCCCGGTTGATGCCGCTTTTGTGATTCAGCGCGTTGGATACGGACGCGGTGGACACGCCCGCCGCCTGCGCGATATCCGATAATCTGATTTTTGCCATAACGAGCCTCCCTTCTTGAATATTGTACTATATTCCTCGAAAAAAAACAACGGACTCATTAATCTTTTGATTAATATTTTAGTTAATTTTCAACATCATTCACGCTTCAGAATATTCATTCGAGCGTCCTGTCCTTTCGTTTTTGTATCTCAGTTATGCCTGTATTGCCGATATTCAGGATTGCAGCTGACTGAAGCGATTATCCGGCGAAAGAGTTTTCGAATCACGACATGCGGTCCTGCGCAAAACCTTTATGAAAAATTAGCTAAATGTTTTGTATATATATTGACATGCCGCGCTCATATCAGTAGAATGAAATCATCTGTTCATGGAGGTCGGTTTATGGTCGCGGCACAGAAAAGACACTCGGTTTTGGCGCGGTTGCTGAAGTACCGCTGGCTGTACCTGCTGGGCCTTCCCGGCATGGCGATCCTGTTCGTATTCCATTACCTGCCTATGGGCAGCCTGGTCATGGCCTTTGAGGACTACGATCCCTGGGTCGGGCTGATGAACAGCCCTTTCGTTGGCCTTAAGCATTTTTCCAAGCTTTTCAACGACAGCAAATTCTACCTGATGCTCTGGAACACGCTGAAGATCAGCATGCTTTCGCTCATCACGTTTCCCGCGCCCATTATCCTGGCTCTTCTTTTAAATGAAGTCCGTTCCGCCGCCTATAAAAAGACCATCCAGACCGCCGTGTATCTGCCCCACTTCTTAAGCTGGACGATCGTGGTGAGCCTTACGTTTTTCCTGCTCTCCTCCGAGCAGGGCCTCATCAACAAGATCATCGTTTCCTCCGGCGGCGAAGCGCACGCTTTCCTGTTTGACAAAAGCATCATATACTTTATCATCGTCATCCAGTCCGTTTGGAAGGGCGTCGGCTGGGGTTCCATCGTTTACCTGGCCGCCATCGCCGGCATCGACCAGGGCCTGTACGAAGCCGCCCGCATCGACGGCGCAAACAAGTTCCAGTCCATCCTGCACATCACCCTGCCCTGCATACTGCCCACAGTCGCCGTGATGCTGATCCTGAAAATGGGCTCCATCATATCCGTGGATTTCGAGCAGGTCCTGCTGATGACCAACGCCCTGGTCAAGGAAAAGCTGGAAGTGTTCGAAGTGTACATCTATCAGAACGGCGTAAAGAGCGGTTCCACGCAGTTCAGCTATACCACCGCCATCGGCATGTTCAAGTCCGTCGTGAGTACGATACTGGTGATCACCACCAACCGCATCGTTTCCTCCAACGGAATGAAGGGCATCATGTAAGGAGGCGCACATGGCTCAGAAGCTCGAAAGCAAACAGAATTACGGTAAGCTCGGCATGCGCGCCAGCGAGAACATCTACCAGTGCCTGATCGGCATTTTGCTGGCGCTGCTCGCGTCCACGATGATACTGCCCTTTCTGTACGTGCTGGTGATATCCTTTACGGATTCCACTGCCTATGTATCCGGCTCCTTCTACCTCTGGCCCAAAAAGTGGAGCACGGAAGCGTACGTGTTGATCCTCCGGGGCCGCGGATTTCTGGACGCACTCAGGGCCAGCCTGTTCATCACCTTCGTGGGCACCCCCATCAACGTGTGCGCCAACGCAGGCCTTGCGTACATGCTCTCCAAGGACGACCTGATCGGCCGCGGCGTGATCAACAAGCTGGTTATGTTCACCATGCTTTTCGGAGCCGGCATGATACCCAACTTCATCAATATCCGCAATCTCGGCCTGATCAACAGCTGGTTTGCAAACATTCTGCCCGGCGCCTGCGGCGCATGGACGGTGATGGTGATGAAGAGCTTTTTCCAGGAACTGCCAAGGGACATCGAAGAAGCCGCCGAGATCGACGGCTGCGGCACGATGCGTATGTTCTTCCAGATCGTGCTTCCGCTGTCTTTGGCGATGCTCGCCACCTTCACGCTGTTCGCTTTGGTCTCCTATTGGAACTGCTATTTCAGCGCCATCATGTATCTGACCGATACCAGCAAGATGCCCCTGCAGGTATACCTTCAGAAGATCGTGCTCTCCACCGATATTTCCGAGGTGGTGGACGTTCAGGACGATCTGGTGAACAAAGTCCCCCAGGAGGTCATGCGCATGGCTTCGCTGGTGGTTGTCGTATTCCCGATACTTTGCATCTATCCCTTCATGCAGAAGTATTTCGCCAAGGGCGTCATGGTGGGCGCCGTGAAGGGCTGAAAATGGATTACACGCCTTGAGGCGGTAATTAATAAAACGGAGGTTCTTGCAATATGAAGAAGACCTTATCCATCCTCCTCGCTCTGGTGCTCGCGCTGAGCATCGGCGCCTTCGCTTCTGCCGAAGACGAGAGGATCACCATCTCTGTGATGGGCATCGACTGGGGCTACGGCCCGTCCTCCAACAGCTCCATGGAGCAGTGGTGGGAAGACCTGTTTGATGTCAACCTGGACATCCAGTGGGTCAACTACAACGACTACAACGAGAAAGCCAACGCTCTGATCACCGCCGGCGCCCAGCCCGACGTGATCCAGATCAACAAGACCGACGGCGCCTACTACTATCCCCTGTTCACCAAGGCGATCGACAACGGCCAGTTCCTGGACCTGAGCGATTACCTGTTTGGCGAGGGCGGCCTGGCGGAGACCAACGCCGTGTTCAAGGGCTGGAGCCAGGGCATGTGGGATCAGGCCACCTATAAGGGCGGCATCTACATCCTGCCCCGCAGCAAGGCAGAGATCGCCCAGCAGAGCGGCATCACCGTCCGCCGCGACCTGATGAAGAAGTACGGCTTCGAAGAGGAGCCCACCACCATGGAGGAGCTCAAGGACTGGCTGATCGACCTGAGCAACGCCGCCACCGAAGGCGAAGGCTACAAGATCTACGCTCTTGACTTCTACGGCGACATCATCAACAACGCCCGCACCACCGCTTTCGCGGTAGCTTTCACCGGCCAGATGGACTGGGGCTACGACACTGAAGGCAACTTCGAGTATATCTGCTTCGACGAGAACTACATCAACTTCCTGAACTGGATGAAGGATCTCTATGACGCCGGCGTGCTCGATCCCGAATTCGCGCTTTCCAACAGCGATACTTCCAAGTGGAAGGGCGGCCGTTCCGTGGCGTTCCTCACCGCCTGGTACAACTGGAACCAGTCCGCTGACCTGGTCACCAACCGCATCTTCGACAAAGTGTGTCCCGACACCTATGAGTGCTGGTGCCTCATGCCTGTGACCGGCGACAACGGCATCGTGATCTCTGCCAACTCTTCGGACATCGACAGCTGCATCGCCATCTCCGCCAACGTGGACGAAGCGAAGCTGCAGAAGATCCTGCAGGTGTTCTGCGCCACCGAAGAAGAATATCCCGGATACAACGACGTGATGAGCTACGGCGTGGAAGGCCTCCACTTCGACTTTGACGAAAACGGCACCCGTGTGAAGAACGACGACCAGCGCAAGGCCAACACCGAAGGCTATGTCGGCGCGTGGAACCAGGTCTTCCTGAAGGTCGACGCCGATCAGATCACCTCCAAGTTCATGCGTTCCGGCGCCAGCCGCGCCAGCGACGAGAACATTCAGAGGGCCAAGGATATCCGTGCCGTTCTGGCCGCCTATCTGGACGAGACCGGTCTGAGCTTCTCCAATCAGAACCTGTTCTCCGAGACCTACAACACCAGCTGGGCCAACATCGTGTCCGACACCAACGCCAACATCACCAAGTACATCATGGGCGAGATCAGCGCCGAAGAGTGGCTTGCGTTTGTTGACAGCGTAGTAAACGGTGCCGATTATCAGGCGATCATCGCCGAGTTCGCCGCCAGCGCTAACTGATAAGTCTCCATGATCCAAGGCGGGGGAAGCTTCCCCCGCCGTTTTTTGAACGGAGGAAACGTTATGCCTAAAGCATTGCCCCGTGAGATGACCGGCGCGGAGCTGAACTCCATGCTGAAAAGCAACGTCCATTTTAAAAGCCTCGGCGGCGTTCGCGTGCCGGGCCTTAAGCTTTCTGACAGCGACCTTGCCTGGTGGCGGGAGTGCCGGGTTGGCATGTTCATCCACTGGGGATTGTATTCCATCCTCGGCCGCGGAGAATGGGTGCGTTTTGCCGAAAAGCTGCCCTATCACCAGTACGAAGCTCTGGCCGGTCAGTTCGATCCGCTGGATTTCTGCACCGACGAATGGATGGATACCGCCCGGGATCTTGGTGCAAAATACGCCGTAATGGTGACGCGCCACCACGACGGCTTCGCTTTGTGGGACAGCGCCGGCAGCTGGAACCGTTTCGATTCCATGCACGCAAAGGCGCACAGGGATTTCGTAAAAGAATTCACAGATTCCTGCCGGAAATACGGCATGCGCCGGGGATATTATTACTCCCCCATGGACTGGCGCTTTCCTGGGTACTTTGACCCGGAGCATCTAACTTCCAACGCCCTGATCATGAAGCAGCAGTGCTACCGACAGGTGGAGGAGCTGGTCACGCGCTACGGTGCGCCCGATATCCTGTGGTATGACGGAGGCTGGCTCGCCCACAAAGGCAGCGACACCTCCAGCGCCTGGTTCTGGGAACCGGACAGGCTCAACCGCATGGTGCGCTCCCACGCGCCCAAAGCCGTCATCAATCCACGTTCCGGCTGGGAGGGAGACTTTTACTGCGATGAAGGCAGTGCCGAGATCAGCGGAGGCATCATCACCGTGCCCTGGGAAAAGAACCTCTGCCTGTGTTCTGGCGCTTCCTGGGGCTGGATGGAAAACGATCCCGTGCAGCCGCTTTCCTGGCTGATCCGGATGCTGGTGAACGTGATCTGCCGCGACGGCAACATCCTTTGGAATATCGCGCCCGACAGAAACGGTAAGCTTTCCGGCGAAGTGCACGCACGAATAAGGGAGTTTGGCGCCTGGATACGGGAAAACGGAGAAGCTATCTACGGCACGCGGGGCGGGCCGCTTGAGCCTGTGGACGGCGTTTTCGGCACCGTGTTCAACAAAAACACCGTGTATCTGCACATCCTGGACGGCAAGCGCTTTTCCGGCATGGCGGTCGGTCCTTTCCCCGGTCTGGTGCTTTCTGTACAGCGCATGGACGGCCAGGATATAAAGTACACCGTTGCGGACGGCATGCTTCATGCGGATATATCAGATACCACTTTCAGTACGGATACCATACTGAAGCTCACGCTGGACAGGGAGATCACGCCCGTTGTATCGGATGTGTACTTTACCGGCAAATAAGTCTCAGTCCTTCTGTGTTTGCACTCATACAAAAGCATTCTTCCCGCAAGGTAATTTGTTTGGAATGCTTATTGAAAAACATTTGAAATAAGAGTATACTTAAGCACGAAATTGGTGCCGGTACGTTCCGCCAATCGGAATGCAGGCCGGTCAAAGAGCCGATAAGGAGCAAGGATATGAAATCGGATGTGATCACGGTTTCCAGCAGGCATGATCAGATCGAGGAAGCGCTTAAGCAGGCGGAAAAAACTGCCGCGTTCAAAGGCCTTTCCAAGAAAGGAACGCTGCATCTCGTTCTTCTGACAGAAGAAATGATGGGGCTTATGCGCTCCATCACCGGTGAAACGGAAGGCAAGTTCTGGATCGAAGACGAAGACGGCGTGTTCCAGCTGCATCTTCAGGTGACCACGCCCATGAACAGCATGAAGCGGGAACGCCTGCTTTCATCTTCCAGCAGCGGAAAAAACGAATCTGCGAAGGGCCTGATGGGCCGCTTACGGGACGTGTTCGACCGCAGCGCCGACGAAGACGTATCCGCTTTCACCTCCCCCATGCTGTTGCCCGGCGCTTATGAATACAGCGAAAAGGCTGGGCTGAACTGGGAATGGTCCATGACGCATTATCAGCAGGAGCTGGCATCTTTGGTGGCCATGCGGGATGAAGCCGCCCGGAAAGCCTGGGACGAGCTGGAAAAATCCGTCGTCTCCCATGTGGCAGACGAAGTGAAAGTGAGCATCCGCGGACGCAGCGCCGAAATGATCATCATCAAAAAGATCGCTTGACCGATCCTGTTTGCAGATTCAGAGGAAAAGGCCGGATGCAGCCTTTTCCTTTTTGTTTTACTGTATGTCCACGGCTCTGGAGGCCAGGATGAGAGCGCCGGTATCCGGCCAGATGCATACGGTCTGCACTTCCTTTGACGAGGCGGACAGGTAGTACATGCATCGTCTTTTTACGTAGGCGCCGATCTCCGCGAAGGTCACGCGGCGGTCCCGGTCAGCGTCCGCTTTCAGAGAGGTGCTCCGGTCGCCCACCAAATCCCAGCCAAGACCCTCGCACAGGGCTCTCGCGAAGGCGGTAGAAAGGTTTTCTTCCTCCATGTTTTTGGACGCAACGCGGTAGCTGTTTTCCTCACCCGTACAGGATGCGCATACAAGGTACTTATCCGACGCGAACGCGTTCTGCCTGAAAGCCATGGCGAAATGCTCTTCAAAGCTGTCTTCCCCGATAAAGCCGCCTGAATTGCAGCAGTCGATCAGAAGGATCACCGTGCCCGGTATACCGCGCAGGGTTCTTTCGAGTTCCTGTGCCGTGAGGCGCTCCCCTTCGCGGGTCTCGATCCAGCTCGTTCCGCTTTGCGCGCCGCCGTGGGCGTTGATATACACCAAAGACACATCAGCCCCCTGCGCCTCACGGAAGGTCTCGCTTATAGCGTACAGAAGCTCGTCCTTCGTAAAGTCCAGCCCCATGGTGCTTATAAAACCGCCGCTGTTGCCAAAGGCACGGCTTAACGCATCGTATACGCCCTGCGTGGAATTGAGTCCGCCGCCGCGCACGCGCCCGTCGTCATAGTGCACGATCCCCGCACTGAGCGCACGAAAAACGCCCGTCTGCGCAAGGCAAGCGGGCATGATGAAAAGCAGGATCAGTACACAGGCAAGCAGTTTTCTCATCAATCGTCCTTCAGATAATCGGCTTTTACATATCCTTCAAATTCAACGGTCTTTACGCTTACCCAGTTATCGTCATAGTATCCGGTTACGATCACGCGCTCGCCGCTGTACAGTAGCGCCGTGATGCTGCCCGAGGTACTGGGCTTTGAGCGCACGTTCAAAGTTGTGGCCGTTACGCGGGCGTATTTCTGACCCTCTTCGAGGGGCGGCAGCGGGGCCTGCGTAGGCCTGGGGGTAGGCCTTGCCCGGGCATAGCCCAAAGAGGAAGGCAGCTCGGAAATCGGCGAAAGCGTGTTTTCCGTCCAGTCGATCTGATACCAGCTTACACCCGGATAGTAGAACGAGAGGATCTCTTCGCAGTCCTTATGGTGCTTTCCCGCCATGGTCTGGGCGCCCCTCTGGCTCATGCCCACGCCGTGGCCGAAACGCCGCGCGATGATGCGGAAGCCGTCCTTTTCGTTCTCCACGGAGAAGACCTCGAAGGCCTGGCTGTTGATGCTCAGGTTCAGCAGGTTTTTAAGGTATCCGTAGGTTTCCAGCCTGACGGCATACGTTTGTTCACAGGGGACAAAATCGCTGAGCACCCACGCCTGTGTGGGTTCGGGAGAAACGCTCGGTTCCGGTGAAAGAAGAGCGTCGGGTTCGTTTGCGCCGTCCGGTCCCGGAGTGGGTGCAGCCGAAGGCGTCGGCGTTTCGGGCGCGGGGGAAGCGGTTTCGTCTGCTTCTGGCTGAGCGGTTTCTTCCGGCGCTGTTTCATCCGGCGCAGTCGTAGGCTCGTCCGCAAGCGTCTGCATTAGGACACGTTTGGATGCTGTGACTTCAAAATCCATGGCCCGGTACATCAGGCTGCCTTTTACATCCGGAACAGTCGGGGTTACGGACACCACAGAATCGATCCGTATCTCCTGCGCGTCCGGAATGATCAGGTCGAGCTGCGCGGCGAGCGCGCGCTCCAGGTCTGTGCCCTGTTCGATCTTCGCGGGGATAAATGCTGACTTCTGCGTGCTAAGACTGTTTTCAAGATCATACGGGTCGTCCTTCATCTCAATGTAGCTCACCGTGCCACCCCAGATCTGTTTTGTACTGGCGATCTGGCCGCCGTTGGACGCGGTGTAGTAGCACTGGGCAAAGGAACCGCTTGCCATGCCCACGATGCCGCGGGTGGAATCCACGGCCTTGATCACGTTGGTCAAAGCGGGATCGAAGCCCTTGAACACCTGGTCAGCCGTTGTGTCCACAACGTCGTAGGCTTTGGTCTTGTTGGCTGCCCTTGCCCGCATTGCGTAGGTGCGCGCCGCGATAGCCTGGGCCTTGAGCGCTTCCAACGGGAAAGAATTGCTCATCTCGTAGGCAACGACGCCGTACAGGTAGTCTTCCACCTGTATGGTGAGGATGCTCTCGATGCCGCCGCTGCCGTTGGACGAAAGCTTGAGGTCGCCGGCGAACAGGTTGTCCTTTTCGCTTTCGTGGATATAGATACCGCCCGGCTCCTTGCCGTCCTCCGGCGCGTGGCGCTTGAGCGTAAAGGAGGAGCCCATGTCGATGGTGAGTCCGCCGGCGCTTAAATACAGTTCACCGCCGCCTTCCGCTACGGTGACTTCCGTGCCGCGCGTAAAGCGAAAGCCCGCGTCTCCGTCCACAGTGTAAACGCCGTCCAGCGTGATGCCCAGGGCAGGCGTATTGCTGAGCGTGCGCAGATGCACGCGCAGAAGGCCGTCGTCCACGATGTCGGAGGGCTGGGCATTTACGTCTGAGCGATTGGTGAGCACCATCACGCACAGCGAAAGCGCAACTACAGTGCACAGGATGCTGGCGATCCACGCCAGGGCGCGCCTGCGCCTTGCCTGAGCCTTCCGTCGTTTCTTTGAGGACGTTTTAGACATAAGCTGCCTCCCTGAGGTTTTCCCTTTGACGCGCACAATGGACGTTTTGTTCATAAGGCAGCCGGCATTTGAAGCCGGCTGCCAGCAAAGATACTATTTGCCGAATTCAGCCGCAGACGAAGAGATCAGGTCGATCTGGCGCTGCGCCTCTGCGGCGCTTGTCTCTCGTACACCGGCGTATATCTTCAGTTTCGGCTCGGTGCCGCTGGGGCGTACGCATACCCAGGCACCGCCTTCCAGCGTATACAGCAGCACGTCTGCTTTGGGAAGGCCCATCACGCCGCCCTGCTTGAAGTCCATGGCCTCAAGCACTTTTCTGCCGCCGATCGTTACAGGCGGGCAGGCACGCAGGGAGGCAGTCGCCTTTTCGCGCTTTTCCATGCCGTCCACACCGGGCATCACGACGGATACGGTCTTCTCGGCGAAATAGCCGTATTCCTTGTACATGGCTTCCAGCGCGTCCATCAGGCTCTTGCCCTGGGATTTGTAGTAGGCCGCCAGTTCGCAGGCCAGGAGCGTGGCGATCACAGCGTCCTTGTCGCGGATATATCCGCCAGTCAGATAGCCGTAGCTTTCCTCGAAGCCAAGCAGGAAATTGCGGTTGCCGATCTTTTCTTTTTTGTCGATGGTCTCGCCGATAAACTTGAAGCCTGTGAGCACGCGCTCGATCTTTACGCCGTATTTTTCCGCGATTGCGTCCACCATACGGGTGGATACGATGGTGGTCACGGCGTAGGCGTCGGGCGCCGGCTTTTTGGCGCGCAGGATGTATTCCAGCATCAGGCAGCCCGCCTGGTTGCCGGTGACGGGCGTCCATACGCCGTCTTTTTTGAGCATCATGCCCATGCGGTCGCTGTCGGGATCGGTGCCGATGATCACGTCCGCGTCCACCTTGTCCGCGTAGCCGATGGCCAGCGTGAAGGCCTCAGGGTTCTCCGGGTTGGGGCTCTTCACCGTGGGGAAGGCGCCGTCCGGCTCTTCCTGTTCCTTCACCACGGTGACGTCTTCATATCCGGCCTTCTTAAGCGCCGCGCGCACCAGCTTGTTGCCCGCGCCGTGCAGGGGCGTGTAGACGATCTTCAGCTTTACGCCCGTGCGGGCAAGCAGGTCCTTGTCCGGGCGGAGCGATAGGACATGGTCTATATAGGCTTCGTCCACTTCGCTGCCGATGATGCGGATAAGCGGGCTTTCAAGAGAAGGCAGCATATCGATCGAAAGAGGATCGAGCGCCTGCATCTCCCTTAGCACCGCGTCTGCCGTGTCCGGCGTGATCTGGCCGCCGTCCGCGCCGTAAGCCTTGAAGCCGTTGTACTCCGCGGGATTATGACTGGCCGTTACCACGATGCCTGCAACGCAGTTCAGGTGCTTGATGGCGAAGCTCAGCTCCGGCGTAGGGCGAAGACTGTCGAACAGGTACACCGGAATGCCCATGTTGGCAATGACCTTCGCGGAATCCTCCGCAAACTCGCGGCTGAAATGCCTGGAATCGTGGGCGATGGCAACGCCGCTTTTTCCTTCTGGCGCGCCGGCTTTCAGCAAGTACGCGGCCAGGCCCTTAGCGGCACGGCGCACGGTGTATACGTTCATGCGGTTGCTGCCCATGCCCAGGATGCCCCTTAAGCCGCCGGTGCCGAATTCCAGGTCCTTGTAGAATCTGTCCTCGATCTGCTTTGGATCGTTTTTGATATTCTCCAGTTCTGCCTTTTCTGCTGCGCTGAGCACGGGCGAAGAAAGCCAGGTATCATACATTTTCATGGCTGCTGCTCCTTTTGAAAATCCCGACAGGCTGGGCTGTCGGGTTTTGGTTTATTTGGTGCCGAAGATCCGGTCGCCTGCGTCGCCGAGACCGGGCACGATGTATTTATTTTCGTTGAGGTATTCATCCACTGCGGCGATGTAGATGTCCACGTCCGGATGCGCTTCCTGTACGCGCTTTATGCCTTCCTGTACGCCCACAAGGCACACGAGCTTGATGTACTTGCAGCCGTGTTCCTTGAGCATGGTGATGGCGTCCGTAGAGGAGCCGCCCGTTGCCAGCATGGGATCCACCACGATGATCTCGCGGTCTCCCACGTCCGGCGGGAGCTTGCAGTAGTATTCCACAGGTTCATGGGTGACGGGATCTCTGTACAGTCCGATATGGCCGACTTTGCAGGTGGGGATCATGTTCACGAATCCGTCCACCATGCCAAGGCCTGCTCTCAGGATGGGCACGATGCCCAGCTTCTTGCCGGTGATGACCCTGCTTTTGCACTTGCAGATCGGGGTCTCGATCTCGATCTCCTCCATGGGAAGATCGCGGGTCACTTCGTAGCACATGAGCGTGGCGATCTCTTTGAGGAGCTCGCGGAAGTCCTTGGCGCCGGTCTCCACCTGGCGCATGAGGGTAAGCTTATGCTGAATGAGCGGATGATCGATGACGTAAACCTGACCCATAAATCTACCTCCTGCATTCATTTCCCGATCATTATACCCGATTTCGGCCTGCTTGGCAACCCGTCAATTGTAAAACATGATCCGATAAGCAAAATCGTGAAATTGAAGGAATTTAATTATAATTAACATACTCCTCTGTTCATCATCCCGCTTTCGTGGTATAATCTCAAAGGATTTATGTTTCCGTGGAGGAAAAGATGTTTCGCGTAGGATCACTCCGCAAGCTGCAAAGCGGCTGCATGCTTTTTGACGACAGCAAGAACGTATATTATCTCACCGGTTTTACGGGCGAAGGCTGCCTGCTGGTCACGCCGGCAAGCGCTGTGATCATCACCGACTTCCGCTATGTAGAGCAGTGCGAACGCCAGGCGCCCGAATGCGTGCTGGAGCAGACCACAAGGGAAAAAGGCCGCAGTGCCATCATCAAAAAATACCTGGATGACGCGGGCTCCAAAGAACTGTACGTGGAGACCGGCATCCTGACGGTAGACGCCTTCCGTGCCCTTTCCAAATACTTGGAAGGCATTACGCTTAACGATATGCCCCCGGTGCTCAGGGACATGCGCATGGTGAAAAGTGACGAGGAGATCAAGGCCATATGCAAAGCCGCGATCATTTCCTGCGACGCTTTCGAAGCTCTGCTCAAGCAGTTAAAGCCCGGTATGACTGAAAAATACGCGTGTGCCATCCTGGAGCACGAGATGCGCCTGCGCGGGAGCGAAGGACCCGCCTTTGACACCATCGTGGCGTCCGGCGTGAACGGGTCTCTCCCCCACGCCGTACCTTCCGATAAAAAGATCGAAAGCGGTGAGCTGGTCACCTTCGATTTCGGCGCCAGCAGCATGGGCTACTGCTCCGACATGACGCGTACCGTTGCCGTGGGCCGCATAAGCTATGAGCTCAACAAGATCTACGACGCCGTTTACACCGCCCATATGATGGCGCTGGAGCAGGTCAAGCCAGGCGTCATCACCAAAGATCTTGACACCATCGCCCGGGAGTATCTGGAAAAGAGATATCCTGGCGCTTTCGGCCATTCCCTAGGCCACGGCGTGGGCCTGAACATCCACGAAAGCCCCGCGGTGAGCACCCGCGGCGACACGGTGCTTCAGAAAGGCCACGTGATCACCATAGAACCCGGTGTATACATCAAAGGTCTTGGCGGCTGCCGCATCGAGGATACGGTGATCGTGACCGACACTGGCTTTATCGACCCCTATACGGTTTCAAAGCAACTGATCGTTGTTTGAACATATCTGCCAACATTTGTAAGGAGGAAACCCCATGGTAACAGCAGGCGATTTCAAAAAAGGCATTACGGTGGAATGGGATGGCGGCATCTGGACGATCGTCGACTTCCAGCATGTAAAGCCCGGAAAAGGCGCAGCCTTCGTTCGCACCAAGATTAAGAATATCATCACCGGCGCCGTGCTCGAGCGCACCTTCAACCCCACGGACAAAATGCCCAAGGCCATTATCGAAACGAAAGAAATGGAGTATCTGTACGACGACGGCGATCTGTACTACTTCATGGATGGCGAGACCTTTGAGCAGATCGGCCTTACCAAGGAGCAGGTGGAAGACGCCATCGTTTTCATGAAGCCCAACACCAACGCTACCGTGCGTTTCTACAAGGGCTCCGCTTTCTCCGTGGAAGCGCCCACTTTCGTGGAGCTGGAAGTGACCCACACCGAACCCGGCTTCAAGGGCGATACCGCTTCCAACACCACCAAGCCCGCCACCGTGGAGACCGGCTACACATTGCAGGTGCCGCTGTTCATCGAGATCGGCGACGTGATCAAGATCGACACCCGCGTTGGCGAATACCTGAGCAGAGTCTGATCCTCATTAACTGCCAGCAAAACGGAAACGCCTTTGGGCGCTTCCGCTTTTGAATTTGAGTAAGGTCGTGAAAATATGAAAGACGCACAAAAACTGATCGGCCAGGTGCAGGGACTTCTGGAAAACTCGTCTGACGCAGCCAGCCTGAAGACCGCGGTACTTCGGCTTGCCGGCGCGCTGGAAGACGCCCTGAAAGAGATCGCTTCGCTTCACCAGGAGATCGACGAGCTGAACGAGTATGTGAGCCGGATCGACGATGATCTGGGCGAGCTGGAACTCATGCACGACGACGAAGCTGAGGATTATGAAGATTATTTCGGCCTTGACGATGACGAGGACGAAGACGATGCGTTTGATGATGAGGACGATGAGGAAGATGAGGACGAAGAAGACGAAGAAGACGAAGATGATGAGGACGAAGATGACGGTAAGGCAACCCGCACGGTTTTCAGCATCTGGCACAGAGATGATAAAAAGGACGATCCGGAATGATCCGGATTTCCCGATTCTGCATCCCGGCTGTTTGCCGGGATGTATTCATATGCGTTTTTTTAAAGGAATGTCAGGGAATATTCGTTAAGCGTTCCACCTCATCACCGCCTTCGGCGGAGCTTCCCCTCGCGGGGAAGCCTTATATGGCTTCTTCTTGAAGAGAAGGTGGTCCGCGTAGCGGCTCGGTTGAGGTGTAAGTTATGCACAAGAACCTAAGTTTCCGGGAAGAAGCTTATCTTTAGCATTTAATACCGCATCGCATGATGTTGTACTTATTCCTCCTGAAAATACGGAAACCGCCGCGGGATTGCTCCCGCGGCGGCATTGGTTTGATCGCCTGTGAATCAGTGAATGGCGTCGTAAGCGTCCTGATACTCTTCCAGGATCTTGTCGCCGCCCTGAGTGTGCCAGTCAGCATAAACCGCCTGCAGGCCTTCGAGGTCGATCTTGCCGGCGATGTACTGCACCTGAGCGTCCTCAACGGTGGTGTTGATGGTGGCGCCCAGCAGTACGTTGGTAGCGCTGTCCAGCGTGTAGCAGGGGTTGGAAATTACGTACTGCGCGTTGTCGATCAGGTTCTGGTTGTACCAGTCACGCAGGATCGTGCCGGCAGCAGCGGGAGACAGATCGCCGTGTACGTTCATGCCCAGCTGGTTGAGGGAATGCTGCACGGTGCTGGTGTAGTTGCTGTAGGTTTCCTTGTTCTCTTCCTCTCCTTCGGGATAGGCATAGCGGTATCCGTCGGAATGGATCCAGTAGGTGACGCCTTCCACGCCGTTGTTGAGGGCAGTGGTGCCAGCTTCGCTGCTGCACCAGTCAAGGAACTTCATGACGGCGGGCAGCTTGTCTTCGCTCACAGCCTTGGTCACGCAGACTTCACCGGAAGCGCCGATGTTCTGGGGCCAGATCTGGATGTTGCCTTCGTCATCGGGCAGAGCGGTCAGCAGGGTTACGATGGGAGCCTCGGGATCGGCGCCCACGTTGGTCTCCAGCCACTCCTGATAGCGGTAGCCGTTATCAAGACAGTCGAGGCGCATGATGGCTTTCGGGGGAATAGCGCGCTCAGCGTCGTTCCATACGCCGGACTCGATGGTCATGAAGTTGGGATCGATGCCGCCAGCGGCGTAAAGGTCGCGGAGGAAATCGAGGCCTTCCTGGAACTTCTCGTCTTCGAAGGCGGGATAGATGGTGCCGTCTTCCTTGACGCCGTACTGATAGGGAGCGCCCATCATGACGGTGGTGATGCCGATGGTGCCGGCTACGTATTTGCACATATTGATAACGTAGGCGTCGCCCTTCTCGGCGATGGCGAAGCACAGCTCTTTGAACTCTTCCACGTTGGTGGGCACTTCGGTGATGCCGGCAGCCTCAGCGTAGTCATTGCGGTAGTAGATACCGGCGCGGGCATAGGCACGGGAACGATACACACCGTACAGGCGGCCATCGATAGAGATGTTGTCGTAGGTGGACTTGGAACCGGCAGCCAGGTTCGGGTACTCTTCCGCATCATAGATGTAGTCGGTCAGATCCCAGAACGCGCCAGCGCGGGCGGTGGAGATCATGATGGCGTCGCGAACACCCTGCATGACCATGACTTCGGGCATGTCATCGGGGTTGGCAACGGTCAGACTGGTCTTCTCACCGTAAGCGGAGTCAGCTACCCAGGTGATGTTGAGTTTCACGCCGGTCTGCTCGTAGATGTACTGCAGAACGGGGTTGCCGTCTTCCAGGGTCACCCAGTCTTTGTCGGAGTTGAAGTCAGGCAGCATAACGTTCAGGGTGATCTCTTCCTTGCCTTCCGCGGCAACGAAGCTCATCACTGACAGCGCCATGATCAACGCCAAAGCAAGAGATAAGATCTTCTTCATTGGAAAACCTCCTTAAGAATTTTGTTATCTTGAGCGCAGCGCGCTGATAACCGTTTAGCCCTTCAAAGCGCCCACCATGACGCCCTTGACGAAATACTTCTGCAGGAAGGGGTATACGCACATGATCGGGACGGTGGCCACCACAATAACGGCCATCTTGATGGATTCCTTGGGCGGCTCTACAAAGTCCGGGTCCATCAGGGTCATGTCGCTGGCGCTGGCCTCCGCAGTGATGATGATCTGCCTCAAAATGAGCTGCAGAGGATACATCTTGTCGTCGGTCAGGTAGATCATAGCGGAGAAGTAGCTGTTCCAGTGTCCTACCGCATAGAACAGGCCGAAGGTGGCCAGCACCGGCAGGGACAGCGGGAGCACGATGCGCACCAGTGTCATCAGGTCGTTGCAGCCGTCCAGGTTCGCGCTCTCTTCCAGCTCCTGCGGGATGCCCTGGAAGAAGTTTTTCACGATCATCATATTGTAGGCAGAGATCGCGCCGGGGATCAGGATGGCCCAGTAGGTGCCCCTCATGTGCAGCCAGCTGGATACCACGATGTAGCCGGGAATCATGCCGCCGGAGAAGAACATGGAGATGATGATGAGGTTCAGAATGGGCGTCCTCATGCGCAGATAGCGCTTGCTGAGGGGATATGCCATCGTTACCGTGCAGAACAGGTTGATCAGGGTGCCGAAGAATGTGATGAACACGGAATTCCCGAACGCCCGGATGAGCTTGTTGGAAGCGAAGATGTAAATGTACGCGTCCACTGACCAGGTATGCGGGATCAGGAACATGCTGCGGGTCTGAAGCTCAAATTCAGTAGCGAAGGAGTTGAAGATGATGTACAGAATCGGCAGCACCGTAGTAAACGCAGCCAGGGTGATGATGGTGTAGTTGATCACATCGAAGATCACGCTGCCCACCGTGCGGTATACGCCAACCGGGGCGTTGCTGATCACAACGGTCTTCCCGTTGATCTGAGCGGTAAAAGCATTCTTTTTCTTTTTCGCCATCTTCCTTTACCTCCTCAGAACAGGCCTTCTTCGCCCAGTACGTGGGCGATCTTGTTGGACGTAAGTACCATCATCACGGATACGAGGCTCTTCATCAAGCCTACAGCGGTGGTATAGGAATACTGGGCGCCTTTGATTCCGTTCTGATACACGAATACGTCCAAGGTAAGAGAGACGGTGCGGTTCAGCGAGTTGGACATCAGGATCAGGTGCTCATAACCGGTATCCAGCACGGAACCCATGCGGAGCACCAGCATAAGCACGATGGTGGACCGGATGGCGGGCAGGGTGATGTGCCAAAGCCGCTGCATGCGGTTGGCGCCATCGATCATGCTGGCTTCGTACAGCTGCGTATCCACGTTGGTGAGTGCGGCAAGGAAGATGATGGTGCCCCAGCCGGTCTCTTTCCATATGCTCTGGCCCACGATCATCCAGCGGAATGCGCCGGGATCGCCCAGGTAATCGATGGTATGGCCCAGGATCTTCTGCGTGAGCTTGTAGACGATGCCGTCCGCGCCGAATATAACATAGGTAATGGAAACCACGATAACGATGGAGATGAAATGCGGCATGTACAGAAGGGTCTGGGAGATCCTTTTGAACTGCATGTTCCTGATCTCGTTGAGCAGAAGCGCCAGGATGATGGGCGCCGGGAACGTAAGGATGATGCTCATGAACGAGAGGATCAGGGTATTGCCCAGATAGTTCAGCCACATCGGAGTGGAGAAGAACGTTCTGAACCAGTAGAGACCAACGAAAGTGCTCTTGATGGGGCCTGTGTAGGGAACGTAATCTTCAAAGCCGATGATCAGGCCCCACATGGGCAGATACTTGAACACCGCGAAATAGATGATGCCCGGGATCATCATGATATAGAGCCACGGGTTTTTCGCAAGGTCCGTCAGCAGGCTCTTTTTGCGCCTTTTTCTCTGGACGGCATAAGCGGGCTGCGCTGTCATCGGCTCACACTCCTTAATAAACGTTTTAGAGCAAACTCAGAACACCGCTGCCGGCTGTGATTCGGCTGTCCGCATGTCCGGCGTGCAGGTTTACTCTTTCTACATACATTATTTTCATTATATCAAATCAACCGGCCAAACGCAACGGTTTACCGACGCGGTTTTTGTAAATTGTGTTGCATTCAGATCAATAGACGGATATAATTTGTTCAAAATGTTGCGGAGGTTTCGTATGGCGGATCTGTTTTCTCACCCTTCCGAAGCGTCAAATGCCTTTGATCAGTCCGGCTGGCTGAACGGCACAGGAGGCAGGAACGTACAGATTCAAAGCGTTCCGGCCCTGCATTTCGGGCGCTACCGAGTGACGGTCAAAACACAGGGCGCAAGCATCCTGTTCGGGCAGAGACGCAATCTGATCAAAGCAGACGTGCCAAATTGTGAAATGTCTTTCTATACCTGTCTTACGGAATACATACCTTCCATGCAGAACAAGCCGGATGAGAGCCTGACGCTGTACGCCTCAGCTTACGGCGGCGGCCTTTCGGATATGCGCGCGGATGAATGCACCGTGCGCACCGTTTTCGTCGCCGGGGATTCCACCGTGGCGGACCAGTACGCCGTTGCATACTACCCCTTTGACAGCTACTGCGGCTGGGGACAGATGCTGGCGGCTTTTCTGCCGGAGGATGCAGTGTGCAACATGGCCCATTCGGGCCTCACGGCCCGCTGCTTTATGGAGGACGGGCATTTTGGCATCGTGCTTAAGCACATGCGGCCCGGTGACCTCTGCCTGATCCAGTTCGGCCACAACGATCAGAAGCGCAGATACCTTCAGGCGGATCAGCAGTATAAGGATTACCTTAAAAGGATATGCGATCAGGTGATGCAAAAGGTCGCAAGACCGGTGCTCGTCTCCCCCATCAGCCGCGTGCCCGGCCGGGACGAAGCGGGCGTTTTCGACCTTCTGGAAGACCACGCTTCGGCAGTCCGTTCGCTTGCTCAGGAGAACGGGCTTCCCTTCATCGACCTGCATAAATATTCATTCGATCTGTTCTGCAGTTTGGGCGAAGGGTGCAGAAGTTTGTTCAAAGACATGACCCACCCGAACGACCAGGGGGCGTTCCGCCTGGCGGAGTACGTCGCCCGTCAGCTGGAAACGCAGGGACTTGCGCACTTTCACGAAGCCGTGCCTGGCTTTATCGCCTCCGACAAAGAAAAGTCGCCATCTTCCGCCCCGGGCGGGCCGCTTCCGGTCCCCTACACAGATATCGATGAGGTCAGAAATAAATCAGTCGTTTTTCAGGGCGTACAGAAAGGGCTGCTGGACCCCTGCGTTCTTCACATGCATCCCTTTGAGCCGGTGACGCGGGCGGCGTTCATCCAGATGCTGTTCCGGGCCGCGCGCATCCCGTCGTCCCCCACGAACGGACGTTCCCCCTATACGGACATAAAGCCCAGGGAGTTTGACGCTGGCTTTGCCCAGACCTGCCGCCTGCGCGACCTGGTGACCGGTGACAGATACCGTCCGGACGACATGGTGACGACTGCCGAAGCCAACGAGTTGTTTCTGCGAGCGGGTCTTTCCTGCCGCGTAAAGGAAGGACAGGGCATTCCCTGCAAGCTGGAGATCGTGGAAGCTCTGTTGAAAACAATGTAGGAAGGCCGACTGCAACGTTTCGATTAGCCGGTTAAGAATTCTTAAGCCTGCGCGCGCTGGAAAAAAGCGCGCGCCTGTTGTATAATATCATCAGGAGATGATTCTATGGCCGATAAGAGGCGCATCCTTCTGGCGGACGACGATCCTGACATACGCGAGATCGGACGCATCCTGCTGGAAAGCGAAGGCTACGACGTGATCACAGCAAAAGACGGAGACGAAGCGGTAGCCCTTTCGAACCCCGATATCGATCTGTACATTCTGGACATCATGATGCCCGGAAAAAGCGGTTATCAGGCCTGCCGGGAGATACGCAGGGCTTCTTCTGCGCCGATCCTTTTTCTTACTGCGCGCACCCAGGACAGCGACAAGGCCATGGGCTTTTCGGTAGGCGCGGACGATTACCTCGCCAAGCCGTTTTCCTATACCGAGCTTACCGCCCGGGTAAAAGCCATGCTCCGGCGGTATTACGTTTACAAAGGCAAAAACGAAGAGGAGACCGACCAGACCATTCAGTTGAAGGACCTTTCCATCGATCCCAACAGCTGCGAGGTGCGCAGGGACGGCAAGCTGATCCCGCTGACGGATATAGAATTCCGCATCCTTCTGACGCTTTCGCAGCAGAGAAGGAAGGTCTTCTCCGCCGAAGAGCTGTATGAAAAGATCTGGAACGAGCCGTATTTTTACGCATCCAACAATACGGTGATGGTGCACATCCGCAACCTTCGCCGAAAGATCGAACCGGATCCCGACAATCCCGCCTACATCAAGACCGTTTGGGGAAAGGGCTATCGTGTTGACTAAGCCGAAAAGACGTTTCAGGCTCGGCCTGCTTTTGGTGCTCTACGCGCTCATATCGTTTTGCCTCGCGGCAGGCGTATTCTTTGGCGGCAGGGCGCTTGGCCGCTATGCGATCGAACATGCCGTTTATACGCCTGAGCGCATCCGCGCGTACGAAAAAAAAGCGTTCGGAGAGTTCATCGCCTATATGAACGATAACGGCATCGCGGACTTTACCGACGCCGCCGGCATACAGCCGTGGTTCAGCGGAAGATCGCACCTGATCGTCGCCATACACAACGGAGGCTACGCTTTCACAGACACGAACGACGCCACCCTGATCTATTCCTCCGTGCCGGACGCAGCTTCCACTTACGAGCTTTTGCAGAACGAATATGCGGATTACTGGTACGCCTGCCCCGTGACCGTAAAGGGCGACTATCTGCGCACCAAGGTCGTCAGGGTGATGTACTTTCCCATGTACGCCGCGTTCAGATACGTCACCTTCGCCGCGGGGATCGCTTCATTCCTCGTTTTCGGCGCGTGCCTGCTGCTTCTGGTTCGCCGCAAAACGCGCTTGATATCCCGCCTTGCCTCGCAGCTGGAGGTAATGGCAGGCGGCGATCTTACGCAGCCGCTGTCTGTCACCGGCAACGACGAGCTGACCACGCTTGCCGAGAACATGGAGGAAATGCGGCTCAGCTTTATCGAACGGCTGCGCCGCGAAGAGGAGATGACACGTTCCTCATCGCAGCTGCTCACCGATATGTCCCACGACCTGCGCACCCCCCTCACCGCCCTGATCGGCTATCTGGATCTGGTATCCTCCGGCAAATGCGAAGACGAGGAGCGCAAAGCCGCCTTCATAGAATCTGCCCGCAAACGCGCCTACCAGATCAAGGATATGACGGACGAGCTGTTCGAATACTTTTTGGTGTACTCCGGCAAAGACAGCGAGCTGCCGCTGGAAAGGATGGACGCGCAGACGCTTTTCGGACAACTGTGGAGCGACGCCGCGTTTGCCCTTGAAAACGAAGGCTTTACCTGCATAGCCCAATACGGCGAAGCATCCGTGACGGTCAACGCTTCACCGCGGCTGCTTACACGGGTGCTTGACAATATCGTATCCAATATCAAAAAGTACGCAGATCCCGCCTTTCCCGTGGAAGCCGATATACGGGCTGAGGAAGGCTTCTTCGTGCTCCGGGTAAGAAACCGCATTAAAACGGGACCGCAGAAAGCCGAGAGCAGCGGCATCGGCCTGGCAAGCTGCCGCAAGATCGCCGAGCTGCACAGCGGAGACTTTTCAGGCAAGGAAGAAGACGTGTTCTATATCTGCACGCTCAGGCTGCCTGCAGCTGCTGAAAAGGCCGAAGGCTCCGAAGCTGCACTGCGGCATGACCAATAATCCAAGGAGAAAACAGATGATATACTATCAGGACGACGAAGTGGTCATTCGCAGCATGGATGAAGCGGACGCGCGCGTTTTCACTAATGAATACACTTTACAGGGATGGCATCCGGATATCGCCACATACCGTATGCGGCTTAAGGACCAGGCGGAAGGCAGATGCTTTGCGCTGACAGCGGTTTATAAAGGCCATCCCGCCGGTTCCGTATATGTTTACAGGACGCCGCACGACGGACCTTTCAAGGATAGGGGATGGCCGGAGATACACGATTTCAGCGTGCTGCAAAAGTACCAGCGAAAAGGGATCGGCCAAAAGCTGATGGACACGGCGGAGAAGATCGCGGCACAGTACGCGGATACGGTCTGCCTGGGCGTAGGCCTGTGCTCCAGCTACGGCAGCGCACAAAGGATGTACGTCAAACGCGGTTATATTCCGGACGGCTCCGGTGTGTGGTATCGCGGCAAACAATGTGTGCAGTACGAAACCGTATGCACCGTCGACGACGACCTGCTGCTGTTTATGTATAAGAAACTGAAAAGTTGACGTATGCCGCGCATCGGTTTCCCGATTTGTTTGTCAAATGCTAAAGCGCCTTTGCCCTTTCCGGGCGGGGCGTTTTCAATTTACACCGATTTAATCTCATTTAAGGCGCAATGTGGTATAATCACTTTCCGAAAGGAAGGCAGTTTACCGTGCAGAACGATACGTCAAGGCTCATCACCATACCCAACCTGCTCACGCTTTTCCGGATATTGCTGGTGCCGGTATTCGTGATCACGTATTACGAGTATCCGGAGCAGCGCTATATCTCTCTGGCGGTATTTGCTTTGGCCAGCATCACGGACGGTATAGACGGATACCTTGCCCGCAGGCTCGACCAGATCACCAGCTTCGGCAAGCTTTGCGATCCTGTGGCAGACAAGCTGATGATCCTGAGCATGATGTTCTGCCTGAATCAGACGGGGCTTCTGGCGCCCGAGGGCATGAAGTGGTTAAACAGCATTGTGCTGTATACGATACTGGCCAAGGAGATCTTTATGATCGCAGGCGGACTGCTGATGCTCAAAAAGGGCTTCGTGGTGCACTCCAGCATTCTGGGCAAGCTCGCCACCGCCATGTTCTGCGCGGCTATCATCATGGTGTTTCCCGGCGTCGGCACTTCGCCCTGGCACGGACAAATCGTAATCCAGAACGCCGGACGCTGGCTGATGGTAGGCGCGGTGGTGATGGCGTACGCGGCGATGGTGTTCTATATCCTGGACAGTGTGAAGAAGGTAAATGAAGCAAAAAAGAAATGATCCATAAAGCCGGATGTTCCTAAATGCATACATCATACAAGCCAAGGCCCTCCCGCATGTGCGGAAGGGCCTTTCGTTTTGCTGGAACTCAGCCGACGATGCCGCTTCGCTCCACGCCCTGCACGAACTTGCGCTGCACGATCAGATACAGGATGATGAGCGGTATCAGCACGAACAGCGCACAGGTCTTGCTCACGGCGTTCTGGTACAGCAGGTTGTTGGCGAGGAAGGTGTAATCGCCCGGCACCTTGGAACTCACGGAATCCAGCGCTTCTTTCATGCTGGCGGTGCGCTTTATGTACATGAACATGAGGTTGCCGGAGTTATTGGGATCGAACCAGGACAGAAACGATATGTCGTTCCAGTTCCACACGAAGGACAGCGTGCCCACCGTGATCAGGCCCGGCCCGGCGCAGGGCAGCACGATGTTGGTGAAAGTGCGTATAAAGCCCGCGCCGTCCACGTACGCGGCCTGCTCCAGTTCCTTGGGAAGGCCCCGGAAGGTCTGGCGGAAGATGTAGATGTACAGTCCGCTTTTCAGGCCCATGCCGAGGGCAGAGAGCAGATAGACCACGCCGGGCTTGTTGAGCATGTTGAGTCCCCTGCCCTGGTTGAACAGCGGAATCAGCCCGAAGAGCCGGAAATCGCGGAAATACAGGTATTGGGGCAGGATGATGATCTGCGACGGCACGAGGATCGTAGTGATCACGCAGAAGAACAGTATGCTCTGCCCGCGGAATTTGAGGCGCGCGAAGGAATACCCCGCCAGAAGCGTGCACACCAGCTGCAGAAGCATCACGGCAACGGTGTAGATGAACGTGGTGGGCAGCGTTTTTTTATAGTTCAGGATCAGCGATGCCACGTGCACGTTCTGGAAACTGAACCGATTCGGTATCCATATGGAGGAGCTTAGCCCCAGATCCGCGGGATGCGTGACGGCCACCACGATGTTGGACAGGATCGGCGCAAGGATCAGATAGCTCAGGCAGATCAGAAGCGTGTAGCGCATAGCGCCGATCACGAAGCCTTTGCCCCATTTGGCCGCTTTGGCTGGGGTGACCTTTTTCGGCATGGCAAGCTTAGTCATAGTAGAACACCGCCTTTCTGAGCGGCAGCACATAGATGCCGATCACCAGCAGGACCGCCAGCAGGAAGAAAGAGCTCATGGCGGCGCTGCGCCCGAACTGCCCCTGCTTGAAGGCGATATCCTTGAAGGTATCCGCCAGGTCGCTTCTTAAGAACAGGTCGCTGATGGTATAGAGCGTACAGGTCAACAGCATCGGAGACACCATGACCACCGTGACCTTCCAGAAAGTCTGATAACCCGTGGCGCCTTCGATCTTCGCCACCTCGTAGAGCTGCGGCGGTATGCTCTGCAGCGCTGCCAGGAAGATCAGGATCTGGATGCCTGACAGCGACACGACTTCGAAAATGTCGTTCACCGCATTTGCCAGATAGCTGACGACCCCGCTGCCGACGCCCAGTGAAAACAGGAGCTTTGAGATGATGGCGGCGCCGTAGACCTTGTCGTCCTGGGACTGCGCCAGAAGCAGGCCCGCAGTGTTGCTCACGCGCTCGATCATGAGGCCGGTGGCCATGACGATGGGAACGAAGAAGATCGCCCTCGCCGCGCTGCGCCCGAAAAATTTCCCGTTGAGCAGTATCGCGCACAGCAGCGAAAACACGATGATCAGCACTGTGTACAGCATGACCTCCAGCACCGTTTCCGTCAGGGAGCGCACGTAGGTGGCGTGCTCCAGAAGGATGTAGCGGAAGTTTTCGAACCAGATGAATTCCTCGTTCAGGCCGCCGGTCGGACGGATGGAAACGTTTTCAAAGCTGTATACGAACTCCTCCAGCATCGGCACAAGGAAGAACAGCGTAAAGCCGAGCAGCCAGGGCAAAAGGAATATGATGCCCCACAGGCCGGTCTTTTTGCTGAAAGACATGCGGGCATAGGATTCCCGGAAGGTGAGCGCGCAGCCCGCTACCAGCATGATTCCCAGTACGGCGGCGGCGATCCAGCTCAGCTTACCCAGCGGATAGCTCCCCCTGGCGTTCAGCACGATGGCCGCGGTGAGGCCGGCGGCGGCAAGCGCCAGAAGCGCGATGCCCGCAATGCGGCTCTTCTGAGCGGTTATTGATTTCATTGTATCCCCTCCGTTACCATAAAGTCATGCGCGGGTACGGAGACACCGTCGATTTCCGCCGCCTGGGATGCGTAATTGATGTACGCCGTCACGCCGTTTTCGTATGTGACGCGCCTGAGGGTGGAGGAAAGCACCTCGTGGCTTTTTACGCGCGCGTCCTTTACCAGCTGCCAGTAGGCGTTGTATCTGGCATAGGCGGTCCCGATCTCTGTGAGCCACTGTTCATACTGCGTCATGAAGAAGGACTGGGAATCCATGTCCTCGGTATGCAGGTACACGGTTTCGGGCGCGTAGGAGAGGATGAAATACGGCGCGGATTTGCTTTCGACGGCGTAGTTCAGTTCCCTCCAGATGCCGTTGTAGGCGCTCTCGTTCCAGGGCTGCGCGCAGTAGACTCTGGTCCCGTCCAGCACCAGCTGGATGAAGGGCACTGAAGCGTCCTCCACCTTATGTCCGTTGTCGCCGTTCGGAAGGCCGTAGATCATGGACGCGCAGAACATCGCATAATCGTTTGGCGCTTTCATAACGAGCTTTCCGCCGTCCGCAAGGGTCTCAAGCGCCTGCCGGACATAAGGAAGCGCGTGCACGCGGCTGATATTGTTTTTGTTTCGGTAATCCCCCACCAGCAGTTCTCCCAGATCGTCCAAAGCGATGCCGCCCGAAACGAGCTTCACCTTTTTGAGGTTCTGTACGATCTTCTCGCTGTACACCGGAATATACGCGGGAGAAACGTAAAAGCTGTCTTCGTAGCCCCTCTCCTCCGCCAGGATGGGCTCGGCATAGTCGACCACGGAAGCCACGAAATCGTCCTGCCGGCGGGAAGCCTGCTTGGACTTGGAAAAGTTGCTGGTGGTATACACCTTTTCGGCATTGGTGACCAGATAGGTCTCGCCGCCCAGATTTCTCGTATGCTCGGTAAGGTTTTTCAAATCCGTCTTGCTTCCGGCGCTGCCCTCAAGGGACATGCCTGCCAGTGACTCGTGCTTGATGCCGCCTTCCCAGCAGCCCCTCAGAAGCATCACCGGGTTTTTGACTCCGGCTTCAGAGAGGGCGGAGGCGATCACGGATGCCTGTTTCAGCGTGGTAGCCACAGCGGTAGACTCGTACGGTATGCCCGCGAAGAACTTTGTTTTGCGCACCGCGCCGATGATGCCTGCAAACAGGGGCGCGTTCTTGGGCATCTCTGAAAAGCTCAGTTCTCCCCTGCCGATCAGGTAATCCCTGTAGGCGTGCGCCATGCCGGTGTAGCTGGCATCATCCCCGTAGAGGAATTTATAGCGTATCACGATATCATCCGTGTAGATATCGTCGGGATAGCGGGGAGAACCGCCGGACGCTGTGCCCAGCACCTGTAAAAGCTCGATGTCCCTCAGCGTGAAGGAAGAGTATACACGGTTGAACTCATCGCTGCGGCCGGAGATATCGGCGTTTATCGTTGCCAGAGCCGCGCCCTGCTCGATGACGGCGAAGATCGCCCTGTCCCTGGTTTTGATGCCGTATACAGGCAGGCGTATGGGCTCGGAATCCGCCGTGAATACGTTCACGTTCATCAGCGGGTCGTTGCCATATACGCGGTCCGTATAGGATAGGGCGGTCAGTTTACCGTTGTTCAGCCTGATCAGGCTGCCGCTGCCGTCCGGCACGAAGATGTACCCTTCGTCCGACGTGCCCGCCTGCAGGAAGTACGGCAGAAGATCGATACGCGTAACGGGATTGCCGTCCGTGAAAACGATGTCCGCGCAGGGCACCGTGACCAGCAGGTCGCCTCCGTCCAGCGTATAGCGGACCGTGATGTCGATCCTGGGATTGAGTTTCTGGATCTCATAGCCGTAGGCCAGGTTGTCTTCGGCCAGGTCTTCCCGGGTGTACTTGCCTTTTTCGTAGAACAGGGAATACAGGTTGTTCAGCTTGACCTTGCCGATGCTGCCGTCGTCCGTGCGGACCCACATGGTATCCCGGTACACGCGGTAGAACTCTCGGAAGGAGCTGTCGTCACGGTCGCCCCAGTAGGGCAGAAGCAGGTCGTAGTACTTCTGTACAGGGACCATTTTGGGCAGGTCGTCGACAGTGATGGTGGTATCGCCGATGGAAAAGCGGATCTCGAAGCCGTTTTCGACGTAGGTAAGCGCGTAGTTCCCGTTGCTTACCGCCATGGAGAAGCTGTCCATGGAATTGGTGGTGCCTACAAACTCGTTGACCACATAGTATACGCGCATGTCGCTCTTCTGGTTGTTTTTCGTGGTCTTATTGCCGTTTTGGCCGTTCATCACCTTGGTTTCGTACAGTTCGCCATTCGCTAAGTCTTCCAGCTGCACTTCCAGGGTCTGTTCGTTAACCGAAAGGCGCAGGCGGCCGTTGTCCGCCGCGGTCACGAAGGATCCCTCCTCTGCCAGGACAGCAAGAGCGAAGACGGCGAAAAGGATCAGTGCAAGACAAATCGTTTTTTTCATCCGCTTCCCTCCTCACATCTTGAGCCGGGCTTCGCGCCACACGGTGCGCAGAAAGTCCCATACGTCGGCGGTGAGCGAGAACGCCAGCATCAGCACGAACACGATCACCAGTATGGCAAACAGCGTAAGGAACACCACGGCAACTCCCTGGGTGAAGCTGTATTCGTGTATCACAACCAGGCCGATGAACAGATAGAAAGCGAGCAGCGCAACGCCTATGCCCTTGATGGCGCTGACGATGGCCATTTCGTCCAAAAGCAGGAAGTTGGACAAGATCAGCGCGATCACGCGCAGCACACAGTAGGGATACAGCGCGTACATCGTGACCATGAAGATCTCTAGGTACTTGCCTTTGCCGTTCATCAGGGACGTCACGGACCAGTTGCCCGTCACAAACAGCGCAACCGGGAAGGCTGTGACCAGCATCAGATACAGCGTGGATACCTGATAGATGTCGTTGTAGTTCACCAGAAAGCCGGTATATACGTATTCCAGCACGTTCAGAACGCAGCTGAACAGAAGCACGAACAGGCAGAACCAGATGCTGCCCTTCTTTTCGGACTTCATTTCGTCGAATCCCTTGAAGGGATGCGTCATGATGTATGCAGGAAACTTCCGGCAGGCAAAATTGATCTTTCGGAGGGTCTTCATGCCGCTTGCCTCCTTTCCCTGCGGCGGCGGTAAAGCGCCTTTGCGATCTTTAGTGCGATCAGCACTCCGGCAAGAGAAAGCGCCACCGGGACAAGGTATTCTTTCAGTTTTGCGTTTCTCACCTTTTCAAGCGCCTTGGAGTAATACTTTCGGTCGTCGCCCAGCTTCAGAAATTCCATCGCGCCTTCGGCGTCGCCGCTGCGCAGCATTGCGCGCCCGATGCCTGAATACGCCAGGAACAGGTTCTGATTGTAGGAGAGGGCTTTCCGCCAGTAACTCTCCGCCATGGTGTAATCGTAATTGTACTGGGCTTCCACCGCGCTCATCAGCGCCCGTCCGTAATCCGTGACCGCAAACACCTCTATCGTTTCCGCCGTGGAATCCAGCACCATGATTCGGTCGCCGATAAAGTCCACGTCCACGGGGCCGCGGAAGTATCCTTTCCGGTTGCCGGGCCCGCCGAAAATGAACAGCAGCTTGCCGTCTTCGTTGTAGGCGAAAACGCGCTTGCGGGTATTGTCCAGGCAGATGTAAACGCCGTACTGGTTCACGTCCACGGCGACGAATTCGCTGGGCCCTACCGGCGCGCCCGTGGACGTATACTGGTTGAGCCAAAGGTCGCCGCTGGGATATGGATCGTCATCGTCCACGCGCAGGATGTTTTCGCCCTTGGCGTTTAAGCGCATCACCGATTCCGCCGCGGACGAGGACTGGACGGTGGCGAAGATGAAGCCGTCCGAATCGATGCACAGATTGGTAAAGTCGCTGGGCAGCCACAAAGACTGCTTGGCGCGCTGGGCGCTGGTGGAAATGTTGCGCCACAGCAGGTTCCACAGATTGAACTGCACTTCGTTCACACCGTAAAAGCTGGAGAAAGTACCGTCGCTGTTGAGTTCCACGATGCCTTCGTACATGCCCTTGGCCACCACGAACATGCGGCCCGCTTCGTCCACCACCATCTGGGTGGGCCGGTATTTTACGGAGGCGTCCACGCCCGTGATTCCGGGATTGTCCAGAACGCGGATCAGCTCGTGCTCTTCTGAAAAGTGCAGGATGCGGCTGCGGTTCGGTTCGCAGATGTAATAGTCTCCCTCGTCCATTACGAAAATGCCAACGCTGCTGTCGAAGTCCGTCTTTCTGCCGTCCAGTCCGGTATAGGACGTGGAGGTGTACAAAAGGTTAAAGTCCCGGTCGAAGATGATCAGGCGCGTTAAGCAGGTGACGTAGATCTTTCCGTTCTTCATGCAGGCAGACTGCATACCCTTGAGATTTGGCAGTTCGTCAAAGTCGCTGGACATATAGGTGCGCTCGTGCACGTACGCCGGGGGCGAAGGCACCATGCGCGAGTGGGAATCGTACAGGTAATTGCTCGATCCTTCGGCGCGGACTGCAAAGCTTCCCATCGCTATGAGAATCAGGAGGAAGAACGAGAATGCTTTTTTCATATCCATCCCTCCCCTATTCCTTTATGCCGCTGGTCGCCATGGTCTCCATGACGTTGGACTGTGAAATGATGAAAGCGATGAGCGGCACTACGAACATGAACAGGGAACTGGCCGCTACGACGCCCGTCCTGGCAACGCCGGAGCCTGAAAGGTTCTGCAGCATGGCCGCCAGGGGCTTTTTGCTTTCTGAGTAGATGAAGTTGCCGGCGCTGTTGCCCCAAAGCCCCTGGAAGCACACGATAAACAGCGTGATCCAGGCGGGCTTTACAGCCGGCATGATGATGCGCCAGAGCATGCCGAAATAGCTCGATCCGTCTATGGAAGCCGCGTCGATCAGGGCGGTAGGCACCTGCTCCATGAAGTTTTTCATCAGGAACAATCCAAGCGGAAGCGAGAATGCCGGAAAGATCACGGCCCAGTAAGTGTCCACCAGATGCAGGCGGCTCATGATCATGTAGGTAGGCACCGCCGTTACGGAGGAGGTAAACATCAGGGAGTATACGATGATCCGGCTCATGAGCTCGCTGCCGGGGAAGCGGAATTTGGCCAGAGGGAACGCCGCCATGGAGGAAAGCACGATGTGCCCCACGCAGCCCGTGATCACAATGAACAGGGTGTTGAACAGGTATCGCAGGAAGGGCACGAGGGAATCCGCCAGGATCGCGAACAGTTCCGAAAAGTTGCTGGTGGTGGGCTGGATAAAGAACAGCCTCGGCGGGTAGATGAACAGCTCGTTGATGGGCTTGAAAGCATTTGACACCATGAACACCACAGGGAAGAGGGAGATGAGCGCGAACACCGTCAAAAACACCAGGAGCGTCGCACTGCCGCTCACGGAGCGGTTGGTATGTTTGTCCGTGAGGAAGCGGCCGATGGCGGTATGGGAATAGCGCAGGGAGCGCACTTTTTCTTTTTTCTCACGCGCCATGTTACGTTCCCACCCTTCTGATCCACTTCTGGATGACTACGTTCAGCCCCAGCATGATGAAGAACAGGATCACGGCGATGGAGCAGGCGTAGCCCATCTCAAGCCGGATGATGCCGTAGTCGTTCAGGTGGTTGATGATCGTGTGCGTCGCGTAATTGGTGGACGGGAAGCCGTTCAGGGCCACCGTGATGTCCGCTACCGATAGGGAGTTGGTGATGGACATCACCGCGCCGAACATGAGCTGCGGCTTCATGTTGGGCAGGGTAACGTACCAAAGTTCCTGCCAGCGGTTGCGTATGCCGTCGATCTCCGCGGCCTCATACTGCGCCCTGTCCACGCCCTGAAGGCCTGCAATAAAGGACAGGAAGCCGACGCCCAGGCTCATCCACAGCGATACCAGTATGACCACGTACATCATGTAGTCCGCGTTTTTGAGCCACAGGATCGGCTGGGAGATCAGGCCCCAGTTGATCAGGCGGGAATTGATGAAGCCGTAGGGATCGCCGGAGAACAGCTGCGTGAACACCACATAGGCGTTGCCCGATATGGAAGGCGCGTAGAAGATCACGGTGAGGATCGTTCTGAGCACCCTGGGCAGCTCGTTGATCAGCCAGGCCATCAGGAAGGAGAACACGTACCCGAACGGGCCGATGATCAGAGCCATGATGAAGGTGTTTTTGACCGCTTTCAAGAATATCTCGTCTTCCAGGATCAGGGAGACATAATTGTTGAACCACACGAACTTCGCGCTCTGCAGCACGTTATATTCCATGAAGCTCAGATATATGGCGATGCCCACGGGCAAAACCGTGAATACCAGGAAAAACAGCATGAACGGAGCGACCATCAAGTACAGCTGCCGGTTCTTTTTCATCAGCCGGCGCGTGTACTGCCATTTGGTCATGCTCTGCGCATATCTGACGTTTTCAGCCATCCGTCCTTTCGCCTCCTTTCCCCTATTCGTCCACAGGCAGGCCAAATTCCCTGCGCTTTTTGGTGATCTCTTTGTTGATGAGCTCGTTGCACTCGAACAGCGTGTCCGCGGCGTTCTCATATTCCGTGATCACGGTGATGAACGCGTTGTACAGATACCGGCCCGTGATGTATCCGCCGGGTACCTGCGGTATGCCGTGCAGGTCGCCCAGCACCGCTTTGATCGTGGGCAGCATGCTGTCCGGCCAGACCGCGTTTGAATAGCTTTCCAGGTTTGCCACCAGGTATCTGCCGGAAGTTCCCAGCACAGCCTCCATCTCTCTGGCGTATGCCGTCTGCGTTTCGGCACTGGTCCACCACTTGAGGAATAGCCAGGCTTCGTTCACGGTGCCGTTCTTTTCCGCCATGTTTTTGATGATCATGGCTTCGCTGGTCACGCAGGGGACGTCGTGCTTTATGCTGCCGTCCTCCTGCCTCGTGCCCGGCACGCGGGCCACCGTCCACAGGCCCCTGATCTCGGGAGCGGAAACCGCCAGGGTATTGTAGTAGCCAAGATCCACGATTCCCACCGGCACCTCGCCGATACGGAAGCGGGTGGTAAAATCGATGTCCTGGGGGAAGTTGTGCTGCGTGTAAAAGCGCGTCCAGCTCTTGAAGCAGGCGTTTGCTTCAGCCGTATCGAACATGGTGGTCATGCCGTCGTCCCGGTAGATCTCGCCGCCCGCCTGGTACAAAAGCGACAAAAACACTGTGTTGATGGCGCGGCTGTTTCCCATGGAGAGGGCAGCGCCCAAAGTGGACACGGGATTGGTGTCCAGGTAGATCTCCATGTTGTTCTTTTCCAGCACCGGTATCATGTCCACCAGGTCGTCCCACGTTTCCGGCACTGAAAGGCCAAGCTGGTTCAGGATGTCGGTGCGCACGAACAGCACGGGATAGCTCATCTGGTCCGGCAGGCCGTATACGCCGCCCTGATACTGCGCGGCAAGCACCGCCGCATCCGAAAAACGGGCAGCGACATCGGAATAATCCTCAAACTGCGTAAGATCGTAAGCCGCGTCGCGGAAAGCGAAATTGACCGGTGCGCTGTTGGCGATCTGGATCGCCACGTCGGGCCCGTTGCCTGTGGCCGTTGCCGGCAGCACCACGTCTGCGCCGATCAGCTTCAGGCTCACCTTTACGTCGTTCTGGGCTTCGAAGCTTTCGTTGATCAGGCGCCGGATCACGTCGAACTGGTCGCGGCCCGTGGAGAGCCAAACTTCTATGCTCTTTGTGTTTGCTCCCGTATCGGCGACGCTCACGTTGTAGTCGTTGGTGAAGGAACCCACGAAGGCCCGCACGGAATGCCAGGCGCTTTCAAACACATTGGCGTCCGCACGGACTTTGGGCTCCTTTGTTCCATACAAGATGAAATAATCGATTTTGAGGGGCTGGTCGGTGAGATCCAGCACGGATTTTCCCATGGAGGTGATGCATTCCTTGAATGCCCCCAGCTGTTTGACTACTTTATTCTCATCCTGGGCGATCCTGCTGATCAGGTTAACCAGACGGGTCATGCCCGCCGTGCGTTCCGAATTGGAACCCGTGAGCAGGGTGAGGCGGTCCAGTATGCCGTTGACCCTGCCCTGAAAATCGTACAGCCTTTTGGAAAGATCGGGTATGCGGGTAAACAGCTGGTAGTCGCGGTACGAATCCGGGCTGGAACCGGTGATGGCCACGATCTCGCGGTACAGGGCGTTCAGGTCTGCCGTAACGTCGTTCAGGTCCGTTATGATGCTGCCGAGCGCGCCCAGCGAAACTTCCAGTTCGATGCGGTTTACGCCTTTTTGCAGGTATATCCAGTATTCCCGCACGAGGCCGCCTTCGCTGTCGTATTCGCCGAGGGCTTCAAACTGCCAGCTGTTGCTGTCGTAGAAGCGAAGGTCGGAAGCCTCTGTAAAGGGGATCTCTCCATTTACGGTCAGGGCGCGGGTGGCGTACAGGCCCTTGAGCTCGTTCTGTTTGAAGCGAAGGCCCAGCTTATACAGGCCTTCCTGCGGGGCTTTCACATCCCAGGCCATCCATTCGCCGGGTTCGTTCCATGCGGAGCCGCCGATCATGTTCAGAACGATGTTGCTGTAATGATAGGGTTCTGACAAGGGAGAAGTGCGGTCGTTCAGGGGATAAAAACTGGGGCCGCTCTTTAAAGCTGCGTCTTCCGCCTGGAGCTTTATGCCCTCCCCGGAATAATACGTTTTGCCTTCGGCCAGGAGCTTTTCCAGATACCGGTCGTACGTGTCCGTTTGGGGGCGGGGCACCAGGCTTATGGAGCCAAGGATCATGTCCTCCCGGCGCGAGACGAAGCGCAGTGTGTTTTCGCCCTGATTGAGCGCGATCAGAAGCGGACCCTGGGCGTAGCCGCCGCTGTCCTTTAGATACACTTCCCTCCACTGGGGCGTCTCCACCTGGGAAGGAAAGGGCTGGTTGCCCTTTACGGTCTTATAGCTGTCGTCCCGGTTGTTCCACAGGCGTGAAAGGGACAGCGCGCCCATCTCTTCGTACGGAAGCTCCCCGTTCACGTACAGTGCCCGCTGTATGTCCGCTCCTGTGCCCGGTGCAGGGTAATACCGTACCTTCACGGCGTACAGGGCGCTTTGGGGCACATCGGGCACTGTATACTCCACCCAGCCGGAGGATCTGGTGAAAAGCGCGCCGTCCTCCATCGCGTAGGCGTCTTCCATGGCGATGTCCGTGTAGTCCGACGGCGTGATCAGGATCTCCCCGGCGGCGTCCGGCAGCGCATTCGACGCCAGGAAAGCGTCGTAGGACGTCTCCCCCAGCGCTCCAAACGCCAGCAGCAGGATGAGGAGCAGCAATAAGCACAATCGCAGTTTCATGTTTTTCCCTCTTTTGGCCGTAAACTCGTTCGGGAGAAAGCCTCCGCCTTCATGAATGCCGCTTTGTTTCCGCAGGCTGAGGAGCAGAGGTTTTCTTCCGCGCCCGGTTTTTGACGTCCTTCTAAAAAATGTCTCCGGACAGAAACCCGTCCGGAGACATCGCGCGCCAGAATTACTTCAGACCGGCGGCAACCAGGTTGGCTTCGATCTGGGGAGCGATGGCTTCCAGAACGGAGCGCATGGACAGATTGTCGTAGATCGCGTAGCGGATGGCGCTGTAGAAACTGGTGATGTTGTCGTCACCGGTGTAGGAGCAGGCATAGATGCCTTCCATGTTGCCCAGGGTGGAGGAGCAGTTGTAGATATTGCGCTCCTTGAGGAAGTTGTAGAGGATGGCGTCCTCTTCGGTATTGTAGGCGCCCATGTCGATGGCGGTCTCACCGGGCTCCTCGTTTACCATGGCAGCGAGCTCAGCCTGGCGCTCTTCGCTTACCCACAGATCGTAGGACAGGTTCACCAGAGCCTCAAGCAGGTATTCCTTCTCGATGCCGGGGAAGTCGTTCTCGACGCCGGCCAGGACGTTGCCCATCATGCCGTAATCATAGAACGCGCAGCGGTAGTTGTCGCTCAGGGTGGTGTAGTCGCCTTCCACACCCAGCGTCACCTGGCTGCCCCAGGGATATCCCACGAAGCCCCAGTCGATGCCGTTGTTGTTCATTCCGCCGTACTGCCAGCCGGCGCGGTGGGTCATGGCAACTTCAACGCCCTTGTCGAAGGTGGCAGCGGGGGTGCCCCAGTTGTCATATCCGCCGCTCTCGGTCACGTTGGGCATGCGGCATACGCCGGCGTTCCACAGCTTCTGGAGGAACTCCATGGTCTCGATGTACGCATCGCCCGCCATGGTCACTTCCAGATCGTTGGTGATGTGCGCCGTGCCGTTGCAGGTGGACGCGAAGATGGACCAGTAGTTGGGGTCGATGAAGAACGCGTAGGTGCCTTCGGGCAGCTTGCTTTGCAGCTCTACCATGTAATCATAGAAGTCGTTGTAGCTCCACTTGCCCATCATGAACATTTCGGTGGGGGTGTATTCCATGCCGGCTTCTTCGATCATGGCTCTGTTGTAGACCAGGCCCTCAGTGCCCTGATATCCGGTCACGAAGCCGTACACGCCGTCGCCGGCAGCAGCGGTCTTCTTGAAGACTTCAGGCATTTCGATGGTCTCCAGCGCCTTGGAGATGTCCTCCAGGCCGTTGTTGCCGACCATGGCCAGCAGCCACATGGCGGAGAAGTTGTTGGTGATGTGCCAGGCGGGAGAGCCGGAAGCTACGGACTGCAGCCACTCGGTGGTGAACTCGTCGTACTCCACGGTGGGAGAATAGAACTCGAATTCACAGTTGTACTTTGCCTTGGCGGCCTCGTAGATGGGCAGCCACTTGTCGATGTTGACCTGATCGGTGTCAGCGCTGTAGGGATTGGGAGAATCCCACAGACGGACCTTTACGGTCATGCCCTGCAGGTCATAGGTCTTGGCTTCCGCCTCGCCGAAGGCGATCATCATGGTCGCCATCATCGCGAACGCCAATACCAGCGCCAGAATCTTCTTCATAGGTTCGCTCCTTTCCTTATTACCAAATGCTTGTGCATTTCGGTTTAACGTTAAGTGTCCCTGGGCGGTGCGCCGTCCGGGATCCATCCGGCAAAGCCTCTAGCGTTAATATTATAACTCAGACATCACATATATGCAATGCCTTTTTGCGGTTTTTCGCAGAAAAATGTATTCTGCCTGCACGCCCGCAGCGCGTGTGCCTGCCTTGACTTTTAACACAATATATAGCATAATACATTCGGTTCAATTCAAACTGCTTGAAGGAGTGTGTTTTATGGCTATCGTAACGTCAAAAGACATGTTCGCGAAGGCGTATAACGGCGGCTACGCCATCGGCGCTTTCAACGTAAACAACATGGAGATCATCCAGGGCATCACCGAGGCAGCCATGGAAGTGAAGGCTCCCCTGATTCTGCAGGTTTCCAGCGGCGCGCGCAAGTATGCCAAGCACGTATATCTGATGAAGCTCATCGAAGCTGCCATCGCGGACGCCGAGCAGAGCGCGGGATTTGACCTGCCCATCGTTGTGCACCTGGACCACGGCGACAGCTTTGAGCTGTGCAAAAGCTGCATCGACGGCGGTTTCTCCTCCGTCATGATCGACAAGAGCGGCCTGCCTATCGAAGAGAACATCAAGATCACCAAGCAGGTCGTGGAATACGCCCACGATCACGGCGTAGTGGTCGAGGCCGAGCTGGGCACCCTGGCCGGCGTTGAGGACGACGTGAAGGTCGCCGCCGAAGACAGCTCCTATACCCGTCCCGAAGACGTGCAGCACTTCGTAGAGGCCACCGGCTGCGACTCGCTGGCTATCGCCATCGGCACCAGTCACGGCGCCTACAAGTTCAAGGCCGCCCAGTGCACCCGCAACGAAAAGGGCATCCTGGTTCCCCCGCCGCTGCGCTTCGACATTCTGGACGAAGTCAGCAAGCGCCTGCCCGGCTTCCCGATCGTTCTGCACGGCTCCAGCAGCGTTCCCCAGGAGTACGTGAAGATGATCAACGAAAACGGCGGCAAAATGCCTGACGCCGTGGGCATCCCCGAGGAGCAGCTGCGCCAGGCCGCCAGAGGCGCCGTGTGCAAGATCAACATCGACAGCGATCTGCGCCTCACCATGACCGGCACCATCCGCAAGTACTTCAACGAGCATCCCGATCACTTCGATCCCCGCCAGTACCTGAAGCCCGCCCGCGAGAACATCAAGGAAATGGTCAAGCACAAGCTGATCGACGTGCTGGGCTGCGCCGGAAAAGCCGAATAATCCTATCATAAACTACCCATATGCCGGAGGATGTCCTCCGGCATTTTTTGTGCCTGCGTGCAAAAAGCGATTTTGCCAAAAGCCTTGAAAGCGTTTAAGCGATGATGCTATAATAATATGTGAAATGAATCGCCGCCGATACTGCACGGCGTAAACTATTGCACAGGAGGCAGAACATGACAGAATTCCGGACGGAAGTCTTCGGCAGGACGCTGAGCATATCGGCGTATGCCCGTAACACAGTGCGCATACGATACGGTCAGAAGCTGTCCCAAAGCTGGTTCGAAAAGTATTCCATCTTTACCCCGCCGAACGAAAACGCGGGCGAGAAGCTGGACAGCGGCGTACGCGCGGGCGATCTTGCCGTCAGCTGGGACGGCAAGAACGTGGTGTTCGAGACGCCCCGCGCCAGAAGAAGCATACGCCTGCAGAGCGATGATATTCAGGCGGATACGGAGTATTTCATCCGCGAGCTAGGCGGCCTGCGGCCGGAAGGAAAGCAGATCGTAGGCGACGAAACGATGACCGAGGCAAAAAGCGCAGATTTCATAAAAGATCCCAAGTGCTTTACCCTATTCACCTCCGGCGAACGCTTCTACGGCCTTGGCGAAAGCAATGTGGACAGGCTGATCCTGAACGGTAAAGCGTATTTGCAGCGGGTGATATACACCAAAAGCGAAGTGGTCATCCCCTATGTGATGACAAAGGCCGGCTATGCCGTGAGCCTGAACACTACCTTCTGGCACGGCGTGGACGTGGCGAAGAAAGACCCGGACGAAGTCAGCTGGTTCCTGCCGGACGGGGAGATCGACTTTTTCATTTATGCCGGCGACACGCTGCCCGAACTGCTGGAGCGCTTCACCTACGTGACGGGGCGCTGCATGGTCCTGCCCAAATGGGCGTACGGCCTGATGTTCATCGACCAGTACAACGCGGACCAGTTCGAGGTAATGCGCGACGCCTCCTCCTTCCGCGAAAAGCGCATCCCCTGCGATTCCTTCTCGCTGGAACCGGGATGGATGGCCAAGCGATACGATTTTTCCACCGAGAAAAAGTGGAACACCGACCGCTTCTACATCTGCGACTGGATGCGGCGCACGGAGCCGGAGTTCGAGGCCCACTCCCCCCGCGACCGGCTCTTTACCACCGCGCTCTCCCGCTATGGCTTCAAGCTGCTTTTGTGGCTGTGCTGCCGCTACGATTTTACCGCCCATCAGGAAAACCGCGCCGGCAATACCACGGATTTCGGATTCGAGCCCTGGTTCGAGCATCTGAAGAGCTTTGTCTGCGACGGCGCCAGGGGCTTCAAGCTCGACCCCTGCAAGGTGATAGACAGCGCGGACGAGACCCGCGTGTACGCAAACGGCGCGGGCGAAGCGGAGATGCACTCGCTGCAGACCACCCTGTACGGCAAAGAGATGTACGAAGGCTACAGCGAATACACACACCTGCGCCCCATGCACCACCTGTCCGGCGGATATACCTCCATACAGAAATATTCCGCCTGCACCACGGGCGATTCCGGCGGGCGCTATAAGACGCTGGTATGGATACTGAACGCGGGGCTTTCGGGCGTGAGCAACATCACCTGCGACATGGATATCTTTGCCAAACACACCATACACTACTGCTTCTTTACCGCCTGGTGCGAGCTGGACAGCTGGTCCGGCTATTCCCATCCCTGGTGGGCCGGCGACGAGAATGAAAAGATCTTTACTTTCTACGACCGGCTGCGCTACCACATCCTGCCCTATATCTATTCCTCCGCGCTCACGGCACACCTCACAGGCCTGCCGGTTGCCCGCGCGCTGCCGCTGGTGTTTGAGGACGAAGAAGCGCAGGACGCCACCACGGAGTACATGTTCGGCGACAGCTACCTGGTGGGCTGCTTCTCCGATACCATCTATCTGCCCAGGGGCGAAAAGTGGATCGACGCCTGGACGCACAAAATGTACGAAGGCGGACAGACGCTGCCCGTAAGCGTTCCCGAGGACCGCGGCGGCGCACTGTTCGTAAGGGCCGGTGCGATCGTTCCCACCCAGGCAGACAAGCTGTATACCGACTGCCTGGACGACGAAAGGCTGACGCTGGACGCATATCCGGCTGCGGACTGCGACGGGACGTATACCTTCTATGAAGACGACGGCAAGACGCAGAAATACTTGAGCGGCAAGATCGCGTCCACCAAAATGCGGCTGACCCGCTCTGGCAGCAGAATCGTTCTGAACGCAGGTCCGCGCGAAGGCAGCTTTGACGGCATGCGCGGCACGCGGATGTATACGGTGAAAGCCCTCACCCTCGCCAAGCCTAAGAAGGTGACCGTGGACGGAGCAGACACGCCGTTCACCTATGAAAACGACAAGGTATGCTTCGACATGGGCGCAGCGCGGGAAGCGGTCATCGAGCTGTAAGACAGAGATGCATCCAAACACTTATTGAAAACAGGAGGCCGAAATATGAGTATTGATCCGGTATTGCTGCGCATGCGAAACGGAGAGCCGCTCACGAAGGCGGAAAACTGGCCCGAGCGCCGCAAAGAGCTGCTTGATACGCTTGCCCGCGAGGAGTACGGATACTTTCCGCCCGCTCTCAGCGTGAACTGCACGGTAGAAAACACGAACAACGCCCACTGGGGCGGACATGGGATCGAGGAACGTTTGTGCATATCGGGCGAAGGCCCGAAGGGCGCGTTCTCCTTTCCGGTCACGCTGCTGAGGCCCGACGGAAAAGGGCCGTATCCCCTGTTTCTGTTCCTGAGCTTTGAGGACAGTCCGTATCAGAAATACTTTCCCCTGCAGGAGGTGCTCTCCCGCGGGTTCGCCGTGGCGATGATCCCCTACAAAGGCGTCACCAGCGACGACGGGAACATGGCTGACGGCGTCGCCGCCGCCCTGGACAGGCCCGAAGACGGCACAGGCTGGGGCAAGATCACCCTGTGGGCATGGGCCGCAAGCCGTACGCTGGACGCACTCAAAGACCGGGAAGAGCTTGACATGAACAACGCAGCGGTGATCGGCCACTCGCGCCTGGGCAAGACCGCGCTGTGGTGCGGCGCGAACGATGAGCGCATCCATTATGTGTGCTCCAACGACTCCGGTTCCTCCGGCGCGGCCTACGCCCGGGGAAAGGACCCTCGGGGCGAAAACGTGCGCATCATCACCCAGCACTTTCCCTTCTGGTTCTGTGAGAACTTCCGCCGGTACGCGGACAGGGAAGACGATATGCCCTTTGACCAGCACTGGCTCCTGGCAGCCTGCTGCCCGCGTTTTGTGGCTGTGACCAGCGCCAGCCAGGATTACTGGGCCGGCCCCGAAAGCGAAGAAAAGAGCTGCAAGGAGGCGTCCCCCGCCTGGGAGCTGCTGGGCAGAGACGGATATCGTGATGACGGTACGGGAGATATCGCCTATCAGAAGCGTGACGGCATCCACTTTCTGGCACTGGAAGACTGGCGCTTCTTCATGGACTTTGTTTCGGCGCGGAGATCATGAATATGAAATGGCTGGTATTCGGCTCACTGAACATTGACCGCACCTATCACGTGCCTCACCTGGTGCGCCCGGGCGAGACCGTGCAGGCGAGCGATATGCAGCTCTTCGCCGGCGGCAAGGGTCTCAACCAGGCCATCGCCTTTGCGCGTGCCGGGATACAGGTGCAATTCGCAGGCGCCGTGGGCGAAGACGGGCAGATGCTGCTTGACGCGCTAACGGACAACGGCGTCGATGTCTCCCTCGTAAAGCGCGTGAAGGGCCCCAGCGGCCACGCCGTGATCCAGGTGGATCAGAACGGGCAGAACGACATCGTGATACTGGCCGGTGCCAACGGCTGCATCGATGAATCTTACATCGACGAGGTGCTTTCCGGTTTCGGCAAGGGCGACGCGGTCGTTGTGCAGAACGAGATCTCCTACGTTCCGCTCATCCTGCAAAGGGCCCATGAAAAGGGCATGGTCACTGTTTGGAATCCGTCCCCGTGCAATGCCGGCGCGCTTGCCTGCGACATGAGCACGGTAAACTATCTCGTAGTGAACGAGACCGAAGGCGCGTTCTTTGCCGGAACGGATGACGTCAGCGGAATCAAAAGCCGCCTTCGCGCCATGTATCCAAACACCGGACTATTGCTGACGCTGGGCGAAGAGGGTTCCTTCTTCCGGGAAGCGGGCGGAAAACCGTACCACGGGCACGTTTTCCCCGTAAAGGCAGTGGACACCACGGCTGCCGGGGATACGTTCATGGGATATTTCTTCGCCTCCCTCTGCCGGGGCAAACGCTTGGAAGACGCGCTTCATATCGCCTCGGCTGCCGCCGGCATCTCGGTATCGCGCCCCGGTGCCTCCGCTTCCATTCCCCTGCTGAACGAAGTGGAAGAGGCCGTACAGGCCGCAGAGCAGGGATAGCGCGTATCTGAATACTATTCGATAAGAAAACGCGGTATGGTTTGCTCCCGTACCGCGTTTCCATATCTCATAACCCACAAGTTGCCCTTGGGTTATTTCGTCATCTCCAGCAACTGCTCCGTTTCGCACAGCGCGACCTCTGTATAGCCGTTCTGGGCGATGGTGTAGCTCACGTAGCGGTCTCCCCACACCAGCTGTGGATGGGGATCAAGGTGGTAGACGCTGGGATTATCGCGCGGCGCCAGCGCCGGGTTCTGGCTCACGATGTACACCTGCTTCCCCGTGACGCAGTTATAAAATCCAACCCGCGAGGGCGTACCGCGGTAGAACACGTCGTTTTCGTCGTATACGAAGAAGTCGTCGTGCAGGGATGAAAACGCGTGCCACGCCGGAACAGGCGCGTACACCTTGTGTTCACCCGTTTCCAGATTGATGCCGGTTATGCCGTTGTTGCCTTCTTCAAGAGACTTGTATTTGCAGTAATAGATCACTTTTCCGTTCCGGCTCCACCACTCATGGGTGGCCCGCTGGCCGCCAAGCGGCGGATACAGCGTCTCTTTTCCGTCCCGCGTGATCGTCCACAGGCGCATGAACTCGCCTTTATCGTTATAGCGGATAGAATGTTTCTGACCGGTAACATGGTCGTTCCAGTGGTCCTCCGCCATGAGCACCAGATCCGGGTCCACGGGATTGAACTGGGCATGATTGCGGCAGAAATCGTATTCCTTCCATACCGTGAATTTTCCGTCCGACAGGCGCAGCGTGCCCAGTATGAAACGGTCGTTCACGTGCGCGTCCACGAACAGTTCGGTCTTTTCCGGGCTGTATGTCAGATGCGTGCCCAGGGACTGGGGCGAACCTAAGCAGCTGATCTCCTTCGGGACCGGACAAATGCGAACAGGCGGCTTTCCCGCTTTGGGGCTTTTGATATAAAAGCCCTGCGGCCCGCCGAAAATGCACTCTCCGCTTTCCATGTCCACCAGCGGTCCGCCCAGGCGTTGGGTTTCAGGAAAGACGCGCACTTCGTCGTCTTCAAAGTCCACAACGCCTATCACGCCGTAGGTGGCCGGCGGGTAGCTCGCGTAAAACCAAAGGTATCGGCCTTCCTCATCCATGGCGCGGTTCACAAAGTAAAAGCTTTGCTGCTGACCGGCGGCTTTTGTAGAAAGCACATAGCTTTTGACACCCGTTACCGGGTCTGTGAAGATCCTGAAATGCTTTGATTCGGAAATGCTGACCATGCTGCCCTCCTCGGGATGAAGCTGTCGTTTGTTGGAATTAACTTTACTTTTCAGTTCTTGCCGCCATCAGCCTTATTCCAGGCACCGAAGGGGCATACTTCCTTCATGTACGCCGCTTTCAGTTCTACAAGGCAGCCGCAGCCCATGCAGGTGCCGTTGTCCAGCCTTTCGCACAGGCGGCAGGCCTCAAGTCGCGATTCGTACACTTTATCCGGGGCTTTTGATTTGGCGGGGACCTTTTTAAGCATCCCCGCCACGTATTTTTCGTAATCTGCCGGAAACGCCTCTTTCAATAGGCAGCGGCGGCAGCATTCCTCCCCCATCAGCAGATCGCCAGGTGCACCACGGAGCAGGTCGGCAGCGTTGCGGTCAGGCCTTCGTCCGTAAGCGCAAAGCCGGTGAAGGGACGGTCTTTTACCCTTTCGGGCTCATCGAAGGTGTTGTGGTCCCCCATCTTTCCGGTGAGCACTTCGCCGGTGACCTTCTTGGCGCTAAAGTCCTGCAGAACGACCTTTACTTCCCTTTCGTCGTCGGCGGAGGGATTGACCAGCGTCACGTGCAGCGTTCCGTCCTTTGCTTTGGACGCGGTGGCCTGCGCGGCTGGCAGCTTGCCGCCCTCGAAAAGCGGGTTCGTGAGCATGTGGCTGTCCACCAGTTCGTTTTCCTGATGTGCGCTGAAGAGCTTGAAGGCGTAATAGGTGGGCGTACACAGCATGCGCTTGCCTTCCGTAAGGATCATGGCCTGCAGCACGTTCACCGTCTGGGCGATGTTGGCCATGTGCACACGGTCGCAGTGCTCGTTGAACATGTTCAGGTTCAGGCCCGCAACAATGGCATCGCGCATGGAGTTCTGCTGGTACAGGAAGCCGGGGTTCGTGCCCTCTTCCACGTCGTACCAGGTGCCCCACTCGTCCACGATAAGGCCCACGCGCTTGTTGGGATCGTACTGGTCCATGATAGCCCCGTGGGTATTTAAAAGCTCTTCCATGTACATGGTCTTTTCGAGGGTGAGGTAGTAGTCTTCCTTCGTAAAGTTCAGGGCGGAGCCCTTCTTGTGCCACTCGTGGGGCACGGTGTAATAGTGCAGGGACAGGCCGTCCATGTAGCGGGCGGCTTCGCGCATCAGCACTTCCGTCCAGTGGAAGTCTCCCGCGTTGGGGCCAGCAGCCACGCGGTAGATGCGCGCGTCCGGACGGTACTGGCGGATATAGGTCTGATAGCGGCGGTATTCGTTGGCGTAGTACTCCGCCGTCATGTTTCCGCCGCAGCCCCAGGGTTCGTTGCCCACGCCGAAATACTGTACGCGCCAGGCGGCTTCATGCCCGTTCTTTTTTCTGAGCTCCGCCATGGGAGACACGCCGTCAAAGGTCAGGTATTCCACCCATTCGTTCATTTCCTGCACGGTGCCGCTGCCCACGTTGCCCGTGATGTAGGCGTCGCACTCCAGCTGGCGGCAGAGTTCCATGAACTCATGCGTGCCGAAGCTGTTGTCCTCGGTGACGCCGCCCCAGTGGGTGTTGATCATCTTTTTGCGGTTCTCCTTGGGGCCGATGCCGTCCTTCCAGTGGTACTCATCGGCAAAGCATCCGCCCGGCCAGCGCAGCGCGGGGATGCGCGCCTTTTTGAGGGCTTCCACCACGTCGGTGCGCATGCCGTTCACGTTGGGGATCTCTTTGTCGTCGCCCACGAACAGTCCGCCGTAGATGCACCTGCCCAGGTGCTCGGAAAAATGGCCTTGCAGCTGCCTGCGGATGTGTCCTTTTTCCACATTGGGATTGATGTACAGCGTGTCTTTCATGTTTTTCTCCTTTGCTTTTTTCGGCATTATAGCATTTGCGGCATTCATCGTCAAACGGGATACTGTGAAAGGTATTTGTCTTCCAGGCCGCACTCGCTTATCAGCTTGAACAGGGTGTAGCGCGTGCGGTAGTCTTTGGCGCAGCGCATGGACATATTCAGAAGTTTGTCGTCTACGCCGCAGTCCGCAGGCGTCATTTCGCAGCCCAGGAAGCGCATGGCGCTTTCGAGCTTTTCCAGTGAAGGCAGTTCGTTTATCACGCGGCTGATGTCTTCGAACCTTTCCTGCGCGATCCTTACGCGCCGGGCCTGCTCCTCCCAGCTTAAGAAATCGCCTTCGTTGTCCGCCATGATGGACTCGGCAGCCGTCTTTTCGAAGGCACGGTACATCCAGCGGACCCTGTCTTCCCGTTCCAGACGGTTTTTCTTTATCACTTCAAGGTCGATTTGGGACAGGTCCTCTTCGGCAAAGGTCTTGAACACCGGCAGCACCAGAAGCGTTGCGACGCCCACCGATGAGCCGTGGCTGGGCGGCAGCTTTCCGTGCAGCAACTGCATCATCTCCCAGTAGTGCGCCACGTTGTGCTCCACGGAAGCCACGGCGCGGGTGTGGCCGATGATCATGATGGTCATGCCGGACAGAAGCAGCGCTTCCGTGAGGATGCGTATGCCCTTTTCGGTGCGGGCTTTGATCTCGTCCAGGTTGTCGAGCAGCCTGCTCAGCGCGTCCATCACGATCTCGCCGCATACAGGACAGTAGACCTCGCCGTTGATGATGTTTCCGATCTTCCAGTCCGCAATGGCGATGAACTTGCCCAGCACGTCGCCCACGCCCGAACACACCATGTCCATAGGAGCGGTCCTCATGACGTCCGTATCGCACACGATGATCTCCGGGCATTTGCCGGCCCGGTGGATCTTGACGCCCCGGAAGGTGAGCGGGCAGATGGAAGAGGTGTAGCCGTCCATGGACGGCGCGGTGCCGATGCATACCTGCGGCATCTCAAGCCGCTTCGCCACCACGCGGGTGGTGTCCGTTATGGAGCCTGAGCCCACCGACACCAGGAATTCCGTGTCCGGTTCGAGGGACAGAAGCACCTCGCCCACCGCTGTTTCGTCCGGTTCCATGCGGCCAGGACGGGTGATCACGCAGTCGGTCACGTGATAGCCCGCTTTCTTCAGGCTTTGGCTCACCTTGCTGCCGGCAAGCTCCCAGGTGTTGTTGTCCGCCACGAGCACGCAGTTCTTGCCGATGTCCCGCCTTGCGATATACTCAGGGACGTTTGCGATGATGCTGCCGCCCACATAGATGTCCTGCGTGGGCTCGTTGTGCCGGCTGGGACAGGGGCATCTGATATCGCCGATCAGAAGCTTTCCGCCTTCGCCGTAGCGCATGCTGTACGGCACAGGAAACCACCTCCCGCTTCTTAAATCATTCCATGGATTTCTTCATGGTGATTGTACCATAAGCGTGCCTGCCGCGCAACGCTTTTTTCTTCAAAAGATACACTCTTTTGACCGGCTCCAGGGCATGAATTAACAATCCGTGCTTGATAGCGGGAATGCATTTTTGATAGAATACCGTCAAATCTTCCCGGAGGTATTCATAATGGCGCAACTCACGATGGACAAGCTGGTCGCCCTGTGCAAAAACAAGGGCTATATTTTCGCGGGCTCCGAGATCTACGGCGGCCTGAGCAACACCTGGGATTATGGCCCGCTGGGCGTAGAATTCAAAAACAACGTCAAAAAGGCCTGGTGGCGCAAGTTCGTGCAGGAAAGCCCCTACAACACGGGCGTGGACTGCGCGATATTGATGAACCGCGAAGTCTGGGTGGCTTCCGGACACGTAGGCGGTTTCAACGATCCCCTGATGGACTGCAAAGCCTGCAAGGCCCGTTTCCGCGCCGACAAGCTGATCGAGGACTTTACCGAAGGCAAGGAGACCGGCGACGGCTGGACCAACGCGGAGCTTGAGAATTACATCAAAGAGCACGCCATTCCCTGCCCCGTCTGCGGCAAGACCGATTTTACCGGCATCCGCCAGTTTAACCTCATGTTCAAGACCCACCAGGGCGTGAACGAGGACAGCGCGGCCGAGCTGTACCTGCGCCCGGAGACCGCGCAGGGCATT
>JAEEGL012949188.1_pt1 | contig 183063 bp, 145 predicted proteins | sample 9134231 | NCBI WGS metagenome assembly JAEEGL01 (sample SAMN16246548, study PRJNA631951) | gut metagenome | biome: gut microbiome; feature: rumen; material: fiber-attached | host: Bos | place: Iran: Karaj | collected 2018-10 | reverse complement strand
GGGGCTGCAGCAGGTCGCAAGGGTTGGGCTGTTCGCCCATTAAAGCGGTACGCGAGCTGGGTTCAGAACGTCGTGAGACAGTTCGGTCCCTATCCGGCGCAGGCGTTGGACGTTTGAGGGGAGCCGTCCTTAGTACGAGAGGACCGGGACGGACGGACCTCCGGTGGATCAGTTGGGAATCAGTCCCATGGCTGAGTAGCCGTGTCCGGCCGGGATAAACGCTGAAGGCATCTAAGCGTGAAGCCCCCCCCAAGATGAGACGTCCCGTTCGAAAGAAGAAAGGCCCCTTGGAGAGTACGAGGTGGATAGGTCCGGGGTGTAAGCGCGGCAACGCGCTCAGCTGACGGTCACTAATAGGCCGAGGGCTTAACCATAGCCGGAAAATTTTTCCTGATGGTTCAAATCAGGAAAAATTTTCCCGCGCGTGATTCAATTAACGTGTCACGCGTTGGTCAACGAATTTAGTTTAGTCTTGCGTGTTTCCTTCGATTTCGGTTTTGAGGGTACAATCCCTTTTTAAGGAATGGTTCATCCATTCCTTTTTTTATTCTTGTTTTTTTCCTTTTGTTTTTATGGAAAATTTCCTATAGTTTTATTTTGCTTTTTCTCATTGGTATGCTATACTTAATTTAGATAGAAGCATTGTGTATACGTTCTGTTTTTGCTATTGAAATATGTCTGTTGTCTTTGCTTTTTGTGAAAGGAAGGCTCATGGAACATAACATTTTATTGGAAAATGGAACAAATGAATTAGAGATTCTTGAATTTATTTTAAATGGTTATTCTTATGGAATCAACGTGGCAAAGGTACGTGAAATTGTGCCATACGAGCGCGTTACGCCCATTCCAAACAGCCATCCGAGCATTGAAGGCATATTCATGCCGAGAGAGGTAATGATTACGGCAATTGATCTTTCGAATTGTCTTGGCTTTATGGAAGGTCCCGTAGGAGGAATGTTTATCATAACGAATTTTAACAAGCTGAATATGGCTTTTCACGTTGAGAACGTACTTGGAATCCACAGAGTATCCTGGACGGAAATTAAAAGGCCGGACAAATCCTTCGGATCCTTAGAGGACAGTATAATTAATGGCGTTATAAAGCGTGATGATCGTTTGATTATCATCTTGGATTTCGAAAAGATCATTAGTGACATTAATCCTGAGACGGGTCTCAAGCTTTCAGAGATTGACGCGCTTGGTAATAGAAGGAAAAGAAACGTTCCGATTTTGATCGCAGAGGATTCTCCTCTTTTGAATAAGTTGATCGTGGAATCCTTAAAGAAGGCCGGATACGTCAATTTAATTCATACGGAAAACGGACAACAGGCATATGACGTGATCTGTAAATGTAAAGAAGAAGGTTCTCTAAGAGAAAACGTAAGATGCATTATCACGGACATAGAGATGCCGATGATGGATGGGCATAGGCTGACAAAGCTTGTAAAGAGTGATGAGGCGACGGCGAACATTCCGGTGGTAATCTTTTCATCACTGGTCAATGATGACATGAAGAGAAAAGGCGCTGCGCTCGGCGCGGACGCGCAACTGTCGAAGCCGGAAGTAGGAGATTTAGTGACAGTCATAGATGCTTTGGTAGAAAAGTACCATCTGGAGGATTAAAGACAGCCGGGAATCTTCCCGGCTGTTTTTTCGTAAGGAGTAAATGCGTGGATAGTTTTGAAGAGATTTTTACTAAAAAAATTAGGGAAGCAGACATGGTGCTGGTCGGACTTGGAGAAGAATTTGACCAAATGAATCCATCTGAGAATGCTGCGTTTGCTGAAAGTGAAATGATGGCGCAGAACCTGAAATGGCTAATTCCTGCTTTCAGGTCATATGATACGTCACAAGATGCGTTTGAGAAACGGGAAAAGAAGCAAAAGGCGCTCAGGAACCTGGCAGAGCTTCTTGGGAAAAAGAATTATTATATTCTTTCCGTCAGTCAAAGTAAAATAGTCAGCGAAACGAAATGGCGGGAGGGCAGGCTTGTCATGCCGTGCGGCACCGTCTGCAAAAAGCAATGCGAGCATGGCTGCGCGGAGGAGGAAGTTACTGCGTTGACGGAAGAGGAGAAGGCTGAAATCTCGCGCTCGTTTGAACGATTTGAAGTGGCTTCAAAAGAAGTAAAGGATTTTTTGCGCGGGAACGCAGAAAACATGCCGCCTGAAGTCCGCGTTGCCATGAAAATGATCCAAAAGAAGGAAGCGGTCGGCGGAGCGATAAATGCGCTGGGAATTGACCTGCGGAAGATACTTGGCAAGTGTGAACAGTGCGGCGGGGATAAGGTTTTTAACGTTCTTCAGGCAGAGAAATATGATGAAAAGGGATATCTAAAGGACTGGGATCATTATGCGAAATGGCTGTACGGCAGCATGAGCAGAAATCTTGTCGTCATAGAGCTAGGAACGGCTGAAAGCTATCCTAGCTTATTTCAGAACGCATTTGAAAAGATCACGTCGTTAAATCCGAGGGCATCGCATTTTTCGCCGGGAGCTGAAAACTTTGAGAATGTCATTGATTGGCTGGCGAAGCTATGATAAACTATATAGGATAATGGACGGAATATAGGCGTAAAACGACGCATAGGACGTTTTGCAGAAGGAGAAATACATGATCGCCATCATAGATTACGATGCAGGAAACATAAAGAGCGTGGAGAAAGCCATTCAGTATTTGGGGGAGGAGGCCATTGTCACGAGGGACAGGGAGACGATCCTTTCCGCTGACGGCGTGATCCTGCCGGGCGTCGGAGCATTTGGAGATGCCATGGAAAAGCTTCATGCGTATGGTCTGGTGGACGTGATTCATGAATGCGTAAAGCGTGAGATTCCATTTTTGGGGATCTGTCTGGGATTGCAGCTTTTGTTTGAACGCAGCGATGAAAGCCCGGAAGCGAAGGGACTGGGAGTGCTGGAGGGTGAGATCGTAAGGCTTCCTGCGGAAAGTGGACTCAAAATCCCGCACATTGGATGGAATAATCTGAAGTTCCCCAGAAAGGGAAGACTGTTTGAGGGAGTGCCGGAGGATTCCTACGTTTACTTCGTGCATTCATATTATCTGAAGGCAAAGGATCCCGGAATTGTAACGGCGACGACGGAATATGGCGCAATCATTCACGCATCCGTGGAGAAGGGAAACGTATTTGCGTGTCAGTATCACCCGGAGAAGAGTTCCAAGGTGGGACTGAAGATGCTGGAGAATTTTATCACGCTGACGAAAGCTGTCTAAATCCCCAAGAAGAGTTTGGTGATTCAGAATAACATGAGGTAAAAGAGATGCACACTAAGAGAATCATTCCTTGCCTGGACGTAAAGGACGGCAGGGTCGTAAAGGGAATCAATTTTGTGAATTTAAGGGACGCGGGAGATCCCGCCGAGGTTTCTTCGGCATATGACAAGGCCGGAGCGGACGAGGTGGTGTTTCTTGACATTACCGCATCTGCGGACAGCAGGGCAACGCAGCTTGAGTGGGTTCGGCAGGTTGCAAGCAAGGTGTTTATTCCGTTTACCGTTGGCGGCGGCATCCGCACGGTGGATGATTTTAAGGCGATCCTTCGTGAAGGCGCGGACAAGATCTCAATCAATTCCGCAGCCATCATGAATCCAAAGCTCATCAGTGACGCGGCAGAGAAATTTGGCAGTCAGTGCGTTGTCGTAGCGATCGACGCAAAGCGCCGTGCAAACGGTGAAGGCTGGACTATCTACAAGAATGGCGGGCGCGTCGACATGGGGATTGATGCCGTGGAATGGGCCAGAACGGCGGAAAAGATGGGAGCAGGTGAGATACTGCTCACCAGCATGGACTGTGACGGGACAAAGGCAGGCTATGACATTGAACTCACAAAGGCCATTTCGCAGACGGTGGGTATACCGGTGATCGCGTCAGGTGGTGCCGGGACGCTGGAGCATTTTTACGAAGCCCTGACCGATGGCGGCGCGGAGGCAGCTTTGGCTGCGTCGCTGTTCCACTATAAGGAACTGGAAATCAAGGAAGTGAAGGAATATTTAAGGTCAAAGGGCGTGAGCGTGAGGCTGTAATTATGGGGATGATTGATAATGATTGGCTGCCGGCGCTTGCGCCGGAATTCCGAAAGCCATATTATAAAAAGCTTTATGAGTTTATCAGGGAAGAATACAACACCAAGCAGATCTTTCCGCCGGCAGAGGACATCTTTAACGCATTTCACTTAACGCCGCTCTCAAAGGTGAAGGTTGTGATTTTGGGTCAGGATCCCTATCATGACGTGGGGCAGGCACACGGACTTTGCTTTTCCGTGAGACCGGGGATTGCAACGCCAAAGTCGCTGGTCAACATCTATAAAGAGTTGCACGATGATCTGGGGTGTAAGATCCCGAATAACGGATATTTGGAAAAATGGGCAAAGCAGGGCGTGCTGATGTTAAATACGTTGCTGACGGTACAGGCGCACCAAGCCTTTTCGCACAAGGGGAAGGGCTGGGAGGAATTTACGGATGCCGCCATCAAGGTATTGAACGAGCAGGACCGGCCAATGGTGTTTATTCTGTGGGGAAGACCCGCACAGGAGAAGAAGGCATTTCTAAATAACCCGAAGCATCTGATCATTGAGTCGCCGCATCCAAGCCCGCTGTCAGCGAGCAGGGGATTCTTTGGAAGCAGGCCGTTTAGCAGGGCAAATCTGTTTCTGGAAGAAAACGGGATGGCGCCGATCGACTGGCAGATCGAGGATATTTAATTTCCTCATCCGGCGCTTCACGCCGCCAGGGGAGAATTGTTTTTTGTAAGACGTAAATTATGGGGAAGATAACGGGGACGGAATATTTACGCTAGGAGAGAAGAGACATGGAGAAGAAAGCTTTTGTAACTAAGGAAATGATCGAGGAGATCGTGAAGACGTATCCCACGCCTTTTCACATTTATGATGAGAAGGGGATCCGTGAGAATGCAAAGAAGCTGAAGGAAGCATTCGCATGGAACAAGGGATACAAGGAGTTTTTTGCCGTTAAGGCTACGCCGAATCCCTTCCTGATCAATATTTTAAGGGATTACGGATGCGGTACGGACTGCTCCTCCATGACGGAGCTGATGCTCAGTCACGCAATGGACATTCCCGGAGAGGACATCATGTTCTCTTCGAATGACACGCCGGCTGAAGAGTTTGCTTATGCGGCAAAAATTGGCGCAACGATCAATCTGGATGACTTTACGCACATCCAGTTCCTGGAGGACACGATCGGATATTTGCCGAAGACCTTGAGTTGCCGTTATAATCCCGGCGGATATTTTTCCATCAGTAACAGCATTATGGACAATCCCGGCGACGCAAAGTACGGCTTTACGACGGAGCAGATCTTTGAAGGCTTCAAGATCATGAAGGCGAAGGGCGTGGAACACTTTGGCATCCATGCATTCCTTGCCAGCAACACCGTGACGAATGATTATTATCCGACGCTGGCGAAGCAGCTCTTTGAGCTTGCAGTGAAGCTGAAGGAGGAGACGGGCGCCCATATCGCGTTCATCAATCTTTCCGGCGGCGTCGGCGTGCCTTATCGTCCCGACCAAGAGCCCAATGACATCATGGTGATCGGCGAGGGCGTTCGCAAGGTATATGAGGAAGTACTCGTGCCTGCCGGCATGGGCGACGTTAAGATTTATACCGAGCTTGGAAGATTTATGCTGGCGCCTTACGGCCATCTTGTGACGAAGGTGATCCATGAGAAGCATACCCATAAGGAATATCTTGGCGTGGATGCTTGTGCGGTGAATCTGATGAGACCTGCAATGTACGGCGCATATCATCACATTACGGTGCTTGGCAAGGAGAACCAGCCCTGCGATCACAAGTATGACGTGACGGGTTCCCTTTGCGAGAATAACGATAAGTTTGCCATTGACCGGATGTTGCCGAAGGTGGAGATCGGGGATTATATTGCGATCCACGAAGCAGGCGCGCATGGCTATTCCATGGGATATAATTATAACGGAAAGCTGAAGTCCGCAGAGCTTTTGCTGAAAGAGGACGGCAGCGTTCAACTGATCCGCCGCGCGGAGACGCCCAAGGATTACTTTGCAACCTTTGATCAGTTTGACATTTATAAGAAATTGGGATTTTAAGCATGAGATATCCGGAGTTTTTGCCTGCGGGCGGTACAATTGGATACGTGGCACCATCCTTCGGACTGGCGGATGATTTCCGGAAGGCGGGCTTTGCGTACGGACGGGAGAAATTCCGTCTGGCGGGATACGGTGAGAAGCTGGGACCGAACTGTTTTGCGTGCGACGGCATTGGCATCAGCTCAACGCCGGAGAACTGTGGCAGAGAACTGACGGATTTTTACTGTGATCCGGAGGTGGATGCGATCATTTCCTGCGCGGGTGGTGAACTGATGTGTGAGACCATGTCCTGCGTGGACCTCGGGAGAATCGGGGAGGCGAAGCCCAAGTGGTATATGGGATATTCGGACAATACGAATTTTACGTTCCTTTTGACGACGATGTTTGACGTGGCTTCGATCTATGGACCGGGAGCGCGCAGCTTTGGCCTGGAGCCGAGGCACCCTGCGATCGATGACGCTTTCGGGATCCTGACGGGGCGCGTCAATGAGGTTCACGGCTATGACAAGTGGCAGCTGAATCGCAATCCTGCGGAGGAGACGGATCCGCTGGCGGGATATTTGCTGACGGAAGACCGGGTTTCGAAGTTATGGATCCCGGGCGATGCGGAACTTCAAGGGGACGTGACTGTTACTGCGGACGGGGAAAATATGGCGCATGCAGGCACGTGGATTTCTGACCTTCGCACTTGGAACGGCGTTTTGGAGATTTCGGGGCGCATGATTGGCGGATGCATGGATTGCCTTGTGAATCTGTTGGGAACGCGGTTTGACCACGTGAAAGAGTTTTCCGAGAAATATCAGGAAGACGGATTTGTATGGTTTTTGGAATCCTGTGACTTGAACGTTTTCTCCATCCGCAGGGCTATGTGGCAGATGGAGGAGGCAGGTTGGTTCCGGCACGTGAAGGGATTCGTGGTCGGACGGCCGCTGTGCTTTGGGCAGGAAATGATGGGCTTGGATCAATACGAGGCAGTGCTGGGAATTGCCAGAAGGCATCAGGTTCCCGTACTGATGGACGTGGATCTGGGACATTTGCCGCCGGCGATGCCGATCATTTGCGGAAGTATTGGTAAATTGAAGGTGCGCGGGAATGACGTAAGCATAAAATATGAAATGAAGTAAGGGTTGGGTCGCGGGGAAACATTTGCTGACACATGTACCAAAATGAGAAAGGAAGGGCGGAAGATGAGTCAGAACGGATCAGATTCGGAAATTTTGATTGAGAAGACAAAAACGAAATTGGCAGTCTTACTGATGACGCTTTCCGTGGCGCCGCTGATCGTGACGCTTTTGACGGTCGGCGGGCTTGGCCTGGTTCTGACAAGGAGCGGCATGGCGGACAATATGGTCATAATGATTCAAATTGCCTCTGCAATCGTGCTTCCGATCCTGTTCGTAATCGGTGCATGGTATTTTAGCCGCGGCTTGATCCAATCCATTCTTCAGATCGGAAAAACGATGGATGCGCTTGCAGAAGGAGATCTGGCCAAAAGAAGCATTGCGGACAGTTCCGTGAAGGAGGTTGCAGATCTTACGGAATCCACGAAGAAGCTGCAGGCGAGCCTGGAAAAAACGATCGGTAAGGTGAAGACGGCTACGGAAAGCCTGACCGAGAAGATCGAGGACGTTGCCGATCTGACCGGAAGTACCTTTGAACGTGCGAATCAGATCGAGGAAGTAATTACGAATCTTACGGATGCGACGAACAGCATGTCGGAGAACGTACAGAACATCAACCAGCAAGTGATCGAGATCGGAAACTGCGTCAATGACATTTACGGCAAGGTGGACATCCTGCACGGCAATTCCGAGAACATGCTGGAAGTGAATGAAAAGACGAATCAGGACATGGCCGTGATCAGGGAGAACAGTGACCGTTCCCTGGATGCGGTGAAGAACATCACGAATCAGATCAAGGAAGCAAATGAGTCGATCCGCGAGATCGACACAGCCGTGGAACTGATCCTGAACATATCCGACCAGACGAACCTTCTTTCACTGAATGCAAGCATTGAGGCTGCAAGGGCGGGAGATTACGGAAAGGGTTTCGCGGTCGTGGCGGAAGAAATCCGTTCCCTGTCTGAACAGAGCGCGGAGGGCGCAGAGATGATCCGGCGCCTTGCACAAAAGATCACGAAGGAATCGGCGAAGACCGTGACGCTGGCAAATCAGGTGCTTGACCTGATCAAGGAAGGCAGTGACAAGGTTGGCCTTGCCCAGGGGCAGTATGAAGAGCTCAGCCAGAAGATCCAGCATTCCGCAGGAGAGATCAGGGCGCTGGTGGAGAAGGCGGACCAGCTTAGCGAGTATAAGGCAAGGATCGTTGAGAACGTGCATGACCTGAGCGCGATCAGCGAACAGAATGCGGCAAGCCATCAGGAAGTGAACGCGAACGTGACGGAGATCGTGACGGAGGTGCGCGTCGTTAAGACGGACTGCGACGAAATGAATGATAAGGCACGGATCCTGCAGGAAGCGGTTGCTTATTTCCATAAATAAAATTGTGGACTAAAAATTTTACGTAGCCCTTGCTTTTTTGAGAAGACTATGGTAAGATACCTTTTGTTGCGGTAGATTTGCAGCGAAGGGCCGGCGTGGCGGAATGGCAGACGCGGCAGACTCAAAATCTGTTTATGGTGACATAGTGCGGGTTCAAGTCCCGCCGCCGGCATGAGGATAATATATGGATTTCCGAAGAAATGAAGGAAAAAACTTAAAAAGCTGTCTCAGCAGGTCTGGGGGAGCTTTTTTCTTTTGCTGATTGTGCAATTCTGATAAAAAATCAATTTAATCCACAGAAATTTGGTTAAAAGTGCAAAAAAGACTTTTCAAAAAACGAAAAATGATGTAAAATAACCTTAAGATTTTCTAAATGCTAAGAAAATGAAGATTCAAGATTTTTTCTACATATGAAAATTTACAAAATAGTAACAATTCTGTGATATTTTACTAACAATTATTGACAGCCGCGCATGATAGGTCTACAATCAAACTAAAGTATGTAGTATAATACTCTAGTTGCGGTTGCCATGACGTGAAAAAACCGGACTGGAAGTATTGGAGGAACCGCCACCATGATGGAGCGTTGGGTCACTTATTCCCGAAAAAAAAGACTTGGTGAGTTGCTGGTAGACGCCGGTGCCATCACGCAGGAGCAGTTGGAAACCGCTCTTGCCGAACAGAAAAAGAAAACTGGTCAAAAGCTCGGTGCCGTGTTGATCGACATGGGTTCCATCACCGAGGATCAGATGCTGGATGCTTTGCAGAACCAGTTAGGATATCCGAGGGTTAACCTTCGAGAGTTCAAGGTGGAAGATCAGATCATCGCGATGACGGACGAGAACTTCCTCCGCAAGAACAACATTATGCCGTTCGGCTTTAGCTCGAACAACCCGAACCTTTTGAAACTTGCAATGTGCGATCCTTTGGATCTGAGAGCTTTGGATGACTTCTTCTTGGTAACCGGTCATCAGGCTGAAATCTACATCGCCACCGCAGCTGACATCTCAAATGCCATCGGACGTTACTACGGCAGTGCCGAGGCGAAGAGAATGGCAGAGCAGTTCTCCAAGGAGCGTGCAGAATCCGGAAGAGGACAGACGACTAATGACGAAGAAAATGAAGCGTTGCAGCAGGCGCCCATCGTTAAGCTGGTAACGCAGATCATTGAGCAGGCGGTTCGTAAGAGAACCTCCGATATTCACATCGAACCTTTTGAAGACGTCCTTCGAATCAGGTACCGCGTCGACGGCGTGCTTCAACAGGAGATGGAACATAAGATGGACATTCATTCCGCAATGATCGCCCGCATCAAGATCATTTCCGGAATGGACATCGCAGAGAAGAGAAAACCTCAGGACGGTCGTGCTACCGCGATCGTTGACAGAACCGAGTATGATATTCGTGTATCCATGCTTCCCACCGTATATGGTGAGAAAGTGGTTATGCGTTTAACCATGAAAAAGGCTTTGTCTAGAGACAAGAAGGATCTTGGTTTCCCGCCTGAGGAGCTTACGAAGTTTGAAAAGATCATCAGCCGCCCGAACGGCATCATGTTGGTTACGGGGCCTACCGGTTCCGGTAAGTCAACAACGCTGTACACGGCACTGAGTGAGCTGAACACCATCGGCGTTAACATCATCACCGTTGAGGACCCTGTCGAGGCAAACATCTTCGGCATCAATCAGGTTCAGACGAACGAGAAGGCGGGACTTACGTTTGCAAGTGCCCTTCGTTCCATCTTGCGTCAGGACCCTGACATCATCATGATCGGTGAGATCCGTGACCAGGAGACCGCGGGAATCGCAGTTAAGGCCGCTATTACCGGTCACTTGGTTGTAAGTACCTTGCATACGAACTCTGCGGCAAGTACGATCACCCGTCTTGCGGACATGGGCGTTGAAGATTACCTGATCGCCGATTCCGTTATCGGCGTTATCGCGCAGCGTCTGGTAAGAAGACTTTGTAAGTCTTGTTGCGTGGACGTGGAAGCGGATGAGTACGAGAGACAGCTGTTGCAGATTCCTCCAACACAGGGCCCGGTAATGATCAAGCATCCTGGCAACAATCACAACTGTTTGGAGTGCGGCGGATCCGGTTATCACGGACGAATTGGTATTTACGAGATCATGCCTCTGTCTGCGAAACTCAAGAGCGTTATCAGCCGCGGCGGACTTCCGGAAGAAATTGAGAAGACCGCGTTGGAAGAGGGCATGAAGACCCTAAGAATGCAGGCCATCAGCTATGCACTGCAGGGCATTACTTCCGTAGAAGAAGTGAAGCGCGTAACTTATGAGGAGTAGCGCATTACAATAATAAATTATGAGGGGAAGAAACTTATGAATGCATCAATTTCCAGTTTCTTAATGGTGGCAAAACAATTCGGAGCATCTGACCTGCATTTGACCGTAGGCGTTAGACCTAAGGTTCGCATCCGTGGCATCCTGCAGGAGATCGCAGTGGCTGACCGCTTGATGCCCGCTGACGTAAAGGAACTGGTGGAATCCATGTTCAAGCCTCGCCAGAAAGAAATTTTTGATAAGTACGGTGAGGTAGACTTCGCTTATGCAGTTCCCGACATCGGACGTTTCCGTGTTAACGCGTTTAAGCAGAGAGGTTCCTACGGCGCCGTTCTCCGTCTGGTAGGTACGGAAATCCCTGCGCCCCAGACCTTGGGTATTCCCATTTCCGTAGTAGAGTTGACCAAGAGAAAGAGAGGACTGGTTCTCGTGACCGGACCTACCGGTTCCGGTAAGTCCACGACGCTGGCTTCCTTGATCGACGTTATCAACAAGAATTACAACTCGCACATCATCACGCTGGAGGACCCCATCGAGTACCTCCACAATCATAATAAGGCAATCGTTAACCAGAGAGAGATCGGCCTTGACACCCAGAGCTACGCAAACGGTCTGAGAGCAGCGCTCCGTGAAGACCCCGACGTTATCCTCGTAGGAGAAATGAGAGACTTGGACACCATCTCCACTGCAATCACCGCAGCCGAGACCGGACACTTAGTATTCTCCACGCTGCATACCATTGGTGCTGCGCCCACCATCGACCGTGTCATCGACGTATTCCCTCCTCACCAGCAGGACCAGATCAGAGTGCAGCTTGCATCCGTGCTTGAGTGCGTTATCTCTCAGCAGTTGTGTCCTACCGCAGATGGCAAGGGCCGCGTGGCAGCATTCGAAGTCATGCATGCGACCGCGGCTATCAGAAACCTGATTCGTGAAGCGAAGTCTCACCAGATCGACGGTATGATCCAGACCAGTAAGAAGATGGGAATGCAGACCATGGATGATGCTTTGTTCGAACTGTATCTGAAGCACAAGATCGACGGCGCAACTTGTATCGAATTCGCTCAGGATCCTCTTGTAATGCAGGAAAAGGTTTACTAAATCGATTTACTCATTTGTTTGGACAAATGGTTACAAAAATTTGGAATTTTTGTTAAGAAATTGTAAATAATCCCTAAAATACTTCCCTGGATGAACCGATATAGATTTTGAAGGGGTAACAGCTTGAAAGGATGAACTGGAATGGCTACTTACAAGTATGAGATCATCGACCCCAGTGGCAAACATAAAAGAGGTACGATTGATGCCAACGATGAGATGACCGCGAGACAAACCCTAAAGACCGACGGAAGCACTTTGGTATCCATCGGTATGGCGGGTGCACTCGATAAGGAAATCGACATTCAGATTGGCGCCCCCGTAAAACCCAAAGAGCTTGCCGTTTTCTGCAACATGTTCAAATCCATCTTGGCAGCCGGCGTTACGATCATCGAAGCACTCGGAATGTTGGCTGAGCAGACGGAGAATAAGAGATTTAAGGCCGTGATCGAAGAAGTGCACGACGACGTGCAAAAGGGTGAAACGCTTTCGAGTGCATTTGGCAAGCATCCGAAGTTCTTCCCCGAAATGATGGTTCAGATGGCAAACGCAGGTGAAGCTTCCGGTTCCTTGGAAACTTCCTTCGCAAGACTTTCCACTCACTTTGAAAAAGATGCTCACTTAAAGGCTTTGATTGCAAAGTCCATGGTTTACCCTATCATTTTGATAGCCGTTATTGTCGGCGTTGTTATTTTGATGATGACGGTCATCGTACCGCAGTTCACCTCGACCTTTGATGACATCGGAGCTGAGCTCCCTGGCATTACGAAGGCGGTTATGGCAGTCAGTGATTTTATTATCCACTATTGGTGGGTTGGACTTATTATAATCGCTGCAATATTGATTTTCCTAAAGGCATTTAAGAAGACCGAAAGAGGAGCTCTCCTCTTCGGTAAGATTATGTTGCATGCGCCGCTGTTCGGTAACCTTACCGTAAAATCTGCGGCAGCAAGACTTACCCGTACGCTGAGTACGTTGATCTCCTCTGGTATGGCATTGGTGGAAGCCATTCACATCACCGGTAAGATCATGACAAATGAAGTAGTAAAAAGGGCAATGTTTAAGGCAGAAGAGGACGTGACGCAGGGATTCCCGCTTTCCGTTCCTCTGATGGAGGCAGAAGTGTTTCCCGTTATGGTTCCTCAGATGGTAAAGATTGGTGAGGAAACCGGTAGCTTGGAGGAAATGCTTTCTAAGATTGCAGATTACTATGATGAAGAAGTGGAAATTGCAACTGAGGCTTTGGTCGCAGCAATGGAACCTTTGATCATCATTGTGATGGCAGGAACCGTCGTCCCCATCATCTTGGCAGTGCTTATGCCGATGTTCAGTCTGTACAGCGCCCTTGGATAAAATATCATTCAAGAAAGGTGTGTGGTTCCATGCGGACGTCGAACAACAAAGGTTTTTCATTGGTGGAGCTTATTATCGTTATTGCGATTATGGCAGTTTTGGTTGGAATGGTAGGAACGCAAGTTATACCATATATCAATAATGCCAAACGGTCAAAAGACGTTCAGATATTAAGTGCCATACAGACGGCAAGCGTTGCAGCATACTCTAAGAAGGTTGATGCTGCACCGACCAGTGGGACCATGAAAATTACGATTACGGCAGGATTAGGCGGAACGGATAATTATACCTGCGATATAAGTACGGCACAGGAAATCGGAGATGAAGCAAAGTTTTTAGTAAGCATTCCTTACGTATCTGAAGCAAACGCGAGATTTTCGTCTAAAACGTTCAGCGGGATAGACAAGATCGAAGTTGTGTTTGATTTTGATAACAATACCGTTGAAGTCCATGCGTATGAGAGTGGTTCTGAAAAAACGCAGCCTGGTGAAATAACGGCTAAATTATAACATAATGGTTATCTTGCCCGGGCCATGAACGGGTTTGATGATAAAAAACAATTAAATTTCCAAGGAGGATGATTCAAATGAAAAAGTTAAACAACAAAGGTTTCTCGCTGGTTGAGCTGATTATCGTTATTGCTATTATGGCAATTCTGGTTGGCGTAGTTGGTACTCAGGTTATTCCTTACCTTGAGAACTCCAGAAAAGCTAAGGATCAGCAGGTTCTCAGCGCATGGAACACCGCAGCCGTATCCGCTTACTCTACTGAGGCTGGAAACTTGGATGCTCTTCACACCTACGTAATCGAGATCACCGATGGAAACCTCAAGGTTGACACTACTGCATATGCTAGCCTTACCGGTGACAAGAAGGCTCTGTGTGACTGCTTCATGGCTCTGACCACTCTGACTGCTAGCGGCTATGATTTTGATACCGTTATGGCTTCCAAGGCTGGTAAGAACATCACTTCCGTTACCATCACCATCGATGGCGGAAATGGAACAGTAGAGACCGCTACTGCTTGTAACACTGGTTATAGCTTCGACAAGATTGAGAACAAGTAATTTGTCCAATTTGATCGAACTATAATTACTTCTTGGAGATAAAACATGACTACTTTGGCTCTGAAGATAATTCTTTCTTGTATGACTGGAATGCTGGTTGGTATCTATGTAAATTCTTTGATTAGTCACTTTTTGAAGAAATTGCAAAGTGAAAACCAATACTTCTGTAAAGCATGCAAGACAGAGCCAAAGTGGTATGATAAAATCTCCGCAGTATCATTCTTATTACTAAAAGGCAGATGCCGCTCCTGCGGAGCGAAGGCAAATAAAAGGTTTCCCTTTGTGGAGCTGATGAATGGCATTTTATACGTAATCGTTATCATGGCGAACGGTATCAACGTTGAAAGCCTTCTCTATTGCCTTATGACGTCTGCCTTTTTGGTAATAAGCACGGTAGACGAAAACACCTTAGAGATTCCATTGCCTTGCAACATGTTCGTTGGAGGGATTGGAATCCTTATGTGCGTTTTAGATTTTTCAAGCATTTTAAACAGAGCCTTGGGGTTCTTAATTATTGGTTTTGTTTTGTATTTGCTCTATGCATTGTCAAAGGGTGCGGCCATTGGCGGCGGCGACGTAAAGCTGATGGCGGCCGTTGGCCTAATTCTTGGCTGGCAGAAGGTGATTCTGGCATTTCTTTTGGGATGCATTATCGGTTCCGTCTGTCACGTGACAAGGATGAAGATTTCCAAGGCGGAACGCGTTTTGGCAATGGGCCCGTATCTCTGCATCGGATCTTACCTTTGTGCACTTTGGGGAGATCAAATGATCGCATGGTACCTGGGATTGATGGGGCTGTAAAGGAATTTGTTTTTTCCTTTTCTGATCTCCTAAAGAGGGTGGGGATCTTACTCATTTAGGGAATGAGAAAAGGAAGGCACAAAACATAAAGGAGAATACATCTATGGCGAAAAAAGTTTTAAGTATCCAGACTGGTATCTGGTGGACGAAGGTAGCACTGATGGAGTACGGGACAAAGCATCCCAGAGTACTTGACGTATTTACCTTCCGTTCCCCGGAAAATTCCGTGGAGGATGGCTACATCCGAGAGAGAGAGAGTCTTGCCAATCAGCTTCGTGCAGAGCTTTCTAAGCGTAAGATCTCCGAGAGAAAGGTAATTTTCTCCATCAACTCTGCGAAAGTAGTTTCCAGGGAAGTTATGATTCCGAAGGTAAGCGGCAGACAGCTGAAAACCCTCGCCATGGAGCAGGCAAGAGAGAATTTCCCCATGGACATTGCCAGCTATACCATCAGCTATGCAAAGATGGGCATGCTTGACGGTGATCCCAAGCAGCAGATGAAACTGTTGCTTCTGGCAGTTCCTGACAACCTGCTTTCCAACTACGTCCAGTTTGCCGAGCTCTGCGGTCTTGAAGTTGAGACCTTTGAGTACATGGGCAACTGTGCAATGCAGTTCATTGCTAAGAATTTTATCGAGGACTCCGTGATCGTACAGCTTGAGGAGCGTTCTACGATCGTGTCCATCGTAAAGGATAATAAGCTTGTATTCCAACGCGTGGCACCTCACGGCTATGACTCCACCATCGTGGCAGCCATGGATCATCCGGTACTTGGATTGAAAGAGGATCAGCAGGCGTTTGAGTTCCTGTGCGCAAATAACGTTACCAGGGACAAGCCGAAGGCAGAGGCATTCCCGGATAGCGTGATCGCAGACCCGGAAGAAAGATTATATGCCCTTCAGCAGGCGTATGAGGCAGTAAAGGAATCCATGGATTATCACGTAAGAATTGTGGTTTCCGCATTGGAGTTCTATCAGAACCAATATAAGACGCCTCTTCGCGGAACCCTTCACCTGATCGGCGACGGCATGCGCATTCAGGGCATGATCAAGAGCTTTGACTCGAAGATTAACATCGAAGTGGAAAAGGGCGATTACCTGTCTCTTGCAAAGATGGACAAGAAGACTGCTGCCAGCGGACTGGTTGCAGGAGAGAGCCTTGGCCTGCTTTCCATCATGGGTGCCGTAATCGAGCCCATGGGCATTACGCCGAAGGAATTGGCAGACAGAGCATCGAAAAGAAATACTACCAAGATCGCGTCGGGTATTTTTGTTGTATCCGTTTTGGCAAGTTTGGCTTTGGTGGGAACCGCATACCTTCGGAAGTCAAAGGCGGAGCAGGAGCAGACACGCCTGAAAAATCGCATTGAAGAGCTATCTCCCGTTCAGAAGATTTATGATGAAAACGTATTTTACAGAAACAGATATAATGAATATGAAAGCTTTGATAATTTGTCAAAGACTCAGAATGAAAAACTTGGCATGTTGATCACTGATTTGGAAAAGAGCTTCCCTACCTACGTTCAGGTGAAAAACTTTTCGGCGTTGGATGGACACGTTACGCTGACCATGGAAAGCGACATGAAGATGACGGTTGCTCAAATGCTTCTTAACATGCGTGAACTGGATTACATCACGAACATCAGCATTCCGAGCATCTCTCGGGAAATTAATGAAGAGGCCATGAAGCTAGACATTGAGGCAGGGTTGTATAATCCTGACGGTGATGAAGAAGAGTTGATTGACGGACAGACAACCGAGAGTGTTATTGATGGAGAAACCAATCCCGATTTGGCCGAGGGAGAGGAAGAAGTCAAGAAAGAGTATGGCGTTGGAGAAAACCCGTATGCCAAGTGGATCTATACCGTATCTTTTGATCTGATCGATCCTGTACTTCAGACAATTGCACAATAAGTAAGGAAAAGGAGATAACGGGATGAAAAAACTAAGCATAACCGATTCTGAAAAGAAATTATTGTTTATTGTATTGGCGCTGGGTATTCTTGCTGCTGCATATTTTCTTGGATTTACGAAATTGAATGAGGCTGCCGCCGTGGTTGAAGCCAGCAATGTGCAGGATCAGGCGACCGTATCAAATCTTGAAGGCATGGTTGCCAGACAAGCTGCAACCGAGGCGGAAACGGAAAGCTTTAAGCGGGAAATTCAGAACATTATTGCCAAGTATCCAAGTGCCATTCCTCAAGAAAAATCCATATACTTGATCCAAGAGATGCAGGACATCATAGGGATTGACGTATCTGCCATCGCTTTTAGACTGAATACGCACGTACAGAGCTTTTCCGGTGAGAATCCGCCTATCGGCAAGTACAACGTATTGGCGCTTTCTTATACTTGTGACTATGATCAGTTTAAGCAGTTGCTGGATTACGTTGCAAAGTTCCCTGACAGAACAACGATCCCTTCCATCACCGCGGCATATGACGAGACTACGGGCGGCATGAGAGGTTCTTTAAACTACAAGATGCTTTATCTTGAGAATTCCGGTAAGAAGTACGAGGAATTCCCTCCGACCGAGATTCCTTCCGGTAAGGCGGGCATTTTCTATCCGAACAGCTGGTCACCTCAGCAGGAACTTGAAGAGTTCTTAGATCAGATAACGGAATAAGTCAATAAAAATATTCATTGGGCCGCCAAAAATTTATGGCGGCCCATCTAAAAGTTTGGGAAAAACTGTCCGATATAATAATCGGAGACTAGAATTGTATTTAGAACTCTTTGGAGGAAACGGATATGAGTGGTTTGAGAAAAATAGATAATAAGGGTTTTACGTTGGTTGAGGTCATGCTTTCCATTGCAATCTTAGCCTTAATTTCCGTACCCTTGATGAAGTATTTTTCTGATTCACTTCGGTATGCCGTACAGACGGAAGAAAAGCAGAAGGCAACCATGATCGCCCAGGAAACCATGGAGACGATCAAGGCTCAAAGAAACATTGTCCAGGCATCGAGCGCACCGTCTGCGTCTCCCGCGGGCCCTACGACTTACGTGCTTGCACCTGAACTGTCCGCCCTGTTTAGCGGTTACGCAGGCGCATCTTCTACGCCGACGGTGATCATTCCTGATCATTTCAGTTCCAGCGGCGCAACTTTGGATGCAGCCGATTCCCCCAAACCTATGGTCTATCGCTACGTAGACGCAAGATCGAAATCATATTACATTGAGACTTCCATCTATTGTGAAACGGACGCGGCTTCCGTAAGCAGCCCTGCCATCCTCGGCATCGATGATTCAAGAAACGTTGTTATTTCTGAAAGAACGGAGCAACAGGACGCCCTTACGTATTTTAAGACGGCGAACCTGAACTATTATTTGGGACATAACGGAACCATAGTTACGGGAAGCTCGACTCCCAGCCCGACGCCGAATGGAGGATTGATTTACATTACCATGTCCCCTGGACCGACCATCACTCCCGGCCCAGATCCGAGACTCATCACCGAGGAAGAATTTGCGGCAACGATGAAAAGAATAATTTTTATCTCCATTTCAAAGCAAGTTGGAGACACTTACTATAAGGTTCGCGCGAATTATGTTTATTACGTGGACGACGCTTACGGCGACGGAACGGGTGAAATGAAGCGCGTATCTCCGGACTTGGTTGAGGCGAACATGGAAACTCTTGAAGGCATCTATCTGATGTTTAATAAGCTGAGACCTGACGTTGATGACATTGTCGTACAGTGGGACGTTGCAGGTTCTACGGACTATCCTGATTTTAGATTTATCGTGCAGGATGACGTTGGTCCGGTTGCAACCTCAGATCCCTTCGGCACGCCGTCCGCATCTCCGACGGCAGTTCCTACCGTGACTCCGACCACCAGCCCGACCACAACGCCTACGGCAGTGCCCAGCATTACGCCTGGACCAGAAGGATATAAGCTTCGCGTTACGTTTTGGGATTTTGACGGCACGGATGCACCTACGGTTCACAGCAATCTGGATGCCACCAGCTTTAAGTTTTACAAGTTAAACGTTCCACCCGTAGAACATCCCGATGAAGTTGAGACAAAGGGAATCGAAAGAACAGACATAGTCGTTAGGCAGTTGACCGGCGACGGTATTCCCGTTCGTATTTTCAACGTAGAGGTTAAGGTTTATAAGGACAAAGACGCGTATACTGCAGGAAAAGATCCCTTGATCGCTTTGCAGTCAACCAAGGTAGAGTAAAACGCACATACTTTCCGCACGTAAGGAGGTTTCCATGAAGAAAAACCGAATGCCGAAATTTAATAACAGAGGTGCGTCACTGATCGCCGTTTTGATCGCGATCGTTGTCGTTGGAGTGATGGGCTCCGTGGTCATGCAGCTTACCATCACAAACCTCCAAATGAAAGAAGTCGAGCGACAGACTAAGAAAAACTTTTATACCGCAGAGGAATTCATGGGATATCTCACAAATCAGATCAACGTGAAATCCGCGAAGCAACTGCAGGATGCGTTTAATGACATGCTTGCAATGTATAAGACGGCATCACAATCTGGAACCGGCCTGAAAAAATCATTTGCCAAGGCGTACCTTGACAGAATGATCGCAGCGTTTAGCGATGCCAGCGCAACGCCGAGCCAAAAATTATCCGGCGGAGACGTTGTTTATGAGGTTGGATATTATGATCCGACTGCCGTAACGAATCTGGTATATGATCCGGCTTCGGATCCAGACATGTCAAGTGCAACGGGAGTTGTGCCCTCCGACATGGCTGATGCCACCTCCACGAATTACGGCTTTCAGTTCTCAACCAGTAATTGCTTCTATTACGCCGACTATGATAAAGGAACTTTTACGCTCAGTAACATCTGCGTTTTTGCAAAGGATGATAAGGGCAATAGCACAAAGATCCAGACAGATCTGGTATTCCACACGCCTGACATCAATTTGGACGCCAGCAGCGTTGTGAAGGAATTCATGCGCTACAGCCTGATCGCAGATGACAAGATTGACATTTCTTCAAACAACATTTCTGTTGACGGAAACGTATATGCCGGTGAGAATGGCATTGAGTGTCATTTAAACAACTATGCAGAGTTTATTGGCAAAAAGATCGTTACGCGAGGTGACATCATGTGTTCTTCCATCGAAAATGAAGGTGGACACGTGTTCCAGGTAGGAAATCCCACGGAGCCGACGTATTCCCAAATTTGGGCCAACAACATTCGTACCTTAAAGGATACGGGAGAGGGCGCAAAATTGAATCTTTCCGGTGACTGTTACATTGCCGATGATCTTACCGTAGATGGTGACAATTCAGTTGTTGTCGTTACGGGAGCGTACTATGGCTACAATTACCAAAGAGATTATGATCATGTTCTTGCGCCTGAGGATGCGGCTTATGCCAGCGCCGTTATGGTGAATGGCAAGAATGCCATGATCGACATGTATGATCTTACAAGCCTTATGATCTACGGACGTTCCTTTATCGGAAGAAATCAGTACGTAGGTATTGGGGCAAACGACATTAGAATGGGAGAAAGTATTTCCGTAAAGTCTAATCAGATCGCCTATTACGTGCCCTCTGATTGTTGCCCTGGCGGCATTTTGGACGTTGACTTGTTTGAAACGTATTCCGGAGTGGACGTAAGTGGTTATGTTGCCGGAAATGGCGTTACGGAATATCATTACATTGGAGCTGATGGTAATAATCAGACTTCCTATTACTTGAAGTTTAACAGTGACCAGTCGGCTAACGCTTTTTATTTCGAATACTACAGGGCAAAAGAAGCTTCCATGACGGAGAAGGCCAAGAGATTCATTAACACTACGCCCAGAACTGTCGCAGGCGTAAATCATTATTCCTTGCAGTTCAATCAAGACCATTCCGTTATCAGGGGTGACTATCTCTACACCAATGCAGCCGGCCAGCTTTGTACGGCCATGTACAGCATTCCGGCGGCTGACTTCTGGGAAGAGGGAAAAACCTATTTTGAATTTGCAAAGGATCATGCCATCCGATATAAATCTTTGGTGCTGACTTTGGAGGACAAGAAAGACGAAGCCATGGCCGGCAACGTAAGAATTGATAACACAATCGATCCGACTTTGTTCGATAATCTGATTGATGCAACGCAATGGGCTGGTTTCTTTGCGGATCATCAATCAGAACTGATCGATACTTATAAGTATCAAAAGCCCTGGACGGAAAGTCCTACGGCGCCCAACGACGGTACCTTGCTTGCTATTATTGACAATGGCAGCACGCCATACGAAATTCCTGAGAAAATTGATGAAGTTCCCGTTACGGGCGGACTTGTCATCGCAAGTGGCGACGTTATTGTAAAGCGTAATTTCAAGGGAACGATCATCAGCGGCAACCAGATTTTGCTGGACACGGCTAATGCCGTGATCCAATCAGATGAAGTACTGATCTCGAAGATGATTTCAAGAGATGCAATGCTGAAGAATAATGCAGTATTTTCTAAGTTGTTTAAGGGTTATTCTTCATCCGCACAGCAGGTTATGAGCGGTTCCTCCATTGACATGTACATGACTTATGACAATTGGACGAAGACAATGGAATAATAAAGAGAACGTGAGGAGGCTTTTATGAGATTCCGTGACGATCAAAAGGGTTTTTCCATCATAGAATTAGTGATCATTGTTGCCATCGTGAGTATCATGGCATCATTGTCACTCACTATGCTTGGACGAATTAAATATGCAAATACCGAGAAGATGGTGGATTACGTCTACGATGCTCTGAAGAAGCTTCAGATCACGGCCATGTCAAAGGAACAGCATACGTTCCTCCACATATATAAGGAGGGCGACGCGTATTATTTCATGACTTCCGATTCTCCGACTTACAGTGCAAGCACGATGGGGACAAACGGAACCTCTCTTGGTAACAACATAAAGATTTACAAAGTTTTAAATTCCCCGACGGGTACGGAAACAGAGATTACCGGCAGTACGAGAATTGTCGTTTCCTACAAAAAGGATGGCAGAATCCGTGAATCCGAGGGGGGAACTACTTTAGAGAACGTTCAGAAGATTGTGATCAAGGGATCGTATACGGCGGAGATCACAATCAATCATAAGACGGGAAAATGTGTTGTTGAAAAGAAGTAGCAATCGGAAATGGAGGAGCGCGTAGTGAAAAAGCTCAATAACAAGGGTTTAACCCTAATCGAACTGATTATTGCCATAACGATGGCATCCATGGTGATCTCTGCGGCAACGGTATTTCTCTATAATGCTGAGAGAAGTTATCGCATTTCAAAGTATAGCGTGGATCTCCAAATGGAAGCTCAGATTTTGATGGAACAGCTGAGCAACTGGGTTTTGGAGAGCAATCACATTGAAATCATGGGTGCGGATGACGTATTGGTATTATACCAGCTTCCGCAAGACAAATTGTTCTATTCGGCTTCTGATCCCGTGGCAACTACAATACCAGGACAGCGCGCCATCATTTACGTGGATACTGGTAAACTTTACATTGACATTGACGATACGACTTCAGCTGAGGCGTTTAGAAACGAGATAAAATCCATGCCATCTTCGTTTCCCATCCTTACGTCGTCATCGACTCCCAGCCCGGATACCTGCATTGGTGATCACGTAGAGCGCATATACGTGAGATATCCCAATGGCGTGGATCCTTCGTCGGCGAATAGCGTAGAGATTACGCTTTTCCTTAAGGAAGGATCGACCGCTGCGCAGGCTAAGTCATATAACGTGACAAACGTCTTTAGCCTTCGTAATTCCGTATTTAAGCCTACTCCGGATCCGACGGCAACGCCCGTACCTGGAGTTACGCCGACCGTTACGCCAACTGTTACGCCGACCTCAACACCTTAACCTTATGCTCTCTTAGGGAGGAACGAAATTTATGAGAAAAAATCAGAGAAAACAACTGAAAAAGAGATTTTTATCCGCGGCACTGGCGATGGGCATGGTTTTGACCATGTTACCGTCAGATGGCGTAGAGGCAGCTGCAAAGCGCGTTGTCTCTACCGCTGCCAAGGGCGACGTTACGTATGAATATAATAATTATACTAACTTAAAAACGGTCGTCCGGGAGAGAAAGGCATATAAGGATTCCCTGACTACCGGGGTCATAACGGATTCGTCCAAAGCCAAGGGTTCGATTGAGAATCCCATGGTACTCCTTGAGATTGTGCCTTATAAGGATTATTCCTCCATCGGATATCTCGTGGATGGATGTGAACCGATCAATATGGATTCGCTATGCGGAAACAAATTAGCGATTGAGAGCCTCACCGATGCGGATGGGGATTTCTTTGGGTTTGGAAAATTCACGAAACCTACCGGAACCGTTCGGTTCTTTCCTGATGAAAAGGAAGGCGACATCAACTTCTATCAGGACACTAACCTGAACAGCCTCTCGGATGCAAGCGCGACCATTCCATACCGTGAGAGCGCACTGCGTTTTACGACAGATGAGTGGGAAGCAAAGAAAGTTACTTCCGGGGATGACGCATGGGGATATTACGAAGTCGTGGAAAAGGGTACCGGACATTTCATTCTGAAGACGGAGACAACGCCGAACTCAGAAGGAGTGACCGTTACGACGAGAAGCATTGAAAAAGCGGATTCCACGAATCAGGCAGATGCTTTTTTGGATTGGCATACCACCAATGATTACGTAAAAGCCCAATATCGCAGTGAAGGCTTTAATACGGACAGAATGTACCTATACATGGCAAACTTGAACAGTGCTTTCGATGCGTTAAAGATTGATGATCCTGACGTACATCCGGAGTATCTTGGGAATCGTTTCTACACGCTGAGACCGATCAGCAGCACGGATCCCTGTTATGACGTAAGCGGTGACTTTTACGTTTACAATAGCTATGATCTTTTCGCCAGGAATACGCTTGGACTTTCAGAAGCTCTGGCAAAGAAGTATTCCATTACCGTAAAGACCATTACGCCTGCAGAACTTCAGGCTAACCAGTCTTGGTTAAACATTGCGGACGTGATCTATTTCAATGCAGACCTTACCGCTGCCAAAGAGGTGAAGAATTCCTCTGGTACGGTTACGTCTAAAGCCGCATTGGTAGATCTGTGGCGTTCTACGGATGCAGTTACCAAGTTCTACATGAATCGTTTCCATTATGGTAATAATCTGAAGGACGGAACTCCTGATCCCGTGAAGGGCTTTAGGGGCACTTACAGTCTCGATTACGTTCCCAGGGTTGGTCCTTCCAGCAACACGACCACCAGAAGAGACGAGGATAATTACTTAAACAAGAGCAAAGAGCTTACGCTTGAAGTTTTCTATAAGATTTTAACGAGAGTTACGAAAGCTGAGGACTACGTTGCCGTAATCTTTGACCAGTCTTGTACGGATCCTGCGTATAATGATACAAAGGCAAACGTAAATTATTATTGGTACGCGCTAGGTAATAAAGCTAGTGAAAGAACAAGGCTTGCCGGTGGTCCCTACAAGACGCGTGGTTATAAGACCAACGTTGCAAAGCTTTGGCTTGCATGTACCTCTGCAAATCCTGGTTTGGTACAGAGATTCATGATCGATGGTGAAATTCTTGACAGCGGAGCCAGCAGAGGAGATTACGAACAGCTTGAAGTGGATGCAAGAGATGTGAATGGCATTATTAAGTATAAGGCGAATGCAAGACTGAACATTTCTACGGACGAGAGAGAATATTGGTCTGGATATACCTTCTACTGTGCAGAGAATAACATCAATACCTCTTATACCGTGACACAACAGACATGGGATTACTGGGATGACTATGCTGGAGACGCAAAGCATGAAAAGGATTGCTATTACGTTCAGGGTCATGTGTTTGTAACGCCGTCAGGAATGAATCTGGTAGACTACTATGCAAAAAATTATTCTTCCTCGGATCTCGAATTTGCAAAAGAATATTACTATGACTTTAATGATTTCTTGAAAACATACGGCGGAGCGGCACCAATTGATGCCAGCGTTGCCACCTCCAGTCTGGCAACCAAATACGTGCTTGATCCGGATCACGTGGTAAACTATTATTTGAACGAACTGAAGGTTTTGGACATTGAGCCCAGCGTTGCCATGAAAAAGGATGGCGGACAGGGTAATGGTGCTTATGCATGGAAGTTTGGACACAAAGACGTGTTCAAACTAATTCCCAAGCGCATGGGTTCAGACACGAGAGTAGTTGTGCTTGAGCATCAGGTGATGCAGGCGTTCGTTGCAAAGAATGAAGACCTAAACAGTACTTATGACTTGATTTATCTTGGCGATGATGCCGGCGGTTTGTGGAATGGAAACGACGTAAAGAAGTATATCTATAATAATGGTAACTATAATGGGGCAAAGGCCGGAATGGATCGGACGGACTTCGTGGATGACTCGATGGACGGTTTGGTTTATTTCCATCTTGGTGACACCCTGAAAATAGCGAACGATTATAAGAAAACGGCAGCATTTCTTGGCGCGGGAGAGGATTCTTCCACGAGACAGGCAGGAAACGATCTTACAACCAAGAAAATGAAAGCTCTCGTGAATTATCTGGATGCTGATTATCCCGTTGTAGTTGCAGATAATCTGTATCCGGGTTTTACGGAGAATCTTACGCGAAAATATGTTGACCAGAGTTCCGCATGCGTGATGAATAAGTTCTTAACGCAGTATGATCCTATCCGTAATTTTGACTCTTCCACGGGGACGTTTGAAGGCTGTTACTATAACAGAAAGATGCTTTCGAACATTGACAAGATGATCAGCAACCGCATGAAGGGCAGGGTAAGCATTACCGGTCCTAAGACGTATGACAGCATTAATGCCTTAGACGAAAGATATCTTCCTGATTCCGACGGATACGCCATCTTGGACTTTGTGGTTGACGTACCGAACACGACGGATTACATGTATCGCGTGTTCATAGACCGAAACAGAGACAGTAACTTTACTTATGATCCCACGGATGATGAGAAAAACGAGGTGATCACGAACGGTTACGTTGCCATTACGAGACTTCACAATAACATCAAGGTTCCCATGCCAGATAAGTGGGTTGGATTTGTGCAGTGGAGAATTGAGGTTGTTCAAAGAACGAAGGTGGAAAAGCGATACTCCTTGGAAGGTTGTTCCGCTGTAAAAGCGGCAGAAGGCGCCGTTGCTGCTTCGAATCCCGACAGGGCAAAGAAGAAGATTATTGCGCTTCAGATCATGCCGACGCATAGTACTAACAGAGATGGTCAGGATAACAGCGAGAATGGAAATGACAAATCAAGATCGTGGGTTGATTTGTCAAACAGAGCGTTAAACGGCAAGCAATCCGGAAATGGCGGAAGTAGAACCTGGCAGGGACTTTATAATGAGGTCAATGACTTTGACATTGAAGTGGTTAGCATTACTTGGCGTCAGTTCATGCTGTTGTTTAAGCCAAATGGCACGGAAGAGAAATTTAGCTTTGACATGGGTCGCGACATTAGCATTACGGATGATGCGACATCCAATCCTAAACAGGACGTATTACAGAGGGTTGAGCAGAAGCTGATCAATTTCAATGACATCAATGACAGTACGCTTCGTCCGGTCACGTCCGGTCAGGAAAATAATTACTATAAGCTTGAAGACTTTAACATGATCGTTCTTGGCTTTGACGATGCCTTCGGTTTCACTGACATGCAGAATACCTATGGCAACGTGGAGTACCTGTACTACTTTGCACTGAAGGGATGCAGTATCCTGTTCACGCATGATACCACGTCACAGCACAGCGATAAGACGCAGAACCCTCGCGACCTCGGTTGGAAGACTCTGAAGGATCACAGAAATGACCAGTGGCATGAGAACCGCGTATTCGGTTACACCGGTAATACGATGATGCGTGAGATCATGGGTATGAACCGCTACATGAAGTTCAGCGTGAACCTGACGAATGATACCGATCAGTACGTAAACTTCAGGTCTGGGTTAAAACAGGACATTGCCGAATATGTTGCAAACAATCATATTAAATATGATGATGCATATGATAGCGATACCACGACGAAGGGTCTGCATGGCTTTAGCTTGTATAACATGCTCCGTTACGTGGGCGGCGACGCAAATGACGGTAAGAACGGAAGAGTAGAGTGGAAGTATATGGTACTTCGTCCGAGTGACAATCATGTTTATAGTAAAGGCGGAGCTTATACCATCGGCGGTAACACCCTGACGGAGGTGGTTTCCAGAATTAATGAAGGCCAGATTACACAGTATCCTTTCACCATCGGTGCAGGAACTGGTGCGACCAGGACGACGCAATTCAGAATTGGTAAGACCCATGGACAGTGGTGGCAGTTGAACATGGAAGATGAAGACCTTACCGTATGGTATACGTTGGATGATCCCGCTCTTTCCACCCTGCCTCATGACGGTGCTTATGATTCCAGAGGCGACAATAATACAAATGCACAGGAGCACAATAACCTGATGTACAGTGCGGTTCCTTACGACGCTGCAAATAACTTCTATATCTTCAGTAAGGGTAATATTTTCTATTCAGGAGTGGGACACAGTGCAGTAAGCAGTGCGGATAATGATCAGGAGAGAAAGCTTTTCGTAAATACGTTGGTAGCAGCATACAGACCTAAGTTTGGTCTTCCGTTCGTGCAGGTGACGAGCTCCGAAGCAACCTTGACCGGCATTTCGCCCAACAGAGTTTACAGTATTTTGTTCTCCATCGATCCTAAGTATGATGCGCACACCGGTAAGATTGACATGGCCAATTCAGAGTTCATGGTTGGCTCAACGTCTGAAATTATCTACAATGGCAATATTTATGTGAAGTTTAGGGCAATGGATAACAACGGATGTACCTCGATCTATACGACGGCGCACACCGCTGCCACATCCAATACTGCAGACACTTCGAAGCCCGTGGCGATTTATTCGTCGCTTGATAATGCCAAGGCGGGTAACAACAGCGACCTTACCAAGATCAATACCCGCGGAAAACAATTCTATGAATTGACCGTTGGTGAAGAGTATTACATCAAGTATCCGAAGGCATACGTAAATGATGCGACGAATTACAGGGTGATCTTTGAATCCTATAATAACCGCGTATCAACTGGCGAGTTGTCCAAGACGCTTGTTGAATTTAGGGCACAGCCGCTGTTTAACCTTGACTAGTAGTTAAACAAAAAGTTAGTCCCAAAAAACAAAGGAATCTGCTTTGGGGTTCACCCCAAAGCAGATTTTTATTTATTTTGAAAGGGCCTGCGCAGATTTTGAGCATATATTTTAAATTTTGCATGAATTTGATAATTTTACGTACAATTTGTTTTGGGAATTGTAAAAAAGCCCTTGAAAAATCCGTAGTACCTTGTTATTATAGTATTAACAATACATCGACATAGGATTTCATATAGCCGTCATCCATCTAGGATTGCGGGTATTTTTGTCATTTTGTGACGAATTATGCGACGAAATGGGGGCTTATGAAGTTACTTGGAAGGAGGTCACTTTTATGGAAGGGGCACAAGTTTTCACTTGTAAATCGGGCGGTAATTTAAGAAGCATCTTGAGTAGGAACAATGACGCCGCTATGTTCCTTAAAGTGGAAAACAATAAGATTTCCGGAAAGGGTTATATCTGTAACACCGAAGGTAAGAATGGTTACAGTGATGAGTTCGAAGTTAGCATTGGCAAGATCAGTAGCATTTTCGAGACGGAGTACTCCGGCGAACCTGCACTTGCAATCAATACGAGCCTTGACAACTTGTACGGATCAAAGAAGGTTCAGCTGGTATTTCCCCAACTGAAGGACATGGATCTCGCGGCTAAGCTATTGAAAAAGCTTCGTGCTGACGGTGGTTTTGTTGACGAGGCACCGAAGGTAGCAGCTTACAACGCAAGAGTTGGCGATCTGGCACAGCAGCCTAAGCAGGAAGAGCAGCCCGCTCCGAAGCCGGAAGAGCCTGCAAAATCCGTTGCAGAGCTTAGAAACGCAAACACTCCTAAGGAACAGCCCAAGCCTGCTGAGCAGCCTAAGCCTGTACAGCCCGTTGTTCCCACGGCTCCCGCTACGCCTGCAGCACCTGTTGAGCAACCTAAACCCGTAGCTCCCGCTACGCCCGCGGCACCTGCTGAGACTCCTGCAACTCCTGCAACTTCCGGTCCGAAGACGAAGATGACGGAAGCAGAGTTCAATGAGAGAGTTGACAAGCTGAACGTTCTGAGAGATTGTGGCGTTCTTGGAGAGAAGGAATACTACACCAAGAAGTTTGAAATTGTTTGTGAGTATAATGACTTGGTTGACTTCAACGAGAAAATCCAGAAGCTCATTGTTCTTGTGGATTGCGGACTCCTTTCCGAGAAGGAATTTGAGAACAACTGTAATGACATCATCAAGGAATGCTGTGACGTTAACGTTACGAATCCTAATGAATATCGTAAGAACATCCAGAAGCTTGTTTGTATGGAGGCCGGTGGCATCCTGACTTCCGAGGAGTATAACAAGTATAAGCAGATCATGGTAAATGACGTTGTTATGACGTTGGATGATCAGCCCAAGGTATTTATCGGAAAGTTGAAGAAGTTGCCCGTACTGGTTGAATGCCAAATGATTTCCAAGGCTGAGCAGGATCAGATCATGAAGAATCTGTATTCCATGATTGAGGTGAAGGCTGGACAGCCTTTGACCGGCATGGTTGACAGAATGAACAAGTGGCCTCTGCTTGCGGAAGAGCACATCATCTCCGAGGCAGACCTTCGCAAGAAGCAGACGCCGGTTATCGATGCCTGCATGAACAAGAGCATTACCGGACCCGACGACGTTAAGGCGATTGGTGAGGATCTGGTAGCCCTGAAGGATGGTAAGTGGCTCACGGATGCTGAGTTTGATGAGAAGAAGAAAGCACTTTTGGCCAAGGTAGATGGTATTTCCGATTTCATCACCAGAATTTCCGTATACGTTGCACTTCCTAAGATGGGTCTTGAGACGCAGCAGGAATATGAAGCACAGAAGAAGAAATGCATCGATGCCATCTTTGCTCCTTACAGTGGCATGGACGAATTCAAGAAGAGAGTTACCAACCTGATGGATCTCCAGAAGGCTGGAATGCTTACAGAACAGGAATTTAATACCCATAAGGCTAAACTGATGGGTGCTCTGTAATTCGGTAATTTGAATGTTAAGAATAGCAGCTTTGAGTTTATCTCAAAGCTGCTTTTTTACAGACTACATATCGGCGATAAACAATGATAAGGAAAAACAGGAATGAAAGAAAACAAGGATTTTCATAAGATATTTATGTTTTTGTCTTTTTTTATCCCATTTGAGTTGATGTTATCCGTATTGGCGTGTAATATCATTTACCCGTTTGGAGATCAAACCTTTTTGACGTCTGATCTTCAAATGCAATATATGCCTTTTTTTTATGAATTTATGCATAAAGTAAAAGCTGGAGAAGGTTTGGCCTATTCGTGGAATGTTGGCATGGGGACAAATTTTTTGGCGTTGTATGGAAACTATTTGGCAAGTCCGCTTCATTGGTTAGCTTTTTTGTTTCCGGAAAAGAGCCTTGTAGAATTTGTAACCTACTTGGTTGTCGTAAAGGTTGGATTGGCAGGTCTTTGTGCTTTTCTCTTTTTTGATCATCGCCCGAAAGGGTCTGGCATTAATTCAGATTTTTCGGCCTTACTTTTTTCCACTTTTTACGCCATGAGCGGTTACGTTGCAGCTAATAATTTTAATATTATGTGGCTGGATGGAATTATCTTGGCACCGCTGATCCTTTGGGGACTAGAGCGAATGCTTAAGGAGGGAAAAAACGCATTGTATGTTATTTCCCTGTCAGCGTGTATAATGTCTAATCTTTATATTTCCATGTTTATCTGCATTTTTTTGATATTCTGTTTTTTTCTGATTTTTATCACGGAAACGAGAAATGCCAGAGCATTGTTTCGGTTCGCCTATTGTTCATTGTTGGCAGGAGGCATTGCGGCTGCTTTGCTTTTGCCGGAATTAATAGTGATGCTGGAATCTAATGTTTCGGGCGAAGAAGTGCCATGGCCTGCGTATTTTTATTTTTCAATTTTTGATTTGATTGGCCGGCACGGAATATTTGCCCGAGTGCCTGAGATTTACGAGAAATTGCCTAATTTATATTGTGGCGTCGCGGTCTTTTTCCTGATTCCGCTATATACAATAAATAAGTCAATTCCACTGAAAAAAAGGATTGGAATGCTTTTGTTAAGCGGATTTTTATTGATTAGTGTCTCCTTTAATTTGTTAGACTACGTTTGGCACGGAATGAGTTTTCCGAATGGCTTTCCGGCCAGACAATCATTCTTGTATATATTAGTTCTTTTATGCATGTGTCATGATTGCTTAGTTCACGTAGATGGTTTATCACGTTGCACCGTGATTAAGGCTTTCCTTTTTTCCGTGTTGTTTGTATGTTGTGGAAGAATCGGATTAAAAACGAGCCTGCATGAATTGGATTGGTTATATACCATATTGCTTATAGCAACTTATTCCGTATTCCTTTATTTCCATATGTCAAAAATGTCCACGAAGGTACGAGATTGGCTGGCAATCCTTTGTTGTATCGTTGCATTCGGTGAATGTGCGTTAAACATGTATGTAACCAGTGTTAAGACGACTGAAAGAGAATCTTACTTTGCAAGTTGGGAAGATTATAAAGCCTTATATGATCGATATAAACCGGAAGAAGATTTTCAGCGGTTTGAAAATCTCCAGAGGATGATAAAAAATGATTCTGCCCTTTTGGGATATCCATCTGCTTCCATTTTTTCATCGGTTAATAATCCCGCTGTTAGTGAGTTCTATGGAAAAATGGGAATGAGGTACAAAAGAGTTTATTATGAAAGCGTAGGTGCAACGCCGCTGAGCGCGGCTTTGCTTAATATAGGTTACGCATTTTCAAATTATGCAACCACAGAAGATGTTTTTTATGACCAATTAGATCAGATGAACGGGATTCGTTTTTTGAAAGCTAGATACCTGTTGCCATTTGGTTACGTGGCACCTGTGAGATACGATCTGTCAATGGATGGAGCAACAAATGCAATTGAGCAACAGAATCAGTTGGTTGAACAATTGGGTATTGGCCCCCCTCTATTTCAAGAAGAAAGCACAGAAATACAAGGGGATAAAATATCATTTACGGCTAGTAAAAATGCTGTTTATTATGCGATATTGCAAGATACGGAGGCGAGAGACGTTAAAGTCCGTTATGTGGACGGGGGAGAAAAATCACATACTCTATTGAGAAATAATAACATCCTTTTGCTGGGAGAGATCAGTGCTGGAAACGTTACTACGCTTGAAGATGAAAAGAAAGTAGCGAAACAAGCACAATTTGTACGGGTATATCGTCTTGACGAGGCAGTTTTGAAACAGGCAATAAATATTCTTGGGAAAACGCACTTAAAGAAGGTAATGGTAATTAATACAAGCGTAATGGGGAGTATAGAGTTGGCATCTGCCAGCCGGCTGATCACCTCCGTTCCGTATGAAAAAGGTTGGACCGTTTGGATAAATGGTGAAAAACGCACGCCTCAGACCTTCGGCGGGGCGTTCATTGCCCTAGACTTGGAGCCGGGAGAATATGAGATCCAAATGAATTACGTACCGGCGGGCCGAAACCTGGGAATCTTTATCTCTGTTCTTTGTATTATCACTTTTGTGATCACGGAGATAATCCTATGGAAAAAGACTAGAGTTAAAACTAAATAATCCGCCAAACGTATTGAATAATTTCTTACGAACGTATATACTAGTATTAGTGTATTAGTGGTATTATGCCCACAATAGGACGTGCTTTTTGAAGGGAGCCGGAGATGGACGTAGAGGATAGGAAACTTGCGCTTTTGATCGATGCCGACAACATTTCACCGATCTACATGAATATCATGCTTAGTGAGGCAAAAAACTACGGGACAGTAAGCGTGCGCAGGATCTATGGGGATTGGACAAGCTCGGGCAAGAACAGCTGGAAGAGCGTCATGTTGGACAATTCCCTGACACCCATACAACAATACAGCTATACCTATGGGAAGAATGCGTCTGACAGCGCTATGATCATCGATGCCATGGACATTTTATATGCAGGCCACGTGGATGGCTTTATTTTGGCGTCCTCAGACAGTGATTTTACTAGACTGGCCATGCGGCTTCGCGAGGCAGGCAAGTTCGTGATCGGCATGGGCGAGTCAAAAACGCCATCTCCCTTTGTAAAGTCCTGTGATGAGTTTAAGGTGCTCGACATCATCTTGAAGAACTCCTTGTCAGAGGAGGAAGAGAAAAAGCTGGCGAAGGCAACGGACGGCATTGCGGGCGGCGATGGCGTAAGCGAACCGACCCCGATCACGAAGCTTTCCGTGATCAAGAAGAGCATGCTTGACATTATTGACAAGAATTCCGACGAAAACGGACAAATGCACATGTCAAAGCTCGCAAGCATGTTGACGAGACTCTACTCGGATTTTGACGCAAGAAACTATGGTAAATACGGGAAGTTTAGCAATTTTGTGAAGGCATTGCCGGAGTTTGAAGTAACCATGCATAACACGGTTGCCTACGTAAAACGCAAGGACAGCACTGAACCTGCCGATGATGCATCAGAGAAAGCGGAAGGAAAAGCCCAGGGCGGTACTCAGGGCGCAAAACGCGGCGGATCAAAGGCAAAAACCTCGAAAACGAGGAAAAAATCAAAAACGAACTCCGGCCGGAGCGGTAAGAAGAAAAATGCTGCGCCGAAGAACATAGAACCCAAAAACGCGGAAGCTTAATGGCGTAAACCATGGAAACCAAAAACGCGGAAGCTTAATGGCGTAAACCGTGGAACTAAGATTGCGGGGGTGAATGCGTGACCTGTAAGGAATTTGAAAAATTGATTCCGGATTACGTTGCAAAGAAGCTGGATTATCTTACGCTCAAAGAGTTTTATGCCCACATGGAGTCCTGTGCAGATTGCAAGGAGGAGCTCACCATTAATTTCCTCGTGACGGATGGCATCAAAAAGCTGGAAGACGGTGATGCCTATGATCTTCACAAGGAATGGGACAATAAGGTTGAGGAGACGAGAAGAAGGATCCTTCGAAGTGACAGAGTAATCCAATTGGGATTTTGGCTGGAGATTCTTGCCGTTGGCATAATCGCCGGCATATTTCTGTTGTTAGCACTGCCTTAAAGGGGGAAACATGAGTCAAAAACTGGTATTGATCGATGGACACAGCATTTTAAATCGCGCATTTTACGGCCTCCCGGATCTCACGAATTCGGAAGGCCTTCATACGAATGCCGTTTACGGATTCTTAAATATCATGTTCAGGATTCTGGAGGAGGAAAAGCCGGACTATTTGGCGGTTGCCTTTGACGTGCACGCAAAAACCTTCCGGCACCAGATGTATGAGCAATATAAGGGCACGCGAAAGCCCATGCCCGACGAGCTTCGCGAACAGGTGCCTCTGATCAAAGAGGTTCTCCGTGCCATGCACGTGGAAATCCTTGAAAAGGAAGGATTTGAAGCGGACGACGTTTTGGGAACCCTCGCGAGAAAAGCGGAAGGCGCCGGAATCGACGTGGCATTGGTTTCCGGAGACCGTGACCTATTGCAGATCGCAACGGATCACGTAAAGATCCGCATTCCGAAAACGAAGATGGGACGCACCGAGATCGAAGATTATTATGCGGCGGACGTGAAAGAGAAGCTTCAGGTAACGCCGAAGCAGTTTATCGAATTAAAGGCCCTCATGGGAGATACGGCGGACAACATCCCCGGCGTTCCCAAGGTGGGCGAGAAGACCGCAACGGAGCTGATGCTCACCTATGGTTCCATCGATGAAATCTATGCTCATTTAGACGAGATTTCAAAAAAGAGCATCCGGGAGACCCTGGCCGCAAACAGGGAACTGGCGGATCTTTCGAAGGTATTGGCGACGATCAAGACGGACTGCGACCTGACGCTGGACTATGACAAGGCCAAGGCGGAAGGGTATTATACGCCGGAAGCATACGTATTGTTCAAAAAACTGGAGTTTAAGAACATGTTATCGCGCTTTGAAGATGGCAGCCAGGGCAGCTCTGCAAAGCTGTGGGAGACCGTGGAGGTCCTTGAAACCCAAGCGCAGCTGGAAGCTTGCTTAAGAAAAGCGAAAGCAGATGAAGCCATTGGTTTTTATCCCCTGACGGAGGAAGGGAAGATCCTCGCCCTTGCCATTTCCGTGGAAGAAGGTCACGTGGCTTATTACATGCCGCAGGTGAAGAAGGCTGAGCCCGTACAGCTTAGTTTATTTGATTTTATGGGGGGAAATCCGGAAGGCACGGAAAGCATCGCGGAAGAGGGCAAATCGGGCGCCCAGGACGGTAATGACGAGAACTCCCTCGGAGCAATGCTTCGAGAGCGCTCCCAAAAGATGAAACTATCCGTCTTCGACGTAAAGCATCTGTATGCTTTCTTGGATCAGGAAGCTACGGAGCGTTATTTTGATGTGCTCATTGCCGCCTATCTTCTCAATCCTTTAAAGAGCGATTATGAGATGGATACCATTTGTTCGGAGCACCTTGGGTTAATGATTCCCGGCATTACGGAGACCTTCGGAAAGAAATCCGCCTCCGAGGCCATAAAGGAGGATGCGGAAAAGGTTAGGGAGTACCTTTGCAGCTGTGCCTGCGCGGCACGAAGGCTCACACCCGTTCTCCGGAATAAGCTTCAGGAAACGGGGATGGAAAAGCTATTTCGTGAAGTGGAAATGCCTCTTTCGCTTGTGCTGTATGACATGGAGCGCGAGGGCGTTATCGCAAGGCGGGACGAATTAAAACTTTACGGAGATGCTTTGGACGGCAGGATCAAAGAGCTTGAGACGTCCATTCACGAAAAGGCAGGGAAGCCCTTTAACATTTTGTCTCCAAAACAACTTGGAGAAATCTTGTTTGATGAGATGAAGCTTCCCGGCGGAAAGAAGACAAAGACGGGATATTCCACGGCGGCGGACGTGCTGGAGAAGCTTGCACCGGATCATCCCATCGTCAGCGAGATCTTGGAGTACAGGGGACTAACGAAATTAAAATCAACCTATGCTGACGGCTTGGCAGCCTGCATTGCGGAAGACGGCAGGATCCACACGAGCTTTAACCAGACCATTACGGCAACGGGGCGCATCAGCTCCACGAATCCGAACCTGCAGAACATTCCCATGCGAATGGAACTGGGGCGCAGGATCCGCAAGGTGTTTGTGCCTGCGAAGGATCACGTATTTTTTGACGCGGATTATTCGCAGATTGAGCTTCGTATTTTGGCCCACATGTCCGGAGACGCCCAGCTCATCGAGGCGTACCACATGGATCAGGACATCCATCGCATCACGGCTTCCAAGGTGTTTCACGTTCCCTTCGAGGAGGTGACGCCGCTGCAAAGGCGTAATGCGAAGGCCGTTAACTTTGGCATTGTCTACGGCATCAGTTCCTTTGGACTGAGTCAGGATCTTAGCATCACGCCCAAGGAGGCGGCCGCATACATTCAGCAGTATTTTGAAACCTACCCTGGGATCAAGCTGTTTCTGGACGGATGCGTACAAGAGGCCAAGGAGAAGGGCTACAGCGTGACCATGTTTGGCAGAAGGCGTCCCATACCGGAACTGGCTTCTTCAAATTTCATGCAGCGTTCCTTTGGCGAGCGCATTGCCATGAATTCGCCGATACAGGGAACGGCTGCGGACGTGATCAAGATCGCCATGGTAAACGTATGGAAGGCATTGAAGGAGGCTAACCTTCAGTCCAAATTGATCCTTCAGGTGCATGACGAACTTATTATCGAAGCGAGAAAGGACGAGGCGGTGAAGGCCCGTCAGATCCTCGAGAATTGCATGAAATCCGCGGCAGATCTGGCCGTTGAGTTGGTGGTAGACATCCATGAGGGCGAGAACTGGTATGACGCAAAATGATAAAATTGTTTGCAGGATCATAACGCAAACATATTAGGAAATTGAGACGTGCGAGGTGCGGCATGAAATTTATAGGAATCACCGGCGGAGTCGGTGCAGGGAAATCATCGATCCTTTCATATATCCGCGATCATTATCCTTGCGAGATTTACCTCGCGGATGAGGTGGCACACGAGGTGAAAAAGCCCGGAACGGCATGCTTTCAGGAGCTGATTCATATCCTTGGAGAGGACGTGCTTGACGAGACGGGAGACATCGATAAGAAGCGCATGGCGGAAAAAATCTTTGCGGACGAACAATTACTGGAACGCATCAATGGCATCGTACACCCCGCCGTGAAGGATTATCTGCTGGAAAAGCTGGAAGAGGCAAAGCGCAGCGGCAAGGTAAAGCTTTTTTTTGTGGAGGCTGCGCTCCTCATTGAGTGCGGCTATGGTGAGCTTGTGGACGAGATGTGGTACGTCCATGCAAGGAAGAGCGTTCGAAGAAAGCGCCTAAAGGAAAGCCGCGGCTATAGTGATGAAAAGATCGATCAGATCATGAAGGCCCAGCTCTCCGAAGAAGCATTCCGCAAGGGAAGTGACTTTGTGATCGATAACGGCGGGGAGCTTACGGACGCATGCAGCGCCATTGACGAACATTTAAAAAACATGGATGCGTGACACAGGCAAATAGGGAAGCATCCTAAAGAACGCGAGAAGATGATCTAATGAAGTCTTTATATACTTGTGATGAAAATAGAATCACGGGAACAATTGGAGCGATACTGGGTGGCCTTGTCGGTTACGCCCTGTGGATTTTTTGCGGTTATTATTTCCTTGTCCCTGGAATTGTTGGTTTTGTTTGCGCACTGTTGATCCTCAAGGGTTACGTGCTGTTTGCGGGAAGCATGAGCAGGGCAGGCATGATCATTTGCATCATTGTCGGCATACTTTGGATTTCCGTGTCAGAGCTTGGATGCGTCATGATGCATCTGTATTTTGATTGGGGGATGCGGGATTTACCAGAAATCTTGGGAAACGTTCCGGTTTACGTGCAAACGAAGGGGCTTCTTCCGCGAATGATCGGAAATACCGTATTTGGCATAACCACTTCTTTGATCGGTTGCTTTAATATGTATTTCAAAATCTGGAAGGAAACGGAGAAGGGTCCGAAGGAGAATGTCACCATGGATAACGAAGATCCGGAAATCCCCCAAAAGAGTTAAGAGGTATGCAAATGGAAGACATTTCCGGTATTGTCATTATAATCATTGCGATGATCATGCTGGCTGAGATGATCATTATGACCATTCCTGATAAGAATAAGAAAAACGGCGGAAGATTATTGGCAAGGACGACGTACAATCCCGGCATGGTAAGGGGAGGACTTATAGCATTTGCTCTTTGTGGCCTTTTTGCCGGATTTATGTTTGTGAAATCTTTTTTTGACGGAAGCATTTCAGTTTTCTTTGAGGAAAAATATAATTTTCTTGAGATCATAAAAAGTGGGGAAATGCCTAATACCAACAAAGATGCAGTTATTTACGTAAAGACTGTTGGTGAAACATTCCGGATCGACGGAGCTGACGGAAAGTTTTGCCCCGTCATGGCATGTGACGAAAACGGTGAGGAAGGATCTCACGTCATATGTTGTCTGCACTTAAGCAGCAAGAAAAATGAAAGCTTAAACGAAGCCTATCGGGCAAACCCGGAGATTTTGCATAAATACATAGGCAGGGTATATGATTTTAGCGCATACGCCGATCCTTACGGGAAGGCGGTGGAAAAATCGGGCATGTCCGGTGAAGGATACGTGGTATCGAATTATATTTTTGAGACCTACGGAAACAGCGAAGGAAAAAAGTACGGAATCATATGGATGGGCGTAACCGCCGTGGGATGCCTTATTTGTTTTGTGGTGGTACGTAAGGTTTGGAAAAAGAGAACGAGCACGGAAGGATGAAGACATGAGATTATGTAGCATTGCAAGCGGAAGCAGCGGAAATTGTACCTACGTGGGGTCGGATTGTACGCATCTTCTGATCGACGTAGGGATCAGCGGAAAGCGTGCGGAGAGCGGCCTAAATACGTTGGGACTCAGCGGCCGGGACGTGGACGGGATCCTGATCACGCATGAGCATGCGGATCACATTGCGGGACTTGGCGTTCTGGCACGGAAATATGAGATTCCGATCTATGCGACGAAGGGTACCATTTCAGCCATCACAAAGATGAAACAGGTTGGAGACATCGCTCCAGATCTGTTCTGTGAGATCCGGGAGGATCAAAAGTTTACGATCAAGGATCTCACCGTGAATCCAATGAAGATCTCCCATGACGCCGCGCAGCCCGTTGCGTACCGTATTTCCTACGGCAGCAAAAAGGTTGGGGTATGCACGGACCTTGGCGTTTTTAACGAGTATACCGTGGACTGCCTTAAGGGCATGGATGCCGTACTGATCGAGGCGAATCATGACGTGAACATGCTTCAGGTGGGACCTTATCCTTATTACTTAAAACAAAGAATTTTGGGTGACCGGGGACATCTCTCAAACGAAAATTCCGGAAGACTTCTTAGCCAAATCCTGCACGATGGCCTTAAGGAAATTGTGTTAGGTCACCTTAGCAAGGAAAACAATCTTCCTGAGCTTGCGTACGAAGCGGTCCGCATGGAGATCAATATGGGTGACACGCCTTACAAGGCATCGGATTTTAAGCTTTCCGTGGCGAAGCGGGATGACGTTTCAAGGGTGATCGAGATCGCGTGATGGCGGGGCTGTGACAGCGTGGGCAACGCGCCTCCTCAAGAGAAAATACATAAAAGAAACATGGGTTTTCGTCGATATATTATTATAGACTTTTTCCAAGAAAGACGGTTAATAATCAGGCGAGAAAGGGAAACTGGGTTATGGAGCAGAAAAGTACGAAAGAAAAAAACAAAAAGAACGTTGAGTGGCTGATTTTTGCCTTTTATGCCATTTCCCTGATCGTGATCAGTTGTTTTCATGAGCCTTGGTATGATGAGGCGGAAGCGTGGCAGATGGCACGCGGCGCAAGCCTTCATGACCTGTTGTTTTACATACCGCATTACGAGGGACATCCCTCCCTGTGGTATTTGATTTTGGCAATCCCTGCAAAACTGGGCGTGCCTTATGAGATCGGTCTAAAATCCGTAGCCGTAACGGCTGCGCTTATCTATGGTTGGCTCATCTTATTTTGTTCCCCGTTTCCGAAATGGATCCGCTGGATTCTGCCTTTTCAATACTTCTTGTTTTATCAATATGGAGTGATCTCCAGACCTTATGGTCTTAGCGTTCTTTGCTTTTTCCTCATGGCCATGGCCTTCAAAAACCGCAATGAAAAGCCTTTTCGGTTTCTGATCCCAATGGCGTTTTTGTGTGCCTTGAGCGGCTATGGCATTGTTCTTGCCGGCGGCATCTGCATCGCCTGGGTATGGGATATTTGCAGGGAAAAGGAATGGAAGCTTTTTAGTTCAAAGTTTTGGCTGGACAAGCGGATCGCCGGATTATTCCTTTTACTGGTCGTTGCGGTTTTGATTATTCTGCAGATACTGCCAAAGCCTGATACCTATGCAACGTCGCAGGCGGCTTCCAACTCCATTCTGAAGAGGCTGATCTACACCATCTTTATGATGCTTCCGGACAGTACCGTGATCACGGTGCTTGAGGGTGCAGCTTTTCTAAACAGGGCTAACATAGCCATTTCCATTATGTTGGTCGGGATTGTCGTCGGTGCTGGTTACCTTCTTTTCCTGTATGCCGCTTCTTCCAAAAAGACTTTGCATTATCTAGTGATCCCATATGCATTGTTTACCGTATTTGCTGCATGCGTGTACTTTTGCGCGCATCACATGGGAATGCTTTTGGCGTTTGTGATTTTCTGGTTGTGGATCGCATTTGAAGATGAGGATCGCTTTGCGGCATGGAAGAAGATGACGGCAAAGATTACCGTGCAGGAGCATGATCGCAAGACCCTTCAGCTTGCAGGAAAGTTTGCGCTTGGAATCGTTATGCTGATGCCGGTCTACTGGACGGTTGGAGCTTCCTTTTTGGAGATCACGACGCAGTATTATTATGGGCGTGACATGGCGAAGTTCCTCAAGGACACGGGACTTTATCAATTAAACGTCATGGCGGAATACGATATTTCCGTTCCGAGTGACATGATCAACACGGACTATGACGTCATGGATTACGTGAACACGGAAATTGTTGCGCGTCCCGTGGCGGTTATTCCGTATTTTGAGCATAATTTCTGCAAGAATCTGAACATGGGTCGTGACAATGCTGGATACGTGTTGCATATCGTTCCGTCAAAGGAAGAGAACTTGAAGGCTCTGGCTGAATGGAAGAAGATGGGAGCTCCCGACGTCATTATTCATGAGACAAATTTGAAACTGATCTTTGGGGATGAGGTGAACCCCGCAGATTACGTGGCAGTATATGAATATGCTCCATATGCAAATATTTGGAAGGCATTCCCGTCGAAGTATAACATTGCTTACAAGGGATTTATTTACGTCAGGAAGGAATTGCTTGAGAAATATGGCCTAAAGCCTATCCAGTTAGGTGCCGTTCAATAAATATGTAACATCGAAACTTGTTGACGTACTTCTGCGAAAGGAATTTGTGCAATTGAAAAAGATAGTGATCATCGGTGCCGGTCCGGCCGGAATAACTGCAGCATACGAATTATTGAGAGACCCTGATCAATATGAGATTGTGATCTTGGAAGCTTCCGACAAGGTTGGCGGTATTTCAAGAACGGTTCGTCATGGTCAAAACCGTATTGACATTGGCGGTCACAGATTCTTTTCCAAGGATGACCGCGTGATGGAGTGGTGGCAGGAAATCCTGAAATACCAAGGTGCGCCTTCCAAGGATGATAAGATTCTCGGCAGGGAGTCCAGGCTTGTAGAAGGAGGACCGGATCCGGAGCAGACGGATGACGTATTTTTGATCCGTCATCGCGTAAGCCGCATTTATTACAAAGGAAAGTTCTTTGATTATCCCATCAGCATGAAGCCTCAGACCTTCATCAATATGGGATTCTTTACCAGCATGAAGGCAGGTTTTTCCTATCTGGGGAGTTGCATGCATAAGCTTCCGGAGACTTCGCTTGAGAATTTCTATATTAACCGATTTGGCAAGAAGCTGTATTCCATGTTCTTTGAGGGCTATACGGAAAAACTTTGGGGACGTCACCCCCGCGTGATTTCAGCGGATTGGGGTGCACAGAGAGTAAAAGGGCTTTCCATTTGGGCGCTGGTGAAGAACGTATTTGGGAAACTGCTGCCGGGGAAAAAGGAAGTGGAGACTTCCCTGATCGAGGAATTCTATTATCCAAAGCATGGCCCTGGACAGCTCTGGGAGAAGGCACTTTCCATGGCGCAGGAAAAGGGCGCGAAGGTTGTTTTTGGAGCGAAGGTCAGTGGTCTTACCCTGACGCCGGATGGACGTATTTCGGCCGTTAAGTGCGAAGATGGAACCGTTTATGAGGCGGATGAAGTCATCTCCAGCATGCCTGTCAAGGAACTTATCGCTGCAATGCAGGCGGGGGATGATAGCGCAGAGACTTCCGCAAGCGTTCCGGCGGAGATTTCCAGGATTGCAAATGGCCTCCCTTATCGTGATTTTGTTACGGTTGGTCTGTTGGTTGACCGCCTTGCGTTAAAGAACGGAACGAAGATCAAGACCCTTGGAAACATTGTTCCCGACTGTTGGATCTATGTGCAGGACACGGGAGTAAAGCTTGGCAGAATCCAGATCTTTAACAACTGGTCGCCATACATGTTGGCGGATCCGGAGCACTCTGTTTGGATCGGGTTGGAGTATTTCTGCGACGAAGGTGATGATTTCTGGAACATGACGGACGAAGAGTGCGTGAAGATGGCGACGGCAGAGCTCCGGAAGATCGGCGTCATTGACGAGAACGTAAAGATTCTTGAAACGTGTCGTGAGAGAGTCCAGAAGGCATATCCCGCATACTTTGACACTTATTCTGAGATCGATCAGCTGACGGGCTGGCTGAACGGCATCCAGAACCTTTGCTGCGTTGGCCGAAATGGTCAGCACCGCTATAACAACATGGACCATTCCATGGTGACGGCATTTGTTGCCGCCGACGTGATCCGTGGCAAGGGAAAGAAGGAAGACCTTTGGGCGGTAAACACGGAGAAATCTTATCATGAAGAGAAAAAATGATCTGTGAGTTACTCGGTCATGGAAAAAGGAGGTAACTGGCAACGATGGCGAAAACGGGGAAAAAACGCTGGGTGGAATGGATGATCTGGTTCGTTCTTGTCATCTCATATGCCGTGATTTCCTTTTTTCATGAACCGTGGTTTGATGAAGCACAGGCATGGCAAATTGGCAAATGTGCCAGTTATTTTGATTTGATTTTTGAGATTCCGCATTACGAAGCACATCCTCCGCTTTGGCATCTGATCCTGTCTATTCCGGCCAAAGCGGGTATCACGTATGAATTGGGGTTAAAACTGATTTCAGGGATCATAGTGATCACGTCTGGTTGGATCATTCTTTTTTGTTCTCCGTTTCCACGCCTTGTAAGATATTTGTTGCCATTCCATTATTTCATTTTTTATCAGTATGGCGTTGTTGTAAGACCCTATGGATTGATGGGACTTCTTTTTTTATTGCTCGCGATTGCTTTCGAAAAAAAAGAACGGCATCCATGGAGATTTACGATTCTGTTAGCGTTAGAATGTTTGACTTGTGCATATGGAATTGTGCTTGCAGGAGGAATTGCTGCAGCTTGGCTTTGGGAAATTTGTGCGGAAAAGAAATGGGAATTTTGGAGGATAGACTTTTGGAAGGATGCCAGAATTCGTGCGTTATTCTGTCTTTTGGCAGTAGCAGCGTTGCTGATCTGGGATATTTCTCCAAAAACTGACACGGTCATTGAATTTGCGAAAATTGGAAAGCAAGTATTACCGTGTTTGATTTATACGCTATTCATTGCATTGGCTGACGGAACGGTTTTAACAACGTTAAAGGAAGAGGGGATTTTGCGATACGCGCGCTTAGGGACGGCGGACTATCTTTTTGGCATGCTAATTGGCGTGATTTTATTGGCTACGTTGATATTTTTTTCTTCGAAAAAGAATCTAAAATATTTTGTCTTTCCGTATGTTGCGTTTGCGGTTTTCTCCGCTTACGTATATTTTGCCGTTCATCATGTCGGAATCGTTTTGCTTTTTGTGATTTTTTGGACTTGGATCAATTGGAATGATAAAACGAATGGCTGGTTATGGTCAAAAGTCAGCCCTAAACTGTTTAAGGATCTGGGAGAGCAAAAAAAATATCAAACAGCTGGTCTTGCGCTTTCCGGGTTATTAATGGTGATCCCTTTACTGTGGACAATCTGTGCGTCAGTCTTTGAAGTGCAATTTCCATATTTTTACGCCAGAGGCGCAGCGGCTTTTTTGAAAGCGCATCAATTGGATAAACTTAATGTTTTATGTGAATGGAGCGGATCTAATTTAGGAGTGGATGAAGATCCTTTTGAAAATATGAATGAGAACGTCATGAAGGTTGCCGTTTCGCTGGCCCCATATTTTGAAGGAAATCCATTTTATAATTTTAACATGGGTGAAGCTGATCAATCCTACGTGAAATTTATGGTGTCATCTACTGAGAAAAAAATGGAGACGGTCAGAAAATGGTCTGAACGCGGTGCCCCGGACGTGATCATTGGGAAGGTAAATTTATCAACCTATTTTGGGAAGACGGTTGACTTAAAGGATTACGCAATTGTCTATAAAATGCATCCCGTCCAGTTCGGAATCTGGAAAATGATTCACACGGAGAACCCGTTTGTGTTTAATGAAATTTACTTGCGAAGAGATCTGTTGGAAAAGTATCATTTGAAGGAGTTAACCGGATTTGGGTTGGAATAGATAAGTTCCCTTTCAGGGGGACGGTTTGAAAGGACGCCAAACATGGATAGAATTAAGATACAGTATCTAAACATTATATCAAGATATCATTATCTGCAAAATATTTTTGAATATATTTTCATATTTTTGTCGGCATGCTATGTTACGTGTTTTGTCATTCAGTCTACCATGTTTGAGTTTTTTGTCGTGGGAACAATGTCTTCCCTAGCGCTTAAATTTATGTGGTGGGTAACGATTGCACGGATTTTTTTCTTTCTTGGGCAATGGAAAGAATGGAAGATCAACGGCATTTTGGGTATGGTTACGTATTGCATTTACCTTTTTCAAAAAGATGCGTTTCTTCTTTTTTTGACCGTCATGATCTTGGGATGCATCAACATTGATCTGCGAACGATATTGAAGGTTCATTTCCTTACCGTTGGAGGCATTGTTTTACTGGCAGTAATCGCATCATTTACGGGAACGATAGAAAATCTTGTTTATCTGAAGGATGGCTGGGCAATCCGGGATTCTTTTGGAATTTGTTATCCCACGGATTTTGCGTCATATTTGTTTTATTTGTTGCTCTTTTTCTGGATTGCGTGGAAAAAGATTCCGGGGTGGATCAGCATGTTGATCGGCATACCTTTTTTGTTGGTTGTAAGGATATATGCCATAAGCGATACCTGTACCATATGTGGTGTGGCTTTTTACGTTGTTCTGTTCATATTACCGCTGGTAGAGCGTTATTTGGTTAAAGAGAATAGATTTCCGAAGCTCAAAAAAGTGATTGACGTTTGCTTGGTTCTTGCTTTCGTGTTGTTTGCCGCACTGGCATTTGGATTGATTGCACTTTATGCATTGGAGAAAGACGGGAGTAATGCAGCTGGAATCAGCATGAAGATAAATGAATTACTTACCGGGCGAATCGGTTTTGCATACGATGCCTTTCTGAAATATGGAATTCACTGGAAGGGGAGTCCGTTGAAACAGCAAGGCTTTGGCGCCATGACTTTTCTTGTCAGTGATTATGATTTTGTAGATAGCTCCTATCCACTGATTTTTCTAAGAAATGGTGGAATTGTGTTTGCGTGGATAGCGTTCCTTTGGACAAGAATGGCATGGCTTGCCGTCCGGAAAAAGGATTATCGTTTAGCTTTTGGAATGGGCTTGATCACGTTACATTCTTTTGTGGAGCATCACTTTACGGAAGTTAATTATAACATTTTATTGTTTCTTCCTTGTGCGGTATTTGGGGAAAGCGGCAATTCGTTGGAAGTCGAAATTAAAATGTTTGAACAAAGGCAAAGAAAGACAACCGTCACGGTAGCCGCGATTTTCGCCGTTGGCATTATGGCGCTTCCATATTGGGTTCAATGCATGAGAACGATGTGCGGGGCAATGAGAATGAAGGACGGCAGTCATGAGTTACTGTTTGTGATTTGCCTCACGCTTATGACGGTAGTTGCGTTTGCCTTGATCTTTAGGGGCGTGAAAGGGATTTTGAATACGCCCAAAGAGAAGAAAAGACAAAGCCAGTTTGTTATTTTGGCATCTGGCATTGCTTTGTTGATCCTACAGGCTGGCATTCTTTCCGTAGTAATGCGTCGATCGCTTTCAGAAGCTGATTCACTGTGGATAAAAGACTCGGAAATATTAGTTGCCTTAGATCAGGCTGCTGATGGAAAAATTTATTCTACGGAATTGCCAGTGTTTTATCGTAAAAAATTGAAAAACTTTGGCTATTCAATATTGAACGGCGATGATTTGGCAAGGAAAAAGAATGCTACGATCATAGCCAAGCGGGGCGTGGATTATTATGTTCTGTTTAGAAAAGATTTTTATTATGCGGCAATTTCAGATAACACGGCAATTTACAGTAATGATCAGAGCGTACTTGGAAAGCTACGGGAGATTGGTGTTACGCCGAAATCCTATTTTGATGAAATCAGATACGTTGAGTTGCCGACGAATTTGGCGCCGCTGATCAATCTTAGGGCGGGCACTTACACGATTCGCTGCCGCCTAAAAGTAAATTATGGGGAAATGATGCCTGAGAACCTTGCAGAGATTACGATGGTTGGAGACAAAGGATTCTCAGTGATCGCCAAAAGGATGATCCCGGCCACGTCCCTTTCAGAATCAGGCGAGGCAGAGTTTGAGATGCGCGTGGAAATTGAAAGGGAAACCGTTGGCATTATGTTCTACGTTTTGGGCAAGGAAGGTTGCTCGATTGAGGTGACGGAACTTAGTTATCAGATGGCGCCGTAAAAAAACATTGCATTCTGTTGCGTTTTGTAGTTAAATATAGAATACTAAGTCAATTGAAAGGACGATTCAAATGAAAAAAACAATCATTACCGTAGTTGGAAAGGATACCGTGGGTATCATCGCAAAGGTCTGCACTTATTTGGCGGAGAATGGGATCAACATCCAGGACATCTCCCAGACGATCGTGCAGGATTATTTTACCATGATGATGATCGTGGACATGAACGGCTGCGCCAAGAGCTTTGGCGACGTTGCTGACGAGCTGGAAGAGCTGGGAAAGGGCATGGGCCTTGTGATCAAGTGCCAGAAGGAAGAAATCTTCGACCAGATGCACAGAATTTAAGACGGTGGTCCTGGCTGACAAAGTGAGATTTGAGAACCGTGGCGTGGTACGTGAACGTTGGAATTTATGGGCGCCCGGAAGAAAAGAGACAAGAGGAAGAGAATGTTATGATCAATATATATGAGGTCGTGGAGACCAATAACATGATCGAGAAGGAAAATCTTGACGTGAGAACCATCACGCTGGGCATTTCCCTTTTGGATTGCATTGACAGTGACTTAAAGACCTTGAATGAAAAGATTTACCGGAAGATTTATGATGCTGCAAAGGATCTAGTAAGGACAGGCGAGGAGATTTCCAAGGAATTTGGAATCCCCATCGTAAACAAGCGTATTTCCGTGACGCCCATCGCGTTGATCGGCGGCGCCGCATGTAAGACGATCCAGGATTTTGCAAGCATCGCGCAGACCCTTGACAAGGTGGCGAAGGAGGTTGGCGTTAATTTTATCGGCGGTTATTCGGCGCTCGTTAGCAAGGGCATGACTGCTGCCGATGAGCTTCTCATCCGTTCCATTCCCCTGGCACTGTCCACGACGGAGCGCGTCTGCAGTTCCGTAAATCTTGGAAGCACCCGTACCGGCATCAACATGGATGCGGTAAAGCTGATGGGCGAGATGGTGAAGGAGACCGCGGAATTCACGAAGGAGCAGGATTCCCTTGGCTGTGCCAAATTGGTGGTGTTCTGCAATGCGCCGGATGACAATCCTTTTATGGCAGGCGCATTCCACGGCGTGACGGAAGCGGACAAGATCATCAACGTCGGCGTTTCTGGCCCTGGAGTTGTAAAGACGGCCTTGGAAAAGGTTCGCGGAGAGAATTTTGAAGTGCTTTGCGAGACGATCAAGAAGACGGCGTTTAAGGTGACGCGCGTTGGCCAGTTGGTGGCGCAGGAAGCATCAAAGATGCTGGGCGTTCCCTTCGGCATCGTGGATCTGTCCCTGGCACCCACGCCTGCGGTTGGCGACAGCGTGGCTGACATTCTGTGTGAGATTGGTTTGGAATATGCGGGCGCGCCCGGAACGACGGCTGCGCTGGCATTGTTAAATGATCAGGTGAAGAAGGGCGGCGTGATGGCATCCTCCTACGTGGGCGGCCTGTCCGGCGCATTCATTCCGGTCAGCGAGGATCAAGGAATGATCGATGCCGTAACGGCCGGTGCACTGACGCTGGAAAAGCTCGAGGCCATGACCTGCGTATGTTCCGTGGGCCTTGACATGATCGCCATTCCCGGCGACACGAAGGCAACGACGATCTCCGGCATTATCGCGGACGAGATGGCCATCGGCATGGTGAACCAGAAGACGACGGCAGTCCGCATTATCCCCGTGATTGGCAAGGGCGTGGGAGAGCAGGTAGAGTTTGGCGGCCTTCTTGGCTATGCACCGATCATGCCGGTCAATCAATTCTCCTGTGACGCATTTGTAAACCGCGGTGGAAGAATTCCCGCACCGATCCACAGCTTCAAAAACTAATAAATTACGGGGACGCGTCAGCAGACACGCCCCCGTGCTTTTATTTTATTCGAGAATTACGAGAGGGATTTGCCGCTCGTCACGTACTTTCCGTCCGGCCTTTTCGGCGGCGATGCATTCATAAATGCTTCCGCGGCGAAGATCGCGGCAAAGCAGTTCATAGGCGCCGGGGGAGAGATCTTCCCTGGCGTCTGCCAATTTTGTGAGAAGTGGGATGGTGCTCTTTTTCTTGATTTCCGCAAGAAGAGGCGCTGCATCCTTCCGGAATCCCAAAACGCGGGCATAAGGAATCAGTCCGTCTTCGCCAAATTCCAAAAGCTCGCTCTTTTTTTCGTTAAGCAAAATATGCAAAAGGCATCTGCTGATGCGGGCATAGGTCATGTTTTTGGTCTTGAGCAGGTTGCAGAAGGACGCGTAGTTTTCATAGTCTTTTAGGCAATTGTGGATCCGGTCGGAGAGATCCGGCGTTACGTCAGCGTAGGAGTCATAGCCTTCCGCCTGCTCCATGAGAAGCTTGTAAAGCAACATGTGAGAGAAGTCTCCCAGAGTGATGATGGGAACTTCCTGGAGGCTTTCGCGGAGTGTCTGATAGGCCTTCTTTGGCATCTGCGACGAGATCGCCGACAGATCCGAGCCGGAGAGCAGTGCTTCGCGGATGGCCAAGGCAGAACAAAAGTCCACGTCAAACATTCTGTCGTGATAGTTTGCGCCGGCACGCTTTATTGTATGCACTTTCATGGGGCTTTTTAGCTTTAACAGTGCTTTGCAGTATTCAATCCCAAGAATGTTGTTGGGAGAGGAAAGAACGGACTCGTGACGCGCAAGCTGCGGTGCGTAATCCATCAGGGCGCGGTTCCTTGCAATGGGATAAGAGTGACCGGCGGCGAGGGCGCTCTTTAGGTCGCGCACGAAGTCAACCGGTTCTTCAAGAAGGATCTGGGCAAAGCTGTCCAGGATGGCGGCATCCCCGCATTCACTTCCAAAGCATAGGTAGTCCACGACGCCAAGCTGATGCAGGATGGACACGCCGCCACTTGCAAAGTATTCCGCACTCGCTGCGCTGTGGGAGATCGGCAGTTCAATCACTAGGTCTGCACCATTTTGCAAGGCCATTTTTGCGCGCGTAAATTTATCCAGGATGGCGGGTTCGCCGCGCTGGGTAAAATTGCTGCTTAAAACGACAATGACGTAATCAGCGTTCGTTGCCTCGCGACACTGATCAAGCTGATATTTATGTCCATTGTGAAAGGGATTGTATTCTGCGATGATACCGTTAACGACCATGAAACCCTCCTCATGAGTACAAAAAAGATCCTGATGGCAATAAAACAGCGTGAAAGAACGTGAAAAAAATAACGGCACGTTCAAAAAAAGGTACAAGAAAACAGCCTGTTTTGGCTTGTTTTGCAAAAGTATCTTTAGTATAATATACATTAGGTTTTTTGTTAAGTATTTTTTGAAAGGAGCAAGACATGTCATACATTGATAAGATCAAGGAACGCGCGAAATTAGACAAGAAGACGATTGTTTTGCCGGAATCAAACGACAAGAGAACGCTGATCGCGGCTGCAAAGATCATGGAAGAAGGCATCGCTGACATCATTATGATCGGCAGTGAAGAAAAGATCATGGACGGCGCAGGCTGGCTGGAAGTGGATCTCTCCGGCGTGAAGGTAGTGGATCCCACGAAGTGTGAGAAGTTTGAATATTACGTAAATTTACTTTATGAAACGCGTAAGGCAAAGGGCATGACGCCGGAGAAGGCGAGGGAGATCCTTTCGAAGGATTATCTGACCTTTGGCATTGTCATGGTAAAGGCAAATGACGCGGACGGCATGGTAGCCGGCGCCTGTCATTCCACGGCGGACACGCTTCGTCCCGCACTGCAGATCTTAAAGACGGCTCCGGGCGTAAAGCTTGTCAGCGCGTTTTTCGTTATGGATACTCAGTTTAAGGATCAGGGCGAGAATGGCACCTTTATCTTTGCGGATTGCGGACTGAATCAGGATCCCAGCGCAGAAGAATTGGCTGCCATCGCTGACAGCTCGGCAAGAAGCTTCCGTCTTCTCGTTGGTCCCAGACCCGTGATCGCAATGCTGAGCCATTCCACGAAGGGAAGTGCAAAGCATGCGCTGGTAGACAAGGTAGTTGAGGCTACGCAGATCGCACATGAGCAGTACCCGCAGCTTTTGCTGGACGGCGAACTTCAGCTTGACGCGGCGCTGGTTCCCAGCGTTGCTAAGTCCAAGGCGCCCGGTTCTTCCATCGGCGGTAAGGCAAACGTGCTGATCTTCCCGAATCTGGATGCAGGAAACATTGGATATAAGCTGGTACAGAGACTTGGCGGCGCAGAAGCGTACGGACCGATGCTGCAGGGCATTGCAAAGCCCGTCAACGACCTTTCCAGAGGATGCTCGTGGCAGGACATCGTGGGCGTTGTGGCACTGACGGCCGTGCAGGCACAAGTGTTGTAAGGGCCTTCTCCTTTCAAAGTATGGCAAAACGGAATTCCTTGACGTAAACTGCCTAAAAAGCAACAAAAACAGTGAAAAAACTTGAAATTGTTGCCTAAAAGAGGAAAACGCTTAGCGCAAAGCAACGAAAACAGAGAAAAAGCTTGGAATTGTTGCCTTGAAGAGGGAAAATGCTTATTGCAAGGCAACGAAAACAGTAAAAAAGCTTGAAATTGTTGCCTTGAAGGCGAAAAGGCTTATTGCAAGGCAACGAAAACAGTAAAAAAGCTTGAAATTGTTGCCGTGAAGAGGAAAATGCACAATACATAGCAACAAAAACAGAGAAAAATCATGAGATTGTTGCCGTGAAGAGGAAAATGCCCATCGCAAAGCAACAAAAACAGAGAAAAAGCTTGAAATTGTTGCCGTGAAGAGGAAAATGCACAATACATAGCAACAAAAACAAGGAAAAAGCATGAAATTGTTGTATTGAAGAGGCGAAAATGTCTTTCAGTACAACGAAAATAGGGAAAAACCTAAGAATTGTTGTACTGGAGGGGCAAAACTGTGTCACGGTACAACGAAAACAAGAAAAATCCATGGAATTGTTGTATGAGAGAGGAAAGTTAGGAAATTGAAAAATTAACGACATATAATTTTAGATGGCATTTTACTTGGTAACAAAAGTAGGCACCAAAAGACAGAACCAAAAGACAGAACCAAAAGACAGAACCAAAAGACAGAACCAAAAGACAGAACCAAAAGAAAGAATTAATAGAATGTATCAAAAGGCACGAAAAGATAGGATCTTAAGGAGTGATAAGAAATGAACGTTTTAGTAATTAACTGTGGTAGTTCTTCGTTAAAGTTTCAGTTGATCAATTCTGACAGCGAGCAGTGTATCGCGAAGGGTTTGTGCGAGAGGATCGGAATTGACGGAAGTCAGATTACTTATACGCCTGCCGGCGGGGAGAAGGAAAAGAAGGAGACGCCGATGCCTGATCACACTGAGGCGATCAGGCTTGTGCTGGAGGCACTGACCAATCCCAAGACCGGCGTCGTAAAGAGTCTTGACGAGATTGACGCAGTTGGTCACAGAATCGTACACGGCGGCGAGAAGTTCGCGGAATCCACCATCATCGACGACGAGGTGATGAAGGCCATTGAGGAGTGCAATGAGCTTGCTCCACTGCATAATCCCGCGAACCTCATTGGAATCAATGCCTGCAAGAAGCTGATGCCGAACACTCCCATGGTTGCCGTGTTTGACACGTCCTTCCACCAGACCATGCCGGAGGAGGCTTTCATGTATGGCCTTCCCTATGAGTATTACAAGAAGTATAAGGTTCGCCGCTATGGCTTCCACGGAACCAGCCACTCTTACGTTTCCAAACGCGCGGCTGAGATCCTTGGCGTACCTTATGACAGCTTGAAGATCATTGTTTGTCACTTGGGCAACGGTGCAAGCATTTCCGCAGTGAAAAATGGTAAGTGCGTTGACACGTCCATGGGACTTACTCCGCTGGAAGGCCTGATCATGGGAACCAGAAGCGGTGACATTGATCCCGCCATCATGGAGTACGTTGCGAAGAAGGAGAACATGGACCTGAAGGCATTGATGAATGTGCTGAACAAGAAGTCCGGCGTGCTGGGCCTTTCCGGAGGAATCTCCTCTGATTTCCGTGACATTGAAGCCGGATATGACAAGGGCGACGAGAACTGCATCCGCGCAATGAAGACCTATTGCTATCACGTTGCAAAGTACGTGGGATCCTATGCGGCTGCAATGAACGGCGTTGACGTGATCGCATTTACGGCGGGCGTTGGCGAGAACGGTCCCCTGGTAAGAAGACTGGTGTGCGAGTACTTTGGATTCCTCGGCGTGAAGCTGGATCCCGATGCAAACGCAAAGAGAGGCGAGGAGCTTGTGATCAGCACGCCTGACAGCAAGGTGAAGGTCATGATGATCCCGACTAATGAAGAGCTTGCCATCGCCAGAGAGACGGTGAGACTGGTTAAGTAATATACGGCATTATCTTTCGTGGGAATGGTAAAACTTCGGCTAATGAGTTTGATTAGGGAGTTGAAGATATTCCATCAGGGCATTTTCTAAGAGCCTGGAATAGTTCACCTTTTGCTCCTCGGCCAATCTTTTTAGCCAGGCAGGAAGCGTTGTATTGGTCTTGATTCTTTCATTATTACGCTTTTCCCGGTAAAGATCAGGATGGATGGTGATGGGCATGATGATTCTGCCTTCCGTTATTTCTTTGGAAAGAGTAGTGGAAGGAGTCGGAATGGCATCACCATCCATTTCAAGTCCGTAGACATGCAGGCTTGCTGCTTCCTGTGCCATGAGTTGGGCATGCGTAAAATTCTCTCCGTAGCTAAAACAGCCGGGAAGATCAGGAAATGAGATGCTAAACGTTCCGTCTTCTCCCTGTTCTAATACCGCAAGATAGGTTATGGTTAACATAGGCTTTCCTTTCTGGCTATTTTAAGCCGGCATGTCTAAGAATAGAGTGCAAGGTACCAGGAGCAATGTTTTTACCAGAATGTATTGGTACCGTTATTTTTCCTGGCTTTGTTGGATGTTTTAATTGAAGATGAGAGCCATCCTGGTCAAAATCGTACCAACCATCTTTGTGAAGTAGTTTTAATAATTCACGGGCAGTCATAGATTCTCCTTTCCACATTATACGCCTAAATTATGCGCACGTCAAATGGCTTGATTTAATAGCAAAAATCCTTATCTTTCATTGGGAAATGCTTGACGAAAGTCAAAAAAGAAACTGATAAATGCGGAAAATACTTTCCAGATGGTTTTAGTATAAAAGTGTTAGTTGGCAGCGTCAATACTTTGGGGATAAATTATTGGATTTGCCTAAAAGAAAAAGGTGTTGACAAATGATGAAAATTTATGTATACTTAGCGAGTGTGTAAAAAGGAGTTGCCATGTTATTAAATCTCTCCGACGTATTTAAGGAACAAGGTAAGGTACTTCGTCAGGTCACTCCCGTCGAAATGGATGCATTTCAGAGCGGAGGAATGAATTACGTTGTGACGAAAAAGTGCGACGTTAATTGGACAGTGACTAACATTGAGCCTGGCAGGGCAAGGATTGAAGGGAAAACGGAATTGCAGTTTCAGGCGCAATGTGACAGGTGCTTAAAGGACGTGAAGGTTGAGCTTACGCTTACGCCGGAACGTTACGTGGTACCGCCGGAAACCTTGGATCCGGAGGATGAGGAGGTTGACGACCTGAGCTTTATGGAGGGTTACAACCTGAATACGGAAACTCTTTTGTACAATGAAATCATGGAAAACTGGCCAGCAAAGATTCTCTGCAGGGAAGACTGCAAGGGCTTATGCCTCGTATGCGGCAGGAATCTCAACGAGGGGGAATGCGGATGCGATCGATTCGTACCGGACCCGCGCTTGGCAGGAATACAAGATCTTTTCAAAGCGTGTAAGGAGGTGTAAATCATGTCGATCTGTCCCAAGAATAAGTCTTCTAAATCTAGAAGAGACAAGAGAAGAGCAAATTGGAAAATGACTGCTCCTACTCTCGTAAAGTGCAGCAAGTGTGGTTCCCTGATGGTTCCCCACAGAGTATGCAAGAACTGCGGTTCTTACAACAAGAAGCAGGTTGTTTCCGTAGAGGATTAATCTGAAGAAGAGCATGAATTGACAAGAGCTTTTTCCGTAAGGGGAAAGCTCTTTTTATTGTCTTTAATACACCTTCTGACTATTGATTTTTGGCGCTTTTTTTAGTATAATAAGATGCAATTTTGTATTTAGTTTAGGGAAGTTGGGGAGGCAGAACATGGCAGAGATGGTCAACGTGGCAGTAGACGCAATGGGCGGAGACAATGCGCCCGCAGAATTGGTGAAAGGCGCCGTAGAGGCAGTAAATGAAGACAATCGAATCAAGGTCTTTCTGGTTGGACGCCAGGAGGAAGTGAACAAGGAGCTTGCCAAGTATACTTATGATCCCGCTCGCGTTGAAGTGGTTCATGCATCTGAGGTGATCGAGACGGCAGAACCTCCCGTGGTGGCCATTCGCACCAAGAAGGATTCTTCTCTGGTTAAGTGCATGAAAATGGTGCGGGAAGGCACCTGTGACGGCATGGTGACTGCCGGAAGCACCGGGGCAACTTTGGTTGGCGGACAACTTCTCGTAGGCCGCATCAAGGGCGTGGACCGCGCACCGCTGGCACCGCTGATCCCGACGGAGAAGGGCGTGAGCCTTTTGATCGACTGTGGGGCAAGCGTGGACGCAAAGCCGTCAAACTTAGTTCAGTTTGCACTGATTGGAAGCATCTACATGGAAAGCGTTATGGGCGTTAAGAATCCCACCGTTGGCATTCTGAACATTGGTGCGGAGGAAGAAAAGGGAAATGCGTTGGTAAAGGAGACGTTCCCTCTTCTCAAGGAATTAAAGGAAATCAACTTTATTGGGAGCGTGGAGGCGCGTGACGTGCCGGCTGGAGTGGCAGACGTGATCGTCTGTGAGGCATTCGCGGGTAACGTGCTTCTGAAAACCTATGAGGGCGTTGGCATGACTATGCTGAAATTGATCAAAAAGGGTTTGATGAGTAACCTCAAGAGCAAGATCGGCGCTTTAATGATCAAACCTACGCTCAAGAAGACCCTCAAGGGATTTAACGTGGAAGAATACGGCGGCGCACCGCTTCTGGGATTGAACGGTCTGGTTGTAAAAACCCACGGAAGCAGTAAGACCATAGAGATCAAGAACTCCGTTTTGCAATGCATTGCATTCAAGGAGCAAAAGATCAATGAAAAAATCAAAGAGAACATGAGCAATAACGGGAAAGAAAAGATTTTGCCGGAGGGTTAAAGTGGCAATATGGAATATGAAAAGCTGGTTAGCCTGATCGCGAACGAACTGAACCTGAAACCGGAGAAGATCAAGCGGGAATCTAGACTGAAAGAGGATCTTGGAGCGGATTCCCTTGACGTGTTTCAGATCATGATCAAGATTGAGGAAGAGTTACGGACAGAGGTGGATCCGGTAATGGCGGAGAAGCTTCGCACGGTGGATGACGTCTGGAGACTGGTCCAGATGCAGGTTCGCCAATAGCCGCAGGGCTTGGAGGTATCGACGTGAAGGAGTATACGACGGACAAATTAGAAGAGCGGATATCCTATCATTTTCAGAATCGGGCACTGCTTTTGCAGGCACTCACGCACAGTTCCTTTGTGAATGAGCAAAAGAAAGAAAAGACGCAGGATTATGAACGCGTGGAATTCCTTGGGGACGCGGTGTTGGAACTGGTGTCCAGCGAATTCCTGTTCCAGAACTTTGGGAACCTGCCGGAGGGAGAACTTACGAAACGCAGGGCTTCCATGGTGTGTGAGCCGTCGCTTGCCTTCTGTGCGAAAGACCTGGAGCTTGGAAAATTCATGCGCATGGGAAAGGGTGAGGAGAGCACGGGCGGAAGAACGCGCGAGAGCATCATAGCCGATGGCATGGAGGCGCTCATTGGTGCCATCTATCTCGACAGCGGCATGGAGGAAGCCCGGAAGTTTATTTATCGTTTCATCCTAAACGATCTGGATAACAAACAGCTTTTTTATGACAGTAAGAGTAACCTTCAGGAAGTCGTGCAGGCGAACTTCAAGGCGGATCTCTCCTATGAGCCCGTGGGCGAAAACGGCCCCGAGCACAATAAGTCCTTTACCTTCCGGGTGAAATTGGGAAATGAAATCCTCGGAGAGGGTACGGGCAGAACAAAAAAGGCGGCGGAGCAGCAGGCTGCTTATCAGGCGCTTCTGAAGTTGAGGGAAAAGGGATATGTATTTAAAAAGCATTGAGGTACAGGGCTTTAAGTCCTTTGCGAATAAGATCACGTTTCAATTCCACAATGGCATTACCGGCATCGTGGGACCGAACGGAAGCGGAAAGAGTAACGTGGCGGACGCCGTCCGCTGGGTGCTTGGCGAACAGCGCATCAAGCAGCTGCGCGGCGCAAGCATGCAGGACGTCATCTTTTCCGGAACGGAGCTCAGAAAACCGTTAAGCTATGCCTACGTGGCAATTACGCTGGACAATTCCGACCATCAGTTAGCCATCGATTATGATGAAGTGACGGTGGCGAGAAGACTTTACCGTTCCGGTGAAAGTGAGTACCTGTTAAACGGCACCTCCTGCAGACTCAAGGACGTAAACGAATTGTTCTATGATACCGGTATCGGTAAGGAAGGTTACTCCATCATCGGTCAGGGCCAGATTGACAAGATCCTGAGCGGTAAGCCGGAGGAAAGAAGAGAGCTTTTTGACGAGGCAGCCGGCATCGTAAAGTTTAAGAGAAGAAAGACCGCGGCCATCCAGAAGATGGAGAGCGAGAAGCAGAATCTCATTCGCGTCAGCGACATTCTTGCAGAGCTGGAAAAACAGATCGCTCCTTTGGAGAAGCAGTCAGAGACCGCGAAGATTTATTTGAAGCACAAGGAATCCTTGAAAACGCTGGACATTAACGTCTTTCTGTTGGAGCACAACCGCCTGAAAAAGCAGTTGGACGACGTGACGGAAAAGTGGCGGATTGCCAGCAATGATTATGCGGAGAGCACCAAGGAATATCAGGGAATCAAGGAAGAGTACGAGAAGGTTCAGGAAGAGATTGAAAGTCTGGATGCTTCCATCGAAGAAGCCAGAAAGATCCTCGGCGAAGCAGGCTTGTACAGGGAGAGACTTGAGGGTGAGATCGGCGTCCTGAATGAGCAGATCAATTCCGCGGAGTCAAGCAAGGCGCACCTGAATAACCGTAAGGAGACGCTGGAAGGCGAGATCCGCGGGCACGAGAAGGAAAAGCAGGACATCTTGAATGACAAGGTGGATACGGACGCAAAGGTGGAGGAGCTTTCTGCCACCGCGCTTGACCTGCGCAAGGAACTGGAGACGATCCAGGAAAGAATTGAAGAGTTAAACGCATCCATAGAGGATGGCAAGAATACCATCATGAACGAATTAAACCAGAGGGCATCCATCAAGTCCCGTCTGGGTCGTTTTGATACCATGATGGAGCAGGTGAGCATCCGCAAGGCAGAGCTTCAGTCGAAGCTCCTCCGGGCGAAATCGGATGAGCAGTCGAGAGGCGAGGCCCTGAAAAAGCAGGAAGAAACCTTCCAGAGACTTACGGATGAGATCCGCGAAATGAATGGCCAGGTGACGGCAAAGGAAGCGGAGCTGGCTGAGATCCGTCAAAGCCTTGGCGCAAAGGATGCAAAGCTGCGGGAGACCCAGGGCAATTACCATCAGGAAAAATCAAAACTGGAGGCACTTGCCAATCTGACGGAGCGCTATGAAGGTTACGGCGGTTCCGTCAAGAAGGTGATGGAGCAGAAGGAGAAAGAAAAGGGCATCATTGGCGTAGTTGCTGACATCATCAAGGTGGATCAGAAGTACGAAGTGGCCATTGAGACGGCCCTTGGCGGTAACATCCAAAACATCGTTACCGATAATGAGGAGACGGCGAAGAAGATGATCCGCTTCCTCAAGGAGGGGAGACTCGGCAGGGCAACCTTCCTTCCGCTCACCAGCATCAAGGATCCGCAGGAGTTTAAGAACCCTGAGGCCTTGAATGAAAAGGGTGCCATCGGCATGGCAGATGAGCTGGTGCACGTTGAAGAGAAATACAAGGATGTGGCAAAGGCCATGCTCGGCAGGATCGTCGTGGTCGACAACGTTGACAATGCCGTAAAGATCGCGCGGAAATTCCAGTATGGCATCCGCATGGTCACGCTGGAGGGAGAACTTCTGGTGCCTGGCGGCGCCATCAGCGGCGGTGCGTTTAAGAATAACAGTAATCTGCTGGGACGTCGCCGTGAGTTGGATGAGCTTGAGAAGAAAGCAAAGGAACTCCTTGCGGAAGTGGAACGCATCGGCAAGGACATTGAAGATACCAAGACGAGAAGAAACGGACTTCGTCTGGAATTAGAGAACATTCGCGCCGAGATCCAGCGCAAATCCATTGAGCAGAATACTGCCAGGATCAGCATCGCGCAATCCCGCGAGCGTATGGAAGAGGAAGAAGAGGGCGTACAAGATCTTCGCCGCGAGGCACAGGATCTGGAGAAGCAGGTCCTCGAGATGACGGGCGGCAAGGAGAGCGTTCTGGAAGAGCTGCAAAAGAGCGAAGCCCTCGAAAAAGAGACGCAGGAGAAGATCCTTGTATTCCAAAAGGAATTGGAGGAAAAGAGAGGCCAGGAATCCGAGGCCGTAAACAAGTGCTCCGAATGGGATCTGAAGGTTGAAAAGATGCGTCAGGCCCAGGGATTTAAGCAGGCTAACGTTGACCGTATAGACGGAGAGATCACGCGCGCCGGCAAGGAATTGCAGGAAATCCTGGATGCCCTGACTCAAAACGAATCTCTAGTGGAAGAGAAGAAGAAGAACATTCAGGAGATCCGAAAGACCATTGAGGCTTCCTATGACGCGGAATCGAAATCGGAAACGACCTTGAAGGAGTCTGCGACGAAGAAGGAAGAGCTTTCCGCAAAGCAGAAGAATTTCTTCCAGCGTCGTGAGGAACTGGCGGAGAAGAATGCCAGTCTCGACAAGGAGGTATTCCGCCTGAATTCCTCCAAGGAACGACTGGATGAGATGATCGAGAATCAGATCAATTACATGTGGGATGAATATGAGATCACGCTTTCGGATGCGGCATCTCTTCGCAATGAAGAGATGACGGATCTCGGTGCCATGAAGAGGGAGATCGAATCCCTGAAGGATAAGATCCGCAAGCTTGGCAACGTGAACGTGAATGCCATCGAGGACTATAAGAATCTGATGGAGCGCTATACCTTCATGAAGACGCAGCATGATGACCTTGTAGAGTCTGAGAAGGCTTTGGAGGCGTTGATCGCGGAGCTGGACGCTGCCATGAGAAAGCAGTTCCTTGAGAAGTTTGCGGAGATCAACCGGGAATATGACAAGGTGTTTAAGGAGTTGTTTGGCGGTGGTAAGGGTACGCTGGAATTGCAGGAGGATGAGGACATCCTCGAGGCAGGCATCCGTATCATCGCGCAGCCGCCTGGAAAGAAGCTTCAGAACATGATGCAGCTCTCCGGTGGTGAGAAGGCACTTTCGGCAATCGCGCTTTTGTTTGCCATTCAGAATTTGAAGCCTTCGCCGTTCTGTCTATTGGATGAGATTGAGGCGGCGTTGGATGATTCTAACGTGGGAAGGTTTGCAAAGTATTTGCATAAGTTGACGAAGAATACGCAGTTTATCGTGATCACGCATAGGCGTGGAACGATGGAGCAGGTGGATCGTTTGTATGGTATCACGATGCAGGAGAAGGGTGTGTCGACGCTTGTCTCCGTAAGCCTGATCGATAAGGATCTGACTGATTAAGTTCCCATTCGCGCCGCCCAGGAATTCATGGTCCGCGCCGCCCGGATAGTTCGGTCCGCGCCGCCCTGGAATTCATGGTCCGCGCCGCCCGGATAGTTCGGTCCGCGCCGCCCAGGCAATGTCCGCTTGGAACGGCTCGGACTGCACTAAGCTCGTCTTCTGCCCTCAGGCAAAGCCAATCCTTCGGTTATAAACCTCAGGAATTGGCTTTTGAGGTCATCGATTCGCTAAGTGCTGCCGGCTAATTGTTCCAAGCGGGCATTGTCTGGGCGGCGCGGGCAAGGAATTAATTTGGCGGTGCGGGCAGGAAAGTATCATAGCGGCGCGGGCAGGAAAGTATCATAGCGACGCAGGCAAGGAATTAATTTGGCGGCGCGGGCAGGGAAGTATCATAGCGGCGCGGGCAAGGAATTAATTTGGCGGCGCGATAGGGAAATTACCATGGCGACGCGGTCGGGTGAATGGGAAGGTAATTTAAGTTTAGGGATAGAGTGCGTAGTTAGGAGATTTGGTTTATGTGGAAGTTTTGGAAGAAGAAAAAGGTAGAGGAAGAGCAGGCGGAAGAGGAAGTGTTGGAAGGCATGGAGTCGGATGCTGAGGCCGGAGAGGCTGGAGAGGCGGATTCGGAGGAAGGCGCGGTTTCTTCAAGTGAGGAAGAGTGGGGTGGAGAAGCTGGCGATGTTCCTGTGACTCAGAGTGAGCCGCCGTATGTAGTGAAGTATGATGAGGATGGGAATCAGTCATTCGGGGAAACCTATGGTCATGATCCGGATGATGATTTCGTTCACGCAGGGCTTGAGGAAGGAAGTGCGGCATCTGGAAGCAGTGAAGACGGGGATAGATCTTTTGAAGGCAGTGAGGATGCGGTTTTGGAAGGTTATGGCGAAGGCGTAGCTTCGGAGGATGGTGAGGAAGAAGCTGAAGGCGAAGATGTCGTAACGGATGAGACTGAAGAGGAAGATGCTGAGGAAGAGGTAGGGACCGTAAAGGAGAAAAAGAAGGGCTTTTTTGCCAGGCTGCGGGAAGGGCTTGCGAAGACGAGGGCTAACATTGCCCGGGGATTTGACAGGCTGTTTACGGCGAATGAGATCGATGAGGACTTTTATGAGGAATTGGAAGAGATTCTGATCATGGGAGACATCGGCGTCAATTCCACGACGGAGATCATTGAGCGTCTGAGGGAGCAGGTGAAGGAGCGTCACTTGAAGAAGCCGGTGGAGTGTAAGGATCTGCTGATCCAGAGCATCCGCGAGCAGATGGAGGTCGGCGAGACGGCTTATGATTTTGAGACGCAGCAGTCTATCATTATGGTGATCGGCGTCAATGGCGTTGGAAAGACCACGACGGTGGGTAAGCTTGCTTGGAAGTTGAAGGATGACGGGAAGAAGGTGCTGATCGCGGCGGCTGATACGTTCCGCGCGGCAGCAGGCGACCAGCTGGCGGAATGGGCCAGAAGGGCAGGCGTTCCCATGATCGGCGGCAAGGAGGGTGCAGATCCCGCAAGCGTTGTGTATGATGCAGTGAATGCGGCAAAGGCAAGGGGCGTTGACGTGCTTTTGATCGATACCGCGGGAAGACTGCACAACAAGAAGAATCTGATGGAAGAGCTCCGTAAGATGAACCGCATTATTGACAAGGAGTATCCGAACGCGCATCGCGAGAACCTGATCGTGCTGGATGGCACTACGGGTCAGAATGCACTGGCGCAGGCGAGGGAATTTGGCGACGTTACGGATCTTACCGGCATTGTTTTGACGAAGATGGACGGCACGGCAAAGGGCGGAATCGCGGTGGCGATCCAATCTGAGCTTGGCATTCCGGTGAAATACATTGGCGTTGGTGAAACCACCCAGGATCTGCAGAAATTCGATCCGGATGAGTTTGTGCGCGCCCTCTTTGACGTGGACCTTGGCGAGGATGACGTGATGGCCGACGAAGGCAAGGAATGAAAAGGAGTTTGATATGAGCGAGACGGAGCAGATGTTGACGCTGGAGAAGTTTGAGGAAGCCACGGAAGTGGTTGGCAAGGTGACGCTGGAGACGAAACTGGTCTACAGTGATTATTTCAGTGCGCAGACGGGTAATAAAATCTATTTAAAGCCGGAAAACATGCAGTTTACGGGTGCGTACAAGGTCCGCGGGGCATACTATAAGATGAGCACGCTTACGCCGGAAGAGAGAAGCCGCGGTTTGATTACGGCCTCCGCCGGAAATCACGCGCAGGGCGTTGCGTATGCGGCAAAATGCTATGGCGCAAAGGCGACCATCGTGATGCCGACGACCACGCCGCTGATGAAGGTGAACCGCACGAAGAGCTATGGTGCCGAGGTGGTGCTTTACGGCGACGTTTATGACGAGGCTTGCGCAAAGGCTTATGAACTGGCGGACGAGCGCGGCTATACCTTCATTCATCCATTTGATGACCTGACGGTGGCAACCGGACAGGGAACCATTGCCATGGAGATCGTTAAGGAACTTCCTCTGGTGGATTATATTCTGGTACCCATCGGAGGCGGCGGATTGGCGACGGGCGTCTCCACGCTTGCAAAGCTCTTAAATCCGAAGATCAAGGTGATCGGCGTGGAGCCCGCAGGTGCAAATTGCATGCAGGAGAGCTTAAAGAATGCGAAGGTGACGACGCTTCCCGCGGTCAACACCATCGCTGACGGCACGGCGGTAAAGACGCCCGGCAGTAAGCTTTTCCCTTATATCCAAAAGAATCTGGACGACGTGATCACCGTGGAGGATGAGGAGCTTGTAGTTGCCTTCCTCGACATGGTGGAGAACCACAAGATGATCGTGGAGAATTCCGGATTGCTCACGGTTGCCGCGCTGAAGCATTTGAACGTAAAGGACAAGAAGATCGTTTCCATCTTAAGCGGCGGTAACATGGACGTGATCACCATGAGCAGCGTGGTGCAGCAGGGACTGATCTTCCGCGACAGGATCTTTACCGTATCCGTTCTGCTTCCGGACAAGCCGGGCGAGTTGCATCGCGTATCCGGCATCATCGCGAGAGAGAATGGCAACGTGATCAAGCTGGAGCACAATCAGTTTGTATCCATCAACAGAAATGCCGCAGTGGAGCTTCGCATCACCATGGAGGCATTTGGCACGGAGCACAAAAACCGCATTATGGAAACGTTGGAGAAGGAAGGCTATAAGCCGAGACTTGTCCGCACAAATATTTAATGGAAAGCTTCTGACGTTTGCAGTGGCTTTCCCAAGGAGTCATTGTGAAGGAAGAGAAGGCATTAAAGAAAACAACGAAAAGAGAAGCAAGTGGGACGGATGCAGGGAACGTTGAAAAAGCGAAGCGGAACATGCCCTGGAAGACGATGCCAACAAATGGATCGAAGCATCGCGGCGTCCGCAGGGTTTTGGATTACGTGGTGATGACGCTGGCGGCGGCAATTTACGGCATTGCCATTGGACTTTTTCTGGATCCAAACATGCTGGCGCCCGGCGGCGTGGCAGGTACGGCCGTGATCTTGAACCGCGTGTTGCCCTTGGAGACTGGTACGCTGATGCTGATCATGAACGTTCCGATCTTCTTGTTCGGACTATGGCAGTTTGGCCTTAAGTTTATGATCTCCACCATCTTTTCAACGACGCTGGCCTCCACCTTCGTCAATCTGTTTAGCCAATATCCCGCGGTGACGAAGGAGCCTCTTTTGGCGGCGCTGGTTGGCGGCAGCCTTTCCGCAGTTGGACTGGGACTTACGTTTCATGCCGGCTCCACGACCGGCGGCACGGACATTATCGTGAAGTATCTTCGCCAGAAGATGCCCTACCTGAAGACGGGAATTTTGATGCTGGGCCTGGACGTGATCGTGGTGACTGCCTCGGCATTTGTCTTTGGGGATGTCGAAAGGGCGCTTTATGCCGGCATCAGCGTGGGCGTGACTTCCTTTGTGCTGGATCTGGTGCTGTACGGAAGGGATGGGGCGAAGCTGATCTACATTATCAGCGATCATCCCGAAGAGATCGCGAAAAGGCTTTTGGAAGAGCTGGACGTGGGCGTTACGTATTTTGAAGGCGCGGGAGCGTACAGCGGTAAGGAAAAGCAGGTGATCTTTTGCGTTCTGAGAAAACCCCTTTCTCCCAGGGCGGAAGCCATCGTAAAGGAAGAGGATCCCAAGGCCTTTTTGATCGTTACGAATGCCACGGAGATCTATGGAGAAGGGTATAAAAGCTATTTCGGAGAAAAATTGTAGAAATTATTAAAAAAATACTTGCAATTTTTTTCGAGATAGTGTAATATACAAAAGTACCGCAGATGCGGAATACAAAATAACGGTGTGGCTGATTGGTCAAGCGGTTAAGACGCCGCCCTCTCACGGCGGAAACAGGGGTTCGATTCCCCTATCAGCTGCGGAAATCTCGTAAGATTACTTTTCTAAGTGCTTACGAGATTTTTTTTATTTTCCTCTTGACAATAATGGTACAATGTACTATTATACAAATAGTAAAAGATACCACAAGAGAGGAGGGGGATGGATGAAGGACAGTGAATACCTTAGATCTGGCCAGATATCCGCAGAAGAAAAGGAATTTCTTGAGAATTACGATCCGGACAAATACAAGAAACCATCTGTGACGGCAGACGTGGTAACGCTTACCGTGGATGAACAGGATCAGCTCTGTATCCTCTTGATCAAGAGAGGCGGCTATCCCTACAAGGGGAAATGGGCATTGCCCGGCGGTTTCATGAACACGGATGAAGAGTCCGTGACACAGGCTGCAAGGCGTGAGCTCTTTGAAGAGACGGGCGTGCAGGACGTATCCCTGAGACAGCTGTATACCTTTAGTCAACCGGGAAGGGATCCGAGGATGCACGTGGTATCCGTAGCATACACGGCGCTGGTACCGAAGGGAAGCCTTAAGGTCAGGGCGGGAGATGATGCTTGGGAGGCGGAGGTTTTCCGGATTTCCTATGACGTTGACGGCATGACGTTCCAAAGTGACTTGGCGCTGGTGCGGGAGGAAGACTTGGCTTTTGACCACGCGAAGATCATCCGGATGGCCATCAAGAGGCTTCGGAGCAGAATCAAATACGAACCGGATGCCTTTTGGCTCTTGAAAGACAAGAAGGAATTTGCCATTTCCGAATTGAAAGTGATCTATGAGAGCATTTTGAACGAGAAGCTGGATCTGGCCAACTTTAGAAAAGCATTTTTAAGGGATTACGTGGATGCCGGAAGGGTTTGTTCCTTAAACAAAAAGAGCAATTCCAAAAGACCTGCAATGCTTTATTCCCTGACGGAAGAGCTCACCGAGGAAGAAATCTAGGTAAATGTGATTAAGAAGTTTTTGTTGAGGGAGACCTGACAGAAAGAGAGGAGAATCTTATGAAGAGATATTTGATCGTTGTCGACATGCAAAATGATTTTGTGACTGGATGCCTTGGCAGCAAAGAGGCGCAGGCAATTGTTCCTGAGATGGTGAAATACGTGGAAGGCTTTGACGGCACCGTGATCTTTACCCAGGATACGCATCAGGAGAATTACATGGATACCCAGGAAGGAAAGAAGCTTCCCGTTCCCCACTGCATTAAGGGTACGGATGGTTGGAAGATCATTCCTGAGCTGAGCGCCATCGCTGAGAAGTGCCAGGTGTTCGAAAAGCCTACCTTCGGAAGCAAGGAGCTTGCTGCCGAGATTGCCAAGGAAGCACCGGATGAAGTGATCCTGTGCGGCGTGTGCACCGGCATCTGCGTTTTGAATAATGCAACGCTGATCAAGGCGTTTGCAACGGAAGTACCCGTGAAGGTCATTGCAAACCTTTGCGCATGCGTTACCCCTGACACCCACAAGACTGCGCTGGCTGTCATGCAGACCTGCCAGATTGAAATCATCTAACGAAAATCATTTTATGGAATAGGAGGATATTATCATGAAGTTACCCAGAATCATCAATTCCTTATTAGAGACCGATCTTTACAAGTTTAGCATGGGGCAGGCCATTTATCATCAGTTCCCTTCCTATGAGACGACCTGGAGCTTTAAGTGCAGAAACACGGACGTGAAGTTCACGGCGGAAATGGTTGAGGAGATCAAGGAGCAGATCAAGGCATACTGCGAGCTTCGCTTTACTGAAGACGAGCTGAAATACTTGATGGGGATTGAATGGTTTAAGCGTTCCTACGTGGATTTTCTGAGACTTTGGCAGCCCAGATATGATGAATTCACCATTACGACGGATGCGGAGTGCGGCCTGGCCATTGAGACGGAAGGAACCTGGCTGAACACCTCCATGTACGAGATCCCGACGCTGGCGATCGTCAACGAAGTGTACTTTAGAATGCAATATGATTATGACGAGCTTCTGGATAGCTTTAAGGAGAAGCTGAACGAGAAATATGAGTGGCTGAAGACCAACAAGTACTACATTGGAAGCTTTTCGGAATTTGGCATGAGAAGAAGGCTTTCCGCCGAGGCACAGGAACTGGCGGTGGAGAAGCTTTCTCACTTGAATGACACGCTTCACAGCGCTTCCAAGTTTGTTGGAACCAGTAACGTGTTCCTTGCAAAGAAGTATCAGCTTCTGCCCGTTGGCACCATGGCACATGAGTGGATCATGTGTACCGGACAGGGTGACCACAGGCATAATCCCGCATACTCCAATTACTACGCACTTCGCGCATGGGTAGATGAGTATGGCGTACTGAACGGAACCGCCTTGACGGATGCCATTACCACGGACTGCTTCCTGCGTGACTTTGACAAGACCTATTCGACGCTGTTCAGCGGCGTTCGTCATGACTCCGGTGATCCCATTGAGTGGGGTGAGAAGATGATCGCACACTATGAGAAGATGAAGATCGATCCGAAGACAAAGACCCTGCTGTTTAGCGACAGCCTTGACTTCAAGAAGGCTGACGAGATCTTCCGGCACTTTAACGGACGCGCACGAGTGGCATTTGGAATTGGTACCTACATTGCAAACGATACCAAGGTTGCACCTCTCAACATCGTTATGAAGACCACGGCCTGCAACGGCATGGACGTGGCAAAGATCTCCGACACTCCCGGCAAGGGTATGTGCAAGAACGAAGCCTACGTGAAGTACCTCCAGAGATCCATCAAGTGGCGCATGGAGAATGACAGGTAGGACTCGGGGGCCTGCCCGGAGCCTGTGGAAAGACTCGGGGGCTTGCACGGGGGTGGTGGAAAGACTCGGGGCTAGGTTTGGGGTGTCTTTCTACTAACCATTCGACCTAGAAAGACACCCCAAACCTTCCCCTCGAGAGCGGAGCCAACCAAGGAAGGGAAGGCAAGCCCCCTCGAGAGCGGAGCCAACCAAGGAAGGGAAGGCAAGCCCCCTCGAGAGCGGAGCCAACCAAGGAAGGGAAGGCAAGCCCCCTCGGGAACGGAGCCAACCAAGGAAGGGAAAGCATGAAGCTAGGGCAAGCTTCGTCGGGGAGATGAATGGAATGGAAAGGAGTGGCGGGTATGAAGGAATTTGACGCCGGAAAGGTTCGGAAAGAGATTGTAGAGTGGATAAGGGAGTGGTTTGCGGAGAGTGGTCCGAAGGCCACGGCCGTGATCGGAATATCGGGCGGAAAGGATTCCACCATCGTGGCGGCACTTCTTGTGGAGGCGCTGGGTAAGGATCGCGTATTTGGCGTGATGATGCCTCAGGGCGTGCAGCCGGACATTGATGATTCTAAGAAGGTCGTGGAGGCTTTGGGCATCAGGCATGCCACCATATCCGTGGGGGCAGCCGTGGATGCGCTCCTGGATGCCGTAAAGGCTGGAGGAGTGGAACCATCCAGGGATGCGGGCATCAATACGCCTCCCAGAATGCGGATGGCCACGCTGTATGCCGTGGCGGCAAGCTTGCCGGAGGGGGGACGCGTTGCCAATACCTGTAATCTCTCCGAGGATTGGATTGGATACAGCACGAAATACGGCGATGCCGCCGGTGATTTCTCGCCGATCTCCGATCTGACGGTACAAGAGGTCAGAGCCGTGGGAGACACCTTTACGGAGCTTCCAAGGGAGTTGGTGCACAAGGCGCCGTCTGACGGTCTTTGCGGCATGACGGATGAAGACCGTTTTGGTTTTACCTATGCGACCTTGGATCGTTATATCCGCGAAGGCATTTGCGAGGATGAAGAGATCAAGAAGAAGATCGACAGAATGCATGCAATGAATCTTCATAAGCTGAGAGTGATACCCAAATTTGAACAAAACTAAGGAGCTTATCAGGGGTGGGTCACGGGGACGTGTCTGCTGACATAATTTGCCATGGAAAATTGTGTCAGCAGACACGTCCCCGTGACCCACCCCTGCTATATTTCTCACAATGATTCAACTTGAAAAAATACCGATTTTACGTCATAATGTAATTAAGATTGTGAGGTAAACGGCATTGGCAGAGATTCGTTCAATGAAAACTGAAGATCTCGCGGCAGGAAAGGTCGTGGACCAGACCATCATGGACGCAAACGGCAGGGCCTTATTTAAAAAAGGCTCTTTTTTGGATGACTTTCATATTGAAGGATTGCTTCGGGACGGAATTACGGAAATCTACGTTCGCGATGAGGAAGATCATCCGGAAGAAAAGGAACCCACGGTCATTGCCAAGGAAGTGCAGGAGAAGATCGATCAGATCCGCGTGGAGGACCGTTCCAGCCTCAACCTCACGGAGGACGTGCAAAAGCGCGTCGGCAAGGGAATCCAATATCTGTTCAGCAGTACGACGGACGATAATTTTGCGCTGATGACGGGTAACATTACCAATGAATTAATGAGAACCCTTGAGGCCAATAATGCCATCGCAGTCGACATCGGATCCCTTAAGGTCAGTGACGAATACACTTTTAGGCACAGTGTGGACGTGGCGACCATGGCGATGATCATCGCCAGAAAATATGGTCTAAATGAAAAGGAGATCCATGACGTCGGAATCGCGGGACTCCTTCACGATATTGGGAAAATGAGGATCCCTCAGGAAATCTTGAATAAGCCGTCCAGACTTACGGAACAGGAATTTGAGATCATGAAAAAGCATGCACGGTATGGCTACGACATGCTGAGGGAGAAGACAGGCTTTAATAACAACATTTTGCTTGGGGTTTTACAGCACCATGAAAAATTAAATGGTGCCGGATATCCCGACAAACTGGCGGACAAGGACATTCACCTTTATGCAAGGATCATTGCCGTAGCCGACATCTATGATTCCTTGGTGACCAGGCGGGCCTATAAGCAAAAAATATCGAAGCGGGATTCCATAGAAATCATCATGGCAATGACCTCTGAGCTAGACATTTTTGTTATGCAGAGCTTCCTTGACAGCGTGATCCTGTATCCCGTTGACAGCATTGTTACCTTAAGTAATGGTGAGGAAGCGAAGGTCGTAAAGAATAATCCCGGATTTATGCTTCGCCCCACGGTCGTGGGCGTGCAATCCGGTCGCGTTTATAAGCTTGCGGAAGACTTGAAATGCGCGAGCATCGTCATATTGTAACGTTAGTTAGGGGGCTGCGTCTGGCTTGGGTCAGACGTGGCTCCTTTCTTCAACCTCTGAAATTGCGCCCTTGACGTGCCGATTTTTTTAGTGTATAGTGTTTCACGATTGGCGCTGGGTCAATTTTGTTGGAGCAAAACATACAAGGCGGCAGTGTAAAGGGGAAGAAAAGATGGCAAAAAATCTCGTAATTGTGGAGTCACCTTCTAAGATAAAGACCATTAAAAAATTTCTGGGAAGTAATTTTGAAGTGGTAGCAAGTAACGGTCACGTAAGAGATCTTCCGAAGAGTCAGCTGGGCTTTTCGCCGGAGGATGATTATGAACCGAAATACATCACGATCCGCGGTAAGGGCGACATTCTCGCAAATCTTCGCAAAGAAGTGAAGAAGGCAGAGAAGATCTATCTCGCAACTGACCCTGACCGTGAGGGAGAGGCAATTTCTTGGCATCTCTATCATGCCTTAAAATTAAATGATAAAAAGGTTTACCGCATTACTTTCAACGAGATCACGAAGAACGTAGTGAAGGAAAGCCTTAAGAATGCCCGTGAGATCGACATGAATCTCGTAGACGCGCAGCAGGCCAGAAGAATGCTTGACCGCATGGTGGGCTACCGGATCTCGCCGCTTCTCTGGGCGAAGATCAAGAGAGGCCTCAGTGCGGGAAGAGTGCAATCCGTTGCACTTCGCATCATCTGTGACAGAGAGACGGAGATCGAGAACTTCACGCCCGAGGAATACTGGAGCGTAGAGGCTGACTTGAAGATTCCCGGCGCGAAGAAGCCCGTGGCGGCAAAATATTACGGCACGTCTTCGGCTAAGCAGGACCTTACCTGCGAGGCGGACGTAAAGAAGGTGCTGAAGGACGTGGACGGCGCGTCATATGTTGTAAAAGAAGTAAAGACGGGTGAGAGAATGAAGAAGGCACCGCTTCCTTTTACGACTTCCACGCTTCAGCAGGAAGCCAGCAAGGTGTTGAATTTCTCCACGAGCAAGACCATGAATCTTGCACAGCAGCTTTATGAAGGCGTAGAGATCAAGGGGGAAGGCACCATCGGTCTCATCACCTACCTTCGTACGGACTCCGTCCGCGTGTCAGAGGAGGCTGCGGAAAACGCAAGGGAATATATTGAAAAGCATTATGGAAAGGAATATCTGGCGCAGAAGGCTTCCGAGAACAAGAAGGCGCAGAGGATCCAGGATGCCCATGAAGCAATCCGTCCCACGGACATTACCCTGCTTCCCATCGCGATCAAGGATCAGCTCCCCAGAGACCTTTTTAGGCTTTATCAGCTGATCTGGCAGCGCTTTGCGGCAAGTCAGATGGCACCTGCAAAATATGAGACGACTTCCGTGAAGGTGAGTGCAGGAAAGAGCATTTTCACCATGGCGGCATCGAAATTGAAGTTTGACGGCTTCACCAGCGTTTACGTTCAAAAGGACGAGGAAGAGGAAACCACTTCCTTCACGGGTACTTTGGAAAAGGGCATGAAGCTGGATTGTTCCGGCGTACGCTCAGAGCAGCACTTTACCCAGCCGCCCGCGCATTTTACTGAGGCATCACTCGTAAAGACCCTTGAGGAGCTTGGCATTGGACGTCCCAGTACCTACGCGCCCACCATTGGAACGATTCTTGGCAGACGTTACATCGCGAAGGAAGGAAAGAACCTGATCGTCACCGAGCTTGGAGAGGTAGTTAACCAGATGATGGTGGAGGCATTCCCCACGATCGTGGACGTGAATTTCACCGCGAACCTGGAAGCCCTGCTTGACGGCGTGGAAGAAGGAACCGTAAAGTGGAAGACCATCATTGAAAACTTTTACCCGGATCTCGACAAGGCAGTCGTTCAGGCGGAAAAGGATCTTTCTCAGGTGAAGGTTGCTGACGAAGAGTCCGACGAGGTTTGTGAGAAGTGCGGACGCAAGATGGTGATCAAGTACGGCAGCAAGGGAAAATTCCTGGCATGTCCCGGATTCCCTGAGTGTCAGAATGCAAAGCCCTATTATGAGAAAACTGGCGTGACCTGTCCGAAATGCGGCAAGGACGTGGTGATCAAGAGAACCCAAAAGGGCAGAAGATATTACGGCTGCATCGGAAATCCTGAGTGCGATTTTATGGTCTGGAACAAGCCCTCCGGAGAGAAATGTCCGAAGTGCGGCAATGCGTTATTGGAAAAGGGGAATCGCCTTGTCTGCGCAGACGAAAAATGTGGCTATAGTATTCTGAAAATTCAAAAAGATACTGAAAAAATTTAATAAATTCAAAAAATTATCATTGTAATCGGAAATTTTTTGTGATAAACTATAAGGGAGCTCGAATAAAGCTCCCTTTTTGCGTGCTATAAAGGGGATTTTTACGATGAATGGGAGGAAATCGGAATGAGTAGCGTACAACTTCTTGATAAAACCAGAAAAATCGGAAAACTTTTACACAATAACAACTCCAGCAAGGTAGTTTTTAACGATATCTGTAACGTTATGAAGGAGATCTTGAGCAGTAACGTACTTGTGATCAGTAAGAAAGGCAAGCTTTTGGGCATCGGCGAATCCGACGGAACGGACACCATCACGGAGCTCCTCGGAGACTGCGTCGGCGAATTCATTGACTCCATGTTGAACGAGCGTTTCCTTGGCGTGCTCAGCACAAAGGAGAACGTGAACTTGGAGACCCTTGGATTTGAGAAGATTGACGTCAGAAGATATCAGGCCATCATCGCCCCCATCGAGATTGCGGGAGAAAGACTAGGCACGCTGTTTATCTATAAGTGTGACGAGCAATATGACATTGACGACATCATCCTGTGCGAGTACGGCACGACCGTCGTTGGCCTGGAGATGCTCCGCGCCGTAAATGAGGAGAGCTCGGAGGAGAGTAGAAAGATCGCCGTGGTCAAGTCCGCGATCGGAACCTTAAGCTTTTCCGAGATGGAAGCGATCACCCACATCTTTGATGAATTAAACGGCATGGAAGGCATCCTGGTGGCTTCCAAGATTGCTGACCGCGTAGGAATCACGCGTTCCGTGATCGTAAACGCCCTCAGAAAGTTTGAGAGTGCCGGCGTCATTGAATCCAGATCCTCCGGCATGAAGGGCACTTACATCAAAGTGTTGAACGACGTGGTATTCGAGGAGATCGAAGAATTAAAGCGCAAGAACAAAAGAAGATAAAAGTCCCAAAACCGTGACAGGGGGACGTGTCTAGTGACACGTTCCCTTTCTCTTTGCATTCTTGGCGGCTTGCCAAAACTTTGTTATATTTTGCGATATTCGGAAAAAGAGGTTGTGTTTTCCCCCAGATTTATTATAATATAATAGAGTGGGTGGATTATGCCCGCGTAATGAATATGCACGTATGAACACGTAACGATACGGAGATTGGGCTCCGGATAACGTGGAGGAGAAGGGAATGGCAAAAAGTGTTTTGATCTGCGATGACGCAGCGTTTATGAGAATGATGATCAGAGACATTCTCACAAAGAACGGTTTTGTTGTTGCGGGGGAAGCGGAAAACGGAATCAAGGCGATCGAAAAGTATCAGGAAACCCATCCGGACCTGGTGCTTATGGATATCACCATGCCCGAAATGGACGGGATCCAGGCGCTGAAGGAAATCAAGAAAATCAATGAGAATGCGCAGATTGTCATGTGTTCCGCCATGGGACAACAGGCAATGGTGATCGAATCCATTCAAGCGGGTGCGCGTGATTTTATCGTTAAACCCTTCCAGGCAGACCGAGTGATCGAGGCTGTCAGGAAAGTCCTGGAGTAAGGCATGGAACAGATCAAAAAGAAAATACTTGTTGTGGATGATTCGGCGCTAATGCGAAGAGTGCTCAGCGATCTCATCAACAGCGACAAGAGATTTCAGGTGGTTGCAAAAGCGGCAAATGGCATGGAAGCCTTTGATCTTTTGAGCCGGGAAAGCTATGACGGCGTCGTGCTGGACCTGAACATGCCAAAGATGAGCGGACTTGAGCTCCTCGCAGAGCTTCGGAAGTTCCGAATCGCGGCAAGGATCATGATCGCCAGCACGGATTCCGCGGAGGGCGCGAAGGTCACTCTGGACGCGCTGGAGCTTGGAGCACTGGATTTTATCCAGAAACCAGGTTCTTCCCTGGATTGCCGCGGTGAGGATTTTGCGGAAAGCTTTCTGGGAATTTTGTATGCAGTGACTTGCGGAAAGCTTCCGACGTATGATAAACCTCCGGTGCCTTACGTATCTCCCGCAAAGCGCGTGCCGGCAAAGAGCACGCCGCAGAGGGCCGTTGGCGCAAGGAGAATCAAAAAGCTTGTTGCGATCGCCAGTTCTACTGGCGGACCGAAAGCGCTCCAAAGCATCCTGACGGTCCTTCCAAAGGATTTGGATGCGCCCGTTGTCTTGGTACAGCACATGCCAAAGGGATTTACCACGTCCTTTGCCGAGAGGCTGAATGAGGCATGTGAACTCAACGTTCGCGAGGCGGCTGACGGGGAAGAACTTGAAAAAGGTACGGTCTACGTCGCCATGGGCGGCAGACACCTGAACGTGGAACAAAGCATAAATGGGAATTGCGTGATCCGTTATTCGGACGAACCTCTTCGGGAGGGAGTCAGACCCAGTGCCAATTATATGTTTGAATCCCTTGCAAAGACGGAAAAGCTTGACTTGACATGCGTCGTGCTTACCGGCATGGGCTCAGACGGCACGGATGGGATCCGCAATCTGAAAGATAAGAAAGAAGTTTACGTGATAACACAGGACTGTGAGAGCTGCGTAGTCTACGGAATGCCCAAAAGCATCGTCAATGCCGGGCTTTCCGACAAAACGCTTCCGCTGGACGCAATTGCCAAAGCCATTGAGGACAGGGTGGGACGACTTACGTAGTTAGAACGGAGGAAGATATGGACGTTAGTCAGTATCTTGACATGTTTCTGGATGAGACGAAGGAGCATATTCAAAATCTGAGCGATCAGATCATGCGGCTGGAGGAAAATCCAGAGGATACAGACGTGATCAATGAGATCTTTCGGGCTGCCCATACCTTAAAGGGAATGGCCGGAACCATGGGCTTTACGCGCATGCAGACGCTGACCCACGACATGGAAAACGTTTTTTCAGAGGTGAGAAGCGGCAAACTGAAGGTGAATTCCCAAATCATTGACGTATTTTTTAGCTGCCTTGACGCATTGGATGAATATGTTCAAAACATTCAGAACACTTCCAGTGAAGGCACGAACGACAATCCAGAACTGATCCAAAGATTAAATGCGTGCCTGAGCGATCCGAAGGATGCACCCGCCGCAGAAGAAAAGAAAGCTGCGGAAACGGTTCCCGCAAAAGAACCGGAAAAGCCATCAGCGCCTGCGGGAAAATGGGATGAAATTGAATTAAATGACGCCATAAAGGAAGCCATTAGGGAATCGCGGGCTGACGGCGATGAGTGCTACGGATTGAACGTGGTGATCCAGGAAAAATGCCTTTTGAAAGCGGCGAGAGCGTTTCTCGTGCTCCGCACCGTGAGTGAAAAAGGCGAGATCATCGCCTCCAGTCCCAGCACTCAGGACATCGAAGATGAAAGATTTGACAGGGACTTTACTTTGATCGTGATCTCCCGGCTTACCTTGGAGGAACTTCTCAAGGCGGCCGGCAACATTTCCGAGATCGAGTGCGTGACCGGTGCCGTATTGGACCTGAATCAGCAGAATAAAAAAGAACTGGTAAGTATACCCGCGGAAAAGGAAGATTCTCAGGTATCTGCAGAGCCTGCGGCTGCTCCGGCAAACGAGGTTTCTGCCCCGAAAGCCGTCGCGGAGACGAAACCAGTCAGCGAAGAGGAAAAACAACCGGAAAAGAAATCCGTCAGCGTTGGAAAACATCTTGGGAACAAGACGATCCGCGTGGACATCGAAAAGCTTGACGAGCTGATGAACCTCGTAAGCGAACTGATCATTGCGAAGAATTCCATTGTTTCCGCTACGCAAAATGGTCAGAACCAGGTCAAAAACGGAATAAAGGATAACATAGAGTATTTGGAACGGGTCACGACAAATCTTCATGAATCCGTCATGAAGGTGCGCATGGTTCCCATTGAGACCGTGACCAACAAGTTCCCCCGCATGATCCGCGACATCTCCAAAAAGCTTGACAAGAAAATGGAGCTTTATATGTCGGGCGAGGATACGGAGCTTGACAGAACGGTGGTGGACGAGCTTGGAGATCCGCTGATGCATCTCCTTCGCAATTCCGCAGACCACGGCCTGGAGACGGAGGACGTCCGCATAAAGCGCGGCAAGAATCCCGTCGGTTCCATTTTCCTGGAGGCCGCACAGGTCGGCAACAACGTGGTGATCGAAGTGAGGGATGACGGAAACGGCATCGACGTTGAGGCGGTGAAAAAGAAAGCCCTTGAGCGTGGCACGATCACGCCGGAGCAGGCAGAGACCATGTCGGACAAGGAAATCATCGATCTGCTCTTTTTGCCTAGCTTTTCCACGGCAAAGCAGGTGACCGACGTCTCGGGACGCGGCGTGGGACTCGACGTGGTAAAGGCCAAGATCGAATCCCTTAGCGGAGAGGTGGAAGTAAGGAGCAAGCTCGGGGAAGGAAGCAGCTGGATCATCCGGCTTCCCATGACGCTGGCCATCATACAGACCCTCATGGTTGAGGTTGGCGGTGAGAAATATGCGATCCCGCTGAGCTCCATTCAAAGCATAGAAACCATTCATTACGCAGATTTGAAAACGGTTCAGAATAAACAGGTGATCAATCTCCGGGGAATCGTGATGCCCATCGTCAGCCTCTTTGACGTACTTGAGGTGGAAGGAACAAGGATCCCTGAGGAAGAGATGACCGTCGTGGTTGCAAGGAAGGGCGACAGATACGCCGGACTGGTGATCGACAGGCTGATCGGTCAGCTGGAAATCGTGATAAAGCCCCTCGGGAAATACAGCAAACAGTGTAAATACGTTAGCGGCGCAACCATTTTGGGAGACGGTGAAGTAGCGCTAATACTTGATGCAAACGCGCTGATCTAAAGAGAGGCGGAGGAGGAGCGCCATGGCAGAAAAAGACGTGACCCAGGCGGACAAAAGTCAGTACGTCGTGATCCGCCTTGGAAATGAGCAATATGGCATTGACGTCCACTACGTGGAAAACATCGTGAGAATGCAAAAGATTACCAGGATCCCCAAGATGCCAAAGTACTTGACCGGGATCATCAATCTTCGCGGCGAAGTGCTTCCCGTGATGAGCATTCGCATAAAGATGGGCCTCGAGAAGGACGTTTATGAGAAGAAGACAAGGATCATCGTCTTGAAGACCCAGACGGAGGGGAATCTTGGCGTGATCGTAGACGAGGTCAAGGAGGTCGTAACCCTCGAAAGCACGCAGGTGGATGGCGTGGACGACCTAAAGCTGGACGGCAAGGCATTTGTCTCCGGCGTTGGAAAACGGGATAACGGTGACCTGATATCACTTTTGGATCTAAGCGTTATCACTTTGGAGGAAAACGCTTAAGCCATTTGGAACGTTGCGGGAGATGATGGCATGGGAAATATCAGTTTGGAAAAAATCTCGGACGTCTATTATGACGTATTAAAGGAAATCGGAAACATCGGAGCGGGAAATGCCATGACGGCCTTGGCACAGATGATACAGTGCAAGGTGGACATGCGCGTTCCGTGCGTGCGTCTTTTGGATTTCAAGGACGTGGGCACCATCATGGGCGGTGAAGAACAGATCATGGCCTGCGTGCTCCTGGGCGTGGACGGTGAAGTGTCTGGAACAATGATGTTCCTGATCGAAAAAACGCATGCGAAGCATTTGGTTCAAAAGATCATGGGACAATCGACTGCCGTGGACGAGGATTTTACGGAAATGGAACAATCCGCGCTAATGGAGGTTGGAAACATCATTACCGGCGCTTACTTAAACGCGCTTGCCTCCTTTACGGGGATGAAGATCATTTCGATGCCGCCGCAAATGACGGTGGACATGGCCGGAGCCATTCTGAGCGTTCCGGCAATAGAGTTTGGAATGCTGGGGGACAAGCTTCTGCTGATCCAGACGCAGTTTTTTGACGAAATTGAGATCAACGGATATTTTCTGCTGATCCCGGCCCTGGATTCCTACGTGAAGATCATTGGCTCGTTAGGACTTCCGGTGGACGAGCTGATGGAGGAATAAGAGCGGAAAACTAGTTGATCGACGGAAAGAAACAACGGAAATTGGGGAAAAGCCGATGAGCGAAATTATCAAAGTGGGAATGGCTGATCTGAAAATAGCCTCTCCCCCTGACGGTCTGATCACCATGGGACTTGGATCCTGCGTTGCGGTAGCGCTTCGTGATCCGGTTACCAAGATCGGCGGAATGGTGCACGTCATGTTGCCGGATTCCACCGCCATTCGGGGAGATCATTTAAACCCCGCGAAATTTGCAGATACTGGCATTGCGGAATTGATCGGTCTAATGGAGGCCAAGGGGGCCAAAAGAACAAGATTAACGGCGAAATTAGCCGGCGGAGCCACCATGTTTGCCGTCTCCAGCAAAAGCGACTGGGGATTGATCGGTAAGAGAAACGTGGAGAGCTGCAGAAAAGTATTGGCGCAGTTGCGAATTCCCGTACTATCGGAAAGCACGGGTGAGAATTACGGAAGAACCGTGACGTTCTATCCTGAGACAGGGGAATATCACGTTAAGGCAGTCGGAAAAGAGCTGCAGATCATTTAAGCAAAGGCAGAATAAGAAACGCAGGTGTTTTTCATGGACGATACGGAAAGAAAAAAACTATTAGATGAATATGGTGCCACAAAATCTCCGAAGCTTCGTGAGCAGATCATCATCGAGTATGCACAGTTGGTGAAACTGGTTGCAGGACGGCTTTCCATGTATCTTGGATACAACGTGGAATATGATGATCTGGTCAGTTACGGGATTTTTGGCTTGATCGATGCCATTGATAAATTTGATTATCAAGGAGACGTGAAATTTGAAACCTATGCCAGTCTTCGCATTCGTGGGGCCATTCTGGACCACATCCGCAAACTGGACTGGATTCCGAGGACCGTACGGCAGCGCCAAAAGAAGATGAGCATGGTGGAAAAGGCGCTGGAACAGGCGATGGGAAGATCGGCCACGGATGAAGAGATGGCGAACGCGCTTGGCATCAGCATGGAGGAATATCATGAGTGGCAGTCCCAGATGAAAGTGACCGGACTGGTCTCCCTGAATGAATACATGGAACAGGGGAGCGACGTCAGTCAGGATTTCGGTCAGGGGACGACGGCCAGGTTCGACAGCCCGGAAGAAAGCTATGAGAAAAAGGAATTGACTCAAGCCTTAAGCGAAGCCATGGAGCTATTATCCGAGAAGGAACAAAAGGTGATCACTCTCTATTATTTTGAGGAACTGACATTAAAGGAGATCAGCAACGTCCTGGACGTTTCTGTTTCCAGAGTTTCACAGCTACATACCCGCGCACTGCAGAAAATGAGAACTAAAATGGGTAATTACATGGGGATCCTGTTTAAGATTTGACAGAAAATATTTAGGAGCGAGCAAAAAAATGGACGGAATCATTATCATGGAAGTTGTACTGTTGATCGTGAGCATCATCTGCTTTGTGGTGAGTTTTCTCATCCCGGAGAAGAAACCGGAGGGAAGCGGAATAGACCAGGAACTGGCAAGGCAGGAAGTTCACGAAATGATGGAAAAGGAGGCGGAAGCACTCAGGGAGCCAATCCAAAACATGGCGACGGAATATACGAATTATGCCATCAATGATGCATTGACGAAGCTGGATGACTTGACGAATGAGAAGACGTTTGAGCTTACCAGCTATTCAGACACGGTGATGCGTGAACTGAAAAAGGAAGAGGAAGAGGTCGTACTTCTGCACCAGGCGGTGAAGGAAGAACGGGCGAATCTGCAAAAGACCGTGAAGGAAGAACGGGAAAATCTGCAAAAGACCGTTACGGCTGCCGGCAAGGCTGCGAAGGTCATGCGTGAGAGCGTTGAAAAGATACGGGCCATGCGTCCCGTCGAAGTCTCCTATGGGGCAGGAAGCGTAAAGATCGCGCCGATGGCATCCAAGGTGAGCGAGAAGAGTGAGAAAAAGCAGGCGAAGTGACTGGAAACGTAATACGAGAATAATAAAAGACGCAGGTTTGAAAAATGCAAAAAGATAAAAATGCTTTAATGAAATACTATTTGAGAGGATTGGGAACCGGTCTTGCCGTAGCAGTGATCCTGCTCGGGATTTCCGGCGTAAATGCCAAAACTTTAGGAAATCAGGAAAAAGATCCGGGAGAGGTCGCAAAAGCTTCCGTAAGCGAGGACGTAAAGGGCGGAAAAGAATCCGGTGAAGCAATCGAAAGTTCCGAGACCGTGGAAACAAGCGAAGCAATCGAAAGTTCCGAGACCGTGGAATCCAGTGAAACGATCGAAAGCTCCGAGACCGTGGAAACAAGCGAAACGATCGAAAGCTCCGAGACCGTGGAAACAAGCGAAACGATCGAAAGCTCCGAGACCGTGGAAACAAGCGAAACGATCGAAAGCTCTGAGATCGTGGAATCCAGTGAGGTGACCGAATCTTCGGAAAGCGTTCCCACTTCTGAGACGAAGGAAGTTTACGGAGGCATTCAGCCAAGCGAGGCTTCGGAGGGAGATTTCACCCTCACGGTTCAAAGAGGATACAGCTCCTGGACGGTGGCGAAGATCCTTGCGGAAGCGGGCATTGTGGCTGATGCTAAAACCTATGACGCATATCTTTGCAGCAATGGATATGACAAGCGGATCAGCGTCGGAACCTTTATCATTCCGGAAGGAAGCTCTGATGAAGAGATCGCAAAAATTATCACGGGAACCAAATAGACTTCAAAACAAACAAAAAATACGTAAAAACTTCGAAAACCCCTTGCACAAGGGGTTTTCTTATGGTATAATCGTGCCGTTGCAAAATATGCACGCTGCTTTATTTGTGGGTGGTGCGTTCCTTTAGAACGTAGCCTGCAGAGTTTGAAAAAGCCTTGTAACGCGGGCGTTTTCGGTAAAAGCTAAGCGGAAGAAAAACCAAATGGAGGTAAGAAAAATGAGCGTTATTTCTATGAAGCAGTTACTTGAAGCAGGTGTTCACTTTGGACATCAGACCAGAAGATGGAACCCTAAGATGGCTCCTTACATCTTCACCGAGAGAAATGGTATCCACATCATCGATCTTCAGAAGTCCGTAGGCAAGGTTGACGAGGCTTACAAGGCAATTTCCGAGATCGCTGCGCAGGGCGGCACCATTCTTTTCGTTGGTACCAAGAAGCAGGCACAGGATGCAGTTAAGACCGAGGCTGAGCGTTGCGGAATGTTCTACGTTAACGAGAGATGGCTCGGCGGCATGCTGACTAACTTCAAGACCATCCAGTCCCGTATCGCAAGACTTCACAAGATCGAGACCATGTCCGAGGACGGCACCTTTGACGTACTTCCCAAGAAGGAAGTTATCCAGCTGAAGAAAGAGTGGGAGAAGCTCGAGAAGAACCTTGGCGGTATCAAGAACATGACCAGAATTCCCGATGCAATCTTTGTAGTAGATCCCAAAAAGGAGAAGATCTGCGTACAGGAGGCTCACGCACTTGGCATTACCCTGATCGGTATCGGCGACACCAACTGCGATCCCGAAGAGCTTGACTACATCATTCCTGGTAATGATGATGCAATCAGAGCCGTAAAGCTGATCGTTTCCAAGATGGCTGATGCAGTGATCGAGGCAAATCAGGGCGAGGCAGTTTACGCAGCAGAAGACGTTGCTACCGAAGCTACCGACATCGAAGAGGTTGCAGCTGACGAGCAGTAATTAAGTCGCAGGCTTTGCCTGCGATCCTGAGCGAAGCGAGGGACGAGCCGAAGGGCTCGCCATAGAGTCGCGGGCTTGTAAAATAGACAATTAGAAAGGTGGATACAGATATGGCAGAGATTACCGCATCCATGGTAAAAGAGTTGCGTGAAGTTACCGGCGCAGGCATGATGGATTGTAAGAAGGCACTCACCAAGACGAACGGAAATTTTGATGAGGCTGTTGAAGAGCTGAAGAAGAGCGGCGCAGCTAAGGCTGTTAAGAAAGCAAGCCGTATTGCTGCAGAGGGTATCACTAAGGTTGCTACCGATGGTGACAAGGTTGCAGCCGTTGTAGAAGTAAATTCCGAGACCGACTTCGTTGCAAAGAACGAGAAGTTCCAGAATTACGTTGCACTGGTTGCAAAGCAGGCGTTGAGTTCTAATTCCAAGAACATTGAAGAATTCATGGCTGAGCCTTGGACTGAGGATGCATCCAAGACCGTAAATGACGCACTTGTTGAAATGATCGCAGTGATCGGTGAGAAACTGAGCATTCGTCGTTTCGAGAAGGTAGAAGCCAAGAATGGTTGCGTAGTAACTTACGTTCATGGCGGCGGAAAGATTTCCGTTGTTGTGGAGGGTGAGACCGCAAACGTTACGGATGCCGTTAAGGAAGCGCTTGTGAACATTGCAATGCAGATCGCTGCAATGAATCCTCAGTATATCTGCAGGGATGACGTTTCTGCAGCTGAGCTGGCTAAGATGCGTGAGATTACGATCGAGAGCGCACTGAATGATCCCGCATCCCTTCCCAAGCCCATCCTTCAGAAGCTGATCGACAATGCAGTTGCAAACAAGACCTGGAGCGACGAAGACATTGCCATTTACGAAGAGAAGAAGAGCAACATGAACTTCCTGTTCAACTTCCTTTCTAAGGAGGCAACCGCTACTCTTGCACAGGCTGCACTTGCAAATAAGGAAGCATATCTGGCTGACAAGATTTTCGTTGGACTGGTTGAAGGCCGTATTTCCAAGCAGATCAAGGAAACCTGCCTGATGGATCAGGTTTACGTTAAGGCAGAGGATGGCAAGCAGACCGTAGCAGCTTACCTGAAGACCGTAGCAGCTGACCTGAAGATTGCTAAGTTCGTTCGTTTTGAGACTGGTGAAGGTCTTGAGAAGAAGAGCGAGGACTTTGCAGCTGAGGTTGCAGCACAGCTGAAGTAATCTAAAGAGATGAAATAAGAAAACCTCTTGTATCCCATCGGATGCAAGAGGTTTTTTGATGCTTTATTTTCCTGCGACAAGAATCCAGGTTTTGAACCACTTGAGATATTTTTCGGCGAATTCTAATTCCACGGGCTGTCCGGCAAGTACCGGATAGAAGAGACAGAAGAGCCCGAAAACCAACACGCCGTAAGTGATCAAGATAGTAAGGTATGCTTTCTTGGAAAGGACTTCCTTAAGGTTCCGGAAGGAGTAACCGATCATAAGCACCAGGAAAACAACGCTGGGGAAGTAGTGATAAATAAAGGTAAGTCTCGTTACCAGAACCCAAGGGAGATACTGGCTTAAATATCCAATGATCAGGAACAATGCGCGCCGGTCTTTCTTACGGATGAATAAGTACGTTACGTAGACCAGAGCCGGAAGTCCGGCCCACCAAACCAAAGGATTTCCAAAGGAGCTAATACCTTCACGCAACGTGTCGCTCAGTTTCAGCGAATAATACCAGATGGGACGAACGATAAACGGCCATTCATAAAAAGGAGATGCAAAGTAGTGCGTTGCTTCAAGCGTGCTGTGATAGGAAAACATGGTTTCCTGATTCTTGATGGCGCGTTTGATCAGTCCATTACCCCAGGAATCCCTGAAGGGAATATAACTCAGTACGTAAATGATCACGGGGATCACTACAAAGAAAATGATGCAGCAACCGACAATCTTTAAGATTCTCTTTCCCGCGTCACTGCGGAAATATTTTGTCTTAAATGGTTTAACCTCACGGAACGACGTTGCCCCTGAAGTTTTTAGGATCACGCGGCCCAGATGCAGGAAGAACAAGATGCCCATGCCAATCCCTGCGTAAACGCCCGTCCATTTGCTGGCAACGCCAAGCCCCATAGACAATCCGCAGAGTCCAAGCGCCAAGAGAAGCTTTTTTAGCGGCGTTGCAGTAAAGTCGGAAGACAAATACTTAAACAGGAAATAATACATGCACAGGATGAAAAAGACGATGTAAACGTCTATGGTTGCAATTCTCGTCTGCGCGAAATGCATAAAGTCAAAAGCAAAGATCCAGCAGGTCAGGGCAGCGGCCGGCGTATCACCGGTCAGTCTTTTCGCAAATACGTACGTGATGGGCAGCATCGCAATGCCGAACAGCGTGCCAATGATTCTCCAGCCGAAAGGATTCATGCCAAAGATCGTAATCCCGATGGAGATCAGGATCTTGCCAAGAGGCGGATGCGTATTCTCGTAGCTGTACCAGCCATGAAGAAATTCATATGCGGTTCTGGCGTGATAAATCTCATCGAAATAGGTACTGTTCCGGAAACTGAATTTCTCGGGATAAACGTTCGCTTCATCAAACAACGCGGGATATTCCGAGGCGTTGACGGGACTAACGGGATTGCCTTCCGAATCGAGGAAGACAAGCTCAAGCAAACGGGCCTCGGCATTCTGGGGCGTCATGGTCACCTTTGTGGTGGCAGCCGGAAGATCCAGCGTTTTCCAACAAAATACCGTATCAAATATAAGAAGCTGAGCGGCAACGGGTTGCACTTCATCATTTGTTTCACATTGGAATGCATATCTTTGCTCATGCCAGGGGGCTTCGTAATAGGAGACGGCCGTGACTTCCTTTGGAAATTCAAACGTCATGGAAACGCCTGAGGTAGTCTCGTATAACGTTTGCGGTGCCTTGTTGTCTCCGAGGTCCCGAAGGGCAAAGCAGGAATAAAAGAGAGTAATGACGATAACAAGGATCACGTCAAGCTTTGACATGCGCATTTCAGAATCTAAGATCCGTATGGGAGAAACACTCTCGCGGAATGCTTTTTCTTCCGGCAAGGCAGGCATTTCCTTTGGTGACTGTAACCGGATCATTAGATAATAAAAGCAAAGGGCGGCAACCGTCGTGAGGATGCCGGTGATCTTCAGAATGGGAGCGGAAGCATTGTAATTTGAGGGATCATAGTAATATAGAACGTGGGCTACGTTAACGTAATGCAGGACGCTGATCGCGATAAAAACGGCAGGGAACAGGAAGCGAAGCGTCGGAGTGAGCGGGTAGACCTGCCTGTCATCGTTCTTTTCCGTTTTGGCTGACGGAACGTAACAAATCTGCCTTGAGGCAAACCCCATGAAGCCAAAGATCATCAGAGGGATGATCGGATACAGATAACGCTCGTGCATGCGCACGGAGAACGTAAATACGGTCAAGATCAAAAACGCGCCGGTGATAAAATACTTTTGCGTGAGCGTCCGAAGGCGAAGACCAAGGATCAGTGAGAAAGAGGCGGCAAGCACAATGGCAACGTAGCCCCAGGTTTGACACGGAATCCCCATGAACTTGGTGGTCTGCGGATACCAATTGAGACCGACTCCGGCCCAGAAATTATATGCGTTTACTGACGCGTGAGGATAAGAACCAAGGGTGTCGAAATATCTGGAAAGTACGTTTTCCAAACCAAAAGGCATGGCAATCAAAACAGTCATGACCAGGGTTAAGGCTCCGTATGCAATGGCCTTTGACAGCATGCGAAACGAAAAGCTGCCGCGGTAAACGTAATGGATAAATCCGAGGATCAAAAGCGGCGAGAAAATTAGCATCTGCGGCTTTAACAAAACGCCTAAACCAAAGACGATCATGGCGGGAAGCAGGCGAAGCTTTTCCAAAAAGAGACAGCAAACAATCAAAAACAGCGTAAATACGGAATCGACCTGGCCCCACAGACAGCTGTTTAAGATAATGACGGGCTGGAACAGGTACAGGGCTGACAAAAGCAATGCGGAGGCAAGGCCAATGCGCTTTACGCCAACCTTGTAAATGAGAAAACCGATCAGAACGTCAGAGATAATTGCCGGACTCTTTAACAAAACCAGGTGAAGCGGCGAAAGATTGAGCAAGCCAAAGGCCTTCTTGAGAACGCCGATCACGTACAGGAAATATAAATATAAGGGTGGATAGTCAGAAAAATAGTCTTCCGCATAGAAATGAGCGGGCCCCATGGTTGCCATTCTGTCAGACCATGCGGAAAAACAGTTTACGTCAACTTCGAAACCGCCAAAGGAACTGGCGACGACAACGCGCAACACGAAAGCGAATAAAAAGAAAAGCGGAACCGTCAAGTCACCGATGACGTATTTTTTTCCTTGAAGACCACGAATTGCAAGGCTCCAAATCACAATAGAAAAAATCAGACTGATCAAAATCCATAAAGGTAAGTTGTTCATGGCGGCTCCTAACTTCACAAAAAATTCATTTTCCATTTCAAATGGAATTTGCTATAATACTTTAATAGTATAACAGATTTTAAGAAAAAGGCAAAGGGCAGGATGAAGGATTTTATAAGGTTTGAAAACGTTAGAAAGGTCTATCATACGGGGGAAATTGAGATCGAAGCGCTGAAGGACGTTAGTTTTACCGTAGGCGAGGGAGAATTCTGCGTGATCGTGGGTGCTTCCGGTGCCGGAAAGACGACAATCCTGAACATTCTTGGCGGCATGGATACCCTGACGGAAGGGAAAGTCCTCTTAGAGGGACAGGACATATCAAAATATGATAAACGGAAACTCACGGAATACAGACGTTATGACGTGGGTTTTGTATTTCAGTTCTATAATTTGGTTCAAAACCTGACGGCGCTTGAAAACGTGGAGCTGGCAGCCCAAATCTGCAAGAATCCCCTCGATGCGGCTGCGGTTTTGCGTGAGGTGGGACTCTCGGAACGCAGGGCAAACTTCCCCGCGCAGCTTTCGGGAGGAGAACAACAGCGCGTTGCCATAGCGAGGGCGCTTGCAAAGAATCCCAAGCTTCTCCTGTGCGATGAGCCTACGGGAGCATTGGATTACCAGACGGGAAAAAATATCTTAAAGATTTTGCAGGATACTTGCAGACAGAAAGGAAAGACCGTGATCGTCATCACGCATAATTCCGCGCTGTGCGCCATGGCGGACCGCGTGATCACGGTAAAGAGCGGGACGGTTATTGACGAGAGGATCAATGAATCGCCCTTAAACGTTGCAGATATTGAATGGTAATGGAGCAAAAGTCATGAAGCATTCCATGATATGGAGATCTTTGCTCCGGGAAATCAAGGGAAGCCTTGGAAGATTCCTTGCCATTTTTGCCATCGTGGCTTTAGGCGTGGGGCTTTTTGCCGGACTAAAGATCACCCAGAAGGATTTTATCGCATCCACAACAAAATATTATCGGGAAAACGCCTTTTATGATTACAGGATCCTAGGGGAGCTTGGTTTTTCCGAAACACAGGAAAAGTTCTTTTCAGAATTGCCGGAAGTGGCGGCAGCGGAGGGAACGTTTTCTTTTGATGCGTATTATTCGCAGGAAAACGGCAGCCAGAAGGTTGGACGGTTTCATGGTATCACGGCGGACGTAAATAAGATCATCCTGACCGGCGGGCGCATGCCGGAAAACGAAAACGAATGTCTTGCGGACGCTTACGTCTGTGGAAAAGGCATTATTGGAAAGAAGATATTGCTTGGCGAGGAAAACTCCGAAAGTGACCTTGAAAACTTTAAGACTAAGGAATTTCAGGTCGTTGGAATCGTGAAATCCCCTTTGTACATTCAGTTTGAGCGCGGCAATTCTTCTCTCGGCACCGGCAGCATTGACGCTTTCTTTTATCTTCCAAAGGAAAGCTTTTCTTCCGAGGCTTATACGGAAATCTACGTAAAGTTTCAGCCTGATTTCACCATATATTCAGAAGAATACAAGGCTTGGCTAGACGAGAAGGAACCTGAGTGGAAGGAATACCTAAAACAGGCCGGAGCACTTCGGTTTGAGGAACTCCCGGACCTGATCAAGACGGCAGAGGGTAAGCTTGCCAAAAAGCGGGACGAGGCCTGGGCCGAACTGGAGGATGTCAGAAAAGAACTGGAATCTGCAAGAAAAGAGATCTCCGACGGGGAAAAAGAACTGGCAGAGGGCAGGCGGGAATTGAATCAAGGCTGGAAGGATCTTGAGCAGGCGAAGAAAGATCTTGAGGATGGCAAAAGGACGCTTGAAGAAAAAGAGCCGGAGCTGGAAAAAGGGAAAAAACTCCTTGAGGAGGGAAAGCAAAAGATCGAAGAAAATGAAAAGCTGATCGCGGAAAAGGAAGCGGAGCTTTCTGCGGGGAAAACGCAGCTTGACGCCGCGGAGATGACGCTAAAGCTTGGAGAAATGCAATACAGGCTGACGCTTGAGGGTCAGATCAGCGAACAGAAAGAAATTGATGCGTCGAAGGAGAGCTTGGACGAGAGGGAAAGATCCATCGCAACAAGGGAAGCCTGGGCAAAGACGTTTGGTCTGGAAGCAACCTATGCGGAAGATTTTCGCAAGGAGCGGGAAAGCATTGCCAAGGAGCGCGCAGAGCTGGACAAGAAGCTTGCCGACCTTTCAAAACGATATCAGGAGAATCTGGCGTTAGGTTCTCAGCTAGCCAGCGGCAGAAAGGAATATGAGGACAACTTAAAGAAATATGAGGAGGGAGCGAAGGCGCTCCGAGAAGGCAAAAATGCCATCATACAAGGCAAGAAGGATCTGATCGAGAGCCAGAAAAAGATCGAGCAGGGAGAGTCTGACCTCAAGGAAGGCAGAAAAAAGCTGAAAGAAGCGGAAAAAGAGATCGAAGAAGGAGAGAAGACGCTCAGCGAAAAAGAAGTGGAATACGCAGACGGAAAGCGTAAGTTCGAGGAAGGCAAACGGGAATACCTTAACGGCTTTATAAAGTATGAGAGTGCGCTGGAGGAGTTTGAGGAAAAGATCTCTGACGCGGAAGAAGAGATAGGCAAGCTTAAAAACCGCTTAGAAAAAGGGGAAGAACCGGAAGGGTATCTGCTTGGAAGAAATACAAACGTTGGTTACGTATGCTTTGAGAGTGATTCTGCCATCGTCGACGGAATCGCGAATGTTTTTCCAGTCTTTTTCTTCCTGGTAGCCGCACTGATCTGCGTGACGACCATGAACCGGATGGTAGAGGAACAGAGAACGGAGATCGGCGTTTTAAAGGCACTTGGATATTCCGACGGAAGCATTATGTTTAAGTATTTGTTCTATTCCGGTTCAGCGGCACTCAGCGGCGCGGTCTTTGGTTACGTTGCGGGTACGCACGTATTTCCCTTTACCATCTGGAAGGTATATGGGATCATGTATTCGGCCGGGGACATCGTTTATGAGTTTGATCCAGTTCTGGCGGGAATCTCGTTTATCGTATCCTTGTTGTGCAGCGTGGGAACAACCTGGCTGTCCTGCCGGAAAGAGCTTTCCGGAAATGCAAGCACTTTGATGCGCCCCAGGGCACCCAAGGCTGGAAAGCGCGTATTCCTCGAGTACGTGCCGTTTATTTGGAAGCGGCTTAGCTTTTTGAGAAAGGTTGCGGTCCGCAACGTCGTACGTTACAAAAAGAGATTTTTCATGATGATCCTTGGAATAGGAGGCTGTACGGCTCTTTTGCTCACAGGCTTTGGATTAAAGGATTCCATCGCCGGCGTCGCCGACGTGCAGTATTCCGAGATCCAGCTGATGGATCTCAGCGTCACCTTACAAAAAGAGATTTCTGAAGAATTTCTAAATAAACTAAAGAACTTAAAAAGCAAAGGACTTGGAGAATGGCTCGTTTATCAGGAGGGAACGCTTGATCTCGTGTCGGAGAAGGGGCAAAAGAACGTTACCGTCCTAACCTTTCCGAAGGAACTTACGGAGGAAGGTCTAAGTAGTTTCCTTCATTTGGAGACCCGGAACGGAAAGAAAATCAAAAAGCCTGGAACAGGAGAAGCCGTTGTTACGGACAAAATCGCGGAAATCCTTGGAATAAAAGCGGGAGACGAGATTGTTCTCCGGAATTCTAATCAGAAGGAATACCGCGTCAAGGTCTCCGGAATCGCCAGGAATCACATTTTTAATTTTGTCTTTTTGGATCAGACGACGTGGGAAGGTTTCGGAGAAAGCTATCAGCCGAAATCCTTATACTTAAAGGTGGCACCAGGCAGAGACGTCAGTGAGCTTGCGCCCAGGGTCATGAAATTGGACGGCGTGGCCATGGTTTCCGTGACAAGGGACATGGTAAAGCGTTTCCGTACCATGATGGAGAGCATGAATCTGATCGTAATACTTGTCACTTCCTGCGCGGCGGGACTGGCCTTTATCGTCTTGTATAACCTGACCAACATTAACGTGACTGAGCGGATCAGGGAGATCGCGACAATCAAAGTGCTGGGATTTTTCCCTTCCGAGACGGCGCTTTACGTATTTCGTGAAAACATCGTATTGACCGTTTTAGGCGCTTTTGTGGGACTTGGCATGGGCGTGTGGCTTCATTCCTTTGTCATTCATGAGATTACCGTGGACATGGTTTCCTTCGGAGTCCGCATCTTCCCGGTAAGCTATGTCTATGCCGTGTTGTTGACCATTTTGTTTTCTCTTTTGGTTAGCCTGATGATGAACGGAAGGCTTGAAAAAATCAGCATGACGGAAAGCTTAAAAAGTGTGGATTAAGGAGAAAAATGAAAAACGAGTTTCCTTTTTTGAGGGCTCATTTGCCTATGTGAACAATATGTCAAAAATCTTTAAAACAACTTTAAGAATATTACAAAATTATGAAGATTTAACGATTTCTCTTTAGGAATTCTTAAGTTGACAAACCATTGGCTATTTGCCATAATTAAACGCGAAAGGAGCTTTGTTAAAAAAATGAGTTTCCTTTCGCGTTACTAGTTTTCAGAATTCAATCGTGCTTAAAGAAACGGAAAGCACAAAAGGAGGAAATCGTGTTTCATAAAAAGAAATGGTTCATAACGGGAATGGCATTAGCACTTTCCTTGGGACTTATAGCTTGTACTTCAAAGGGAACGGACGGCAGTGACGTTGATTCAAAGTCAGGAAAGGCCGCAGTTGAAGAAATTGTTCCCGAGTTCACATACGTGGCAAAGTTCTCTAGTCTGAGCGAGGACATGGGAAATCTTGAGAACATGGTAATTAGCGGCGAATACGTATATGCCATGAAATATGATTTCAATGCGGAAACGAACTCGGACAGCAGCTCCGTCGTGAAATATCAGCTCAATAACGGCAAGTTTGAGAATCCTGAGAAGATCATTGAGTTCGGTAACAATGGTTACGTATTAAACTTCTGCGTGGATGAGGCCGGGAACGTATATTACGTATCCAGGATCTCACCCGATGCACCTGGAGAGGGCGCGACCGAAGAGCAGATGAATGCTTATTATGAGAGCATGGAGCAGAATTCCAAGTATCATTTGATAAAGATTGACGCTCAGGGAAATCAGGTTTACGACGTTGATTTTACGAACGAAACCAAGGGCAGAGATTATTTCTATACGAATCAGATCACGGCTGACGAGAAGGGCAGGGTTTTTGCCATCGTAGGCGGCGAAGGCATTTGGACCTTTGACGAGAACGGAAATAAGTCCGGTGAGATCACCGTAAGCCAGAATGGCTACGTACATTCCATGGGAATCGGCAAGGATAAGAAATGCTACGTTTCTTACGTGCAGTATGGCAATGAGGGAGCGACCACTACTTTTGCAGAGCTGGATTATGATGGGAAAAAGCTTGGTAAATCCTATGCAAATTATCCCTCCGGCAATGGTTCTTCCTCTTTTACCAAAGGCATTGAAAGTGACATTCTCTGCTATGACGGTACCGGCGTGTACGAGTATTCCATGGAAAAGGAAGAGGCGCAAAAGCTTTTGTCCTGGCTGGATTGTGACGTCAACGGAGATCAGGTGAGTGCAGTGATCCCTACCGCTGACGGAAAGATTTATGCCATCACGCGTGATTGGAACGCAAATGAAACCAACCTCGTGGAGCTTTCGAAAATGAAGACCGAGGACGTCATCAAGAGAGAGACCATTAAGGTCGGCACGATCTATCAGGACAGCAGCCTGAACACCAAGATCATAGAGTTTAACAAGAGCAATGACAAGTATCGCATCACCGTAAAGACTTACATGGATGAAAATGACTGGAGCGAAAAGTCTTACCAAGACGCGATCGCAAATCTTACCAATGACATTCTCTCCGGAAACGGTCCAGACATTTTAGATCTGTCCAACCTGGACGTAAACAATCTGGCAAAGAAGGGCGTGCTGGAAGATCTGATGCCCTATCTAGAGAAGAGCACCAGACTGAATAAAAGTGATTTCTTTGAGAGAATCCTTGACGTTGCCACAATTAACGGATCCCTTGTTTACCTGCCTTCCACGTTTACGCTCAGCACCTTGGCGGCAAAGACTTCACTGGTAGGCGATAAGATGGGTTGGACGCTGGAAGACATGATGAAGCTGCAGGAGGCTTATCCGAAGGCAGAGCTTTTACAGGGCGCAACAAAAGACCTGATCATGCAGATGATGCTGATGCTTGACAAGGAAGCCTTTATTGACGCTGAAAAGAACGAATGTCATTTTGACAGCCAGCAGTTTAAGAACTTAATAAAGTTTGCAAATAAGTTCCCTAAGGAGTATGATTACAGTAACGGATATCAGTTGCCACCGCTTCTTTTGAAGGACAATCGATTGCTTTTGTCTGATGCCAACATTTACAGCTTTGAAGAAGTTCAGAGCACCTTGGCATATTTTAGCGGTGATCAAGTGACTTTCATCGGATACCCTAATTCAAAGGGCGGCAACGGATGCATCATGATGCCGAACGAACAGTATGGAATCAATGCCAAGTCCGAGCACAAGGATGCGGCTTGGGCATTCCTGGAAGACGTCATTGATTCGGAGACGGATGACAACAGATATTACGGATATGGATTTTCGACCATGAAATCCAGATTTGCAAAGCAGAAGGCGAAAGCCCTTGACGTAAAGCCCATGACGGATGAAAATGGAGAAGTGATCACGGACGAAAACGGCAATCCGGTATACGAAGGCGTTGGTGGCGGCTACACCATGGTAGGCGAAAACGGTGAAGAATGGAATTACGTCTACAAACCCGTTACGGAAGAGGAATGCAAGATCGTTGAGGATCTCCTTGCAGGCGCCACCGTCATCGACGTAAGCATGGACGAGGAACTTGGCAAGATCATCACGGAAGAGGCACAAGCTTATTTTGACGGCGCAAAGAGCCTGGACGACGTTGCAAACGTGATCCAGAATCGCGCAAACCTTTACCTGAAAGAAAATAATTAAGATTCGAGGAGTCGTTTTGAACAAGAAAGTTAAGTTATCAAAAGCAAATACGAATTCCGAGGAAACAGTTAAAAAGGTAAAACCTCCCAAGAGAAACAGCAAGCGTTTCCGCAAGCTGAAGTTTAAGTCAGGTTTATTCATCGCTCCCAGTTTTCTGGGAGTGATGACCTTTTTCCTAATTCCCTTTTGCGTTATCATTTATTATTCCGTTTTGGATAATCCCATTAGTGCAAACTACGTGGGATTTGAGAATTTTAAAAACGTAGCAAAGAATGAAGCGTTTATGACTGCGGTTAAGAATACGGCCACGTTCTCAGCGATCGCCGTGCCCTTAGCCGTGGTTTTAAGTCTTATTCTTGCCATGGTGTTGGATCTCAACATTCCCTTCAGAAGCCAGTTCAGAACCTTTTTCTTAAGTCCCATGATGGTTCCCGTGGCTTCCATTGTGCTGATCTGGCAGGTGTTATTCCATAATAACGGCGCAGTCAATGACGTGATCATGAAATTTGGAGTGGACAGGATCGACTGGTTTAAGTCCGATCAGGCGATCATTGTCATCGTGATCTTATTCTTGTGGAAAAACCTGGGATACAACATGATCCTGTTTATGGCCGCACTGGCGAGCATTCCCAAGGACATTCTCGAGGTAGCGAGACTGGAGAGCGCGACTCCGCTCCAAACGTTTTTCTACGTGAAGACAAGATATCTTTCGTCCACGGTATTGTTTGTAACGATCATGTCCCTGATCAGTTCATTTAAGATCTTCCGGGAGATCTACCTTTTGACGACGGATTATCCTTATCCGACCTTGTACATGTTACAGCATTACATGAACAACAAATTCAAGAAGCTGGACTATCAGGCACTTTCTGCCGGCGCGATCATGATGTCGATCGTCATGGTCCTGATCATAGGCCTTCTGTTCATCGTGGAAGAACGCTTCGGAAAGGACGTGGAGGGCTAACGCATGGAAGACTTTAGAAAAAAAGACGTCCTGTCCGAAGAAATCTTATATTTGGGAACGGAACCCAAAAAGAAAAAGCCCCAAAAGAACTATAGCCAGGAAGTGCTCCGGAAGATGGACAAGAGGGCGGCGAGGGCAAGAAAGTTTTTCCGGTTCATCAAGGTTTCAATCGCAACGGTCATAGCTGCTTTTTTCGCCATCCTGTTCCTGATGCCGATCGTATTGACCATATCCAATTCCTTTATGGCCTCATCGGAGATCGCCTCCAACTATGGTACGGTGTTTGCAACCAATTCCAACGGAGGTAAGGTATACATATCTGAAAAAGTAAACCTGAAATTCATTCCTGACATTGTGTCCTTTAGCCAGTATTCAACGGTCCTTTTTAAGAGCCCGGAATATTTGCTGAAATTCTGGAATTCAGTGATCCTGGTAGGACCCATCGTTTTGTTCCAGCTCATCGTGGCAACGCTTGCGTCCTATGGGTTTGCAAGGTACACTGGGAAAATACGGGCGATCATCTTTTTCTCCTACGTGATCCTGATGCTGATGCCTTATCAGGTAACGCTTGTGCCGAACTACCTGGTCAGCAGCTGGCTAAAGATCCTGGATACCTATTGGGCAATCTGGCTGCCCGGCATATTCTCGCCGTTTGCCGTGTTCCTTCTGACAAAGTTTATGAAGAGAATCCCGGAATCCATGATCGAAGCCGCGCAGATTGACGGCGCAGGCGAATGGCAGATCTACCGGAGAATCTGCCTGCCTCTTTGCAAGGGCGCCATTTGCTCAGCGGCGATTCTCGTGTTTATCGATTATTGGAACATGGTAGAACAACCCCTGATCCTTTTGGCTGACGGAGAAAAACATCCCCTTTCCGTGTTCCTTAGCAAGATCAACAGCGGTGAAGTCGGTTTGGCATTTGCCGTTGCAACGATCTACATGGTACCGACCTTGCTTGTGTTCCTCTACGGAGAAGAGTATCTCGTGGATGGCATTACTTATCAGGGCGGCGTAAAGGGTTAATATAAAAAAGTGAGTATGATTTGAGATATAAAGGAGAAAAACAATGAACGAGAATCGCAGTAAGAGAAGAGAATGGGTAAAGACGGCAGCGATCGTATTTTTGTCGATCCTGCTAGTATTGACGTTCTTTTCTCAGACCATTCTGAATCACTCCCTTCCGGAAGTGGCGACGAAATTTGTGCAAAACGGATCCATCACTTCCAAAATCCGGGGATCAGGTACCGTTGAGAGCGGGGATCCCTACGTGGTGGAAGCAGAGTCTAAATATATTGGCAGAAAGGTTGCCAGCATCAATTTCCGTGAAGGCGATAAGGTTCAGAAGGGCGACGTGCTTTTGACCCTGGCTGAGGGAGACGGAACGGAACTGGAAGAAGCAAAATCGACGTTAAAGCAGGCGGAAGCCTCCGTTGAAACTGCCCAGAAGACGTTAAAGGAAGCGCAGAGCGATTATGACGAGACGGTCTTAAAGGATAAGATTTCCGCTCAGGACATAAAGAATCTGGCGACCTACCGTAACCAGATCAATGATCTCCGCAATTCCCTGCAGGCAGCAAAGGACAGACAGAAGCCTTATAATGATGCAGTTGCCCAGCTCAACAAGGCGATCGAAGACAGTACGGCGCAGAGAATTTACGAGCAGGAACAAAATGAGTACGTAGCCACGAGGGTGACCATCGCTGAGACGGCGCTTCCCCTCGCGGAAACCGCCAAAGAAAATGCTGCCGGCGAAGTGACGAAAGCCGAAGGAGCAGTGACCGAAATAGAGACGGAAAGCGAGGCACTGGAGGCAGATTACCTGCTTACGCCGGAGAACTATCCGGACATTGAAGAGAAGAGGGCTGACCTGGCAACCCGCCTTGCAGCAGCAAATAAAACCGTAGAGGAAAAGAAGACGGCCCTCACCAAGGCAGAAGAGAACCTGAAAAAAGCGGAGGATGAGTTGAAGGCAGCAACTGCCGCAAAGGAAGCAAGAGAAGCAAGTCCAACGATCAATAACATCGAAAAGGCTATCTCTGATTACACGATCCAGAAGCATGCTAACGAAAATCAGGTGAAGGACATTCAAAAGGAGATCGATCAGATCCAGAGTCAGATTGACGAACTCATGGATAAGAACGACAACATTGCGAAACTTCAAGGTAAGCAGGATGCCATTGACACTGCTAAGAAAGAATTGAACGCCGCAAAGCAGAGCGTTGCGGACGCAAAAAAGAAGATTGAAGAGCTCACCGGCGAGAACGGCGGCATGGAGATCAAGGCAGACATTGCAGGTACCATCACGACCATCAACGTTACCAGCGGAAAGAAGATCGAGGAGAAAGAAATCATGGTGCTTCAGCCGGAAGGCATGGGATTCTTCTTTACCATGAAGGTTCCAAACGAGCAGGCAAAATTGGTATCCGTTGGGGATAAGGCGACGCTTGTCAACTCATGGTATTACAATGACATGGACATCACGTTGAAGACCATTAAACCTGACAAGCAGGATCCCGCAAAGACAAAGGTTTTGACGTTTTCCGTTGCAGGTGATTCCGTCATGGTTGGACAGAACTTAAACATTTCCGTTGGACAGCGCAATCAGGAATATGATTGCATTATTCCAAAGAGTGCGCTCAGACAAGACATTAACGGGGACTACGTACTGATCGTTGAATCGAAGAGCACGCCGCTTGGAAATCGTTACATAGCAAGGCGCGTAGACATTCAGATCCTTGCGCAGGATGACAACCAGGCAGCCGTTAGCGGCGCGTTGAATACCTGGCAGGATTACGTGATCACGACGGCTTCCGGACCGGTAGAACCCGGAAGTCAAGTTAGAATAACCGAGAACTAAGGCAGGAGCTTTGCAAGTGAGTAAAACAAGAATTTCAAAAAAGAAAATCATAATAGTGCTTGCATGTGCGTTTCTCCTTCTTGTGGCATTCATCCTTGCGATGATCCGGTCGGGCATGATCCGCCGGCAGGAAAGCCAGCAAATGGCGGTTCGGTGGAGTAAGGATGGCGACGTATCCCAGGTCAGCTGTTTCTTTTCCAGGGAAGAGGGCATGACAAAGGAGCGGTTGCTGGAATTTGAACATAAGCTGGACGACGTGCTTCAGCAGGCATCCATAGTTTCGGAAAGCGAGAATCCAGAAGCAAGACTTTGGGCCAGTGCATACAGCGCACAGACTTCCATGCTGGCCGCAACGGATACGACTAGCATGAAAGTAAAGGTGATGGGCGTTGGAGGGGATTTTTTCCGGTTTCATCCACAAAAGCTGAGGTATGGCAATTATTTTTACGAAAGTGATCTCAACCAGGATTACGTTGTCATTGACGAAGAGATTGCATGGCAGTTGTTTGGCGGCATCAACGTTCCCGGGAAAGTGATCGAAGTTAACGGGAAACAGCACGTTATCGCAGGCGTGATCAAAAGGCCCCAGGAAGAAATGGAGAAGCAGGCAGGCCTTGCAAATCCCATTCTTTATCTATCCTATGAATCCTACCAGAATTTGGGAGGGACCGAACCCATCAACCATTATGAGATCGTTATGCCGAACCCGATCAAGAACTTTGCGTTGGATACCGTAAAGGATAACATTGGAGCAGACGAAAATGAGACCGAAATCGTGGAAAACACGGATCGCTTTTCTTACGTGAACAGTCTGAAGCACTTTAAAGGCTTCGCCTATCGCTCCATGAACGCGAAGGCAATCATTTATCCCTATTGGGAGAACTTGGCTAGGGGAATGGAAGACATACTTGCATTCCTGACCGCAATCGTGATAATATGTATTGCGGTTCCAGCGCTGATCACCGCAATCTGGCTGATCTACCGGTGGAAGCATAAGAAATGGACGATAAAGTCTGTTTGGGAAATGCTCAGAATGGAATTTGGCAAGATGCTAGACGAGATGAAACCCCAAAAGAGGGAAACAAGGAACTTCGGGGAGAGGAAAGCAAGGAACTCCGTGAAGAAGGAAGTTGCACCCAAGGAACCGAAAGAAAAGAAATCAAGATCAAAGAAAAGGAAAGCTGAGAACAGAACGCCGATCAGCATTACTTTCGATGATAAGGAGGAGAAACATGAATAAGTTAAAGAGAGTTTTGGCCATTGGATTGGCGGCGGTCATGATGATTAGCATGGCAGCCTGCAGCAATACCAAAGAAGATGGAAGCGGAGAAGACGGAAAGGGTGGTAAGGGCGGTAAGGTTTCCTCGGATCGGTCCCTGGCAAAGCAGTACGTGTTCAGATATCAGGATCTGGACGTGACTAGTGGTAACGATACCAACATCCAGGCATTTAGAAGAGACGGTGATACGCTGGAATTCTTGACGATGTCCTATAACTGGGATTCCTTAGGTGAAAGTCAAACCATGAGCTACGTTACCATGAAATCGGACGGTTCTAACGTTAAGACCGTTAACATTGATCTTCCGAAGGCAGTTTCGACCGGATCCGGTGATGACGGAGACATGCAGATTTATACTGGCATAGGTCCCATGGGTGAACCCGTAAGACCAGATCCCATTGCCGTGGATCCTGATCTTGGGGATTATGATTACGAACCCAGTGATTACGCATACGAGAATTACTATTTTTCCAATGCATGCCTTTCCAGTGACGGCATTTATGCGTTATGTAATCACTGGAAGGAGTCTTTTTCAAACGGAGTATATGATTCCGTCAGTGAGAATATCATTTATTGTTGGGACAAGAAGGACGGAAGCGTTATCTTTAGCGTTCCGTTTGACATGTCAAAGTATCAGAACGAAGACAGCTACAGTTATATTTCCCGCATGATTTCCATGAAATCCGGTCAGCTTGGCATTATCATGACTGGTGATCAAAGCGGAATCATCACGGTAGACAAGGATGGCGGCGTTTCCAGCCTGAAGAAGGTAAATGCAGATAAAGACATTTTCAGCAAGGATCCTACTATTGCTGAAAAATCCGATGGCACGATGTTGGTTGCCTACTACAGTGATGACTGGAATAAGATGTTCCTTCGTACCTTTGATCCTTCCAATCTTTCCTTTGGACAGGAATATGAGGTGCCCAAGGAGGCAAGAAACAGTGGATTCTCTAATTTCACCACCAGCAGTGACAAGGACATCATTTATTCCAATTCTGAGGGCGTTTTCGCATTTAATCTTGGGGACGCTGAAGTGACCAAGATCATGGACTACGTGAACTCTGACCTTGCAACCGATAGTCTTGACAATCTGTCCTTTATTGACAGCGAGCATTTTGTTGCAACTTATTATGATCCCGTTGATTATCATTCCTGCATGGCATTGTTCACTTACGTAAAGCCTGAGGACATTCAGGACAAGAAGGTTCTTGTTTATGCAGGAATCTGGGTTAATTCCGACGTGAAATCCCAGATTATACGTTTTAACAAAAAGAGTACGGATTACAGAATTACCATTGTTAATTACGATAAGTACAATAGCGATGATGATTACACTGCAGGCTATACGAAACTGAATAATGACCTGATCGCAGGTAATATTCCTGACATCATTCAGCTTGACGGTTCCATGCCCGTTGAAAGCTACGTTTCCAAGGGCCTGCTTGCTGACATTGACAAGATGATCCAGGCAGATCCTGAGCTCAGCAAACAAGAGTACATGGAAAACGTATTCGACGCATTCCGCGTTAATGGCGTGCTTTACCGCGTGGTTCCCAGCTTTAACGTAAGAACCTGGATCGGAAAGAAGAGCCTTGTGGGTGACAGAACAAGCTGGACCATGGCTGACGTAAAGCAGGTGGCAAACAAGCTAGTTGGAGATAAGTCCATCTTTGGCCTTGGCATGACCAGGGAATCCTTTATGGACGACATTATGGATTACTGCGGACATGATTTTGTTGACGTGAATACCGGTAAGTGCAGCTTTGATTCCCAGAACTTTATTGACCTGTTAGAGTATGCAAAGACGCTTCCGACGAATGAAGACAGCGAAAAAGGCTACGACGATGAGTATGGGGAGCATTATTGGGAGAACTATCAGTCTCAGTATCGTGAGAATCGTTCCCTGTTGATGGAGTTGTATCTCAGCGACGTTTACAACATTAAGTATAACGTAAACGGAATGATGGGCGAAGAAGTGTCCTTCATCGGATTCCCTACGGAAAGCGGTTCCGGTTCCTTCGTTGATGCGGACGTGACTTTTGCAATTTCTGCAAAATCCGATAATCAGGATGGCGCATGGGAATTCCTGAAATTCTTCCTGTCGGAGGAATATCAGGTGAACGCTGATAACAAGTATGGTTACAGAAGCGGATTCCCCATCCTGAAGAAGATGGTTCGCGAGCAGGTAAACCAGACGACGGAAAGATCTTATTGGACGGACGAGAATGGTAAAAAGGTATACTATGACGATACCTTCTGGATCAACAACGAGGAGTTTAAGATTCAGCCCTTCACGCAGGCACAGGCAGACGAAGTGTTTAACTTCATTTGTAGCGTAAAGAATTCCAGCTACAGAGATGAAAACATTGCAAAGATCATCTCTGAGGAAGTTCAGGCGTTCTATTCCGGCTCCAAGTCGGCGAAGGAAGCGGCAAATATGATCCAGAACCGTGCACAGCTTTATGTAAACGAGAATAGATAAAAACTCAAAGCATCAAAAAGAACCGTAGCACCTGCTGCGGTTCTTTTCAAATCAGGGAAGGACAAAACTATGCAGGAACCGTTAAAGGGAAGGTGTATTTTGATCGGCGCGGGAGATCTGACCGTGGGTGAAATTCAAAAAAAAGAAGGGGATTACGTGATCGCTCTGGACGGCGGTCTGGGATACTGCGATTTTTTGCAGTTGGAACCGGATCTGATCATCGGCGACTTTGATTCCGTGACGGATGGGGAGAGACAGGCGCTTGAGGCCATTGAGAAAATGGCACCGGAGCGGGTGATCCGCCTGAAACCGGAAAAGGATGACACGGACATGCTCTATGCGTTAAAGCATGCCTTGAAGCTTGGATACCGAGAATTCCGCCTTTACGCGGCAACGGGAGGAAGGCTGGATCATACGTTGGCCAACGTACAATGCCTGTTATATCTGAAGAACCATGACGCAGCGGGCTATTTAATGGACGGCAATGGCATGATCCTCGTGATAAAGGATGAAAAGGTCTCATTCCGGGAAAACATGGAAGGATACGTAAGCCTGTTCTGCATGGGAGAAAGGGCAGAGGGAGTTACAATCAAGGGATTAAAGTATCCCTTGGAGGACTACGCCATGACAAATGATTTCCCCATTGGCATCAGCAATGAGTTTATCGGCGAAAAAGCCGAGATTTCCGTGAAAAAAGGGGAATTAGTCTGCATGATCAGTTTTCCTTCTTGACGTTTTTTTTCGTTTGGAATTTTTGCCGTAAGTATTTACGTCTTTTTGGAATTATGATAGTATAATGAATTGTTGGAATTATACATACTGTCCTTAGGGAAAAGAAAGAGATGGAGAAAAGATGAGCAAGAAACCTACCGTACTTATGATTTTGGATGGCTTTGGCCTAAATGAGAAGACTGAAGGAAATGCCGTTGCACAGGCGAAGAAGCCCGTGATCGACGGCCTTATGAGAGATTATCCCTGGGTTAGGGGAAATGCAAGCGGCATGGCGGTTGGACTGCCTGACGGTCAGATGGGAAATTCTGAGGTGGGACACCTGAACATGGGTGCCGGACGCATCGTTTATCAGGAGCTTACCAGAATTACCAAGGAGATCATGGATGGCACCTTCTTTGAGAACGAAGCTCTTTTGAAGGCTGTTGAAAATTGCAAGAAGAACAATTCTTCACTGCATTTTATGGGACTTTTGTCTGACGGCGGCGTACACAGCCACAATACGCATCTGTATGGTCTTTTGGAGCTTGCAAAGAGAAATGGACTTGAGAAGGTATACGTACATTGCTTCCTGGACGGCCGTGACACGCCTCCCACCAGCGGCAAGGGATATGCTGAGGAGCTTCGCGCTAAGATGGAGGAGATCGGCGTAGGTAAGATCGCTTCCGTGATGGGCCGTTATTATGCAATGGACAGAGACAATAACTGGGATCGTGAAAAGCTCGCTTATGACGCTCTTACCAAGGGTGAGGGACTTACCGCTGCCTGCGGAATCTGCGGTATTCAGGAATCCTATGACAGGGATGAGACGGATGAGTTCGTAAAGCCTACCGTTGCCCTTGAGGACGGGAAGCCCGTTGCAACCATTCAGGACGGCGACAGCGTTGTGTTCTTTAACTTCCGCCCTGACCGTGCAAGACAGATCACCAGAGCATTCTGCGATGATGATTTCAAGGGATTTGACCGCGGAGCAAGAAAGGATCTGTGCTTTGTTTGCTTCTCAGATTATGATCCTACCATCCCGAACAAACTGGTTGCATTTAAGAAGGTTTCCGTGACGAATACCTTCGGCGAGTGGCTTGCCGCAAACAAGATGACCCAGGCCCGCATTGCTGAGACCGAGAAATATGCTCACGTAACGTTCTTCTTCAACGGCGGCGTGGAGCAGCCCAACGAAGGAGAGGACAGAATTCTCGTGAATTCTCCCAAGGTTGCAACCTATGACTTAAAGCCTGAAATGAGTGCTTATGAGGTTTGTGATAAGCTGACCGGAGCCATCAGAAGCGGCAATTACGACGTGATCGTGATCAACTTTGCTAATCCTGACATGGTTGGCCATACCGGAGTTCTTGAGGCGGCAATTAAGGCAGTGGAAGCAGTGGATGAGTGCGTTGGCAAGGCCGTAGAGGCTGTTAAAGAGATGGACGGCGTTTTGTTCATCTGTGCTGACCACGGTAACTGCGAGATGATGATCGACTATGAGACCGGCGAACCCTTCACCGCGCATACGACCAATCAGGTGCCTTTCATTTTGGTAAATTATGATCCCGCATACAAGCTTCGTGAGGGCGGATGCCTTGCAGACATCATTCCTACCTTGATCCAGATCATGGGCAAGGAACAGCCTGCCGAGATGACGGGTAAGAGCCTTCTGATCAAGAAATAAGCAGACGAAAACTAGCGGATATTAGAAAGTATAAAAGCAAAAGGAAGCAATGGCTTAGGCCTTGCTTTCTTTTTTTGATTGCGTTTGGAGAAAGTGATTTGTATTGAAATTTTCTCAAAGAAATGGGATAATAAAACCAGTTATAAGCATTTACGTTTGTTTGCTGATGATTTTGGCAGGAGGAAAAGCAATGGAACAGCCGGGTGCTTTTCAGGATAACAGAGGCGGAAAATGGATCGCCAGACTACGTTCAAACGATGCGTTAGTCCAAAAGGATGGCGGCGAATATCTGCCCATCAAGACGAAAAACGGCCAGCATTACCATGGCGGATTTCAGACTTGGTGGTCAGCGCTTTCTAAGGAAAAAGAATTAAGGGAACAGGGAATAAAGTCCAGATACCAGATCTGTCGGAGGGACGAGAATTACCGCTTTGCAAATCAAGGCTGCGGCGTGATCGCCATGACCAATCTTGAACTGTATCTTAGCAAAGCGGCGGAAAGAAAAAAAGGCGGCAACGCGCCTCTTCCCGAAATGACGCAGGAAGAATACGAGAAAATCGCAAGTTCAAAATGGCAAAAGAAGACCTATCACGTTGGTACAAGTTACCCGAATTACCTGGCAGGACTTTATCCATGGAAAATGGAGAGCGGTCTTAGAAAGTTCTTGAAGGAAAATGACTTTGCGAGGAAAAGGGTTAAGTGGGCGCCCTTCTTCCCAAGCCCGGTCAAGAGGCAAAGAAAACTGGTCATGGAGGCCATTATTGATATGCTGAGTGACGACTATCCAGTCGTGTTTGCTTATTATTCCAAGAAACAAGACGTAACCTTCTACGTGAATTTGGATCATGCGATCCAAAAGCTTCCGCCGGAAACGGCGGATGAGCTGGTGGGTAGTCATTACATGACGTTGATCGGCGTATACGTGACGGAGAAGGGCGAGGAAATCTTGCAGGTGGAAAGCTGGGGCAGGATTTTTTACGTCAGATACGACGATTATGCCAGGAAGCTGGATTACTTTTCAAACATATTAAGGATCTATTAGACCGCGGAGGTAATGAAATGACAACGGTAAGACTTGGAAAAACGGGAATCACGGTTGAGAAAAATGCGTTTGGAGCACTGCCCGTACAGCGCGTAACGATCGAAGAGGCTGTCCGCCTTCTTAGAATGGCGTATGACGGGGGCATGCGTTTTTTTGACACGGCGAGGTTTTACACCGACAGTGAGATCAAGCTTGGCGCCGCATTTGAGGGAATGCGCGAAAAGGTTTATATTGCGACAAAGACGGGAGCAACCACGGCAGATCAGTTTTGGAAGGATCTGGACATATCTCTGCATAATCTCAGAACGGACTATGTGGACCTGTATCAGTTTCACAATCCTGCATTTTGCCCGAAGCCTGGGGATGGCAGCGGACTTTATGAGGCCATGACGGAAGCGAAGGAAAAAGGCATGGTGCGTCACGTGGGCATCACAAACCATCGACTGAGCGTTGCCATGGAGGCAATCCAAAGCGGACTTTATGAGACCTTGCAGTTTCCCTTCTGTTATCTTTCCACGGAGAAAGATCTGGAGTTGGTAAAGGCTTGTAAGGAAGCGGATATGGGCTTCATTGCCATGAAGGCCTTGTCAGGCGGACTGATCACGAATTCAGCTGCGGCTTATGCCTATTTGGCACAGTTTGACAACGTACTTCCCATTTGGGGCATTCAGCGGGAAAGCGAGCTCTTGGAATTCTTGTCGTATATAAAAGAGCCCCCTGTCATGACAGCGGAAATTCAGGAACTGATTGAGAAAGACCGTAAGGAATTGCTCGGAGAGTTTTGCAGGGGATGCGGTTATTGCATGCCTTGTCCCGTTGGAATAGAGATCAACAATGCGGCAAGAATGAGCCTTATGCTTCGCCGCGCGCCTTCGAAGGCATGGCTTACGGAAAGCTGGCAGGAGAAGATGAAGCTGATCGAGAAGTGTCTGCACTGCGGAAAGTGTAAGTCGAAATGTCCTTACGGACTCGATACGCCGACGCTTTTGGAAAAGAATTATAAGGATTATCAGGAAATCCTGGCTGGTAAACCAATTTAATGGTTCTATTTTTCACTCCTTGTCCATATATTATATTGACGGATCGATCAAATGATTATGGAATGACGAAAGGAGTGAAAAGATGGCCAGAGGACCAAGAAAATCCATTGAGGAAAAGATCGAAGCAAAGCAGGAGCTTGTAGACGCTTTAGAGACAAGACTTGAAGCAGAACGAAGCGAATTGGAGGATCTGCTTAGGGAAAAGAGACTGAAGGAACTGGAAACCGTGGGAGATCTGATCGAGGAAAGCGGTTTGGAACCCGAGACGGTGGCAAACATCCTGAAGGAATACGTAAAAGAGAAACAAAGCGCATAAAAAACAGGTGGGGAAATCCCACCCGTTTTTTTATTCTTTATCGCGCAATGCCTTCTGGGCGGAAGACAGCATCAGTTTAATGCGGTTTAACTGATTAACTTCGCTGGCTCCGGGATCATAGTCGATGGCAACCACGTTAGATTCCGGATATGCCTTGCGCAGTGCCTTGATCACACCCTTGCCAACCACGTGATTGGGAAGACATCCAAAAGGCTGGGTGCAGACAATGTTAGGCACGCCCTCATGGATCAGCTCTACCATTTCACCCGTAAGGAACCATCCCTCACCAGTCTGATTGCCGATGTCAACGATGGGCTTGGCAAATTCCACGGTCTTTGCAATGGGATTGGGAGGGATAAAATGCTTACTCTTCTTAAACTCTTTGTTAGATGCGCCGCGCAATACGTTCTCAATGGCCCAAATGCCGAGCTTTGAGAAGCGGGCAGCCTTCTTACTTGTCCCAAGGTATTCTGCCTTATAGATCTGGTTATAAAAACAATAGAGCATGAAATCCATCAGGTCAGGCACAACGGCCTCGGCGCCCTCGCTTTCCAACAGTTCCACCAGATGATTGTTGCCGGCGGGAGAGAATTTTACAAGAATCTCGCCAACAATTCCCACGCGGGGCTTTTTCACCTCTAACAGAGGAATCTGGTCAAAGTCGCGAATGATCTTGCGGCATAATCCGTTAAATTTCAAGAGATTAACGTGCTTCGCGGACACATATTCCTGAACCACCTTGAGCCATTTCTGATGAACGGCTTCTACGCTGCCAGGAGTTGCCTCGTAAGGACGCATGCGGTAAACGCAACGCATAAAGATGTCACCGAAGGCAGCACTGATGGCACCGCGAAGCAGCAATTCCGTATTGATGGGGAAACCGGGATTGGTCTCAATCCCGCCGATGTTTAGGGAAATGACGGGGATCTGCTCCATGCCGGCCTTTTTCAGAGCGCGGCGAATGAAACCAATGTAATTCGTGGCACGACAACCGCCGCCCGTCTGCGTGATGATCAGCGCCGTGCGATCCAAGTCATATTCTCCGGAGAGCAGGGCCTCCATCAGCTGACCAACCACAAGAAGGGAGGGATAGCAGGCATCATTGTTAACGTACTTCAGGCCAACGTCAACGGAATGCTTATTGTCATTGTCAAGAACCTTAAAGCGGTATCCGATCGCAGCAAATGCAGGTTCCATCACGTCAAAGTGAATGGGACTCATCTGCGGACAAAGGATCGTATAATTCTTTTTCATGTCCTCGGTAAACTGGACTTTGTGGATGTTGGTGGGACGAATCTCACGGGTCTTGCCCATCTTTTCACGTACGCGGATGGCGGACAATAAAGACCTTATGCGGATCCTTGCCGCGCCAAGGTTGTTTACTTCATCGATCTTTAGGCAAGTATAAATCTTATCGGATCCGGACAGAATGTCATTGACCTGATCGGTTGTAACTGCATCCAAGCCGCATCCAAAGGAATTTAACTGGATCAGATCCAGGTTTTCCACGGTGCGCACGTAGGTGGCAGCTGCATAGAGACGGCTGTGATACATCCACTGGTCGGAAACGATCAGCGGTCTGTCGGGACATCCCAGGTGGGAGATGGAATCTTCAGTCAAAACGGCCAAACCATAGGAAGTAATGAGCTCCGGTATGCCGTGATTGATCTCGGGATCCAGGTGATAAGGACGACCGGCCAGGACAATGCCGCGCTTGCCGGTTTCATTTAAGTATTGTAAGGTCTCTTCGCCCTTCTTGCGAACCTCGTCACGCATTGCATCCAGCTCTTTCCAACCAAGTTCGCAGGCTTCGCGGATCTCAGAAGCGGGAATCTCGGAAAACTCTTTCGTTAGGGAAGAGTAGATGGTATCAACGCTTTCGAAGGACATGAACGGGTTGCGCAGACGCACCTTTCCGCTCGATATGCTCTCCACGTTATTCTTAATGTTCTCAGAATAAGAGGTTACGATCGGGCAGTTGTAGTGATTGTTCGCCTCTGGCGTTTCGTTGCGCTCATAGAATAGCGCGGGATAGAAGATGAAATCCACGTTCTGACTGATCAGCCATTCTACGTGACCGTGAGCCAGCTTCGCGGGATAACACTCGGATTCACTGGGAATGGACTCTATTCCGAGTTCGTAGATCTTTCTGTTCGAGCTGGGAGAGAGAATGACGCGGTAACCAAGCTTCGTAAAGAACACGTGCCAGAAGGGATAATCCTCATACATGTTCAAAACCCTGGGGATGCCGACGGTGCCCCTGGGAGCCTTGTCAGGATCCAAGGAAGCGTAATTAAACAGTCTGTGAAGCTTGAAGTCAAACAGATTAGGCACGTTGTGTGCATTCTTTTGTCCGCCAATGCCTCGTTCACAACGGTTGCCGGAAATATATTGGCGTCCGCCGGAAAACTTGTTGATGGTAAGACGGCAGTTGTTGGTACAACCTTTACACTTGGCCATGCTGGTCTCAAATTTCAAGGCGCAGATCTTCTCGTAGGAGAGCATGGAACTCTCGTAACCCTCTTCAAACCGTTCACGGGCAATCAAAGCGGCACCGAAGGCACCCATGATGCCGGCGATGTCGGGACGAATGGCCTCACAGCCCGCAATCTTTTCGAAACTGCGAAGAACGGCGTCGTTATAGAACGTACCGCCCTGAACAACAATCTGGCTTCCAAGCTCAGAGGCGTCGGAAACCTTGATTACCTTGAAGAGGGCATTTTTGATAACGGAATAAGCCAGGCCGGCGGAGATGTCCGCTACGGAAGCACCTTCCTTCTGGGCCTGCTTAACCTTGGAATTCATAAATACGGTACAGCGCGTTCCGAGATCGATGGGATGCTCTGCGAAGAGGGCAGCCTTTGCGAAGTCCTGCACGCTGTAATTCAATGATCTTGCAAAGGTTTCAATGAAGGATCCGCAGCCAGAGGAGCATGCCTCGTTGAGCTGAACGCTGTCCACGGTCTGATTCTTGATCTTGATGCACTTCATGTCCTGGCCGCCAATGTCAAGAATGCAATCCACCTTGGGATTAAAGAAAGCGGCAGCATAATAATGCGCAACGGTCTCTACTTCGCCGTCATCGAGCAAAAACGCAGCCTTCATCAGGGCTTCACCGTAACCGGTGGAGCAGGAACGCACGATCTTTACGTCCTCCGGGAGCTGCTCAAAGATTTCTTTTAGGGATCCGATGGCAGTCGTTAGGGGGCTTCCACCGTTATTGCTGTAAAATGAGTATAACAAGGAACCGTCTTCCCCAACCAACGCAATCTTTGTGGTGGTGGAGCCGGAATCAATGCCAAGAAAGGCATTGCCATGATATTCAGAGAGCTTGGAGGTCTTTACGTGACTGACGGAGTGTCTTGCCTGAAAAGCCTCATAATCCTTTTCGGAAGCGAAGAGCGGTTCCATGCGTTCCACTTCGAATTCCATGTGGATCTCGGTGGAAAGCTTGTCAACCATTTCCTCAAGGGTATAATGCGTGCCAGGGCCGGCGATCGCATCCAGCTTTGACCCCGTCGGCGCAGGATATTTTTTGCCTTCTGCCGCGTTCATAGCACTTCCCATGGCGGCAAAAAGGTGAGAATTGTCAAGGTCAACGGTATGTTCCTCATCCAGCTTCAGCGTGCGGATGAAGGCAACTTTTAATTGATCCAGGAAATGAAGGGGACCACCCAAAAACGCAACGTGCCCGCGGATGGGTTTGCCACAGGCGAGACCGGAAATGGTCTGGTTGACTACGGCCTGGAAAATGGAAGCGGATAGGTCTTCCTTTGTGGCACCTTCGTTGATCAGAGGCTGGATGTCGGTTTTTGCAAATACGCCGCAACGCGCGGCAATGGTATATAAAGAGTGATAATCCTTTGCGTATTCATTCAGGCCGGAAGCATCCGTCTGGATCAGGGATGCCATCTGATCGATAAAGGAACCGGTACCGCCGGCGCAAATGCCGTTCATTCGCTGCTCAACGTTGCCGCCTTCAAAATAGATGATCTTTGCATCCTCGCCGCCAAGCTCGATCGCCACGTCTGTCTGGGGAGCAAGCGCCTTTAGCGCAGTCGCAACGGCGATTACCTCCTGCGTAAAGGGAACCTTTAAGTGATTGGCAAGAGTAAGTCCGCCGGAGCCAGTGATCATGGGCCAGAGCATTACGTTTCCAAGCTGATCGTAAGCTTCCTGCAATAGAGCGGACAGGGTTTCGCGAATGTTGGCGTAGTGTCTTCTGTAATCAGAAAACAGTAATTCGTTATTTTCATTTAATATGGCAATCTTGACCGTGGTCGAACCTATGTCGATGCCAAGCGTAGCCTCATTAAGATTTCCTTGCATTTTCTAAGAACCTTCCTTTTGACATTCTTTATGATTATACGACAAAAAACCATAAAAAGCAACGAACAAAAAACGTAAAATATTTTAAAGAACCTAAAAAGATAATAAATTCAGCCGCGTTTGGTTTACTTCTCACGCACTTAATGGTAAAATACATGCGTACGGCCTTTTTTTACAACGAGAGCATAGGAAAGAGAAGAGAGAATCATGAGTAATTTTGAAAAGAAGTTTGGAAAGTACGCCATTCCGAATCTGACGTTTATTTTGATCGGATGCTACGTGATCGGATACGTCATGCAATTGATCAATGCCGAGTTTTTGAATTTCCTGACGCTTGACGCCAGCAAGATCATCTTGCATGGGCAGGTTTGGAGAATCTTTAGCTGGATCCTAGTGCCGCCGGAGTCTCTGGGAATCTTTACCGTCATCATGCTTTTCTTTTATTTTAGCATTGGTACGACCATGGAGAGAACCCTCGGGACGTATAAGTATAACGTGTTTATTTTCCGGGGAATGTTTTTGACAGTGCTGGCATCCGTTGTGTGCTTTGGGATCTGCTACTTTTTCCCCAAGGCCATGCTGTCCGTGTTTGGAGAACAATATCGCGAGATGGCTTCCGCTTTCTTTGAAATCGGGTCAAAAGAAGATCAGATGGAAGTGATTGAAAAGGTTTTTGAGCAGCTTGCTCCCGTTTTTAGCACTTATTACATCAATATTTCGATATTTATGGCTTTTGCGATCGTTTATCCGGAAATGCAGGTACTTTTAATGTTTGTCATACCGATCAAAGTAAAGTGGCTTGGCATTTTGGATCTTGTCGTTATGGCTTACACATTCTTCGTCGGCGACGTATTTACTAAGTTTAGCGTTGGCGCTGCGCTGATCAACATTGCCATTTTTTATTTGACGATCCGCAATCTTAGTCACCTACGGCCAAAGCAGGTCATCCGCAGGGCTCAGTACGTCCAGAAAGTACAAACGGCCAAAATCGCAACGAAGCATAAATGCGCGGTCTGCGGCCAGACGGAAAAGGATAATCCCGATCTGGAATTCCGTTTCTGCTCAAAATGTAACGGCAATTATGAGTATTGTTCAGAGCATTTGTATACGCATGAGCACGTGAAATAAAGCAATTCTTTTTGCAGGAAATCAGGAGAGGTTATAAAATGAGCAAGGAAGCGCAGTTTGCGAAGAAGTTGGAAGAAATAAAGAATCTGGCCAGGGAGCAGGGCAACATGGTCACGCAGGAGCAGGTGCTGGAAGCGTTTGCGGAGCTTGAGCTTTCCGGTGATCAGATGCAGATGGTATATGATTATCTGTTGCAAAGCAAGATTGGAATTGGACAGCATTTGGATCCTGAGGATTATCTGACGGAAAAGGAACAGGATTATTTGGAGGAATATCTTTCGGAGATCGAAGGTTTGGCTGACGTGACGGAGGGGGAGAAGGAAGCCATCACGCTGTCTGCCATGGCGGGTGACCTGGATGCCCAAAGAAGACTTACGGAAATCTATCTGAAGGAAGTGCCGCAGATCGCTAAGCTTTATGCCGGTCAAGGCGTGTTCCTGGAGGATTTGATCGGTGAGGGCAACGTGGCGCTTACCATCGGGGCTTCCATGCTGGGAAGTCAGGAGAATGCGGACGAAGCGCAGGGCATGTTGGCAAAGATGATCATGGATGCCATGGAAGCGTACGTCCAGGAGAATGCGGATGCCAAGAAGATTGACGCAAGAGTTGCGGACAAGGTAAACCAGGTTGCGGATAAGGCGAAGGAGCTTTCTGAAGAGCTTAGGCGCGAAGTGACGGTGCAGGAACTCGCGGAAGAGAGCGGCCTTTCCGAAAAGGCCATCCGTGACGCGATCCGCATGAGTGGCTATAAAATCGAAGGCATTGACTTCAAGGAATAAGGAGGAAGGCTTCTTTGAACAATAAGGTCACCTACGAGGACGGAAAATACTCGATGCAGGACGTGGGTACGCTTTACCTGGGCACGAAATATACCTTTGACGAGCTTTTGGAATGTGAGGATGTTCCTTTTAAGTTCCGGCTTTTGGCGCAAAAGTACCTGCTTCCGGAAGCGGACGGGGAGGACACCCTGGAAACCCATTTGTATTATCTGGATAAAAAAAGTTTTTTGGTCAAAATCTATAAGCAACTGAAGGCTAAGGTAAAAGTAAACGTTCTCGTTGAGAAAAAAGGCGGGAAAAGGGAGTATGCCACGAAGAATTATACCGTGGAAGAACTTGCTGCCATTCCGCCGGAAGAAAAAGAACGGATTGGCATGGTCGTACAGGAATTGTCCGTCAGTAAATTTGCATTGATGGCATTCTAAAAGCGAAAATCAAAAAGTGAGGATAACATGAAGGTAGAGAATTTTAAAAATTATGAAATCTTAAAGGAGCAAATGATCTCCATCGGCTCCTTCCAGACGAAGGCTTACGTTCTTCGTCATAAGAAATCAGGAGCAAAGGTAGCCCTGATGGAAAATGATGACGAGAATAAGGTATTCTATATCGGTTTTCGCACGCCGCCCAAGGATTCCACGGGTGTTGCGCATATTTTGGAGCACTCCGTTTTGTGCGGATCGGAAAAGTATCCCTTAAAGGATCCTTTTGTGGAGCTGGTAAAGGGATCTTTGAATACCTTCCTGAATGCCATCACATATTCGGACAAGACCGTTTATCCCGTGGCCAGCTGTAATGATCAGGATTTCCAAAACTTGATGGACGTCTATCTGGACGCCGTTTTCCATCCCAATATTTATCAGAAAAAGGCCATCTTCCTGCAGGAGGGCTGGCATTATGAGATGGATGAGGAGGGAAAGCTTTCCTACAATGGCGTTGTTTATAACGAGATGAAGGGAGCTTTTTCGGACGCGGACGAGATCTTGTTCCGCGAGATCATGAATTCCCTGTATCCGGACACGTCTTACGGCGTGGAATCCGGCGGCGATCCGCAGGTGATTCCCGAGCTTACGTATGAAAATTTCCTGGCTTTTCACGGGAAATATTATCATCCGGCAAACAGCTATATTTTCCTCTATGGCAACATGGACATGGCGGAGAAGCTGGATTTTATTGACAGGGAGTATTTGTCGAAATATGAGAAGATTGAACTGGATTCGGAGATCAAGCTTCAACCGGCGTTTGAAAAGCCTAGGCGCGTGGAATTGGAATATCCCGTTGACGAGGGCGAAGACCTGGAGGAAAGCTCTTATTTGTCCGTAAATTACTGCGTTGGAGATAATCTGGATCCCGTCATCAACGTTGCGTTCCAGATCCTGGACCGCGTGATCTGTAACGTCAACGGCGCACCGCTGAAAATGGCGCTTTTGGACGCAGGCCTTGGAAAGGATGTATTTAGTTCTTATGACAATGGCATCAAGCAGCCTTCCTTTAGCATTATCGCAAAGGATGCAGACGCAGCAAGGGAAGAGGAGTTTCTCTCCATTGTTGAGGAAACGCTCCGCAAGATCGTGAGGGAAGGCTTGGATAAGAAAGCCCTCCAGGCGAGCCTGAATTCCTATGAATTCCGTTACTTAGAGGCGGATTTCGGTCGTTATCCCAAGGGACTCATGTATGGTCTTCAGCTGTTGGACAGCTGGCTTCACGATGACTTAAAGCCGTTTATTCACTTGGATTTAAATGAGACGTTTGCAATCCTTCGCGAGAAGGTCGAGACGGACTATTTTGAAAAACTGATCGAAACGTATCTTTTGGAGAATACGCATAAGGTCGTTCTTGTCATGAATCCAAAGGAGGGGCTGCTGGAAGAACAGGAGCAGTCTCTGGAAGAAAAGCTTGCCGCGATCAAAGCTTCCATGACGGAAGAGGAGATCGATCAGATCAAAAAGGATACGGAGGCATTAAAGGCATTCCAAGATCGCGAGGATACGGAGGAAGAGCTTCAAAAGCTCCCGATGCTCCGTAGGGAGGATCTTGGAAAGGAAGCTCATAAGCTTTACAACGAGCCCAGAAAGATCAGCGATACCGAGTTTATTTTCCATGACGTGTTTACCAATGGCGTTGGCTATATGAATCTTTCCTTTGACCTGAAGGACGTCCCGGAGGAGTACTTCCCTTACGTTGGCATTCTTCGCATCGTTATGTTTGACGTCAGCACGAAGAGCCATACCTACGGAGACCTGGTCAATGAGATCGATCTCTATACGGGTGGCATGACCTCCAACGTGAGCGTTACGACGAAATATCATACGCCGGAAGAGTGCAGATGCTTTTTCCTCATCAATTCGAAATTCACCTATCGCAATCTTGATAAGGTGATGGAACTGGTAAAGGAAGTTGCGCTTCACAGCGTTTATGACGATCAGAAGAGACTCTTGGAGATCTTGCAGGAATATAAGACGAGCACCCAGCAGGGCATGGTGGCCGGAGGTCACAGCCTCGCGGTTGCAAGAGCACTGTCCTATGAGAATCTGCCGTCTGCTTACTATGACGTTTTGTCAAAGCTCTCCTTATACCGGCTGGTCAGCGAGATCCTGGATGATTATGAGAAGAATGCAAAGAATCTTACGGAAAAGCTCCAAACGCTGGCCAAAATGATCTTTAGGGTTGAGAATCTGAGGGTGGATTTTACGGGTGCAAGGGAGGTACTTCCGGCATTCGAGGAAAAGATTGCGGATCTCAAAAAAGATTTGTTTACCTGTGAGGTCATGAAGGGGAAATTTGTTCCGAAGCTCGAAAAGAAAAACGAAGGCTTCATGGAACCCAGTCAGGTGCAGTACGTGTGCCGTGCGGGTAATTACCGGAGAAAAGGTCTTCCCTATGACGGAAGCCTGAAGGCGCTGAAGGTCATGATGGGGTATGAATACCTTTGGATGAACGTGCGCGTGCGCGGCGGAGCTTATGGCTGCATGTGTAATTTTGGGACCAGCGGAGAGAGCTATTTTGTTTCCTACCGTGATCCTCAGCTTGGCAAGACGGTGGAAATTTATCAAGGCGCGGCTGATTTCATCCGCAATTTCCAGGCGGATGAGCGTACAATGACAAAGTACGTGATCGGTGCCATCGGGGAATTGGATACTCCCATGACGCCTTCAGCGAAGGGAAGCTTTTCGAAGGAAGCATGGCTTTCCGGCGTGACGGAGGAAGACCTTCAGAAGGAGAGGGATGAATTGCTTGCGACGACGCCCGAAAAGATCCGCTCCCTTGCGAAGTACGTGGATGCCTTTATGGAGGATGAGTGCTTTGTGGTAGCCGGAAATTCGGGCAAGATCAAAGAAAACGAAAAAATGTTTGGCAGAATTGAGAACCTTTTTTAACAATCTTCGTCTATAGGATCAAAGCGGTCATGCAATTTAGGGGAGATGACGTGACGGTGCTTTGACCGCATGTAAAGGGAGGATGATTATGAAAAAATTGCGTTTACCAAAGATGATCGTAAAAGGGATTGCCTGCGTTTGTTCCATTGCGCTTCTTTCAGGATGCGGCATGGCGAGTGACGTTGCCGAACAGGTTGCTGATTTAAACAAAGGATTTAGTATTAAAGGTAGTTCCTCCGGAGGTGCCAATTATTCGAATGCGGCATACAAAGAGGATTACGCCGCTGATGATCTCTGGACGGAGAACACGTCCGTGGCAATGGCAGAAAATAAGTATAATACGAATAATGACGGAGAGGCTCCGCAGCCAGATAATTATTCCCAAACTTCCGCAAGCAAGAGAAAACTCATCAAAAACGTTAACATGAACGTGGAAACGCAGGAATATGACCAGTTGATGGCAAATCTGGAAAAGCGCGTAAAGGAACTTGGCGGCTACGTACAGAGCATGGAAAGCTATAACGGCAGTACTTACAACAGTTACGGAAAGTATGATGCTGACAGATATGGCGTGCGTCGCAATGCAAACATGGTGGTTCGAATCCCGCAGGACAAGCTCGATGATTTCGTACAGTCCATATCTGATCTTGCAAACGTCGTAAACCGAAGGGAGAGCGTGGAGGACGTAACGCTTCAATACGTTGACGTGAAAAGCCACAAGGAATCCCTTCAGGTAGAACAGGAAAGATTGTTGGCACTTCTGGAGCGCGCGGAAACATTGGAGGACATTATCACTTTGGAAAATCGTCTTTCCGCCGTACGCTACCAGATTGAAAGCATGGAGTCCACGCTCCGTACTTATGACGACCTGGTGGATTACAGTACCGTGACTCTCCGGATTGATGAGGTAAAGGAATATACGCCCGTTGTAGAAGAAGTGGAAGAGGAGACGAATTGGCAGCGCATGACCAGAGGTTTTATGGAGAGCGTTGAAAGCGTTTGGAACGGCGCCATTAATCTTGGCATCGCGTTTGTGATCAACCTGCCTTATTTTGTGATCTGGGCCATTGTGATCACTGTGATTGTTTTGATCGTGAAGAAGGTCAAGAAGGGAAAGAACAAGAAATCAAATAATTCTTCGGATGCAGGGGAAGCTCCCGCAGATGAGTTTGACGTAAAGGCGAACCTGGACAAAGTGGCAACAAAGAAAGAAGAAAAGAAAGAAGAGAAGAAAGAGAATTAATCAAAGAAATGCAATGGAATTAAGAACAAGAAAGAACGCTGGCAGATCATTCTGCCAGCGTTTCCCATTCTTCGTATTTTTGTTCCAGTTCAGCCCTAAGGGATTCCTGTTCTTTGGATAATTCCTGAAGCTTTAGGGACTGGGTTGCAACGTCTGGTTTTGCCATCTCTTCGTCGATGGCTGCAATGCGTTCCTCAAGTTCAGCAATCTTGGCCTCACATTTTTTGAGGTCATTTTCTTTTTTGCGGAGTCTGGCCTGTTCTTCCTTCTTGGCCTTGTAATCAAGGGCTCCGTCCTTGGCAGCGGGAGCAGGTTCTTTGGAAAGGGAGTTGGGAGATTCCTTTTTCAGTTGTTCCTCTAAGGTCGCCATCTGTACCTCGCGCTTTTCGAGGTAATAATCATAATTTCCCACGTAGTTTACGAAACGGTTTTGGGTTAATTCCAAAATGCGGTGTGCCGTACGGTTGATAAAATAACGGTCATGGCTTACGTAAAGCACCGTACCCTCGTATTGATTGATGGCATCCTCAAGGATTTCCTTGGACGCAATGTCAAGATGGTTTGTGGGCTCGTCCAGGATCAGGAAATTAGCATTGCCCAGCATGAGCTTTGCAAGGGAAACGCGTCCCCGTTCGCCGCCGCTAAGATCCCGGATCAGCTTAAACACTTCGTCGCCGGTGAAGAGGAAAGCAGCCAGTACGTTGCGGATCTCGGTGTTCGTGAGATAGGGATAATCATCAGAGATCTCGTCAAACAACGTTTTTTCGGGATGAAGCACGTGATGCTCCTGGTCGTAGTAGCCGATCTCAACGTTGGTTCCCAGGGTGAATTCTCCGGCATCCGCAGGCAACAGTTCGTTTAGGATCTTAAGCAAGGTGGTCTTGCCGGTTCCATTGTCGCCAAGGATGGCAACGTGTTCACCACGCTTGATTTCAAACGAGACGTTTTTGAATAACTCTTTGTCGCCAAAGGATTTTGCCAGACCTTCGACGGTAAGTACGTCCTTTCCGCTTTCGCGATAGGGCGTGAGCGTCAGCTTCATGTCCGTGTTGACTTCCGTGGGCTTTTCGATACGATCCAGCTTATCCAGCATTTTTTCGCGGCTTTCCGCGCGTTTGATGGCCTTTTCACGCCCAAAGGAGCGGAGTTTTTCGATAACTTCTTCCTGATGTTGGATCTCCCGCTGCTGGTTCAGATAAGCATTCATTGCAGCGATGCGAAGCTGCTTTTTCTTTTCGGCATAATCGGAATAATTTCCCAGGAAGGTGGTTGCCTTCGTCTGATCGATTTCAATGATCTTAGTACAGATGCGGTCAAGAAAATAGCGGTCATGGGAGACGATCAAAACGGCCCCCTTATAATTCAGCAGATAGGTCTCGAGCCAGGAGATGGAAGAAACGTCCAGATGGTTGGTGGGCTCGTCCAAAATGATCAAGTCAGGCTTTTGGAGAAGGAGTTTGCCAAGGGCAACGCGGGTCTTTTGACCTCCGGAAAGAGTGCTGACCGACTTTGTAAATTCAGCCTCCGTAAATCCCAATCCCTTTAGGACGCCGACAACTTCGCTCTTGTAGGAATAACCGTCGCCGATCTCAAAGGCGTGGGTCAAATCGGAATAGCGCTTCATCAAAGCATCCAGGGCATCCCCTTCGGCATTTTTCATGTCAGCCTCACATTTCCGCATCATTTCTTCGAGATCTAAAAGATTTTTCTTGACGGAAAGCAATTCTTCGTAAATGGTATTCTCCGTGGAGACGGCTCCGTTTTGCGCGAGATATCCAAAGGTCTTGTCCTTTGCAAAAGTGACAAGTCCTTCGTCAGGCGCACTTTCCCCGACGATAATGCGAAGAAGCGTTGTCTTTCCGGCACCGTTAACGCCAACGATCGCAGCCTTCTCGTGATCCTCGATATGGAAGGAAACGTCCTGCAATACCTTTTTATCCACAAATTCTTTTCTTAAGTTCTGACATGCTAAGATCATTTTTTACCTCCAAAAGAAGTGGGCAATGCCCAGTTCCACTGAAATATTTTATTTGTTTTCCCATGGACTGTCAAGGTGAGATATTAGATTGACACGGTTTTAACAAAGTGGTATAGTTTATAGATAGAAAAGAAAAAATATCATGGAAACGGAGGGCTTTCGCCTTGACGGAAAATGAGAAGGGAATTTCCCAGGCAGTCATTGGACGCCTGCCTAGATATTTTCGCTACTTAGGGGAACTTCGCGATGCCGGCGTGGAACGGATCTCGTCCCAGGATCTCAGTGAACTGATGAAGGTCACGGCATCCCAGATCCGCCAGGATTTCAATAATTTCGGCGGTTTTGGACAGCAGGGGTATGGTTACAACGTAGAATATCTGTACCGTGAGATCGGTAAGATCCTTGGCTTGGATCAAACCCATAACTTTATCATTGTCGGCTCGGGCAATCTTGGTCGCGCGCTTGGAAACTATCTGAATTTTGAACGCCGCGGATTCCTGTTAAAGGGCATGTTCGACCAAAACCCGGACGTGATCGGAAGTACCGTTCGCGGCGTTAAAATCATGCCCATGGAAGAGATGGAACGCTTTGTCAGGGAAAATGACATTGACATAGCCGTGCTGACTCTCCCGAAAACCAGCGCCGTGGGCGTTGCTGACAAGCTCGCACAGAATGGCATCAAGGCGATCTGGAATTTTGCACACGTGGACCTAAACCTTCCAAAGGGGATCCAGGTTGAGAACGTACATCTTTCCGACAGCTTGATGAAATTATCTTATAATTTGACCCGTTATCGCAAGGAGCAGGAGGAATAAATGCGTTATCTTGTGACTGGCGCTGAAATGAAGAGACTGGACAAGAGCACGATGGAAAGAATTGGCATTCCGTCGCTTGTCCTGATGGAAAGGGCAGCGCTTGAGAGCTTTTACGTGCTAAAGGAAAAAGGATTGGTAAAGCAAGACGCTTATGCTCTGATCCTTGCCGGTTACGGCAATAATGGCGGAGACGGTCTTGCACTTGCAAGAATGCTCTGCGAGGACGGCGTTCGCGTAGAAGTGATGCTGGTGGGAGAGGAAGCGAAGGCGACGGATTCCTGGCGCGCTCAAAAAAGCATCTTAAACGCATATCCGGTTTGCTTTGTTAATACTCTTGAAGAAAAGGAATATGACTTTGTCGTAGACGCGCTGTTTGGCGTTGGACTATCCAGAAACCTTTCCGGTGAATGGCTGAAAGCCATTGAAAAAGCGAATTTGTTAAAGGGAGTAAAGGTGGCATTAGACGTGCCAAGCGGCGTCTGCCCGGACGACGGCCGGATCCTTGGAACGGCGTTTATGGCAGACTTTACCATAACGTTTGGATTTGAAAAAATTGGACTTTGGCTCTATCCCGGTTGTGACTGCGCGGGGGAAATCATTTTAAGGGAAGTGGGTATTTCGGAGCGGGCATTTTGGGGATATGAACCCGATTGCTTTACCTTGGAAGAAGACGTAAGCAGTTTGCTTCCTAAGAGGCGAAGGGATGGAAATAAGGGCACTTTTGGAAAGGCATTGATTGTTGCCGGAGGATTCCAGATGGCCGGAGCGGCCGTACTATGCGCGAAGGCATGTTATGGCGCCGGCGCCGGCATGGTAAAGGTATTGACCGATCCGGGAAATCGCGTGATCGTTCAACAAGTCATGCCGGAAGCATTGTTTGGATCCATTGATGAGGAAGAAGCGATTCGTGACGCGCTTACGTGGTGTGACGTCATCTGCATCGGACCTGGACTTGGCAAAGGGGAAAACGCAGCTGCGGCTCTTAAGATCATTCTGGAAACGGTTGATGAACGCATGATTCAAAAACCGCTGGTGCTGGATGCGGATGCGATCAATCTGATCTCGGAATCTGAAGAAAGATTAAATGCCGTTAAGGAGCAGGGAAAACTTGGCAGGAAGATCATTCTTACGCCGCATCTGTTGGAAATGCTTCGTCTTTGGAACGGACTTTTTGTGAATGAAAAAATGGAACTGGCCCTGTTAAAGCAGGCGGTCAGGAAATATGCCGGAAGGCTAGCTAAAGAATTAGGCGTGATCATTGTCGCAAAGGATGCCCGTACGTTTATCTGTGCCGACGGACGTCCGGCATGCCTAAATCTTTCAGGAAATTCAGGAATGGCTACTGCGGGAAGCGGCGACGTGCTTGCCGGAATGATCACCGCATTTCTTGCACAGACAAAAGGGTCAGAAGCGGATGCTTTTCTTTTGACGTGCAAGGCGGTCCGTTATCACGGGCTCATGGGTGAAAATGCCGCGAGAGGCAAGGGTGAGCATGGGGTGATGGCGAGAGATCTGATACCGCAGTGAGAGGAGTTAGAGATGTTGGGAATTCGGGAATCCGTAGAAACCTATCAGCGGGTGCGCGTGGACATTGATCTGGACGCAGCCGTGGAAAACATGAGAAACATGAAGGAGCATCTTCATCAAGAGACGAAGATGCTGGCCGTGATCAAGACGGATGGGTATGGTCATGGCGCGGCGCAGATCGCGGGTGTGTTGGAACCACTGGATTTTGTGTGGGGCTATGCGACGGCAACGCCGGAAGAGGCACATTTGCTTCGCGTCAGTGGAATCAAGAAGCCGATTTTGATCCTTGCATACACGTTTCCTTACAGCTATCAAATGATGGCGGAGAATGAGATCCGCCCCGCCGTGTTCCGCGAGGATACGTTGGAACAGCTGGAAAAGGCAGCCATTGCGGCTGGCAAGAATTTCAAAGTTCACGTCAAGGTAGACACGGGCATGGGAAGGATCGGCGTGGCTCCTGACGAGACGGGACTGACTTTTGTAGAACGATTGCTTCAGTATCCGCATTTAGAGCTGGAAGGCGTGTTCACCCACTTTGCCAGGGCTGATGAATATGACAAGGAAAATGCCCGGGAACAGCTGAGGAAATTTAATTCTTTCACGGAATCCATTGAAAAGAAATTTGGGATCAAAATCCCGTTAAAGCATTGCTCAAACAGCGCGGGCATCTTGGAAATCCCGGAGGCAAACCTGGATCTGGTACGCGCGGGCATCACGCTGTATGGCTTATATCCTTCGGATGAGGTGAGTAAGGACGTGGTGCCGTTAAAACCGGTACTTAGCCTGCACAGTCACGTGGTATACGTGAAGGACGTAATGCCGGGACAGAGCATCAGTTACGGAGGAACCTTTACGGCAGAACACCCCATGCGAGTGGCCACCATCCCGGTAGGCTATGGCGACGGCTATCCTAGAAGCCTTTCATCCAAAGGTTTTGTCATGATCCGTGGGAAAAAGGCCCCCATTCTTGGCCGGGTTTGCATGGACCAATTCATGGTGGACGTAAGCGAGATCAAGGACTGTGAAAACGGCGACGAAGTGACGCTGATCGGAGATGGGATCACGGCGGAACTTCTGGGCGATCTCTCAGGCAGATTTAATTATGAGCTTGTCTGCGACCTGGGAAAGAGAATCCCCCGCGTATTTTACGTGAAGGGCGAACCCGTTGCCGTCAGGGACTATTATCAGGATTAAGGAATCACGTATACCTCAGAGAAATATGGAAAGACTATCCATGACGTCATTTATGATAAGTGGAGGTTTTATGAGAAGAGGAGACGTGTATTATGCTGACTTAAGACCGGTGGTGGGATCGGAACAGGGAGGGATCAGGCCCGTTCTGATCGTTCAGAACGACGTGGGCAACAGACATAGCCCCACCGTGATCATCGCCGCGATCACAAGCAGGATGAATAAGGCTAAGCTGCCGACGCACATTGAGATCAGCTCAGGAAGTTACGACGTGGAGAGGGATTCCGTGGTGTTGTTGGAGCAGCTTCGGACCATTGACAAAAAGAGGCTTCGCGACAAGGTCTGCCATCTTGAGGGAGAAGTCATGCAGAGGATCGATCGCGCGCTTCGGATCAGTTTAGAGCTTTCTACATAAGATCAAAGACAAAATAAAAGTTACAAACAGAAAAAAACTTGAAGAATATAAGAAAAAACGTTATACTAAAGGGTAAGCTTGTTTCAGAAAACAAAAAACATATAGGAAAAAAAGGAGTAAAGTACCATGTCAGGACATTCCAAATTTGCAAACATTAAGCATAAGAAGGAGAAGAACGATGCCGCTAAGGGTAAGATCTTTACCATTATCGGCCGTGAGATCGCCGTTGCCGTAAAAGAAGGCGGTCCGGATCCCAATAATAACTTTAAGCTTGCAACCGTAATCGCAAAGGCAAAGGCAAACAACATGCCTAATGATACCATCGAGCGTGGCATCAAGAAGGCCGCAGGAGACGTAGGCAGCGTAAACTATAAGTACGTGACCTACGAAGGATACGGTCCTAACGGCATCGCGATCATCGTGGATGCACTGACTGACAATACGAACCGTACCGCTGCAAACGTTAGAAGCGCGTTTACCAAGGGCCAGGGCAACATCGGCACTCCCGGCTGCGTGTCCTTCATGTTTGACAAGAAGGGTCAGATCATCATCGACAAGGAAGAATGCGACATGGAAGCAGATGACCTGATGATGATCGCGTTGGATGCGGGAGCGGAGGATTTCAGTGAGGAAGAGGACAGCTTCGAGGTATTGACGGATCCCGATTCCTTTGAGCAGGTTAGAAAGAGCCTGGAGGATGCGGGAATCCCCATGATGAGCGCGGAAGTGACCATGATCCCTCAGAATTACGTGGAACTCACGGATGAGACTGCGATCAAGAATCTTCAGAGAACGCTCGACATTCTGGACGAGGATGATGACGTTCAGGCGGTATATCACAACTGGGATGAGTAATGACCGAATACTATAGAAAAGAGTCAGAAGAAAGCTGACGTGGAGGAAAACATGGGAAAACAGTACAGAATTGAAACTAAGTGCGTTCAATCAGGATGGCAGCCGAAGAAGGGTGAGCCCCGCGTGCTTCCGATTTATCAGAGTACCACCTTTAAGTATGAGACTTCCGAACAAATGGGAAGGCTGTTTGACCTTGAGGACAGCGGATATTTTTACACGAGATTACAGAATCCTACCAATGATTACGTTGCCGCTAAGATCTGTGACCTTGAAGGCGGCGTGGCTGCAATGCTGACTAGTTCCGGACAGGCTGCGAACTACTATGCGGTATTTAATATTTGTGAGGCAGGCGATCACTGCATCATGTCCTCCTCGGTGTATGGCGGGACCTTTAATCTGTTGACGGTTACCATGCAGAAGATGGGAATCGAATGTACCGTCGTGGATCCTGACCTTCCCGCAGAGGAGCTTTCCAAGGCATTCCGTGAGAATACGAAATGTGTCCTTGCTGAATCCATTTCCAACCCTACGAACGTCATTCTTGATTTTGAGAAGTTTGCAAAGGTTGCTCACGAGCACGGCGTTCCGCTGATCGTTGACAATACCTTTGCAACGCCGATCAATTGCCGTCCTTTTGAGTGGGGAGTGGACATTGTTACTCATTCCACCACGAAATACATGGACGGACATGCCATGACAGTGGGCGGATGCATTGTTGATTCCGGAAATTTTGACTGGGAGAAATATGCTGACAAATTCCCTGGATTGACTACGCCGGACGAATCCTATCACGGAATTACTTATACTAAGAAATTCGGAAAGGGCGCTTATATCACGAAAGCAACCGCCCAGCTGATGAGAGATCTTGGCTCCATCCAGTCTCCTCAGAATGCATTCCTCCTGAACATTGGTCTGGAGACCTTACCCCTGCGCATGGAGAAACATTGCTCGAACGCGCAGAAGGTTGCAGAGTTCCTGGAAGCTCATGAGAAGGTGGCATGGGTAAATTATGCAGGATTAAAGAGCAATAAGTATCACGAGCTCGCGATGAAATACATGCCGAACGGTACCTGCGGCGTTATTGCGTTTGGTCTGAAGGGCGGAAGAAAGGTTTCTGAGCAGCTCATGGATCACTTAAAGCTTGCGGCGATCGTTACGCACGTTGCAGATGCCAGAACCTGCGTGCTTCATCCCGCCAGCCACACGCACCGTCAGATGACGGATGAGCAGCTTATGGCTGCAGGCATTGCGCCGGATCTGATCCGTTTCTCGGTTGGCATTGAGAACGTAAACGACATTATCGAAGATCTTGAGCAGGCGCTGGCTCAGGTTTAAAGGAGTACAAATGGAGAAACTGGCGATTGTCGTACCCTGTTATAACGAAGAAGAGGTGCTAAAAATCGCATCGAAAACGCTTCGTGAAGTATTGGACGACTTGGTCAAAAAGGGAAAAATTGCCGAAGAGAGCTTTATTCTGTTCGTTAACGACGGAAGTAAGGACAAGACCTGGGAACTTATTGAAGAAGAACATAAGGAGTTCCCGAAGAGGGTTTGCGGCGTTAAGCTGGCAGGCAACGTGGGACATCAATACGCACTCACGGCTGGTCTGATCACGGCAAAGGATGTCAGTGACGTCACTGTCTCCATCGATGCTGACCTGCAGGATGACGTGGCGGTGATCGAAGAGATGATCGATCAGTTTCATGTAGGAAACGACATTGTTTACGGCGTCAGAAAAGAACGGAAAACGGATACGTTTTTCAAGCGTACCACGGCACAGTGTTTTTACAAACTAATGAACTTTATGGGCGTGAAATCCGTATATAATCATGCGGATTTCCGTCTGATGAGCAAGAGGGCCGTGGAAGAATTCTCCAAATATCAGGAGAATAATCTTTACCTTAGAGGCATCGTTCCTTTGATCGGGTATCAGACGGAAAAGGTCTATTACGACCGCAAGGAACGGGTTGCGGGAGAATCCAAGTATCCCTTGAAAAAGATGTTGGCGCTTGCGTTTAATGGAATTTCTTCTTTTAGCGTCAAGCCGATTTCCATGGTGCTCACTCTTGGATTTATTATCGTATTTCTTTCCGTGATCGCTGCAATCTATGCATTGATTTCTTATTTTACTGGAAACGTTGAACCTGGCTGGACGTCTCTGATCTTATCCCTCTGGTTTTTGGGCGGATTAAATCTTTTGGCGATTGGCCTGGTTGGTCAATACATTGGCAAAATCTACATGGAAGTGAAGCACAGGCCTAGATACAATGTTGAAAAAGTTCTGTCCTCTGAAACGGAAACTGATAACGCGCATTGAATACGCTTAGGCGGGAGCCGGAAAACAAATGAGTTGGAAAAGAACAAAGCTAAGTTACGTCCTATGGATGATTTTGGTTGTAATGACCTGCGTGGTTGGATATTATGCCACGTTTGGTTTTTGCGTTCTGTTTGGTCTGCAGGGAACGGTCATATTGGGTATTTTTGCGGGAGTCCTTCTTTTTGGAGGACTTTTTAGCGTTTTGGCGTTTCGCCTAAAGCAAAAATGGAATGGGAAGGCGGGAGAGGGAAAACTCCTTTATTTGCTCCTGGAAATCCTATTCTTTCTTGCAATCGCAGGTTGCGGCATATTTTTGCGTTTGAAGTATTTGTCCAATGCGCAACCAGGAGCTTTATATCAACTTTCCACGATCCGCCTGGGAGAGACAGTGCCGGAAAACTTTGCAGGTGCGGAAGACGTTTACGTCAGGATTCTGCACGGAATTTGTTTTTGGTTTGGTAATACGCCTTATTTTTGCATTAGATTCCAACTGATTTTGAACGTATTGGCAGGCATAACGTGGTTCTTTGCCGTGCGGAAACTTGCTGGAAGATTGCCGGCACTCGTGTTTGCGGGATTCTATTTCCTACATCAGTTCGTTGCATATGGTGCGGTGGTTTTGTCCGCGGAATCCTTGATTTTCCTCGTCTATGGCGTTGGACTTCTCTTGGTTGGAACTTACTTAAAAAACAACAAACATGCCATTTGGCTCAGCATTTTAACGGGTATTGTCATCGGCGTTGCCGGCTATTTTGACGTATTTTGTTTTACGCTGTTGATCATGGCATGTTCCGTCTGGCATTTGGATGACAAAAAAGAAAGATGGATATCCATGCTTCTTCTTTTCCCAAGCTGCGCTCTCGGTTTTTTTGCAAGCATTTTCGTGAAGTCCCTGACGGCGGGAAAAGGATTTGTCGCAGTGCTGAGTCATTGGGGGCAATGCTTCCGGCCGAAGACCATTCTGACAACGCAGTTAAACGATTATTTCTGGTTTTCCTTTGAAGGATATTGGGGAACTTGGCTAAGCGTGGCGTGCGTTATCTGTTTGACCATTGCCATTTTTGCTTTTTTGATGAAAAACGGAAGGGAGAAATTAAGCCCCTGGGTTGGAATTCTTGTTGCAACGCTTGCCATGGTTGTTTTCCAAGTAAACTCCATCTATTATTTTCTGCAAACGGGCGACATGGCAAATAGAGTGATGGACGTGCCGTTTGACGGGACCCTTTTGTTCCTTTCCTGTCTGTTTGTTCTGGCGGGAATTGGAGTGGAGGCGATCTTTGCCGACCAAGAAGAAGTTGCAAAAGAACAAGAAATTGCAGAGAAGGCAAAAGAAAAAGAGGCGGAAGGTGATTCTAAGGAACCTGCACAAAGCGTTGATGACTCAAGTGAAGAAAAAACGGAAGACGGCGAATTAGAAGTAATCGAAATAGACGAGAAGGTATTGGAAAAGGATGATTACGAAGAAACGGAACAAGTAAAGGCGGAACCGGCTGAGATTGATTCGGAGGAGAGCAAACAGGAAGAATTCAAGTTCGAAGAAATCAAGTTTGAAGATAATAAGCCTGAAGAAAACAAACCTGAAAAACTCGATCAAGAGGAAGTTAAGATTGAACAAGAAGAAGTTAAGCCGGAAGAGATCAGGTTCGAGGTGATCAAAGCTGAAGAGCCGAGGCAAGAAGAGGTCAAGATCGAAGAGACTAAGCTGGAAGAGCCAAAACTGGAAGAGCCAAAACTCGACGAAGTTAAAGTTGAAGAGACCAAAACGGATGAGGTTAAAACCGAAGCAATTAAATCCGAAGAGATCAAAACGGAAGAGCCTAAGCCTGAAAAAATTAAGCTAGAAGAGCCAAAGCCTGAAGAGGTCAAGCCAGAAGAGCCACAACTAGAAGAAAGTAAAATTATAAAGCACGAACAAGAAGAGACTAAACCGGAAGAGAGTGAACCTGCGCAATCCGCAAAGGTTAAGGCAGAACCAAAACCTAAGAAGTCAATTACTGAAAGAATCAAAGATTTCAAAGATGAACATAGGCAGAAGCTGGTTTACTATATTGAGCATCCTGCGGAGATGGAAGGCAAGAACGTCATTGTGAGACTTCTCTTTGAACGTGCCAAGAAGAAGTATGAAACGCAGAAGGAAATGGAGAGGGTAATGAATACCCTGATCTCCCTTTCGGAAGACCACATTGTATGGACGGACGGCGTAAGAACCAAGCAGAGCGCACCGCGCCCTGACAGTAAAATTGTAACCCTGCCGAAGGTTCAGCCTGAGGCACAAAAGGAAGAAACACAAGCACAGCCCGTTAATAACGAAACGTCTGAAGAAGAAATAAAACTTGAGACGGTACGTTCTGAGGCGGTCAAAGCACAAGAGCCGAAACAAGAGGCGGTAACTCCTGAGACGGTCAAAGTGGAAGAATCGAAACAAGAGGTGGTAACTCCAGAGGCGGTTAAGACGGAAGAGCCGAAACAAGAGGCGGTAATTCCTGAGGCAGTCAAGGTGGAAGAACTGAAACAAGAGCCGGTAAATACCGAAGCGGTCAAAGTGGAAGAACCGATACAAGAGACGGTAACTCCTGAGGTGGCTGATCTTGAGGTGGCAGAAGCAAAAGAGCCGGAAACTAAGATAATCAAGTCTGAGTATTCCGAAGAAAAAGAGCCGGAAGCCGAGAAAAAGAAGCCGGAACCGCTTCATAATCCTCTACCCGAACCGAAAAAGCATGTGGCAACCGTAATGGATTATGATTACGAAGTTTCCGACGATGATGATTATGACTTTGAATAGCGCGAGGGCCATTGGCCCTTGCGTTTTTCATGCCATGGAAAATAAGGCGAAAGTAAGCACTTACGTTTCAAAAAACAAGTGACAAGATAACATAGAAATGATATAATACAAAAGTGCATTTATTAGGCTTGCCCTACAGGCAGGCATTTTGTTGTGAAAAAGTATGGATAAGAGGTAGTTTACGTCATGGCTGCAGCTTCTGGAAAAAACAATTCCGGGAGGAAGAGTTCTCCCGCGAAAAGTAGGTCGACGAGAAGCGGAAGTACGGGAAGAAAAACTTCCACCGCATCAAAAAAGAAAATAGATTACGAGCAGGCCGCAAAAGACAGCGCAATGTACCACGAAATTGGTTTGATCATTATGTTTGTTGCGATGGTCTTTCTTTTTCTTTGTAACTTTGGGCTGATCGGAGCTTTCGGTAATTTTATTAGCAGCATAATGTTTGGTTTGTTTGGATTTACGGCATTTGTTGCTCCGGTACTTGCTTTTTTGGGCCTTGCTTTTTGGTTTGCTAATCAGGGAAGTCCTACGGCGATCCGCAAGATGATTGCCGCAGGGGTTCTGTTTTTGATGGTTGGAGTACTCTGCGAACTGTTTGTCAACAACGTTAAGGTGATGGAGCAATACTCCCTTGGTAAGATTTTTGAGTTCTGTAAGACAAACCGTAAGGGCGGCGGCATTTTTGCCGGAAGCATCGCTTATCTTTTGCATCATTATCTGGAGACGGTTGGAACCGTACTGGTAGTCATTCTCCTGAGCATTATTTCCGTGATCCTGCTTACGGAGAGATCCCTTCTTGACGGCGTGAAAAACGGCGGTGAGAGAATCCGCGAGAAATCAAGGGAAAATGCAGAGATCAGAAAAGAACTGGCGGAGAAAAGGCGGGAAGAGCAAGACAGCCTTCGTGAGTCCAGAATTGAAGAAAGAAAACTAAAAGAGCTTGACCGTGAGGAAGAGCGCCGTAGAAAGGCGGAGGAACGAGAGAACGAGAAGATCCTTCGCATGGACAAGAAAGTTACCGGCGTTAGCAAGGATACGGCCCTGAAAAATGGCGGAAGTGGTGCTGACGGGAAAGGAAAAAAGAACGACGTTCATGAGATTATTTACGTCGAAGATCCCGAAACTAAGGCAGCTACGGCAAGAATGCCCAAAACCCAGACGATCAATGACATTCCTGAACCCATGATCGCCGGGAAGAGAGTGGAAAAGAATACGGCCATGGCGGCAGTCAATGCCGTGGATGAAGAACTGTTGGAAGCAAAGAAGCGCATGGAAGCGCAGTATCAGCGCGACCAATACGTAAGAAATTCCGAAAGCGGAAGAGAACGATTCCAAAAGGATGGCAGCATGCCTTTGCCGAAGGAAGCTGAGAACATTCAGGTTCACAGCGGGAACGTCGGAGACGGAAAAGGACATGGCGCTGCCGGTTACCAGAATCCCTCACCGGTCAGAAAAACGCAGGCTGCGGATCAAGGCACTACTCTGGACCAGGCCATCGGAAAGGAAATGCAGGCAGCTCCCAAAATGCCGAAAAAATATGTATTTCCGCCGCTGTCCAGACTGCAAAAGGGTGCAACTTCCACTGCAGATAACAGCGCTGAATTGAAAGAAACTGCCTTAAGATTGCGAGATACTTTACATACCTTTGGAGTGAACGTGACCATCACGGACATCAGCCAGGGCCCTAGCGTTACGAGATATGAATTACAGCCGGAGCAGGGCGTAAAGGTAAGCAAGATTGTTGGTCTTGCGGATGACATTAAGCTGAATCTTGCGGCTACGGACATCCGTATCGAAGCGCCGATCCCCGGAAAGGCAGCCATCGGCATCGAAGTGCCGAACAAAGAAAACATGATGGTTGCCCTTCGTGATCTGTTAGAGAGCAAGCAGTTCCAGGATTTCGATTCCAAACTGGCCTTTGCCGTTGGTAAGGACATTGCCGGTCAGACCGTTGTGGCAGACATTGCTAAGATGCCCCACATGCTGATCGCGGGCTCTACCGGTTCCGGTAAGTCCGTCTGCATCAATACCTTGATCATGAGTATTTTGTATAAGGCTCATCCCGATGAGGTAAAACTCATCATGGTTGACCCTAAGGTCGTGGAACTTTCCGTTTACAATGGAATCCCCCACCTTTTGATCCCTGTCGTTACGGATCCGAAAAAGGCTTCCGCGGCACTTCACTGGGCCGTTTCGGAGATGGAAGACCGTTATCGCAAGTTTGCTGATTTCAACGTGCGTGACTTGAAGGGATATAACAAGAAGCTGGAAAGCATGCGTGACAGCGGTGAGGGAGACGTTCCGAACAAGCTTCCTCAGATCGTGATCATCGTTGACGAGCTTGCCGATCTGATGATGGTAAGCCCGGGAGAGGTGGAAGAATCCATCTGCCGTTTGGCACAGCTTGCCAGAGCCTGCGGCATTCATTTGATCATTGCAACGCAGAGACCCAGCGTTGACGTCATTACGGGTCTGATCAAGGCAAACATGCCTAGCCGCGTAGCCTTTGCGGTTTCCAGCGGCGTTGATTCCAGAACCATTTTGGACATGGTTGGCGCAGAAAAGCTTTTGGGTAAGGGTGACATGCTCTTTTATCCCCAGGGATATTCAAAGCCTGCCAGAATCCAGGGCGCCTTCGTATCGGACAAGGAAGTTAGCGACGTCGTTGATTTCTTGAAGAATCAGATGATCGGTAACGTTTACGACGAAAGAATCGTGGAAGCGATCCAGAACAGCGGGAACGCGTCCGGCGGCGGAGCTTCATCGAACTCTGGCGGACAAGGCTCCGGACTGGATGAGTATTTTGAACAGGCAGGACGCTTTGTCATCGAGAATAAAGAAAAGAACAAGGCATCCGTAGGTAGTCTTCAGAGACTGTTGAAAATAGGATTTAACCGTGCGGCAAGGATCATGGATCAGCTCTGTGAATATGGCGTTGTCGGTGAATCTGAGGGCACGAAGCCCCGTGAGGTCAGAATGACTATGGAGGAATTTGAGCAGCTGCTCGATACCCTGTAAAGAATTACAAGGAAACGTGAATTGTGAGGTAAGGAAATGAAGTCAGACATTGAAATCGCTCAGGAAGCGGTAATGAAGCCCATAACGGAGATTGCGGCGAAGCTTGGACTTGAGCCGGAGGATTTAGAGCTTTATGGAAAATATAAGGCAAAGATCTCAGAGGATTACCTAAAGAAAATCCAGGATCGTCCCAACGGAAAGCTGATCCTGATGACGGCCATTAATCCGACGCCCGCAGGCGAAGGCAAGACGACAACCACGGTTGGCCTCGGCGAAGCCTTTGGCAAAATGGGAAAGAAAGCGGTGATCGCTCTTCGCGAGCCGTCTCTTGGCCCCTGCTTTGGCATTAAGGGCGGTGCTGCCGGCGGCGGTTATGCGCAGGTGGTTCCCATGGAGGAACTGAACCTTCACTTTACCGGTGATTTCCATGCCATCACTTCCGCAAATAACTTGCTTGCTGCACTTTTGGACAATTCCATGCAGCAGGGAAATCCCTTAAACATTGATCCCAGACAGGTGGTTTGGAAGAGATGTCTTGACATGAATGACAGGGCGCTCCGCAACGTGATCGTTGGCCTTGGCGGAAAGACGGAAGGCGTTGTCAGGGAGGACCATTTTGTCATAACGGTAGCAAGTGAGATCATGGCGATCCTTTGCCTCGCTACGGACATGAAAGACTTGAAGGAAAGACTTTCCAAGATCGTTGTTGCCTATAATTACCAAGGGGAACCCGTGACGGCGGGACAGCTTCAGGCCGTTGGTTCCATGGCAGCGCTCCTAAAGGATGCGATGCAGCCTAATCTGATCCAGACCTTGGAGCATACGCCTGCCCTTGTACACGGCGGCCCTTTTGCAAACATCGCTCACGGCTGTAATTCCGTGCGTGCCACGAAGGCTGCATTGAAGATGGCGGATTACGTGGTGACGGAGGCTGGATTCGGCGCTGACCTTGGCGCGGAAAAGTTCTTTGACGTAAAGTGCCGCATGGCAGGCTTAAAGCCGGATGCCGTTGTTTTGGTTGCAACGATTCGCGCGCTGAAGTATAACGGTGGCGTTCCCAAGGCAGAACTGGGAACCGAGAATCTGGATGCATTAAAGAAGGGCATCGTAAACCTGGAAAAGCACATTGAAAACTTACAGAAATATGACGTCCCCGTAGTCGTTACTCTGAACTCCTTCGTGACCGACAGCGAGGCTGAGACGGAATACGTGAAAAACTTCTGCGAGGAGAGAGGATGCGAGTTTGCACTCTCCGAAGTATGGGCAAAAGGCGGCGAGGGCGGAATCGCACTTGCAGAAAAAGTGTTAAAGACGCTGGAGGAGAAGGAAAGCCATTTCCATCCCCTATATGCTGACGAATTGAGCCTTACGGAAAAAATCGAGAACGTTGCAAAAGAAATCTACGGAGCAGGAAGCGTAAAGTATGCGCCTGCTGCCGTAAAGCAGTTAAAGAAGCTTGAGGAACTTGGATTCGGAAATCTTCCCGTTTGCATGGCGAAGACTCAGTATTCCCTTTCCGATGACGCGACGCTTCTTGGCAGACCAGACGGATTCGAGATGAACGTCAGGGAGGCTTACGTTTCAGCTGGAGCAGGGTTTGTTGTGGTACTGACCGGTACGGTCATGACTATGCCTGGCCTGTCAAAGGCACCTGCTGCTTATAACATCGACGTAAATGAAGAAGGTAAGATTACCGGATTGTTCTGATTTTATTTGTTTTACTTGAAAAAATTCTCAAGAACGGATAAAATGGGAATGATAAAAAATTAACGTTAACAGCGTTGACACAATCAAAAAGAAATGGAGAGAAGAACATGCCTACGATCATTGATGGTAAAGCGATCTCAACGCAGATCAAGGATGAGTTAAAGGAACAAGTTGCAAAGATGAAGGCAGAGGGAATCACGCTTTGCCTTGCCGTGATTCAAGTTGGTGCGGATCCTGCATCCTGCGTTTACGTTCGCAACAAGAAAAAGGCATGTGAATACATAGGCATCGAGTCTTTATCCTACGAGCTTCCTGAGGAGACGACCCAGGAGGAACTTCTGAATCTGATCAAAGAATTAAATGCAAGAAAGGACGTCAATGGCATTTTGGTTCAGCTTCCCTTGCCGAAGGGACTGGACGAGGAGAAAATCCTGGATGCGATCGATCCTTTGAAGGACGTGGACGGTTTCCATCCCATGAACGTTGGGAACCTTAGCATTGGAAGAAAGGGATTTGTCTCCTGTACGCCCGCCGGCGTCATTCAGCTCTTAAAGCGTTCCGGCATTCAGATCGAAGGCAAGGAATGCGTAGTTGTTGGAAGAAGTAACATCGTTGGCAAGCCCATGAGCATGCTTCTCCTTCGCGAGAATGGAACCGTTACGACGGCACACAGCCGCACCAAGAACCTTCAGGAAGTGACCAAGCGGGCTGACATCCTTGTGGCAGCCGTTGGCAAACCCCGCATGATCACCGCAGATTACGTTAAGGATGGCGCGGTAGTTATAGACGTAGGCATTCATCGCAATGAAGTCAATAAGCTCTGCGGCGACGTGGATTATGAGAACGTTGCGCCAAAATGCAGTGCCATCACGCCTGTACCTGGCGGCGTAGGTCCCATGACCATAGCCATGCTGATGAAGAACTGCGTTGAATCTTATTCGCTTCAGAATCAATAGAATCGGAGGAAGAAGAAATGCGTTGCCCCAAATGCGGAACGGATCTTCCGGAGGGTGCCCTGCTCTGTGAAAAGTGTGGGGAAGAAATCCATATCGTACCGGATTATGATCCTACGCTGGACGTAAGCATCGGCATTGAGGGCCCAGAGGAAGAAAAAACTCCGGGAGAAACTGATCCTGATCCGGGAAAACAGAAGCGGACAAAGCTTTACCTGCTTCGCGCGTTGTTGATCTTACTGGCGCTTGTCGTCATCGGCTTGGCGATTGCCGCGAACAAAAATCTAAAGCGCATGCAATCTCCCGAGTATCAGATTGCCCAGGCGGAAAAGTATCAAGGGATCGGGGAGTATGCCAAGGCGATAGAATGTTATTCCAAGGCAATCGAGCTGGAAGGGGATAACGTTGGACTTTTGCAGCAACTGGCAGAAGTATATTACCTAAAGAATGATCAGGCATGGTATGAGGCAACGTTGCTTCAGATTCTTTCCCATAAGTCCGTAAGCGCGCAGCAAATTGACTGGGCATTGGAAAGAATGATCCCGTTACTCATAAAAAAAGGCGATTTTGAAGGGATCAATCGTTTGCTTGGAAAATATCCCAATGAAAAACTGCTGAAGGAAAACGAGGAATATCTGGCTCCGAAACCGCGGTTTTCCCTGGAAGAAGGTACTTACGTGGACATCCAGTCCCTAAGCATTCTTTCCGATGCGGAGGGGACGTTGTATTATACCTTGGACGGCACGGTGCCAGGAGAGACAAGTGAAACCTTCACGATGCCCATCGTGTTGGATCTTGGTGAGGTTACCGTCAAGGCGTGCCTAATTAATTCATACGGCGTAAAGAGCGAAGTCATTGAAGGAACTTATACGATCGTTGCGCCCGAGCCCAAACAGGAAAAGAAATAATTGCTATAAGCAAATATATAAATCCAAAGAGGATGGAGAGGTGGAGTATGTACAAGATTTTAAAGAAACAGGAATTGACGACAAACATTTATTTGATGGACGTGGAAGCTCCCAGAGTTGCTGAGAGATGTCTGCCCGGACAATTTGTCATTGTGCGCATGGACAAGGATGCGGAGAGAATCCCCCTGACCATTTGTGATTACGATCGCAAGGCCGGTACGATCACGATCGTATTCCAGACCGTTGGCGCAGGAACCACGATGATGGCAGAGCTTTCTGAAGGAGACTGCTTCCATGATTTTGTGGGACCTCTTGGTTGCCCTTCCGAGCTGGTGAAGGAAGATCTTGAGAGCCTCAAGAAGAAAAATATCCTGTTCGTAGCAGGCGGCGTTGGTACTGCACCGGTTTATCCTCAAGTGAAATGGCTTCATGAAAATGGCGTTGCCGCAGACGTGATCATGGGTAGCAAGACGAAGGATCTTTTGATCCTTGAAAAGGAGATGGAAGCGGTTGCCGGAAATCTCTACGTTACCACGGATGACGGATCTTACGGACGCAGCGGCATGGTTACCCAGGTAATCAAAGATCTGGTTGCTGAAGGCAAGAAGTATGACGTTTGCATTGCCATCGGTCCCATGATCATGATGAAGTTTGTATGCCTCCTTACCAAGGAGCTTGAGATCCCCACCATTGTCAGCCTGAATCCCATTATGGTGGACGGCACCGGCATGTGCGGAGCCTGCAGAGTTACGGTTGGCGGCAAGGTGAAGTTTGCTTGCGTTGACGGTCCCGAGTTTGACGGACATCAGGTAAACTTCGATGAAGCAATGAGAAGACAGACCATCTACAGAACCGAGGAAGGTCGTGCCATGCTTGCACTGCAGGAAGGCGACACCCACCACGGCGGATGCGGAAATTGCAACTAATTCGAAAACTCTGGAAAGGATAATGGTGAAAATACATGGACGTTATGACAAAGATTCCCGTTCGGGAGCAGGATGCCAAGGTAAGGGCAACGAATTTCGAGGAGGTTTGCCTTGGTTACAATCAAGAGGAGGCTATGTGTGAGGCTTCCAGATGTATCAACTGTAAGAATGCTCAGTGCGTAAAGGGCTGTCCCGTTGCAATCGACATTCCCGCTTTCATTCATGAAGTGAAGGAAGGAAATATTGAAAAGGCATATCAGATCATCAGCGAAGCCAGCGCGCTTCCCGCAGTTTGCGGACGCGTATGCCCCCAGGAGAGCCAGTGTGAAGGAAAGTGCATCCGCGGCATCAAGGGTGATCCCATCTCCATCGGTAAGCTTGAGAGATTCGTTGCTGACTGGGCAAGAGAGAATGGCATTAAGCCCCAGGGTGCTACGGAGAAGAAGGGCAAGAAGGTTGCCGTGATCGGTTCCGGTCCTGCAGGTCTTACCTGCGCAGGTGACCTTGCAAAGGCTGGTTATGACGTTACGATCTTTGAGGCACTGCATGAGGCAGGCGGCGTGCTTGTATATGGCATTCCTGAGTTCCGTCTTCCCAAGGAGGCAGTTGTTGCAAAGGAAATCGAGAACGTTAAGTCTCTTGGCGTTAAGATCGAGACCAACGTGGTCATCGGTAAGTCCGTGACCATCGACGAGCTCATGGAGAAGGAAGGCTTCTCTGCAGTATTCATTGGTTCCGGCGCCGGACTTCCCAAGTTTATGGGAATCCCCGGAGAGAACTCCAACGGTGTGTTCTCCGCAAATGAGTACCTGACCAGAAGCAATCTGATGAAGGCATTTAACCCTGCAAGCCCTACCCCCATCATGAGAGGTAAGAAGGTTGCAGTCGTAGGCGGCGGTAACGTGGCAATGGATGCCGCAAGAACCGCGCTGAGACTTGGCGCAGAGGTTCACGTCGTATACAGAAGAAGTGAGGAAGAACTTCCCGCGAGAGTGGAAGAAGTGCATCATGCAAAGGAAGAGGGCATCATCTTTGACCTTCTGACCAATCCCACCGAGATCATCGCTGACGAGAAGGGCTGGGTAACTGGCATGAAGTGCATCAAGATGGAGCTTGGCGAGCCGGACGAGTCTGGCAGACGCCGTCCCGTAGAGGTTCCCGGTTCAGAGTTCGTAATGGAGCTTGATACCGTGATCATGTCCCTTGGTACGTCTCCCAATCCCTTGATCTCCTCCACGACGGAAGGTCTTGAGACCAACAAGTGGAAGTGCATCATTGCAGATGAAGAGAACGGCAAGACCACGAAGGAAGGCGTTTACGCAGGCGGAGATGCCGTTACCGGTGCCGCTACCGTAATTCTTGCCATGGGCGCTGGAAAGGCCGCTGCAAAGGGCATTGACGAGTATTTAAGTAAATAAAGAATTGGTTTACGTACGACTTACTTGCTAAAACTTTCAAAAGAAAGGCGGAGTACGCTGTATGGCATGGTGTCCGATCTGTAAAAACGAATATCGTCCCGGAATCAAGGTATGTGCGGATTGCGGGGCAGAGTTGGTTGAGAAATTGGAAGAAAACCCTAGGACAACGCTTGTTGCCGGGGATGAGGACATGCTCCAAAACGTAAATGATTTCCTTAAGGCGGGTGGCGTAAAGAGCGGTGAGATCACCTTTTCGCCTGAGCATAACATGTATTCGCTGTCGGTATACAATTCCGAGTTAAATAGGGCGACGGAAGTTGCACAGGCATACATGAAGGAACATACAAGCAGGATGGAAAAGAAGGCTCGCGAGCAGGCCATGGCCAATGCCACGCCGGAAGAGCGTGAGGAAATGGCCAAGATGGCTACAGTCAGACAAGCGAACCTTCGTCCAGCCACCGTTTATGAAAGCAGTGCAAAGAAGATGGAAGAGAACAAGGCTTCCGCTTGGAGTCTGCTTGTGATCGGCGGCGCGGGCATTATCCTGATCGCATTGTGCCTTCTTGGAATCTTGCCGATTCCGAGCATGTTTAAGGGCTCCTATCTGTTCTTTGGCGTCATGGGTGCGCTTTGCGTGCTGTTCGTGGTCATGGGCTTTGTTTCTTTCAAACATGCTAAGGGATTTGCGAAGGACGTTGAGGCAGAGAATGGCATAAGAGCCTCCCTTGAGGAGTGGTGTAAGGAGAATCTCAAAGGCGAGGACATTGACCGGTATATCAAGATGAGAGATCCAAGTCTCGAGGGGGAGTCGCTGTTCTTCCCGAGAAATGAACTCATTAAGGCCAGGATCAATCATCAATTCATGAATCTGGATCAGGCTTTTTTGGATACCTTTGTTGATGAAGTGGTTTACGAGATGGTTTTTCCTGAGGACAAGTAAGATCAACGGATAATATGAAGATTACCATTCTGTGCGTTGGAAAGATCAAAGAAAAATTTTATAGGGATGCCATAGCGGAATTTGAAAAAAGGCTAAGTCGTTATTGTAAGTTTGAGATTCTGGAGGTTCCGGATGAACAAACGCCAGACGGCGCTTCAGCAGCGCTGCAGACCCAGATCAAGGATAAGGAAGGATCCAGGCTGCTGGCGAAGCTAAAGGATGATGCCTTTGTCTGTACGCTGGAGATCCGCGGGAAGAAAATGAACTCAGAGGAATTTTCTTCCTTTATGGAGCGAGCCGCCGTTCAGGGGAAGAGCCAAATCTTCTTTGTGATCGGCGGCTCTCTTGGTTTATCTGATGCAGTCGTGAAACGATCGGATCAGGCAGTCAGTTTCTCTGACATGACGTTCCCGCATCAATTGATGCGCGTGATCCTCTGCGAGCAAATTTACAGAGGATTCCGCATATTAAACAAGGAGCCGTATCACAAATGAGTGGAAAGAAAGATACCGGACTGAAAAAGAAAAAAGAACTGGCAAAGAAGGTTATTGAGCTGCTTAAGGAAGAGTATCCTAATTCGGACTGCACGCTGGAATATGACAGAGATCAGGCGTGGAAGCTTTTGGTCAGCGTGCGCCTTGCGGCACAATGTACGGACGCCCGCGTGAACGTGGTTGTGGAAGAGCTATACAAGCATTTTCCGGACGTTAACGCATTGGCGGAGGCTCCCGTGGAAGAAATTGAAAAACTGGTGCATCCCTGCGGATTAGGAAACAGTAAGGCGAGAGACATTAGCGCCTGCATGAAAATGCTGAGGGATGTCTATAAGGGAAAAGTGCCTGATACCATGGAAGAGCTTCTAAAGCTTCCAGGCGTTGGTAGAAAGAGTGCCAATCTTGTCATGGGTGACGTTTACGGGAAACCTGCCATTGTGACGGACACGCACTGCATCAGACTCTCTAACAGAATAGGGCTCGTTGACGGGATCAAGGAGCCAGGAAAGGTTGAGAAGGAGCTTTGGAAGATCATTCCTCCGGAAGAAGGAAATGAGTTGTGCCACAGGCTTGTGGATCACGGACGGGCCGTCTGTACGGCCAGAACCAAGCCTTATTGTGATAAATGTTGCCTAAAGGACATATGTGCAAAGGTGGGAGTATAGGAGGGGATACGCATGAGAATGTATGACCTGATCATGAAAAAAAGGAATGGTGGAGAGCTTACCAAGGAGGAGATCCGTTTTTTCATTGAAAAATACGTGACTGGAGAAATTCCGGATTATCAAGTTTCCGCGTTGATGATGGCTATCTATTTCCAAAAGATGACGGAAAAAGAGACTTATGAGCTTACCATGGCCATGGCGGAAAGCGGTGACGTTCTGGATCTGTCTGACATTAAAGGAATCAAGGTTGACAAGCATTCCACGGGCGGCGTGGGAGACAAGACCTCTCTTGCACTCACGCCGATGGTTGCCGCATGCGGGCTAACCGTTGCCAAGATGAGCGGAAGAGGCTTGGGACATACGGGTGGCACCATAGATAAGCTGGAAAGCTTTCCGGGCTTTACGACGGCGCTTACGACGGAACAGTTTCACGATAATGTAAATAAGATCGGCATTGCCATCATGGGACAGACGGCTGATCTTGCGCCTGCGGACAAAAAGCTCTATGCACTGCGCGACGTTACTGCCACCGTTGACAATCTTTCGCTGATCGCCAGCTCCATTATGAGTAAAAAGCTGGCATCCGGCGCTGATGCCATCGTGCTTGACGTGAAGACGGGAAGCGGAGCCTTCATGAAAAAGGAGGAAGACGCTTTTGCACTTGCGGAAGAAATGGTGAAGATCGGAAGAAGCGCAGGACGAAGAATGAGCGCACTGGTGACTGACATGGATCAGCCGCTGGGAAGAGCCGTTGGAAATGCCCTGGAAGTGATCGAAGCGATCAATACCCTTCAGGGGAAAGGTCCGGAGGATTTCACCGAATTGGTTTATTCCCTGGGAAGTGAGATGCTTTTGGCTGGCGGAAAGGCTCAGTCCGCAGAGGAAGCAAGGCAGATGCTGGAAACCGTTGTTCAGAACGGCAAGGCATTGGAAAAATTGGAAGAGTTTGTAACAGCCCAGGGCGGCGACGCAAGAGCCGTAAGGGATACTTCCCTGCTTCCGCAGGCGATGGCGAGTTTCGAGATCCCTGCACCCAAAGAAGGTTACGTTTCCGGCATCGTTTGTGACGAAATTGGAATTTGTTGCCTGATGCTTGGCGGCGGAAGGGAGACGAAGGAGAGCGAGATTGACCTGTCCGTTGGCTTTGTGATCCACAAAAAGGTTGGGGATTACGTCAGTCTCGGAGAAAGTCTTGCCACCATGTATTACAACGATGAAGAAAAGGCTAAGGCGGCACTGGAAAGATTCCAAAAAGCGTATGCCTTTTCAAGTGAGAAGCCATTGCCAAGCAAGCTGATCAAAGGAAAATTGTAAAAAGAGCATGATTTTGTTGCCTGACGCATAAGATTTTGCATGAGAAAGAACAGGCATTCACAGATTAAAAAGCAAACATCGTCCTTCTTGACGGATCATTTGAGAATCCCGCCCGACGTAAGTTTCGGGGAATCGAGAATTACGATCGCGGGGGACGGATGGATTTGGGTAGAGCATTATAAAGGGATTTTGGAATATACGGGAAGTTCGCTGGTCCTGCAGGGAAAATCAGGCAGGATTCACGTGGAGGGAACCGGGCTGTCGATGGATTATTACACCAGTGATGATCTGGTTGTCAGGGGAAAGATACGGGCAGTACGATATGACGCCGGAAAGGATGCATGAATTCAGTGGTTGGCGTATCACAATTCCTCTTGGGGTATCTTAGGATCAGCATAAAAGGCGGTTCGGCAGAACGGTTCTTGAACATATGCGCGGGCAGGGGCATTCGCCTCTGGAATTTGGAACGGACAGAGGGAAATCTTTGTTTAAATCTTTCCCTTTCCGCTTTTTACCGTTTGCATCCGATCATCAGAAAAACAAAAGTAAAGGTAGTCATTCTGGAAAAGAACGGACTGCCTTTTTTGTTGAACCGTTTTCAGAAAAGATGGGTATTTTTCCTGGGCGCCCTGCTTGCGGTCTCAGCGTGGCTGATCTCAACAAGATTCCTGTGGAGCATGGAATTCTCAGGAAACATGAAAATAACTTCAGATCAACTAGAACGTTTCTTGGAGAAACGCGGCGTATGCCTAATGGTTCCACTCGGGAGCATCCGGGTAACGGAACTGGAACTGGCACTTTATGATGAATTTGAGGACGTTACCTGGAATAGCATTCGGATTCAAGGAACGGCACTGATCGTTGACTTAAAAGAGAGAGACGTACCGCAAAACCAGACGGAAATACAATCGCATTTAGGCATGAATCTGATCAGTTCCGATGACGGCGTGATCACTGAAATGATCGTCAGGAAAGGCGTTCCAAAGGTAAAGCTGGGTGATGAGATTAAAAAAGATCAGGTCCTGGTGGAAGGGAGAGTCCCTGTCATGAATGAAGATGGAACCGTCAGGGAATGGATCTTGACGGAGCCTGACGCGGACGTATGGGTGGAACGCAAATTGCAATATGAAGGCTGCGAATCCTTATATTATCTTGAAACAGTGCCGGGAAGAAGAAAAGAGGACGAATATCGCTTTTTCTTTTATGGAAATGAGTATTTTACAGGTGAGAAGAATGTTTTTTACCGGGAATCCGTTTTGGAAACTGAAGTGACGCCGAAATTGATTCAAATGCTTGGAATGCCAATTCGAATTAGGAAAATTACGCACGGGGAGGTAAAAGTAACGCTTAGGAAACGCAATGAAGATGAGGCAAAAGAACAATCTTTGACAAAATTATTAAAATTTCTTACAACTTTAGAAGAAAAAGGGGTACAAATTATTGAAAAAGATGTTAAAATAAGTATCGAGGGAGATTTTAGCCTCACGTACGGTGAAATAATGATTCGGGAAAAAGAAGATCTTTTTCAAAAGACGGAGGATGAACTTGACGGAACGCAGCGAGGACTTGAATAATGGTGAAGAGATGATTTCCCTGCAGATGGAAATCCCTTCTGAACAAATGCAAATGGTATTTGGCGCATCAGACAAATACGTGAAAAAATTGGAACAGAACTTTGACGTTACCATCGTTGACCGCAATGGAAAAGTAGTGGTCAGGGGAGCAGCAGATAACGCAAAGAAGGCAAAAGCCGTGTTGGAACAGCTGTGTCATTCGATCCAGCGCGGAAACGAGATAGAGGAGCAAAACGTGGATTACGCGATAGAACTGGGAAAAGAAGAAAAAGAAGACGCACTGGAAGAGATTGACGGTGATCTCATCTGTCATACGGTATCCGGAAAACCCATAAAGCCGAAGACGATGGGCCAGAAGGCTTACGTGGATGCCATCCGCCAGAAAATGATCACCTTTGGCATCGGTCCGGCCGGAACCGGCAAGACTTATCTTGCCATGGCCATGGCAATTACCGCGTTCAAAAAAGAAGAGGTAAACAGAATCATCTTGACAAGACCTGCGATCGAAGCAGGAGAAAAACTGGGATTCCTGCCAGGTGACATGCAGAGTAAGGTTGACCCGTATTTAAGACCCTTATATGATGCGCTGTATCAGATCATGGGTGCGGAAAGCTTTGCCAAAAACATGGAAAAGGGATTGATCGAAGTGGCGCCTCTTGCCTACATGAGAGGCCGTACGCTGGATAATGCCTACATTATTCTGGATGAGGCACAGAACACGACCCCGGCACAGATGAAGATGTTTTTGACCAGAATTGGTTTTGGCTCAAAGGTTGTCATTACGGGTGATTCCTCTCAGAAAGACTTGGCACAGGGGACGAAATCAGGTCTGGACGTTGCAGAACACGTTCTCGGAAAGATTGATGACATCGCCTTTTGTAAACTGACCAGCAGGGACGTGGTCCGTCATCCATTGGTTCAGAAGATCGTAAAGGCATATGAGAGTTACGAAGAGAAGGAAAACGCCAGAGCGTTAAGAATCAGGGAACGTGAGCGCTTAAAGAATGGCGGAAGACGCGGTGAGGGCAGGCTTCGCGAGCGTAAGCAGTAAAGCCAATTCGACGTAAGGAGGCACAAGAGATGACGCTGTACGCAGAAAATGAGACGGACGTTACCTTTCCCTTTCCCGTGGAGGAAACGGCAACCCTGGTGATTGAGGCGGTTTTGAAGTCTGAGGGATGTCCCTTTGACGCAACGGTCAATCTACTGATCACCGACAATGAAGGCATTCGCGAGTATAACAGACAATACCGCGAAATCGATAAGGAAACGGACGTGCTTTCCTTTCCCAATCTGGATTTTGACGCGCCTGGTGACTTTGGCAAGGTGACGGAAAATAAGGCAGATTATTTTGATCCTGACTCGGGAGAATTGATCCTCGGCGACGTGATCGTCTCCGCGGACAAGGTGATAGAGCAGGCAGAGAATTACGGACATGATCAAAAACGGGAATTTGCGTTTCTCGTTGCACACAGCATGCTTCATCTGTGCGGTTATGACCATATGGCAGATGATGAGAGGGTCGTGATGGAAGAAAAGCAGGAGGCAGTCCTGCAAGGCCTTGGTATCACTAGATGAAACGTGAGGGTACAAGATGAAACAATTAGAGGTCAAGAGAAGACAGATCGAATATTTGGCCATGGCACTGAACGTGGTGCTGTTCTTGGCGATTGAACGTAAACTGGGATTGGAAGGCAGCGGATTTTTTCTTGTTCCGATCATGATCTTTTCCATGTTTTGGACCTTTGTGGGAGAAAACCTTCCTGACGTGCTTGGCAAGCTGATCCGCGTCCGCAGGGCAAAGGGACAGTATCGCAGCGTTCGCAAGATCAGGCTGTTTTCCTTTCTATGCCAGGCATTTACCGGAATGATTGGCACGGTACTTATGCTGACCATAGGTACTGCACTCGCAAATAAAGTTTATGATTGTCCCTATGCCAGTTTGATGGTATGGATTCTTTCGCCGCTATTATTTTTACGCGGCATGAGCCAACTGCTTTTGGGATATTGCCAGGGCGAAGGTTTTGAATTACCGGCGGTGGTCAGCTGTTTACTAAGACCGGTAGTGATCTATGCGTTTGGTACTGTTCTTGGAAGCAGAACGGGTGAATACGGTGCGAAGGTGAGCGCGCTGTTAAAGGCGGAAAAGTATTCGTCAATGTACGTCGGAGCAGGCTGGTGTCTTGCCATCGTTATGGCTGAGCTCTTAGTGCTCTTAGTGTTATTTTTATCGTTCCTTGGCACAAGGAGGATGAAGCGGGAGAGCGAGGCGGAAAGCATGAGGGCTTCCGTGAGCTTTCAGGGATATGCGGCCGCATCTTTCCGCAACGTGATCTTCCGGGCGCTTGTATGCTTTACGGAGCTATTTCCAGTGGCGATCGGCATGATGATCTATTATCACAAGACGCAGGATGCCGCGCCGCTCTCCTATGGCACTTATTTTGTCGGATATTTTGCAGCTTGTCTGCTGTTTTATCGCTTGCTGAATGCCGTTGCCGTTCCTTTTTGGGGAAAGGTTTCCAGCTTTTACAAAAGAGATGAAGTTAGACTTGGGCGTGTTTGCTTTCAGGGAGGAATCCATTTGCTGCTTGGTCTGGGTGGCATCCTTGCTGCCTGTTTCGCCGCAATGCCTGCTCAAATTGGAGCATTGGCCGGATTCACCTCACCGAACGTCGTAAAGATTGCATTGCAGGGCGGAGCCTGGATCCTGTTTGCTTCCCTAGGTTTTTACTTTGCCAGAATGCTGATGCGCTTTGGAAAGAATATTCTGGTTGTTGTAATCGGGATCCTTAGCAACATATTGTTTGTCATGGTATACATGATCCTGTGGTCCGATGAGAAAATGGCATTACTTTCCCTAATGTACGCATGCCTGATCTCATCAGCCGTCTATGCCGTCCTTCTGGGAGCCATCATGGTTCAGCTGATGGGCGGAAGGTTCCAATGGGTAAAGGTTGTGTTATTGCCCGCGGGACTTGCCGTTGCAATAGGAATCATACAGGCGCTTTGCGTGAAATTCTTAGGTGAGCACTTGGAAGGGCCGTATGTTGTTCTCTTTATAGGCGGCATAGGCTTCTTTGCATATTGGTGTGCATTGCTTCTCCTTAGGAATTTTAGTGAGGAAGAGCTTAGCGTTATCCCGTTTGGAAACATTCTTTTGTCTCTGGGAAAAATGATGAGCGTTTTCTAGCATAAAATCTGAAAAATAAGCTGATACTCTAAAAAAGAGCGTTACGGAGGTTACGTAATGAAGGCGATAAAGAGTATCGGTTTATTTTTTATCACGGCAATGTTTTTTATGCTGATTGGTTATCTGTTTGGGATTCGGACAAGGTTGCCGGAAGGGCGTGATCATGGATTTTCCATTACGGACAGCCTGACGTTGGATCAGGAGACCATAATGCCGGATCAACCTTCCATAGCGTTGGAAACGGAGGAACCGTTTGTCAGCTTTTTGGACGTTTCCTCGGAGTCTCCATTTCTTCGAAGTGATACGGAATTTATTCTCGAGGAAGTGGACGTTAGAAAAGGAACGGTTACGGAATTGGTGGAACGCCTGCCGGACAGATACGTTGGCATGGACAGGGAAAGTTTCCTGGAAGCCATGGAAGAGTATGCGTTTGCACCTCCCCTGTCTGAGCGAAAGAAAGGGTTTATTGGATTAGAGGTGCTCAGTTTTTCGAGAGACCGGGTCGTGGTGCAAAAGAATTACAGGAGAGCTAGCCCGGATGATGGTTTTTATCTGGCGCTGGTCGATTATCGGGTTGTTGTATTATTTGATGACAAGAAAACAATATACATGACCACGGACGTGTCGCTCCACATGCTTCCTGCGCAGCTGCAGGAGGATCTGGCGGACATGATCTACGTGGAAAATGAAAAGGAATTATACGATTTTTTGGAAGCCTATACTAGTTAAGGCCATAAGGGACGGATAGATAAAATGAAACAAAAGAGCGTGTGTGTGATCGGCGGCGGCGCTGCCGGCATGATGGCTGCCATTACGGCGGCAAGGGAAGGGGCTAAGGTAACGATCCTGGAGGCAGGAGACCGCCTTGGAAAGAAAATATTGGTCACTGGAAACGGAAGATGCAACCTTGGCAATCTCATGCTGGACATGGGATGCTATCATGGTTCCTGCCGCTTTTTACGTGAGGCTCTTGCAAGCTTTGGAACCAGGGAAACCATTTCCTTTTTTGAGGGTTTGGGATTGATGATCAAGGACAAAAATGGATATTTATATCCGTTTTGTGAGCAGGCAAGTGCCGTCCTTGACGTTTTAAGACATGAGATCAAGGAACTTGGGATTCAGGTGGAATATGATTTTAAGGTTTCTGGCGTAACGCCAAAGGAAAAGCAGGGCTTTAGGGTAAAAAGCGAACATGGATCGATGGAGTTTGACCATGTTATAATTACCTGCGGCGGAAAGGCTTCCCCCAAAACGGGTTCTGACGGTAGCGGATACGAGATCGCACGGAAATTGGGACATCGCGTAACGGAAGTTCTTCCGGCACTGACTTACTTAAAATGCAAGGAAAGTTTTTTTAAGTCCATCGCCGGCGTCCGGACGGATGCGGTTATCACGCTCTACAAAAAGGGCGGTGAAAAGCTTTGCGAAGAACGCGGAGAACTGCAACTGACGGAGCAGGGGATTTCAGGAATTCCCACGTTCCAGCTAAGTTCCTTTGCCACAAGAAGTCTCCTCCGAATAAAAGAAATTCCTGCGTCCATAGATTTCCTACCGGACGTTCAGGAGGCGGAAATTAAGGAATTGGCCCAAAAAAGATTATTTCTTTGCGGAGAGAGATCCATAGAAGAGTTCTTCACAGGCATTTTGAATAAAAAGGTGATGGCAGTTCTTCTAAAAACGGCGGGATTAAAGCCGGCAGATTCATCAAAGACGCTTACGGAAAAAAGAATTGCTGAGGTTATTTGGTTGGCAAAGTCTTTTCGCGTAACGGTAGTTGGGACGGGAGACTTTCAGAATTGCCAGGTTTGTTCCGGCGGCGTCGATTGTGGCCAGATAACGCAGACCATGGAATCAAAGCTTGTGCGCGGAATCTATTTCGCCGGGGAGATTCTTGACGTGGACGGAAGATGCGGCGGATACAACCTGCAGTGGGCCTGGACCAGCGGTCATATTGCAGGAATTAGTGCGGCAGGAAGGCGGGAAGAACAGTGATCTTAATTCAGCAATTAAAACTGCGCGTGCCGCATGAAGAAAAAGAAATCAAGTCAAAGGCAGCAAAGGCATTACTTCTTCGCGAGGAAGAAATCCTTGGCATGGAGATTTTGAGATGCTCCCTGGATGCCAGGAAAAAGCCGGAGATTTTTGCCATCTATGCCGTTGAAGTAAAGGTTTCTAACGAGAAGAGGACTCTTGAGCGGGCGCTAAAGAACAAAAGGGCAAAGGAACAGTTTTCCCTGAGTACTCGCGTAAGATATCAGTTTCCTGAGAAAATCGAGAATTCGGGTATAGACGTTAACGAACAATCCAGGCCCGTGATCGTTGGCGCAGGACCGGCTGGCTTGTTCTGTGCATATTACTTATCTTTGGCAGGACTTTGTCCGCTTCTTTTTGAACGCGGGAAATGCGTTGAAAAAAGGCAGGAGGACGTGGAATGCTTTTGGAAAACGGGAAAGCTGGATCCCACTTCCAACGTTCAGTTTGGAGAGGGGGGAGCCGGTACCTTTTCGGATGGCAAATTAAATACTTTGGTGAAGGATAAGGATGGACGAAACCGTGCCGTGTTGGAGACTTTTGTGAAGTTTGGCGCGAAGGAAAGCATTTTGTATGATGCAAAACCGCATCTTGGCACGGACGAGCTTTCAAAAATCGTTTGTAACCTTCGTAACGAGATCCTTCGCCTGGGCGGAGAGATCCGTTTTGAAAGTCAGGTAACGGATTTTGTGATCCGTTCCGGGAAACTGGAAGGCATTGTTATAAATGGTACGGAAAAGATTGCATGTGATGCTTTGGTGCTTGCAATCGGGCACAGTGCCAGGGATACCTTCTTTACGTTGTTGGAGAGAGGAATCCCCATGGAGGCGAAGCCTTTTGCCGTAGGCTTTCGCGTGGAACATCCGCAGAAAATGATCAATGAAAGTCAATATGGCATGCCGGATCCCGGAGCGTTGGGTGCGGCATCTTACAAAATGACTGCAAAGGCGTCTAATGGAAGGGGCGTTTATTCGTTTTGCATGTGTCCGGGCGGTTACGTAGTGAATGCTTCCTCTGAGGAAGGAAGACTGGCCGTAAATGGCATGAGCTACAGCGGGCGGAACGGTAAAAACGCGAACAGTGCGGTGATCGTCTCCGTTACGCCGGAAGATTATCCGGGAGAAGGACCGATGTCTGGCATAAGATTCCAAAGAGAACTTGAGGAGAAGGCGTATAAGCTTGGCAATGGGAAGATTCCCGTTCAAAGATATGGAGAATATCGCAAGGGCGTTTCGGGAGAAGATGCCGGAGCGATGACGCAGGAAGAAGACAACGTTGAAGTAAAAGATAGGGATGCAATACTGCCGCAGTGCAAGGGAGCCTTTTCATGGGCAGACCTTCGTGAGTTGTTGCCAAAGGAATGCAGAAAGGCATTTATTGAAGGCATGGGACAGTTTGGCAGGCAGATCAAAGGCTTTGACCGTGAGGATTGCATTTTGTCGGGCGTTGAGAGCAGAACTTCATCTCCCGTTAGGATCCTAAGGGATGAAAACTATTCCTCGACAATCCGGGGAATTTATCCATGCGGTGAGGGTGCCGGATACGCAGGAGGAATCACTTCCGCAGCTATGGATGGCCTGCGGGTCGGCGAAGAAATATGGAAACGATTGACGAATTCGTGAAAAAGAAGTAAAATAGATAGGTATATCAAACGAAGCATGGAGCAAGACGGTGAGTAACTTAAGAGATTTGATGAAAGATAAAAAGAGAATCGTCATAAAGATCGGTTCTTCTTCCCTTCAGCACAAGGAAACGGGAGACATGGATTACATAAGGCTTGAGAAGCTGGTTCGCGAGTTAAGCGACATTCGTAATCAAGGGAAGGACGTGATCCTTGTGACAAGCGGTGCCATCGCCGCCGGGAAAAAGGCCGTTGGCATCACGGAGATCAAGAGTGACGTACAGGCGGAAGCCATGGCTGTAAAGCAGGCATGCTCCGCAATCGGCCAGGCAAGGCTGATGATGACGTATTCCAGACTCTTTGCGGAATACAATCAGGTTGCCGCACAGATCCTAATGACCAAAAATACAATTGTAGATAACCTAAACAGGTATAATGCTCATAACACTTTTTCGCAGCTGTTAAAGATGGGAGTCATTCCGGTAGTAAACGAGAATGATACCGTTGCAACCTATGAAATTGAGATCGGCGACAATGACACGCTTTCTGCAATTGTTGCGGCTCTTGTGGAAGCTGATCTGTTGATCCTGCTTTCCGACATAGATGGCCTTTACACGGATGATCCCCATAAAAATCCTGACGCGAAGTTCATCGACGTCGTGGAAACGCTGACGCCGGAACTGATGGAAATGGGAAAGGCATCAACGGGAAGCGGCGTAGGCACGGGGGGCATGAGCACCAAGCTGATCGCAGCAAAGATCGCAACTTCTTCCGGAGCAGACATGATCATTGCAAACAGCGAAGACATTGGCGTACTGCACCGCATCATGAACGGAAAATCCGTAGGCACCCTGTTTGTTGCCAATCCGGATGAAAGCTTTGATCTTCCCGGATTTGTGGAGAATCTTCACAAAAATTAGAAATGGGAGAATGTATTACCATGAACATGGATGAAAAGATCCGCCGCATTAATGAATTGTATCATAAATCTCAAGCGGAAGGCCTTACGGCAGAAGAAAAAGAAGAACAGGCAAAGCTACGAAGGGAGTACGTGGAAAGCATCCGCGGAAATTTGAGAAGCCAGTTGGACAGCATGACCATTCAATATGAGGACGGGAGTAGAGAAAAGGTTAGCGATCGTCGCAGAAGGGTGGAAGGAGAAAAGCGCCTGGAAGAAGAGGAACAAAAGCAAAAAAAAAACTGAGGAAGGAACTGTTGGCAATCCGGGATGCACTGTCGCCTGAAGCGAGGAAGCGTGCAGAAGTTCTGATCACGGAACGGATCCTGGGGCATCAGTGGTATTATCTGTCAGAAACAATACTTGCATTTGTAAGCTATGGAAGCGAAATTTCTACTTGGGAGATTCTTAGGGAAACGCTTGCAAAAGGAAAAGAATTATACGTGCCAAAGATTGTAAAGGTTTCCCGTGGAGAAACAGTAAAGGAAGAAATGGAATTCTACAGGATCCGGTCCCTGGAGGAATTAAAGGAAGGCTATCGGGGCATTCCTGAGCCGGAGGTCACCACGGAAGTTTACGCGTATGATGCAGAAAAGGCTGAAAAGACGCTTTTATTAATGCCGGGCGTGGGCTTTGATCCCTATCGGAACAGGATGGGGTATGGAAAGGGGTTTTATGACAGATTCCTTTCTGACAAAGAAAAGCTTTGGACGCGCAGCATTGCCATTGGACATAGTTGTCAGATGACGGAGAAAATCCCGTCAAATGAATGGGACGTAAGACCGTATCAGGTGATTTTGACGTAACAAATAAATGGATTGTTTTTAAAAAAAAGGAGAGGGGAACGATGATGAAAAAGAAACTGGTTGCAATGCTGTTGACGGCAGTGATGGTAGCATCATTGTCTGCATGTGACGAAAAGGGAGAGAAGGACGGCTCTTCGGAGGAGGTCGTTGTTACGGAGACGCCTGCACCGACGCCTTGGGGCACGCTTACGCCTCCGGATCCTACGGAAAGACCAGTGGCGGAAATCACGCCTGAACCCACGCCGGAACCTACGGAAGCACCGACTCCCGAACCTACGCCGGAACCTACGGAAGCACCGACTCCGAAACCCACCGTGGAACCTACGCCGGTACCTACTGTGGAGCCGACTGTGGCACCTACGCCGAAGCCGACTGCAAAACCGACGGCAGAGCCAGTCGTCGTTGTTGCACCTACGGCAGCTCCGACCACGTCTCCTTCCGGAAATCTAAATGGCGGAAGCAGTACGACGTTGATGCCGGATGGTTCGGACGACGGTATGGAATTAATATCATTTGATTGATCCGAGGAATAGTAAATGAGCGACATGCGTGGCATAGATACCCCCGTGCGTCAAAGGCGCCGCAGGGTGTTCCGGGAGGTCGCAAATCTCGCATGGCATTCTCAAAATTTGAAGGATGACATGGAGGCGCTTCCCTATAAAATCGTTGATTATGAAGAACCAAAGTATTGGGAGAGCGTTTATCGCGATCGCGCGATCATCCGGGAAAGAATACGCCTTGCCATGGGCATGAGCCTTAGACCTGAAAACCGAGAACATCCCGGGCATCTTACGGAGGGGTTAGAAGAGAGCAACATCGACGAAAAGTATTATGAACCGCCGCTGATGCAAGTGATCCCCTCCGCTTGCAATGCATGCCCGGAGAACAAATATGAAGTGACGAGTTCCTGCATGGGCTGCGTTGCACATCCCTGTCAGGAGGTTTGCCCGAAGGATGCCATTACGTTTGTGAATGGAAAATCGGTGATCGACCAGGAGAAATGTATCAAGTGCGGCAAATGTAAGGCGGTTTGCCCCTATGATGCCATTTGTCACAAGGAACGTCCTTGCAAGGCAGCTTGCGGCGTAAATGCCATCGGCTCTGACAGCTATGGTCGTGCCGCAATCGATAATGACGTATGCGTTTCCTGCGGCATGTGCATGGTGAGTTGTCCGTTTGGTGCAATTGCCGACAAATCCCAGATTTTCCAGTTGATCCGTGCCATGCAAAGCGGCAGGGAGATCGTTGCCCAGGTGGCGCCGGCATTTGTTGGACAATTCGGACCGAAAGTGACGCCTGACGTTTTCAAGACGGCGCTAAAGGAACTGGGATTTGCTGAAGTTTATGAGACGGCGATTGGTGCAGACATGGGATGCATGGCCGAAGCAGAGCATTACGTAAATGAAGTGGCAACCGGCAATCAGGAATTTGCCTTGACCAGCTGTTGCCCTTCTTGGTCCGTTATGGCAAAGCACTTTTTCCCTGAAACGATCGACAAGATCAGCAATGAACTTACTCCCATGGTGGCAACGGCGAGAGTCATTAAGAAAGAGCGCCCGAATGCTTCCGTGGTCTTTATTGGACCTTGCGCTTCCAAAAAGCTGGAAGCCAGCAGAAGGACCGTGCGTTCCGACGTGGACTTTGTCATTACGTTCGAGGAATTGACGGGAATGTTCGAAGCCAAAGGCATTTTGATAAACGAGATCAAGGCCATGGACGAGATGTGTGATGCGACGGCGGCCGGAAGAGGCTACGGAGTGGCAGGCGGCGTTGCGGATGCCATAGAAAAGTGCGTCAGGGAATATTATCCCGGCACGGAAGTGAAGGTCGAACACGCGGAAGGCCTTGCAGACTGCCGAAAGGTGCTTGCTCTTGCAAAAGCTGGCCGGATGAAAGGTTGTCTGATTGAAGGCATGGCGTGCCCCGGCGGTTGCATTGCCGGTGCAGGTACAAACATTGCAATCCCCCAGGCGGCGAAGGAAGTGGCGAAGTTCAAGCAAACTGCGTCAAGAACGGTTCCGGAAGAAGGCGTCGGACAAAGTACCGTATTATAAGATAAAATGTGAAATCCTTATTAACAAAGGATTTTATGATAGAAAAGAGGAGTGACTGAAATGAAGATTAGGACAAGATATGCGCCAAGCCCTACGGGAAAGATGCACGTGGGCAATTTAAGAACGGCGCTGTATGAGTTCTTGACCGCAAAGCATGCGGGCGGCGATTTTATGCTGAGAATCGAGGATACCGATCAGGAGAGATTTGTAGACGGTGCCATCGAGATCATTAACCGCACGCTGGAGAAAACGGGTCTGGTACATGACGAGGGCCCTGATAAGGACGGAGGCTATGGCCCTTACGTGCAGAGTGAGCGCGTAAAGACCGGCATTTATATGAAATACGCCAAAGAGCTTGTGGCGAAAGGCGAGGCATACTACTGTTTCTGTGACAAGGAGCGCCTTGCATCCCTGAAGACTGAGGTTGTTGAGGGAAAGGAAATCTGTATGTACGACAAGCATTGCCTGGGACTTTCGAAGGAGGAGGTTGAGGCAAATCTTGCGGCCGGCAAGCCCTTTGTCATTCGCCAGAACATTCCGAATGAGGGCACGACGACTTTTGTGGACGAGCTATATGGGGAGATCACCGTTGATAATGCCGAGCTGGATGACATGATCCTGATCAAATCGGACGGGTTCCCGACTTATAACTTTGCAAACGTGGTGGACGATCATACCATGAACATCACGCACGTGGTGAGAGGAAACGAGTATATTTCCTCGTCTCCGAAGTATCAGAGACTTTATGATGCTTTTGGCTGGGAGAGTCCCGTTTACATTCACCTTCCGCTGATCACGGATGAGAACCATAAGAAGCTCTCCAAGAGATCCGGACATTCTTCCTTTGAGGATCTGATCGATCAGGGATTTGTTTCCGAGGCAATTGTCAATTACATTGCACTGCTTGGATGGAGCCCTGAGGACAACCGCGAGATCTTCTCCCTGGAGGAGCTGATCAAGGAGTTTGATTATCACAGGATCAGCAAGAGTCCGGCAGTATTCGACATTGTAAAACTTCGTTGGATGAATGGTGAGTATATCAAAGCCATGGACTTTGATAAATTCTATGAGATGGCAGAGCCTTATCTCAAGCAGGCTTTGACTAAGGACTTTGATCTTAAGAAGATTGCCAACATGGTAAAGACAAGGATCGAGGTATTCCCTGACATTCCTGCACTTGTAGATTTCTTTGAGGAGCTGCCGGAGTATGATCCTGAGATGTATACGCATAAGAAGATGAAGACGAATTCGGAGACTTCTCTTCAAGTGTTAAAGGATATGCTTCCCATTCTGGAGGCGCAGGAGGACTACAGTAATGACGGGCTGTATGCCACCTTGTGTAAGTACGTTGAGGAGAAGGGCGTAAAGAACGGTTACGTTATGTGGCCCATTCGTACGGCCGTGTCCGGTAAGCAGATGACGCCGGCAGGTGCTACGGAAATCATGGAGATCATTGGGAAGGACGAGACCTTAAAGAGAATCAGAAAGGGCATTGAACTCCTTGAGAATGCCTAAAGAGACCATGAATATCGCTAGTAAGCTGGGCATTACGGATGCCAATCCGGCCCAGCTTGAAGCGATCACTTACGTAGGGAAGGATCCCGTGCTGGTTCTGGCGGGACCTGGATCCGGAAAAACCTACGTCATCACCCAAAGAATCCGGTACCTCACGGAAATCCAAGGCATATCTCCTGAAAAGATTTTGGTTTTAACCTTTACGCGTGAGGCTGCCGCCTCCATGAAAGAACGATATCTAAACTTCTCAAACGTGAAACAATCAAATGTTTCACAAACCGTGAAACAATCTGGCGTTTCACAAACTTCACAAACCGTCAATTTTGGAACTTTTCATTCCATCTTTTATCAAGTCTTAAAACAATCCACAAATTTTCAAGAAAGACAAATGCTTACGGAAGTTGAGAAGCGAAAGCTTTTACTGCCAGTCATTAGGAAATTATTGCCAAATTGCTCCGACGTTTGGTTAAATAACTATGCCTTACAGGCTGTCAGTTCGATCAGTTTTTATAAAAATTCCGGGAAAAGAAAAGAGGCAACAATGCGATTGCCTTTGGAATTACAGGAAAACTTTGAAGGTATTTTTTCAGGATATGAACGGGAGCGAACAAAGATTGGAAAATATGATTATGATGATCTTCTTACGGATACCAAGAGGCTCTTGCATGAAGGCGTGGAGATCAGGCATTATTGGCAAAACCGCTTTGAATATGTTCTGATCGATGAGTTTCAGGACGTAAATCCTGCGCAATATGAGGTGATAAAGCTATTGGCACCGCCTCCGAAAGCGGTTTTCGCCGTAGGGGATGATGACCAGTCCATCTATGGATTCCGGGGAGCTGATCCAGATTGCATGAAAAAATTTGAAAAGGAATACAATGCAAGGCAGATCACCCTAGGCGTCAACTACCGAAGCAGACCCGAAATCGTAAAAGCATCCGTAAAAATGATCAGCGAGAACAAAAATCGTTTTGTAAAGAAACTGATCTCCAGCCAGGAGTTGGAAACGGAAAAAAGCAAGGGCAAAACGACCAATAGGAAAGCAATTGACGTACGCGGGTATCGGTCAAGGGAGGAAGAATTACAAGGAATCAGGGAGGCCTGTATTGAGTTTTTGAAGAATCATGACGAAGAGGACCTAGTCATTGAAACCATGCAGGAAAAGTTAGCCATCCTTTTCCGGACAAACAGGCTTATGGGACGGGCAGCCCTTCAACTGAGACAGGCAGGTATTCCGCATGAAATGAGGGAGAAGACGGATAATCCATATTTTCATGAGATTGCGCTTGACGTATTCGCATATTTAAAGCTGGCCGTTGGAGAAGGGACGGCGGAAGACCTGATCAGGATCATAAACAAGCCCTCCAGATACGTTTCCAGGGAAATGTTGAGCACTTGCAGAATGAGGAAAGGGACGCAAGGAGGCATGGCGTTACTGGAGGAGCTTAGCGAACAATTAGAGATTCAAAGGGGAGACGTGGCAGAAAAACTGAGAATCCTAAAAAAGCAGCTCCAGAATGCTGGAAAGTATTCCGCTTTTCCGCTTATGAATTATATGCGACGCGTGATCGGTTACGACTGGTGGCTGACGGAAGCCCGTGATGGTTATGGTGATCGATGGGCGGAAAACATGGAAATCCTGGAATGGCTCACGAAAGAGGCGATAAAGCATGCCGACGTAAGACAATGGCTAAGTGAGTGGGGGACAGATAACGCGGAAAAGGATCCATGCATTGAGAAAAAAAGCGGTAGGATCGTTTTGATGACGGTGCATGCGTCAAAGGGACTGGAATTCGATAAGGTACTCATACCACACTGTAACGAGAGGGTCTTTCCACATGGAAATCTGCAGGAAACCGCCGTGATGGAAGAGGAAAGAAGGCTATTTTACGTTGCCATGACACGGGCGAAGAAAGAATTGGAACTCACGTACGTATCTGGAACGAAAGACCGCCCGGAGATACCTTCCAGATTTTTGAGAAACGTTAACTAAAAATTTAGGTCACGGGGAAAACCCGTGACCTAAACCATAGTCAAGCAGTATTTCGAAATTATACGAGCTCGTCAAATTCGGAATTGTCGAGGAATTCGTCGAATGCGTCCGCAACCTTCTCGTACTCGTCATCATCGTCGATGTAGCCGAGTTCGGGCTCTTCGTTGGGATCGTCAGGATTCTCGGAATAACGGTAAAACCAAACCTCGCCATCCTCATTTTCACCGTTTTCGTTCAGAGGGAGAAGTACAATATAGTCTTTTCCCTCAACGTCGAGAATGGTGACGATGGAACAGGTGACGGTAGTGCCGTCCTCAAGATCCAGATCAACGGTCATTTCTTCATCAGCTTCATAGTTTTCCTTTGCCATGTGCGCTTCTCCTTACGTGAATTATGCTTGTGATTTTGACTGACATCCGCTATAATAATATAGTATTATGGACGCAAAGTCAGATTTTTAGTAAACTTTGTTTTAATATACTTTGTTTTACGGAAAAAGTCAATAACGTCTATGGATGGAAAGGCATGGTTTGTCTATGGGTAAAAGCTATCATTTTACCCACGTCTCCGATTCGGAGGATTGTGGCGTCATATTTTATGACAGAAAAACAGGCAGGGAAGTTCTTAGAATCCCATTTACGAAAGACGCACGCATTGGAAGAGTGAATCATTTAAGGCTGGACTTGGAGGATTCGCTTGGTAGAAACGCGCTGGGGGAGATGCTTTATCAGTTTTGGGATGGGGAAAGGCGCCTCGCGGACAGACGCGGGCGTGCTTTTTTTGCAGCGAAGAAATATGGTGAGGATAAGTCGCCGGAAGACCTATATACAATATTGAACCTTCCGGCTTTCGACTGGAAAGGTACCGAAAATCCAAGGGTTCCTTATAGTGACGGTCTGATTTATTGCCTTCACGCCAGGGGATTTACAAAGCATGCGTCCTCTGGAGTGAAATACCGCGGCACTTTCGCGGGAGTTACGGAAAAGATTCCGTATCTAAAGGAACTTGGAGTGACAACGGTTGAATTTCAGCCGATCTGTGAATTTATCGAAAAACCTTCTGCAAGCAGAAACGTTGCGGGAGGTAATGACTCGCTAAAGACGGAAGGGCCAAGGCTGAATTACTGGGGATACGTACAGGCTTTCTATTACGCGCCTAAAGAAGCTTATGCGGCTAAGGATCCCGTAACGGAATGCAAGGAAATGATCCGCAGCCTTCACGAGGCGGGAATGGAAGCCGTTTTTCAGTTTTACTTTCCCAAAGAATTTAATCCCATGGAGATTCCGGAAATCCTGCGTTTCTGGGTGGAGGAATATCACGTTGACGGATTTCACTTGATCGGAGAAGCTTTGCCTTCGGAATGGATCGCAAGAGATCCGGCGCTCTCCGATACGAAAATATGGTATTATCAGTTTGACTGCGAGCAAATCTACGGTAAACGCGGCATTCCATGCCGCAAAAACTTAGGACTCATCAGAGATGATTTTATGTATGAGGGACGCAGGTTCCTAAAAGGAGATGAAAATCTCGTCCCTGCCATTGCGTACCAGCTAAGGACGGTTCCGGCGACCATGGCAAAGATCAATTATCTCAGTACCTACTGGGGATTCACCATGATGGACATGGTTTCATATGATTTTAAGCATAATGAACCAAATGGCGAAGAAAACCATGACGGTACGGATTATAATTGCAGCTGGAACTGCGGTGAAGAAGGCGTGTCGCGGAAGAAAAAGATTCTTTCGCTTAGGATGACGCAGTTAAAGAATGCCTTTTGCCTATTGTTTTTTGCCCAGGGAACACCCAGGATCTTTATGGGAGATGAATTTGGAAATTCCCAAAAGGGAAACAATAACCCGTATTGTCAGGACAATGAAGTGACTTGGCTCAATTGGAAGCTGAAAGATAAAAACCAGGAATTGCTTGAGTTTTTTAAGACGTTGACTGAGCTTAGAAGAGCAAATCCCGTGCTTCGTCCCGGTGAGGAGGCTAAGGGCATGGATTCCATTTCCTGCGGTTATCCTGATTTTTCGCTTCACGGGGAAACGGCATGGAGACCGCAGTTTGAAAACTATTCCCGACAGCTTGGGGCATTATATTGTGGACTTTACCGTGAAAAGGATTTGGGAATTGCACCTTGGCAATACCGGTCAAAAGGCAAATCTGCGCAGAATGAATTTCTGTATCTAGGCATGAACGCACATTGGGAACCTCATAAGCTGGGACTCCCAAGACTCCCCAAAGGGAAAAAGTGGGTATTGTTCTTTGAAACAAGTGAAAACGGGGCAAGCCGTGAGGCCGTACAAGATGCAGTAATGCTTGCACCTAAGACGATGGCATTATACGTCAGCAAGGACGTGGAAATCTCTGAGGAAATCCCGGAAATTGAAGCCGATGAACGGATGGACGGAGAGCTGCATAAAATATCCTAAAACAAAAAAGGACATTTTTATGAATCTCTGGATCGCTTTATTATTCCTGCTTGGAATAAATAATGGCAGTAGTTGCGGTAATGCCGGAGGCTGCGGCGGCAACAATGGCTGTGGCTGCGACACTGACTGCATGCGCCCTTGGGGTATTCCGGGCGGAAATTCCTGCGGCACAAATAATATGGGAAATGCCGGCGGATGCGGTTGCACGGCCTGTAGCGGTGACGATAACGTGAGCGACGGCGCATCCTGCGAGTGCGCTGGTCAAAATGGCTCTCGTGAGTTCCCGAGCTTTTAACGAAAGTACTTGATAATCATTTAGGATTTGTGATAAAATACCATTGGCATTCTGAAGAAGGAGGCATAAGGGAATGGCAAAGGAAAAATACGTTGCATACGTTTCCACGTATACGCAGGGGGACCGTCACGGCATAAAGATATATGACGTAGACATGGAAAAGGGTCGTTTTACGGAGAAGGATAAGGTTGAGATCACAAACAGCTCTTACGTTAGCATTTCCCATAACGGGAAGTATCTGTATTCCATTACGGACATGGGCGTTGAGAGTTACAAGATCCAGCCGGACGGAAGCTTGAAATTCATTAATTTTGGTTCCATCAACGGCATGAGAGGCTGCTACGTTTCCACCGATTACACGGATGGATACCTGTTTGTGGCAGGCTATCATGACGGTAAGCTCACCATTTTGAAGCTAAATGAGGACGGAAGCATTGGCGAGATCACGGACGAGGTTTATCACAAAGGCCTTGGAAGCGGCATTGAGCGTAATTTCCGCCCGCACATCAACTGCGCCCGCATGACTCACGACAATCGTTATCTGTTGGTGGCGGATGAAGGCATGGATCACGTCAACGTCTATGAATTTGACGTTACCCGTGGCACGGTTAAACTGGCTGACATTTTGAGATCTGAGCTGGAATCAGCGCCGAGGCATATTAAAATCTCAAAAAATGGTAAGTTTATCTATATCGTTCATGAGTGGAAATGCTTTATCGACGTTTATCGTTATGAATTCCGTAAGGGAAGTCCCAAATTCGAGAAGATCCAGACCATTGAGACGACTTCCATGCCGAAGGGAAGCAACAATGCGGCGAGTGCCCTGAGCTTTTCCGCTGATTACAAATACCTTTTGAGCTCGAATGCAGGAGACAATTCCGTAGTCGTATACGACGTGGACCAGAAGACGGGAATCCTTACCAAGAATTTCTGCCTTCCCATTAGCGGAGAGTATCCAAAGGATGCGGAAATCTTCCCCAACAATAAGTTCCTTGTCAGCTTGAACCATGAGACCAATGCCATGACGTTCTTCAACATTGATCTTGACAAGCACACCATGATCATGAACGGTGCGCCCATGCACGTGAACGTTCCAAACTGTATTGTTTTCTATAAACTGAAGAGTAAGTCAGACGAGGAAGAGGCATAATTCCAACCGTATGATTACCGGGATTCCCCAAGAGCAAAAGCCGCTATTGGGGAGTCCCTTTTTTGTGGAGTAATGCCTGTTTTTTGTCAATTAGTGACAAAGAATTTCCAAATATTTTTTATTTGGGAATTAGTTTATTGATTGACGAGATTTGTCGAAGCAGATATAATATTATAGAGATTATGCGAAAATGGATGGATAAACCATGAATAAAGAAAATCGCCCCATACAGGAATCGGTGAAAGAGAAAAGTGGCAAGAACCAAAAGTGTTGGAAGAAAAAGGGAATTCAGCATTGGCAGGTAATCGCCCTGTTAATGGCATTGTATGACGTTGTAGTATCAAATTCTTCGTATTTGTTTGGCTTGTGGGCCAGATTTGATTTTCATTATTCAAAAATACCAAGCGAGTTTTTGGATGCTGCGATTAAGTTTATTCCCATTTATTCAGCCGTTATTATAATTGTATTTTCTGCTCACTATCTGTATCGGAGCATATGGCGTTTTGCAAGTTACCGGGAGCTGATCCGCCTGATCTCTGCCAATAGCATTACGTTTTTGGCGCAGGTGATCGGAATTTCTTTGTTATTTAGGCAAATGCCCTTTGTTTATTATTTCTTCGGGCTGATGCTTCAATTCTGTTTAACGACGGCCATCCGGTTTTTCTATCGTTTTGTATTACTTGAGAGAAGCAAGAGAAATACCAATAATTACTCGAAAAAGGTTATGATCATTGGCGCGGGTGAAGCCGGCCAGGTACTTTTGAGAGATATCTATCATGCAGACGAAGTTGAGCTAAAGGTTTGTTGCTTTATTGACGATAATCCTAATAAGTGGCATCGAAACATTGAGGGTGTTCCCGTCTTTGGCGGCAGGGAAGACATCCTGACGGCAGTTGAAAAATACAAGATCGATACCATTTTGATCGCAATGCCCAGTGCAACAAAGGCTCAGACCAGAGACCTGCTTGACATCTGTAAGGAGACCGGGTGCGAAATGAAGATGCTTCCCGGCATGTATCAGTTCCTTACGGGCGACGTTTCCCTGAGCAAGATGAAGGAAGTGGCCGTGGAGGACCTTCTGGGAAGAGAACCCATTAAGGTAAACCTGACCGAAATCCTGAACAGCATTGAAGGAAAGGTTGTTCTGGTAACCGGTGGCGGCGGATCCATCGGTAGCGAGCTTTGCCGTCAGATCGCAGGACATAATCCTGAGAGATTGATCATTTTTGACGTATATGAGAACAATGCGTATGACATTGAGCAGGAACTGAAGAGCACTTATACGAACTTGAATTTAACAGTGCTCATCGGCTCAGTGCGCGACAGCAGAAGACTCAATTCCGTGTTTGAACAGTACCGTCCTGACATTGTGTATCACGCGGCTGCGCACAAGCACGTGCCCCTAATGGAGACAAGCCCTTGCGAATCCATCAAGAACAACGTGATCGGAACCTATAAAACTGCTTGTGCGGCCATGACTTATGGTACGAAGCGTTTTGTATTGATCAGTACGGACAAGGCCGTAAATCCCACGAACATCATGGGAGCAAGCAAGCGACTCTGCGAGATGGTCATTCAGTCCATGGATTATATCAGCAGGGAGGGACTGCAGAACCTTTTGCCGAACCTTAGCGGTCATAATGACGAGACGGATTCCAAGAGCCTGTTCATGAACCGCAAGATCGAGACGAGAACGGAGTACGTGGCTGTCCGTTTCGGAAACGTACTGGGAAGTAACGGCAGCGTGATCCCACTCTTTAAGAAGCAGATCGCCAAGGGTGGTCCCGTGACTGTGACGCATCCTGACATTATCCGTTACTTTATGACGATCCCGGAGGCAGTAAGCCTTGTATTACAGGCAGGAACCTATGCGAAGGGTGGAGAGATCTTTGTCCTTGACATGGGAGAGCCCGTAAAGATTGACACGCTTGCGAGAAACCTCATTAAGCTCTGCGGCTACAAGCCCGACGTGGATATTAAGATTCAGTATACGGGGCTTCGACCTGGCGAAAAGTTATATGAAGAGAAGCTGATGGCAGAAGAGGGTATCGAAAAGACCGCCAATGAGCTGATCCACATCGGAAAGCCCATCGCCTTTGACATGGAAGCATTTATGGGACAGTTGGAAGACCTTGCGGATGCGAGCTATAATAATGACGCAGAGATCAGAAAACTGGTAAAGGAGATCGTTTCCACTTACCATCCGAGCCATTTGTAAATTGTTTGAATAGTTCAGCTTTTGACCGTAAAACCACAATATTTTGTGTTTACACTTGATTAAAAGCGGAATTTGTGGTATCTTTTTCTATAAGGCGTTCTATATTTTTCTAAAAAGAATGACGAAGGGATGATTGCCTTGAACGAGCTGATTTCCGTAATTGTGCCCGTCTTTAAGGTCGAGGCATATTTGGCGAAGTGCATAGATTCCATCAGAAATCAGACGTATTCGAATTTTGAGTTGATTTTGGTGGATGACGGTTCTCCGGATGGCAGCCCGAAGATCTGTGATGATTATGCTGCGGTGGATGACAGAATTCAGGTAATCCACAAGAATAATCGCGGTCTTTCTTCGGCAAGAAATGCCGGTCTGGATATTTGCAGGGGCGATTTTATCTGTTTTATTGACAGTGACGATTACATTAAGCCAACCTATCTGGAGACCTTGCTGACGCTTCAGCGAAAGAATAATGCAGATCTGGTAATCTGTGAATACGATTACGTTGAGAAAAACGGAAACATATATGAACATCGGAAGATCCCTTGGAATAAGCTGATCACTCACAAGGATTTCTGGAAGATGTTCTGTGAGTCAGATTTCCGAGTGTTTAGTGCCGTTGCATGGAATAAGATTTATCGGGCAAAGATCTTTAAGGAGCTTCGTTACACGCAGGGCAAGTGTATGGAAGATAATTTCATTATCAAGGCCTTGATCGAGCAGTGCGATTCCATCTACGTTACGAACGAGCCGTTATATTATTACCTTCAAAGACCTGACAGCATCATGGGACGCTTTTCCATTAAGCACCTTGACGGCGTTGAGGCACAGCTTGACATCTGCAATTATTTTAATAGTGTTGGCTGGCAGGAGTGTTCACAGCAACTTCTTGGTTCCATAACGAATTCACTCTTTAGGGCCTACAGAGAAGCAGATTTCGTCGTGAAATTCAATAAAGAGCGTTATCGTGAATTGAAAAAGGCATACAAAGAAGTTGTAAACAAGTCCTTTGGAGCCAGGGAGCACAATCAGCTGTGGTTTAAGTATAAGGTGTTCGGCTTTAACGAAGGCATCTATCGCGTGATGTACAATAACGGATTGTTGTTACAGATCATGAGCCTTCGCAAAAAGGATCAAATTCAATATCATTAAAAGCATTTGGAAAGAAAGGTTTCTTCGGAAAGGAGAAGCCTTTTTCTTTATTTATTTGTCTTTTCGAAGCATTAACGTGCGTTTCCCTTCGCAAATTGGCGCTTCTAACCGATATTTGTATTGTCATAAAAGGCTTGTCGTAGTATAATATAGCTTGTAAAACTATGGAAAAATGGGTAGAAACAGCCGATGAATATATTTGATTTTATTTCTTTATTTGGTGGCCTGGCGATGTTCCTGTACGGCATGCGCCTCATGGGAAACGGGCTGAAGGAAAGTTCCTCCGGAACGTTAAAAAAAGCATTGGAGAAGGTGACGAGGACGCCCTTTACCGCTTTTTTGATGGGCGTTGGCATGACCGCCGTCATCCAATCCTCGACGGCGACCATCGTGATCACTGCCGGACTGGTGGGCGCGGGCATTATTTCCCTTCGGAATTCCTTGGGTATCGTGATTGGCGCCAACGTTGGTACGACCGTCACCGGACAGATCATAAGACTGTTGGATCTGAATACTTCGGGGACTTCCTTTTTGGAGTTTTTTAAGCCTTCCACCCTGGCGCCGCTGGCGCTGATCATTGGGGTGGTCGCCGTTATGAACGGAAAGATCGGCATTCCCGAAAAGGCGGCCCAGATCATCATAGGTTTTGGCATTCTGTTCTCCGGACTGATGAAAATGACGGATTCCGTAGGAAAATTAACGGAGACCGGCATTATTGAGAGCCTGTTTACCATGATGGGAGACAATCCCGTCATTGGTTACGCCGTAGGCGCGGGCATTGCGTTTGTCCTGCAAAGTTCTTCGGCAACAATAGGTATCCTGCAGGCATTTTCCACCTCGGGACAAATGACGTTTAGCGAAATCTACGCCGTTTTGGTCGGCATCTACTTGGGTGATTGCGTGACGACTGCGATCGTATGTAACATTGGAGCGAAACCGGACGCAAAAAGAGTTGGCTTGGTAAATATTTTGTTTAACCTTAGCGAAACGGTTTTGATCCTGACTACCGTAACAATCGCGCATTCCTTGGGATTGCTGGATTCGATCTGGAACATGACCATTCGTTCCGGCGGAATCGCAAACACCAATTCCATTTTTAACCTGTCATGCGCGATCTTGTTGCTTCCGATGCTTGGTGTTTATGAGAAGATCAGCAAACGCCTCATCAAAGATGAGCCAAGCGAAGAGGAAGATACCCACAGCGAGAAGCTGGATGCGCTCAATCCCGTTTTCTTTAGCACGCCGGCAATCGCATTTAATGCATGCTATGAAGTGCTCCTCGAGATGTATCAGTTGGCGAGAAAGAACGTAATGCGCTCCTTTGAACTGGTATCCAGCTTCGATCCGGAGATAATGAAGAAGGTAGACCGCGACGAAAAGATGATCGATCTTATGGCTGACAGGGTTAACAACTATCTGATCCAGATCAGTGCACACATCACTGCAAAGAATCACATCGAGATCATGAATCATTATTATTCCGCAATCGGTGAGTTTGAGCATTTGGGAGATAAAGCGACAAATATTTGTGAGATCGCGGAATCCATGAATAAAGAGAACATAAAGTTCTCCGCTATGGCAATGAAGGAACTGAACGTCCTTCGCGAACTTTTGACTACGGTTTTGGATTATACGGACGTTACGTTTAGAAAATGTAACGTGGAAGCGGCAAGACATATTGAGCCCCTGGAAGAAGTGGTGGATGACATGGTGGCGCTTCTGAAGGAAAACCATCTGGAGAGACTTAGAAAGGGTGAGTGTTCCGTCTTTGGAGGTGCTGAATTCTTAAATTTACTGGCGGAAGTGGAACACATCTCTGACGTATGCTCAAACGTTGGACTTGCCACCGTGGCACGCGTGACGCCCGAGATGAAACACCAGATCCACAACTACTTGTCGGATCTGCATTCCGGTAATGATGAGTTATTTAACAAGGAATACAAGGAAGCCAAGGAACGGTATTTCAGACTGCTGGCGTAACTGTGCAGGACGAAAGCGATTATGCTTTGTGGCTTTGAAAAAATGAAAGTTATTTTGCGATGACGGTTAAGCGTTTGGATATGGCATGGGGCATCTGATCTTGCAAATATAAGAAAGGACGTGCGGGGATGAAGCTGTATCGGAAAAAATATAAGCTCATAGAGACCTACGGCACGTTCTTTGTCGATCTGGTCACCATAGCAATGGCTTACTTTTTGGCAAGATGGCTCCGTATTGTGTTGCCATTCGGCGCAAAGGTCACGGAGTCAACGGAATGGTTTCCGGTCTATGTCCTCTGCATTTTAGGATGTGTTCTTTATAATCTTATGATGAATCGCTACGAAGGCTTTTTCCAAAGAGGATTCTTTGTGGAAGCCGGAGAAGTTCTTAAGTATAATTTCATTCAATTTGCATTCCTCAGTACCTGCGTATACCTTTTTCGATTAGAGCTCGATTTTTCCCGTTTGATGCTTGGTTACTTTGTAATCTGTGAGATTCTGATCGGTTATCTTCTCAGAATCCTTTTTAAGGGGTTTATCAATGCCACCTATAAAAAGGGGAAGGGTAGCGAAAAGATTCTGATCGTGACTGATTCGAAGAGCCTTGCCGGCGTTATGGAAAGGATAAAAGCAGACAAAGGCTGGAGCTATGAAGTCGTAGGGGCGGCCCTGACGGACGGGACAGACGTTTCCGCTGCGCAAAGCATGCTGGAAAAATCTGTTTTGCAAGAAAGTTATAATAATAACGTAAAGGAAGGCTCCACTTCGCTGAATGGACAAGGCGGAAAAACATTGGAGATTTCCGGTAAAGACAAAAAGACTGGGAATCATCTCCCGACGATCATAGCCGGAAGAGAGGATTTGATTGAAGCAGCCAGACAGATGCCCATTGACGTCGTGTTCTTTTACTGCAGCCAGGCAGTGGAAGAGATGGATCAATGGGTGCAGGCTTTTGCATTGATGGGTGTACGATGCTATTACTGCGTGCAGAGCATGAGCTTTAGCGTTCCCTGCAGCGGCGTGGGAGAATTTGCGGATTTTCCCGTCATGTGCTACAACAACGAAGACCGAGATTGGCGAATGAGCGTGATCAAACGAGTTACCGACATTGTCGGAAGCATCGTGGGACTTCTCATTACGGCAGTCCTTTTTCCGTTTATCGCCATTGCGATCAAGCTAGAAGATCCCAAGGGACCGGTATTTTTCTCCCAGACCCGCATTGGCAAAAATGGCCGCCGCTTCCGCATCTACAAATTCCGTTCCATGTATGCGGATGCCGAAGCCCGCAAAAAAGAACTCATGGCCAAAAACGAAGTCCAGGGTCTTATGTTCAAAATGGAGAACGATCCCCGCATCACCAAGGTCGGCAAGTTCCTTCGCCGCACCAGCCTGGACGAACTTCCCCAGTTCTGGAACATCTTCAAAGGCGACATGAGCCTTGTCGGCACAAGACCGCCAACGGTGGATGAATTTGAACAATACAATGATTATTATCGAAGAAGAATGAGTATTACGCCTGGTTTGACGGGATTATGGCAGGTCAGCGGCAGAAGCGAAGTGAAGGATTTCAATGAAGTCGTGAAGCTGGACTTGCAGTATATAGATAATTGGAGCATTGGGCAGGATTTAAAGATTTTGATACAGACGGTTGGAGTGGTACTGCTTGGGAAAGGGTCGAAATAGTTTTTTATGAAGATTGCGATGTATGGGCAAAAAAGAATACCTTCCCGGGAAGGCGGCGTAGAGATCGTCGTAGATGAACTTTCGACTCGAATGGTTCTAAAGGGACATTCCGTGACTTGCTATAATCGCAAAGGACATCACGTTAGCGGAAAAGAATTTGATTCCTCCGCAGTAAAAGAATACAAAGGTGTTTTGTTGAAATCTGTTTTTACCTTGGATAAAAAAGGACTGGCTGCAATGACTAGCAGTTGGGCAGCTGCAATGAAGACGGCATTTGGTAAATATGACGTTGTTCACGTACATGCGGAAGGCCCGGCGGCAACTTGCCTCTTGCCCAAGATTTTCAAAAAAAGAGTTATCGTTACGATTCATGGACTGGATTGGCAGAGAGCTAAATGGGGCGGATTCGCAACCAAGTATATTAAGTGGGGGGAAAAGCAGGCCGCAAAACATGCTGACGTGATCATCGTTTTAAGCAAAGGTGTTCAAGAATACTTCAGAAAAGAATACGGACGTGATACCACTTTTATCCCCAATGGCGTTAGCAAGCCCCAAATAAGAAAAGCTCAAATTATCCAATCAGAATGGAACCTGAAAAAAGATTCTTATGTTTTATTCCTTGGCCGCATCGTGCCAGAAAAGGGAATCAAATACCTATTAGAAGCCTGGAAGGAAATAAATACGGATAAAAAGCTTGTCATTGCAGGCGGCAGTTCTGATACGGACGTCTTTATGAAAGAACTAAAAGACATGGCGAATGAAAACGTGATATTTACGGGCTTTCAGCAAGGCGAAACGTTGGAGGAATTATATTCCAACGCATATGTTTATTGCTTGCCTTCTGATTTGGAAGGGATGCCTTTAAGTTTACTCGAGGCCATGAGCTATGGGAATTGTTGCCTCGTGAGTGATATTCCTGAATGCGCGGACGTGGTGGAAGACAAAGCCTTACTTTTTGAGAAGGGAAACGTGTCAGATTTAAGAGATAAGCTTCAGGATTTATTGGATGATGAGAAAAATGTTTGTTGCTATAAGGCTGAGGCGGCAGATTACATACTAAGAAAATACAATTGGGACAATGTTGTAGAACAGACTTTAGAAATCTATAAAAAATAGCAGGAAAGATGGCAAAGGATTCAAAGCCGATAGGTTAATAAAATGCCGAATAATGAAAAAAAATTAAACGGAACCGTTATCGTTACTTATCGATGCAATGCCAGATGCAATATGTGCAATCGATATAAAGAGCCTTCGAGACCTGAAGATGAAATTACCATAGAAACCATTAAAAAGCTTCCGCGAATGTATTTTACAAACATCACGGGCGGTGAGCCTTTTATTCGTGAGGATCTGAAAGAAATCGTCAGAGAGCTGTATAAAAAATCCGATCGAATCGTGATCTCGACGAATGGTTTTTTTACGGACAGGATCATTGACCTTGCAAAGGAGTTTCCGCAGGTTGGAATTCGCATTTCGATTGAAGGACTTGAAAAGACCAATAATGAGATCCGGGGGCTTGAAAATGGATATCAAAGAGGATATCAGACGTTACTCAAGCTGAGAGAGCTGGGTTTGAAGGATATTGGTTTCGGAATGACCGTTCAAGACAAAAACGCTCCTGATCTTGTCAAATTGTATGACATATCAGATGAACTAGGCATGGAATTTGCCACGGCAAGCCTTCACAACAGTTTTTATTTTGTGGAATCGCATAACGTTATACGTGACAGACAGATGGTTGCTGAAAACTTTGAGCAACTCATAAACAAACTGTTAAAGAGTAAAAGCCCAAAGAAGTGGTTCCGCGCATACTTTAACCATGGACTGATCAATTATATTTATGGTCAAAAAAGACTTCTTCCCTGTGACATGAGTTTTGACACGTTCTTTATTGATCCATTTGGAGACGTGATGCCTTGTAACGGGACCAAGAACAAGGAAGTGATGGGAAATCTAAATCAAAGCACCTGGGATGAAGTATGGAACGGCGAACAGGCAGAGGTCGTAAGGAAAAAGGTTCGTTGCTGTGAACGGCAATGTTGGATGATTGGATCAGTGAGCCCGGCGATGCATAAGTATATTTGGAAACCGGCATGGTGGGTAGTGAGGCATAAAATTAAGAGTGTTTTTTCCAAGAAACCTTACAGCATGTACGAAAACAAAATTTGTCGGGATTATCGAGACGGGAAGGTTACAAAAGAACAATTGGATCAGTGCAGTACCTGTGAATTCCATAATGATAAGCAGTCCTGATAATTCAAGAAGATAACTTTATAGATGAAAGGGGAAATGATGAAAGTTGTCATTAGCGGATACGTTGGAAAGAAGATTACGGGGATTGGCAGAAATCTAATCTGTCTTCTTGACAACGCTCAAAGTGATAACGAATACGTTATTTACGTGAATGAGGACATGAAAGGCGAATTTCAATTTAAGAATCCTCACGTAACCGTAAAAACCTATCCGGTAAGCAAAATGAGCTCCATTAAAAATCTGCTTTGGACAACTTTTAAGTTTCCTGGAGTTGTAAAAAAGGAAAACGCTGAAAAGGCTTTGATTCCAAATTTTACACTCCTACTTTTTAAATTCCGGCCAACGATCGTAATAATTCATGATCTTATTGAATTTAACGTAAAAAACAAGTTTTCCGCGAAGAAAATGTTTTATCGGACGAAGATTGCGGATCCTCTTATGGTGAAGCGTTCGGATAAAATAATAACGGTATCTGAAAACTCTAAACGTGACATAATAAAATTCCTCAAGGCTTCGGAGAATAAGATCACGGTTGTATATAATGGCGTAGACCAAGAGAAATTTAAAAAGATGGATGAGATGAAGGCAGATGAAATCCTGAAGGAAAAGGGTTGGCCTTCAGATTTTATCCTATATGCAGGAACGATTGACCATCCGGGAAAAAATGCTTATGCCGTCGTACAAGCTTTTGAGCAGCTTAAGAGGAAGGGAAAATATAGTGGAAGTTGCGTTCTCGCGGGCATGCCGGGAAGCGGATTTGAAATTATAAAAGAGTATATTGGTCAATCTGATTATAAAGATGAAATTATATTAACTGGCTACGTTACTGACGAAGAATTGATTGCTTTATATTCAAAGTGTGCTACGTTTGTTTTTGTATCCCTTTACGAAGGCTTTGGGATCCCGCCGCTAGAGGCATTAAGCTGTGGCGCAAAGGTTGTTGTTTCAAATACCTCATCGCTGCCTGAAGTTGTTGGGAAATTAGGTATTTTGGTAGATCCTAAAGACCAAACGGCAGTTACGGATGCCGTTGAAAAAAGCATTACTTTAGCAAGGCCAGGGAATTATAATGAGATTTTACAAGATCACTTAAATAGATTTGTTTGGTCAGACTTGAGTAAACAATTTGAACGCGTACTTACCGAATAGAAAAAGAGGATTCTGAAGGTTGGATAAAATTTGTGTTTTTGCAATGTATTTGCCTCAATATCATGAGACGGATGAAAATAATCTTTTTTGGGGAAAAGGTTTTACGGATTGGGTTTCAGTAAAGAATGCCGTGCCATTGTTTGATGGACACTGCCAACCGAGAATACCCAAAAATGAAAATTATTATGATCTGTCAATAAAAGAAAACGTAAAATGGCAGGCGGATCTCGCAAAGAAAAATGGCATCTCCGGATTTGGAATTTATCATTACTGGTTTAATTCTGAAGAACGGGCATTGACAAAACCTGCCGAGATTTTGCTTGAGAACAAAGATATTGAGATCCCATTTTTTTTTGCATGGGATAATGCTAGTTGGAAGCGCACTTGGAGTAAAATTAAAGGAAATGACTGGTCTCCGATCAGGGACAATCATTTAGACAAACAAAACGGACCGGAGATTTTAATTGAATACAGAATAGGGAAAGAAGATGATTGGAAAATTCATTTTGAATATCTGTTGCCTTATTTTATTGACGAACGGTACGTAAAATCGAATAATAGACCTTTATTTATTATATATAATTATTCTGAAGAAATAAAAAACATGGCAGAATACTGGGATAAGCTTGCCAGGGATCATGGGTTTTCAGGAATGGAGATAATCTATAGTTACAATCCTTTCCATGGAATTCCCAAGACCGTAAATAAGTTTAGTTATGAACCTTTATATTCCGGTTGGGGAAGTTATGCGGAACGATTGAAAAGAAAAATATTTCGAAATAAAAATCAAAAAGCCGTTCAAACGTATGATTATGATAAGGTTTGGAAAACGTTATTAAAAAATGCACGCAGTTCCAAAGATCATCGTCATTACTACGGTGCGTTTGTTGATTATGATGATTCGCCTAGGAGAGGCGTAAAAGGGAAAGTAATTTTGGGCGCAACACCTCAAAAATTTGCTGGCTATTTATCTGAATTAATTAAAATCTGCATTCAACAAAAGAAGAAATATATTTTCTTAACTGCATGGAATGAATGGGGTGAAGGTGCGTACTTAGAGCCAGACGTAACAAATGACGCAGGATATTTATCCGCCGTGAAAGAATGTGTTGACTTGGGGAGACGAGTATGAGACTCAGTATGAAGGAATGGCTTCAGTATTCATTGATCAAAAATCTTGTATCACGCATTCGCCTCAATGCGTTTCAGAGAAAGTGGCGAAGAAATAATCAACATAATGGAACCTTTCCGGTAAACGTATTCCCGTTAGAGTGCGTTTCGGTTGGCAATGAATCTTATGGTGAGCTGAACGTAGTGACCTTCGCCGAAAACACAAAGCTTAAAATTGGTCATTACGTTTCTATATCTCAAAACGTTTCTTTTTTATTAGACGTAGAACACTATACAGATCATGTTTCAACTTTTCCTTTTAAGGTGAAAGTACTAAAACAATGCAAGTATGAAGCTTTTTCAAAAGGTGACGTAGTTGTTGAGGATGACGTGTGGATTGGTTATGGTTCGATTATTATGTCTGGAGTACGTATCGGGAAAGGCGCCGTAATTGCTGCCGGAGCTGTTGTTACGAAAGACGTGCCGCCTTATGCAATTGTGGGCGGAGTGCCGGCTAAAATAATGAAATATAGATCTGGTTATGAAAAAGAAGAAGTTTATGGTTTGGATTATTCATTACTGGATAAAGAGTATATTAGAGATCATTTAGATGAACTATATAAAAAGCTGGATACAGAGGAAGAAATGGAATCACTTTAATGGCATCAGGTATCAAGATGACAAACGGACAGGGAATAATAATGATTGTTGACTATATAGAAAAAAGAATTGAAAAGCTGAAAAAGGTCGCAGGGAAGGAAATTGAGAGAAGAAATTACGACATGGCCTTGAATCTGATATCTGCGGCTGCCGAAATCCTATATAAAACAAATATCCGATACGTAGATGCTGATTTGGAAGACATGTTAAGAAAGATAGGTATCTTGCTTGAGCTTGACAAACCGGAAAATGGAAAAATATGTAATGATACAATTTTGTTTTGGGATGGTTTTGGTTTAAACGACAGGGGGCTTGTGCAAATATATTTGAAAGCTCTTTGCAAGATAAAGAAGGTTGTTTACGTAACGTATGAAGACAGGAAAGACCACTTGCCTGACGTACAAGATATTTTAGATCAGTATAAAGCTGAAAAAAGATACGTAAAGAGAAATGGAAAATCTGTTACGGATATGATCCGACAGTTAAACGACGTTGTTGTTGCGGAAGGACCTGCTTACTTTTTTTTCTACTCAGTACCGGAGGACGTTGTTGCCACCCCGTTGCTTTATGTATATGAAGGCGTTTTGAAGAGGTATCAGATAAATTTGACAGACCATGCTTACTGGCTTGGCGCCGGATGTTGTGATACGTGTATAAATTTTAGACCATATGGCGCTAAGGTTTCAAAAGAATATAGGAACGTTAGTGAACGCAGAAACGTCGTAATTCCCTTTTATCCAATCATACGTCAGGACAAGAAATTTCAAGGATTTCCTTTTGAAGTTAATCCAGGGCAAAAGGTCATGTTTTCTGGCGGGGCATTATATAAAACAATCAGTGAAGACAATAGATATTATAAGATGGTGGATCATATTCTTAATATGTGTCAGAACGTTATCTTTTGGTATGCCGGAAGCGGAGATGACACGGAATTAAAGAAAATCCTGTCAAAGTATCCTGGCCGCGCATTTTACACGGAAGAAAGATCAGATTTATTTCAGGTGCTCGATCACTGTGCCGTTTATTTAAGTACATATCCCATGTGTGGCGGTCTTATGTTTCAATATGCTGCCATGGCGGGGAAAGTACCCGTAACCTTGAAACATGGTAATATTTCAGATGGTTTTTTGATTGATCAAGAAAAAATAGGGATAGAGTTTGACACTGAGGAGGAACTATATAAAGAAATAGAATTGCTTCTTTCTGATGACGACTATGCTGCAAGAAGAAGCGAATTAATGAGGAAATCAGTTATTTCTCCCGAAGTATTTGAAGGAGAAGTAAAAAAACTTTTTAATGGACAAGACAGTAGTTCCTTTGTAACGTCATACGACCATATAAATACGGAAGAATTCAGAAAATGGTACCTTACTAATCTTTCGAAGCGTGACGTTGATTCAATGATAGTACGAAGAAAATTTGTAATTTCAGCAATCAAACACTTTCCGTTAGTGTTTTTGCGAGGAGCTATCCATATTGCCATGAAAAAGAAAGGAATATGACAGATTAGCCATAAAAATGTCATCGAAGCAAAAAAATGATCAAAAAATTTATAAAATTATATTTGGATGGAAAAGATACTTCGGATTTTTCTTGGAAATTTTTACTGGCCGTCCGAGCTTTTTTGATTCGTTGTAAAAATCTCGAACCTAATTATTTAAAAATCAACAGGGAATTACGCAATAAGTACTCTGGAAAAAGATGTTTTATCTTGGGGAATGGACCATCACTGAATAATTTGGATTTTAAGGATTTAAAAGATGAATATGTTTTTACGGTTAATATGTTAATGGAACATGAAAGGTTCGAAGAGTTGAATCCAAATTTTCACGTTATTGTGGATGGTGAAATTTTTAATACCAGTGAGAAAAATGATCTGGATAAAGATTATTACATTCAAAAGCTTGAAAAACTATATCAATTTAGTGATTTGACGTTATTTGTTCCGATCAATAACAGGCAAGACGTCATACGTAATGGCATAGATAAAAAAATAAACGTAAGATATTTGCAAAGTTACTATTATTATAAAAGTATTGGGAATATAGAAATTGATAAAACAATTCCGGAATTTAATAAGGTAATACAATATGCAATTGCGATAGCGTCATATATGGGATTTAATGAAATAAATCTTTTGGGATGTGAAGAAACAAGTATAATGCCTTTTATAAACTTGATTATGAAAGGTGAAACCAGTAATGATCACTGTTACGTTGATTCCGATGAAGAAAAAAAGAGCTGGAAGATTCAATTAGACAATGAAGGAATAAGTTGGGTATTTGAGGATCAATCCAGGGTGTTTAAAAGATATAATTTAATTTCTGCTTTTTGTAATAAAAAGGGCATTATTCTTCAGAACTTAACGCCGAGATCGCTGATTGACAGTATAAGAAAAGTTCCTTATGAATCCGTAATTGAAAGGAAGCATCAATGAAAACTGGTAAAGTATTAAAAGCGACTATATGGTATACGCTAAGTAGCTTTATACTTAAAGGGATAGGTTTTTTAACTACCCCAGTGTTTTCAAGAATTCTTTCGACTGAGGAATTTGGAATCGTTAATAATTTCAATGCTTGGTTTGCAATTATTTCCGTAATAGGTTCTTTTTGTTTAACGGCATCTCTGATAAGAGCAAGATTTGACTATAAAGACGAAATAGATTCCTACGTAAAAACAAACCTTATTTTTGGTTCATGCATAGCATTATTGATTTCTGCCGTATTGTTATCAAATAGATTTTGGTTAGAGTTGTTTGTTTTGGATAAAAAGTGCATCGTTATCATGTGCATAACTGTCATCGTATATCCTGCTTATGATATGTTTATCCAGATTGAACAGTTTAAGTATAAATACAATTTGGTTGCCATACTAAGCATAGTATTAGCTATTTCAAACGTGCTATTCTCTTTTTTGTTTATATGGCTCTTTGATGACAATGCATTCGCAAGGATACTGGGGAGTCAATTGCCCTCCATCGTGATTGCAGTGACGTTATATTTCCGCTTTATGATAAAAGGGAAATCTGTGAATCTTAATTATATTAAGTATGCATTGCCGATGTGTATACCTTATGTTTTTCATATGTTATCAGCTACGATTTTGAATAGTTCTGACAGAACCATGATAACAAAAATCTGTAGTGCAAACGAAACGGCATATTACAGTATGGCATGTAACGTTGCATTTATTATAAGCGTCATATGGACTGCAATGAATAATGCATTTTCACCGTGGCTGGGAGAAAGATTAAATAAAAAAGAATACGAAACCATAAAGAAATATACGAAACCTTACTTAATCATATTTATTTTAATATCATTTTGTTTTATGCTGTTTGCTCCTGAAATACTGTATATTCTTGGAGGCGAACAATATATTGGAGCCAAATACGTTATTCCGCCAGTTATGTTGGGTTATATTTTTGTATTTGTTTATAGCCTGTACGTAAACATAGAGCAATTTGAGAAAAAAACACTTGGCATGGCCATATGCACGGCGATATCAGCAGGTGCAAATGTAATTTTAAATAGTATTTTTATTCCAAAGTATGGTTATGTCGCTGCTGCATATACAACAATGGCGTGCTATTGGTTTATGCTAATTCTTCATTTTTTAATGGTTTATCGCATGAAAATGCAACATTGTTATAACACAAAATTTATTTTTTTGATATTACTGATTTCCGGAATCTTTTCTGCATTTTCGCTTTTGCTGTATGATATTACCATTATAAGAATGATAGTTTTTCTTTTGGGTGGAATTTGCTCAATGTTTTTGCTTTGGAAGAATATAAATAAAATAAAAGAGTTTTTACAAAAATCATTAAAAGTCTAGTAAACCGTTATTTTGCTTAAAAGTAATAGTTTATGTTATAAAAAAGAAAAAGAGAGGGTTTAAATATGTCAATGAAGTTTTGTACCAATTGCATTATGCCAAACACTCGCCCGGGGATTACGTTTAACGAGAAGGGAGTATGCATCGCTTGTCAAAACAACGAAAAAAAGAAGAAAGTGGATTGGGATGCTCGCATGAATGAGCTGAAGGTTCTTTGTGATAAGTATCGCAGAAAGGAACCTGGCCAGTATGATTGCTTAATTGCAGTTTCCGGAGGAAAAGACAGTCATTATCAAGTACATGTCATGAAAGAAGTTATGAATATGAATCCATTACTCATCACTGTGGAAGATTTCTTCACAATGACAGAGGCGGGGAAGCATAACATAAAAAATATTTCTGAAGCTTTTGGCTGCAACTTGCTTTCTTTTAAACCCAACAGAAGGGCTGCAAAGATCATTTCCCGATATATGTTTGAAAAATATGGCCGTCCGCTTTGGTACGTAGACAGGCTTTTATACACGGTGCCATTATATTATGCGTCTGCTCTCAACATACCGCTCTTAGTATATGGAGAAAACGTTTCTTATGAATACGGAGGAGTTGATGATAAGGAAACGTTTTCTGCCAGAGAACAAGTATTTAATGGAGTTGCTCCGGGGGTAGACCTTCAAGAGTTTGTTAATCTTGGCGTGCCTTTGGATGAGCTTTCGTATCTTGAGGCCCCGGCCAGGGAAACATTAGAAAAGATTGAGCCAATCTATCTTAGTTATTTTATTGAATGGAACGGCATAAAAAATTATGAGTTTGCAAAACGTCGTGGTTTTAAGGATTTAACACACGAATGGGATAGAACAAATCACATCGAGAATTTCAATCAGATTGACAGTTATGGTTATCTGTTAAATGCCTGGATGAAATTTCCTAAATTTGGTCATGCTTATGCAACAGATTATGCGGCAAGGTGGGTTCGCTATGGTATTTTAACTCGTGAAGAGGCGGTGAAACTTGCTGAAGAACGCGATCATAACGTTGACCCGAAGATTATAGAAGATTTTTGTAATTTTACAAACATGTCCATCAAAGAGTTTTATGATACACTTGATAAATTATATAATAGAGACTTATTTGAACAAAATTCTTGGGGACAATGGAGATTAAAAAATGAAAATATTGTAGAACGCCGAAATCCTCAGTGGTGATTTGGAAAGGATATAGTTATGCAGGCTTCATTTTATATTGGAAACGTAAAAATCGGAATTGGAGAGGAACCTCTAGTTATTCCTGAAATGGGAATAAATCATGAGGGTTCCCTTAAAGTGGCAAAAATGATTGTTGATGCGGCGGCAAGATCTGGAGCTAAGCTTATCAAACATCAAACTCACGTTGTTGAGGATGAAATGAGTCACGTAGCCAAAAACGTAATACCTGGAAACAGCGACGTAAGCATCTATGAAGTGATGGCGAGATGTGCATTAAGCGAGGAAGAAGAATATGAACTTATGAAATACGTAGAGTCAAAAGGGATGGTTTATTTGAGCACGCCATTTTCACGCGCTGCAGCTGACAGACTTGAAAGATTTGGCGTTCTTGCGTATAAGATAGGATCTGGCGAACTAAATAATTACCCATTAATAAAACATGTTGCTTCCTTTGGAAAGCCAATGATTGTATCAACGGGAATGAATGATATTCCCAGTATAAGAAAAGCCGTTAAAATCTTAGAGGATGCAAAGGTACCATATGCATTAATGCACACTACCAATCTTTATCCAACAAATCCAAAGCTTGTTCGGCTTGGGGCAATGCAAGAAATGATGGCTGAATTTCCAGGGGTTCCCATAGGTCTTTCTGATCATACAACGTCAAATACGGCTTGCATAGCAGCGATGGCACTGGGGGCAAGCATTGTCGAAAGACATTTTATTGACGTTATGGATAGGCCAGGACCTGACGTGGTTTGTTCCATGGACGAGCAGAGATGTAAAGAACTAATTGAAGCCGCAAGGGATATCCCTCAAATGATGGGAGGGGAAAAACGTGCGGCGAAGGAAGAGCAGGTAACGATTGATTTTGCATTTGCTTCAGTTGTTACCATAAAATCGGTGAAGGCAGGAGAAACCTTCACAAAAAATAATCTTTGGGTGAAACGTCCGGGGACGGGAGAAATTCTTGCTGAAAAATATGAGGAAATAATTGGGAAAAAAGCATTAGTTGATATAGATAATGATACCCAGTTGACGTGGGATATGATAGAGAGTTGAGACTATGGAAAAAAAAAGAGTTTTATTTATTACTGGCACCCGAGCTGATTATGGAAAAATGAAACCGTTAATGCGTGCATTGGATATATCACCGCAGTTTAGTGTTTTTGTGTTTGTGTGTGGCATGCACTTATCAGAAACTTTTGGCAGTACGTATGAAGAAGTGCAAAAGGATGGCTACGAAAACATTTACGTGGCCTATGGTCTTTCACAAACGCAAAATGCAAGCGTTAATTTGGGAAATACTATTTCCTGTTTATCTGGTTATGTTGAAAACATAAAACCAGACATGATTTTGGTGCATGGAGATAGAATGGATGCCCTTGCCGGCGCTGTTGTCGGTGCGCTTCATAATACTCTTGTTGGGCACGTCGAAGGTGGGGAATTATCAGGTACCATTGATGAATCCATTAGACATGCCATTTCCAAGTTCGCACACGTACATTTCGTTTGCACCGAAGAAGCAAGGGAACGCTTAATTCAATTAGGCGAAGAAGAGAAGAGAATTTACGTAATAGGTTCTCCTGACATAGACATAATGATGTCTTCAAATCTTCCGTCACTTGATGAGACAAGGCGAAGGTATGAAATTCCTTTTGTAAATTATGGAATTCTTATGTATCATCCCGTAACTACGGAATATTCAATTATCGGTGAAAAAATTAGCAGCGTGGTTGATGCAGTGCTAAAGAGTGGAAAGAATTACGTTGTTGTTTATCCCAATAATGATCTTGGGTCAGAAGTCATACTTAATGAATATAAACGATTTGACAATAACGAACGTTTTAGATTATTTCCATCATTAAGATTTGAATACTTTCTTACGCTCTTAAAGAATGCAGATTACATAATTGGAAATTCCAGTGCCGGAATACGAGAATCGGGTATTTATGGAGTGCCGGCAATCGACGTCGGAACAAGACAAAGCGGAAGATACTCATCTGGCAAAAACGATAATATTCAACATGTTGACGAAAACGTTGAAAAAATACTTGAAGCTATTAAAGGTACACCCAATTATAAATCTTCTTCCTTTGTCTTTGGAAAGGGGAATAGTACTGAAAAATTCATGACGATCGTTCAAAAGCCTGAATTTTGGTCGACGGAGATTCAAAAGCATTTTGTAGACAGGGATATGTGAGGTGCATATGTACGGGGATAAAAAAATCTTGGCAGTGATTCCGGCAAGGGGTGGGAGCAAGGGTATCCCACACAAGAATATTGTAGATTTGTGTGGAAAACCGTTAATTGGATATTCCATTGAAGCTGCTTTTAAGAGCAAGTACATAGATTACGTCATGGTTTCAACGGATGATGATAAAATTGCTTATATATCAAAACAATTTGGCGCTCAAATTCCATTTATGAGACCGACTGAATTAGCCGCAGACACTTCCAAGACGATAGATGCAATTTTGCATACAGTAGACAAATTAAAAGAGATGCATAAAACTTTTGACACCTTGGTTCTTCTTCAACCGACGCAGCCGCTTAGGAAAAGTGAAGACATCGATGGGGCCATAGAGAAGTATTTCGAATGTGGTGAAAAATCACTTGCTTCGGTTAGTGAAGTTGATGATCATCCCATTTTAATTAGAACAATAGAAAATGATGAATTAATGCCGATGTTAAACTGTTCGAGTACTTGCAGAAGGCAAGACATGCCTAAGTATTATAAGGTGAATGGTTGTATTTACGTAAATAGTATTGGAGAATTAAATGAAAGAACAAGTTTTAATGATAATGCGATCCCGTTTATAATGAATAAAGAGAATTCAGTAGACATAGACGAACTAAGTGATTTGGCTTTGGCAAAATATTATTTAGAGAATAATGAATAATATGTTTTAATATTTCAAATTAAATAATTGACATTGCGTAAACGTTAGCCAAATGAACGACAATGACTATGAAAGTATTGAGGCATTATTATGAAAATTCCTTTTGTTTCTTTTCGGCCAATGGAAAATGAGTTAAGGAAAGAATTAGTGGACGCTTTTCAACGTGTTTATGAAAGGTCATGGTACGTAGACGGAGAAGAAGACAAAAGTTTCGAGAAAGCTTTTGCGTCATATTGCGGCGTCAAGAACTGCATAGGCGTTGGAAATGGATTGGATGCGCTTTCGCTAACGCTTGAAGCGATGGGTATTGGCGAAGGAGACGAAGTGATAGTTCCGTCCAATACTTTTATTGCAACTGCATTAGCAGTAACGCACGTAAAAGCAACGCCTGTTTTTGTAGAACCGGATATTTCTACTTTTAACCTAAATCCAGCATTAATTGAATCTAAGATAACAAGTAAAACGAAGGCAATCATGCCAGTTCATTTATATGGTCAGCCATGTGACGTGGATCCAATCATTGAGATCGCTAAACGTTATGATCTTAAAGTGATAGAAGATTGTGCTCAGGCACATGGTGCCACGTATAAAAACAAGAAGGTTGGTTCTTTCGGAGATGCCGCTGCTTTTAGTTTTTATCCAGGTAAGAATTTGGGGGCACTTGGTGATGCAGGGGCTGTCGTTACGAATAATGATGAATTGGCGAAGAAAATAAGGGCTCTCGGAAATTATGGCTCGGATTATAAATATCATCACGTATATTTGGGTAATAACAGTAGGTTGGATGAGTTGCAAGCTGCTTTTTTGTATGTTAAACTGCAACACTTGGACAGGATGAATGATGAACGCAGACGGATTGCTAAAATATATAATGATGAAATTTCAAACACAAAAATTATAAAACCTTTTTGTGATGAAAACAGGGTCCCTGTTTGGCATATTTACGCCATTCGATGTAAACGACGTGATGATTTGGAAAAACATTTAAGAGAAAAAGGCATTGGAACCAATAAGCATTATCCCATTCCCATTCATCTGCAAAATTGTTATCGTGAGTTGGGAACCCCAAAAGGAGCATTGCCCATTGCAGAAGAAATAAGTGAAACGGAGTTAAGTCTCCCCATGTATTACGGAATGAAAGATGATGAAATTAAATATGTCACAGATACCATAAATGAGTTTTAGCGGGATGAAAACATGAATGTCAGAAAATTAAAAATGAAAGATGCCCCATTCATGCTTGAGTGGATGCATGACAAAGAAGTAACCGGTAAGCTAAGAACGGATTTCTCGAAAAAAAGCTTAAAAGATGCTAAGGATTTTATCAGATATAGTTGGGAAGACAATCTAAACGTCAATCTGGCAATTGTTTCTGACGAAGATGAATATATGGGAACGGTAAGCCTAAAGCATATTATGGATGGAAGCGCGGAATTTGCCATAATTGTGAGAAAAGATGCCATGAAGCGTGGATACGCGTGGTTTGCGATGGCAGAAATATTACGTAAGGCATTTGATGAATATCAATTGGAATGTGTGTATTGGTGTGTTTCCAGATTGAACAAAAGAGCTATCCGTTTTTATGAGAAACATCATTTTCATGAGGTATTAGACGTCCCGAAGAAAGCATTAAGCCGATATGAGGGGATTGAGGACTTAAAATGGTACTCATTCCTAAAAGGTGATACGCTAAGGATTGGAGACAGTGTTGCGGGATGTAAGATAATTCGAATTAAAACAATTCCGACTATAGATGCAGGCGAGTTATCTTTTTTTGAGGAGAAAAAAGATATACCTTTTGAAATAAAAAGAATATATTATGTTTCTAAAGTACCAGAAGGTATTAGAAGAGGCTTTCATGCTCATAAAACTCTGAAACAGTTACTTTTTTGCCCATATGGAAGAATTCAACTGATTCTTGAAAACAAGCATGGACGAGAGGAAATAGAGTTGTCTGATCCAAGTATAGGAGTTTTGATAGAAGAGTGTACCTGGCGAGAGATGCTTTGGATACAAAAGGATTCGGTTTTATGTGTTGCGGCATCGGATTACTATGATGAAAGTGATTATATAAGAGATTATAATGAGTTTAGAAGTTATATTTTTAGAGACTAAAAGTATCCCTGAATTGAAAAAGTAAATTCTGTATGTAAAACTAATTTCAACATGCCACTGAAAAACCGTATGTTTTTAAATGTTTGGAATGCGCGGTGAGACAAAACGTGATAGAATGTCCTTGAAATTTGTGAATGATTCCAAAAAT